>JADHED010002790.1_pt1 | contig 11434 bp, 5 predicted proteins | sample 8952041 | NCBI WGS metagenome assembly JADHED01 (sample SAMN16124423, study PRJNA663239) | bioreactor sludge metagenome | isolation source: sludge (control) | place: India:Bengaluru | collected 2018-09-08
GGCATTCATGAATTTGAGTATCATGCCGCTGATGAACTCCGGATAGGAATGAGCAAGTGCCTCCCAGTTTTGAAACAGGTCGCGCCAGTTTCCTTCGTAGTCAAGGATTTTAGAGCCATCTGTCTCGTTTTGCGTATTGATTGAAAAATAATTCCACGGACGACTTGGATCACCATGACGACGGCTGAATTTCAACGGTAGGTACTCAAGTGCCAGGCGTATGAAATCGGCATCGTCGCAATTGATTAAAAGAGTTTTCAGTGAATGCAGCTGAAATACTTCAGGTAACTGACTTAAAATGAACTGATTCCTGCCGACAATTGCCTTGTTGGCTTTTTGCAGATAGTGCCTGAAATCGCTCTTTTCGATGAGGTAGTTGTTGTCGAAGGTGCCTCCGCGCATGATGTTGAAAAGCACATTGGAGAAATGGCGTGTATCATTCAATTGATCCGAGGTACACTGCAATCCGTCGGCAGCGCCAACAATTTTTATCAGGTTTTCGGTGCCGTCATCTATATCAGCCTGCAAGGTTTCACGGGTAATGTTGTTCAAAACAATTTCGTGGCTCAATCGAATGATATCAGCCTGAGTCTGGTTGGCGTTGGCAATGATCTTCCAGCTTCTATCCGATTCTGCGTCCAGGCTTAGGTCAGTATAGATAAAATAAGCCCCTTTTTCACCTTTCACATCGGTCTCGGGTTTCAAGGAAAGCCCGTTTCTAAAATTTTTAAGCTGACACGACGACAAAAGGTATTGCGGATTGCTGACTCCCAATGACCAGGCGATGTTGGCTTTCAGTGCTTCGCTGGGCTCTGCTTTGTCGACAATGATGGCGCTCAGTGCAAAAATGCCAATGCTTGATTGGGGGTCAAGTTCACTGCGTTTGTAGGCATCAACCAGGTTGCTGGTTGTTTGTTGCAAAAAGCTCGGAACACCATAAGGCATGATATTCTGGATGCCATCAACCAGATTGATTTGATAAGCATTCCTGCTCAAATTGATGAGTTGAGCCTTTCTTACAAATCCAAACTTTTTCGAATTGCTCCATTGGTAACGAAACACCAACTCTAGCTCGTGGTTGATTTCTTCGAACAAAATTTTGTTTCCGTGAACGCTCTTGCAGAGGTTGCGGCTGAGGTTGTGGCCAGGGATACAGTGTTCGGAAAAAGGCTCCCACAAAACCGGGTCGCTGTTATCTTTTTTAATCCAAAAGATTGACTTACTACCTGTTATACCTGCAAACTCTGTCAGTTTATCCTCAGTATAGTATGGAAACAAGGCGTATTCGGGGTTTTTCCTTCCTGCCGTGAGACCGCCATTGCTCGAAATAAACATCCAATGATTGGAATCACTCACCACACTCATAAAAAAGGGTCGCATGACATCATAATTTGCTATTCTGAAATAGCTTTCGTTCTCATGCATGACCACTTCCATAGCCACTTTTTTTCCCTGCCTGGCAACATTGTTTGCCGAATACGCCTCGTTCATAGTTTTAATTAAAGGTTAAGTTCTTTTTTGCAGATGGACGCTTACTTCACTTCCTTGTAAACCCTTACATAATCGACCACCATTTTCTGCGGGAAAGGCGTTTCGGAAGTTGGAAATCCAACATAATTGCCGCCAACAGCCACATTCAGAATCATAAAAAAGGGCTGATCATAAACCCACTCGCCGGGAGGATCGTTCCGTTCGATGCGCTGATAGAGGAAATCATCCACAAAGAAGTCAATTTTGTTCTCATCCCATTCCACAGCATAGATATGATAATCAGCATCGAACCTGTTGTTGACAAGTGCATATTGTTTTGTGATCGGGTTTCCGCCTGAATAGCCGGGCCCATGGATTGTTCCGCTGATGATATGAGGTTCTTGTCCGCGCAGCTCCATGATGTCAATTTCACCACATTGAGGCCAGGGTGAAGTGAGTATGTTTTCGCCGAGCATCCAGAAGGCGGGCCATAAACCGGGACCGTAAGGAGTAATGAGCCGGGCTTCGAAACGGCCATATTTTTGAGCAAAAAGCCCCTGCGTTTTAATCCTTGCCGAAGTGAAGCCGTTTCCATTTCGTAGCGCGGTGATCACAAGATTTCCCTCGCCATCAAGGGAGATGTTTTCGGGATTGTTGGTATAGTTCTGCAGCTCCGCATTTCCCCAGCCTCCTTCGCCTGTGCCAAGATCGAAGGCCCATTTGGCAGCATCGGGTAAAGTGCCGGCGGCAGCATCGAATTCGTCGCTCCAAACGAGACTCCAGTTGCGTTCGTCAAGTTTTTGAAAATCGTCGGGCTTGCAGCCGAAAAAACTGATTGTCAGCAGCCATGCTGAAAAAAATGTCAGCTTGAAAGTTATATTCTTTGTTTTCATCTTGTACGTTATTATTTACGGAAATAAATGTTGTCCAGATAAATATCGCCATTGCCGTCGAACTTAAACTGTATGACATCGTTCAGGTTGACCGGGGCAAACTGTGACAATGGAATATCAATCGAAACCCAGCCTGTTGTTGGTACACTGAGTGCGATGCCGGTTTCAACCGGGCCTGTGCTGATAATGAACACATTGAGCGCGGTGGAATTGGCTGTCCAGAAATCGAGGTGAAGGTGCGTCATAGCAGACACATTTTGGCCTCCTGCCAGCTGAATGCCCTGATAATTCAAGCCTGCATACTTCAGCATTTTGTTGCCCTGAATCTCAACTTCGGTGACTTGTGTAGCCTGGCCCCAATTTGGATAAAAGTCAGTACCCGCAATGGCCGTATAGGCATCACTGTAAACCGAAGTAACATTGACTGCAGCCACTGTGGGAGTCGGGGCAGGCACATCAGGCTCTGTCAGCGGTGGTGGCGGTGTGCCATCGTTGTAAAAGAAAATATTGTCGGCATAAAAACTTGACATGGCGCCATTTTCATTCACAAAAATGATCTGAAACAACTTGTCTGTTCCTGTAAGGCCGTTGAAATCGGCAAAAGGAATGTCGATGCTAATCCATTGCTGAGCCTGATCGGTAGTAATCGTCTTTGAATAAACCGCCGAGGCAGCAGCACCTTGATTGACCAGCTCGATTTTAAACTGCGCATTCGAAGGTAAGGCGTTTGGAAGATAGATATCCATGTACAAATGCGTCATGGCGGTGGCATCCACTGTTGGCGAACTGAATTCAACACCCACAAAATTAAAGTCGGTATAATGCAGAATGTGATCGCCATTTACCTCAAAATCAGCCGAAAGTGTTGTTTGATACGGTGCCCAGTATCCATTGTAATAATTCACCGGTACATTACTGTAAGTATCACTAAACAGAGAAATCACATCTTCGGGGGCTTTATCAGGTACAGGAGCTTGTTCAAAATTACCCATCGACTCAAGGGTTAGCGAACCTTGAGCTTCTTCACTGCCAACCTTGGCTGTAATTGCAGCAGTACCAGGTCCGCCGACAACCGCCACTTGTCCGGCAGCATCAACGGTTGCTATTGAGGGATCACTCGATTGAAAGGTAAAATACGCCGAAGCTGCAAATACTTTTTGGTTGACGCCGTCAGGCAAATTCACTGAAGCTGATAAACCGCTGATGCTTTTAGTAACACCAACAAAGGCAGTTTCAACATTTTCTTCCCCGTTTAAAATGGAAAACTGTTTGTGAGCGATGGTTCCCAGATTTTCGAATTTCAGTTCATCGATCCAGAAGGTATAGCCTTTTTCGTTTTCAGGGCCTTCGGAATAGAAAAACATGCCACGTTCGGCTGTTAATTTTGATGGATCAGGAATGGGGATGATGTATTTTTTCCAGTTGGTATTCACTGCCAGGCCAAGAATGGTAACCTGAAACTTCGACTCACCGAGATCATTTCCAAAACCAACAACATCGATATCAGCAGCTTGTGTTGCCTTAGCCCAAAAAGTAAGGGCGTTGTATGAAGATAAGTCGCGCGGAACTTCGGTAAAAAAGCTTCCGCCGGCATAAGCACCTCTCGGGTCGCCGGCATCCGGAACTTCAAATCGCATGGAAGCAGCCGTGTTGTCGTAAGAGACGGCTTTATCGAGGTCAAAAGCTGTGGGCACCGATGCGCCAAAAGCAGCATAGTTCAACCCGGCGCTGAAGCCGTCGATAAAAATTTCGGGATTTGATGCAAATTCAGCCGGTTTCAGGTCTTCAAGATCGCGTTCACAACTTAAGAACAGCAAAACAAGCATCCCCATCGGGACATAATGCAACAGTTTTATAAAATGTGTTTTCATCCTATTTATTTTTAATTACCGATGTTAATGTGAATGTAGGTTCTGATTTCCCATTCGTTTCCGTTGTCGTAGCCGATGGCTGTTGGGTCAGGCATCTGAATGCCTCCCGGTCCGGTCACAATCACAGGGGCGTAACGGGGCGAATATTGGTCGAGGGTTCGGTATGTTCCCCTGATACCGATGCGTGTTTCGGGCAGATCGAGCCAGCCGGGTTTGGCAAGAGTTGTTGAAAGATCGGCCATCAGCTGCAATGGAAATGTAAGGTTGAAGTCGCGGTGGTAGTCATAAGGCCCCCAGTCGTTGACCCTGACAAAGCTGTTGAGCCTGACCTTTTTGTAGATCATCCTCAGATCCACACCCATTCTTTTTATCAAACGCGCATCGCTTCCATTGGCCTGAGCATCACCTGTGTAGAGGTTAGCGATCAGACCGAAATCTTTTGCAGGTTTCGAAACAATACGGGCATGCACCTCCCACAGGTCCTGTGCCGGTGGAGCGCCGGGAAAGGCAAAAGTGGTTCGGCCATCGGGCAGAATACCTATGGCAGCATCTTGTGTAGTTGGAAGGTGGCGGTACACCAGACCGGCGCTGATGGCAAAACCGGCATCCTCGGCCACATCACTGTCCCAGTTATACATCCAGGTGCCGGGAGTAGGGTCGAAGGTAAAGAGGATTTCGCCAGAGACCTGCTCACGGTTTGATCTTACCACAAACGGGTCGTCGAGAATGTTGCGTGGTCTGCCCGGTGCCGGAACACTGTTTGGCACAGGTCCTTCGATGGGTTTCTGCCACAAGAAGTTTGGCGCTATTTGCAATTTTCCAACCGTGTAAGTCAAACCCGTCAAAAAATTGTATTGGTTTCCACTGCCGCTGTCTTTCAAACGCCATCCGGTGAAAGTCTTGGTATAATCGGCACCGCCCTGGGCTACCAAACCCATGGCAGCTGATTGCGCATACCAGTTGAAAGTGCCTCCTGCGTATGAAAGTTTGATTTTCCCACCATAGTTGTCCTCAGCACGTATCTCGTCCTGGTAAACGCTGTAAGCTCCTTCTTCTCCCCTTACAACCTGAAATGTGCGGCCTTGCAGTGGCTGACCGGCCCAGATGCCGCCCAGGTCAAGGTCGAATTTGCCCATTTTTCTGTTGACATGCAGGGTGAGCCGCCGTGTTTGTGGTTGCGGGATTGCAAACGAACTTTCGGTGAGTCCAAGTTGATCGAGGTCTTCGTGAAAGATACCTGTCAGCTTGAATTTGCCGACTTCCTTGCTGTATTTTAAGAGCACGGCTGCGTTGGCGCCCCACCAAAGTTGTGGACCAAAAGCAATTTTCAAGCCCTCGAACTGTTGTTTGCCCTCGAATTCAAAACCAAAAGGAGCGATACCATTGTAGATGTCGATCTGCGGACCATAGTTTGCTTCGGGATACAAGCCAAAGAAATCGCCCTCATATCCCCAGTGATAATGGCCAGTACGATAAAACCCGGTAAGATTGAACCATTTATGATCCCATTGATAGCTGGCCCGGTAAACCTGAACCCGGTTGTTGGATTCCAATTTAACTTCATCAGTTCCGCTGTTTAAAACAACAGGTCGGCCTCTGTTCTCATAAAAAATCTGATCGATGGGATTGAGTGCCACATTTCCAAGCACATTGAATTCAACATTGGCCCTGAAATTTGAGGCCGGATTGGCTTCAACACCCACATAGAAGGATTGCATATGATCAAAGCCCTGTTGATTGGGATAAAGAGGATTTCCCTGAACAGGATCATTTGGCGTTGTGATTAAGTCGCCACCGGTGTTGAAGGTAGTGAGCTCGGTGGTAAACCTGCTTAGCCGGATTTTACCACTAAGTTCACCTGAGAGCGCTGCCTTGTCGCCTCTGGCTTTCAAAACCGCATCAGCAACCAAAATCTGATCGAAATGTTTTTCAAGCACTGCCAGGCTAACTCCTTTTTCATAGGGGTTCAGTTTATGCGCTTCTTTGAGCACATAATAGGATGCCCTGGGGTAAAGCTGGTAAAAACCATTTTCATCGGAAGGGCCTTTGGCACAAATACCAAACCACTCCTCATTCATATTGTTGACCCCGGGTTTAAAATCAAACTGATAACCTCCATTGGACCAGGACGCATGTGTGTCATGTACGTCAAGGTTTTTGGTTTGTCCGTATTTCCACCATCCGTCGCTGAACTGAAAGGTGAAACCTCCGATGGAATTTCCTGCTTTTCCGATTCCAGCGGCGTTTTCGTATATCTCCTTCCAGTTGGCAAGGTTATACATGGCCTGCGATTGCTGGTCTTCCTGATTGGTGGTAACATTAAAAGCATCCGAACCAAACTCAGTGAGTAATACTGCTTTGTTGTATGATTTTCTGGCCCTTTCAAAGAGGTCGGTAAAGGAAACACCGCGATAAACATTGATTCCAAGAATGTCGACATCCTTACATTCTTCATTAATAATGTCGATAAATAATAAATCGCCGTTGCAAATGGAAACCGGATGGTTGCTGTCAATGCTTTTCACCGATACAGCTGCCTCGTTAAAAAGCTTATAAAGGTGTCTTGCCCTGTGTGTTGATTCCCTGTCTTCAACCGGAATGTCTTCGGTTTCAGCTCCATCCCAAAAAAGACCGTAGTTGTTTTCGTTTCCTAAAAGGTATAACAGTAGCCCCGGCGTACTTTTATAGGTAGAGGCAATTTCGTTAACCTCTTTTATCAACAATTCCTTAACGCGTGGATCATTGTATTCGGTATTGGCTTCCCAGACACCATCAAGTGTTAGTCCATAACGTCCAAATGAATGATTCAGCATCGTATAAATGCCGTAGTTCTCATAAATGTATTGAATCCATTTGGGTTGAATACCTGCGTAAACACGGATGGTATTCACTCCCATGTTACGCAAGAGCGACATCTCATCGTCGAGTGCCTTTTTGATAAAGGCATCGGGCTGATCCCAAAGACTGTAAGAATAATTGGTACCAATGGGAAAGTAGTCCCAGTTCATCCCGTTGACCATGAACTCCTCACCATTTACAAGAAGTTTCATCCCGTTTTTGTAGTTTTCTATCTGTACTTTATCTGCCTGTGCAAGCAGTGACTGTGAAAAACATAAAAAAACCAGTAAAAAAATAGTCTTTCTCATACACTTTTTAATTTTAGTCTTTTTGAGCTCAAAAACTCCATATCATAATGGGCTAAAAGCCTCACTAAAATTAGGCAGGTAGTATCAGAAATTGATTGAAATTGACTGATTTCGTGTTATATACTTGCTATATACACGACACTCAAAAAGCCTCCCGGTGTCGGGTACTATTAGGTTTAAAATATTCTAAATCAATTATTTATAAACAATTGAAGTAAAAGTTAAAAAACTGTTAATTTGAGAGCTGTATATAAATTGTAGTTAGGCAATTTGCGCTGCAATGGAAAAAAAAGGCATTAAAATCATGATTTCAATGCCTATATGATTGAAAAAGATGAAATTTTTGATAAAATCAGGGTGAAATTTTGATCTGATAAGGCTGTTTCTGCAAAGGATTGCGCTAAATTACAAACAAGCTTGCTGAATGATCAGTTGAAAAAGCATTCAGTTGCAACGCTATTCAGGTAGAAAAGCTTGAAATTTACAGGTTTTAGACCGGTTCAGGTCAATCGAAACAGTATTTACTGTAACCTGAGCTGCACAAATCAGGCTTCAGAATCCGTCATTCAATGCCTTCGTTAAATCACTTTCGTGTTCTGTTCAAAAAGTGTAATGAATCACCGGCCTGATGCAGGTTGATGGTTTCGCCGATGGCGCTGATCACCTTGTTAAGCGTAACGGTGCTGAGCGAGGCGTCTTTGTCGAGGTTGGGTTTGTTGTCGTATAGTTGGTATTTTTTGCGGTCAACCACCGGAGTCAGGTTGGGCATCACCACATTGGCTCCTGCGAGGATGCCTTTTTGCCTGCCAAGCGGGTCAAGCGTTTCGAGGGCTGTTGAAGCGGCAATATTGATCCAGGGCATCTGAATGCGCAGCAGCGCAATCATCAGCAAGCCACGCTGAAACCTTTGAGCAGCGGGCCAAAGTTTCGTCCTGAGCGGATACATCGGTGTATCAACATGTTCAATGTAGGGTCCCATACCCACCATGTCTATATCCTGCGATTTAAAAAACAGCAGGTCATCAGCTAAATCAGCAAGTGTTTGACCAGGCAAACCGATCATCACGCCAGTGCCCACCTGATAACCTTCTTGTCTCAGCAAATCAAGCGATTGCAGACGAATGTCAAAGTCATGATTGCGGTTGCGGGGATGTATCTGGTAAAAGAGCTCCCGGTTGGTGGTTTCGATGCGCAGCAAATAGCGGTGAGCGCCCGCTTCACGCCAACGGCGGTATGTTTCTGCAGATTGTTCGCCACAGGAAAGTGTGATGGTGAGTTCGTTGTTTGTGACTTGATGGATGGCTTTCAGCATGCGTTCGATGTGAAGGCTGAACGCTTTACTTTTTCGCTCTCCTGTTTGAATCACCAGCGAACCAAAGCCTTCGCGCCAGGCAAATCCAGCCGCGTTCAACACTTCCCTGTCGCTTAGGGTATAACGTTCCACTTTGCGGTTACCACCCCTGATGCCACAGTAATAACAATTTTTGGCACAGCGGTTGGATAGTTCGATTAAACCCCGTAAATAAACCTTTCTTCCGGGATGTGCCGCTTTCACTTCCAAACCTTTTTGAAGGATGATGTCAGTTTCGTTGCCCGGTTCAGCCGAGAGCAGCCGGATCAACTCTTCACGGCTGTGTGCTGTTTTCGACAGGAGTTGTATCAATGCAGCATTCATCATTTTTGTTTCATAAAGGGTTCTATCACACGGTCAAAGATGCCATTGAGCCAGGCGATAGCCATACCATAGTTGCTCACAGCAATATCGGCTTCCACAGCAGGTTTAAGACGATTAAGGAGCTGCTTTCGGGTAACCATGCAACCGCCGCATTGAATCACCATCCGGTATTTGTGCATATCCTGAATGGCATTGAGGCCCGGAACAACATCAAAATGAAGCTCTTTGCCCGAAAACTCCCTGATCCAACGTGGCAGTTTATGGCGGCCAATGTCGTCGCAGCTCACCTGATGCGTGCATGATTCCAAAATGAGAATGGCATCGCCATCGTTCAGTTGACTTAGGGTAGGCGTACCTGCCATATAATGTTCAAAATCACCCCTGAGCCGGGCAAAAACGATGCTGAAACTTGTCAACGGCACATCGGGAGGCACAATGGAGTTTACAAAAGCAAAAGCCTGACTGTCGGTCACAACAAGCTGTGGCCGAGGCATTTGTTCTTCGAAATATTGCTTGAGATGGGTTTCTTTCAACACCACACAAATATTGTCATTGTCGAGCACATCGCGGATGGCCATCACTTGCGGCAGAATCATCCTGCCATCGGGAGCCTCCGAATCGATGGGTGTGACCAGAAGCACCACGCCATTTGGTTCAACGATGCCACCCAGCAGCGATGGTTTTTGCCAGGTGGTCTCGGGTATGGTTTTCTTCAAAAGTTCGATCAACTGATGAATGCCATCACGGTTTTTGGTGGTAAAATCAACGACTTCGGCTTTGGTGTAATCACTGATTTTTTCCCTCGAAAAGGCTTCTATTGGCATGATATCGCTCTTGTTATGAACGATCAGGTAAGGAATTCCAAAATCCCTGAACTGCGTGATCAATTCCTTTTCATAGCTCCCGAATTCATTGCCGGCTATAACGAGTATGGCACAATCAATGGTTTTAAGGGCTTCATAAGTCTTCTTGATTCTTTTCTCACCCAATTCACCGGTGTCGTCGATACCGGCTGTATCGATGATGATGGCCGGACCAATACCAAAAATCTCCATCGATTTTTTCACCGGGTCGGTGGTGGTGCCGGGCTCAGGTGAAACGATGGCAACATCCTGGTTGACAAGCAGGTTGATGATGGAGCTTTTGCCGTTGTTGCGCCGGCCAAAGATGCCAATATGGGGTTTAAGGTCTTTTCCTTTTGACATTTGCTTTGTTAACTTGAAGTTTAGAAGTACAGGTCTCGTTCGCCTTTCTTTATTCTTTCAACACGCTCACGCACTTTGTCCTTGTAGCCGTCATCCTCCATCTCGTCGATTGTTCGCCCGATCAGCGCCCAGCCTTTGGCAGCGGTTTCTTCAGAGGCGTAATCGAGTATGTATTCGGCCAGGGTGAGCAAGGCGTTGGGTGTGCAGAATTTTTTGATGAAACCGGGCACGCTGAATTCCATGAAATGCTGGCCTGTCCTACCTTTGCGATAGCATGCCGTACAAAATGACGGAATATAATCGCTTTCAATCAACTCATCAATCACTGCATTGAGCGTACGGTCATCGTTGATCTTAAACTGTTCTTTGCTCAGGTTTTGATCTACATCAGGGTTTTCGGCATAAGCACCGATTTCGAGCTTGGTGCCTGCATCGATTTGTGAACAACCAAAAGCCAGCACTTCTTTTCGGATGCGTTCGGGTTCACGGGCGGTGAGGATCAAACCTGTGTAGGGCACAGCCAGTCTGAGAATGGCCACAAGACGGGTAAATTCTTCATCTTTAACCTGATAAGTATCGTCGAGGTCGTATTCCAACGCATCCTGAATTCTGGGAAACGAGATGGTATGTGGTCCCACGTTGTAGCAGGCCTCGAGGTGGTTAACATGTCTGAGAAGCGCAAGCACCTCAAAACGCCAGTCATACAGTCCAAACAGAGCGCCAATACCCACATCGTCGATACCGGCCTCCATGGCGCGGTCGAGAGCTGTCAGACGGTAATCGTAATCAGCTTTTTTACCCGATGGATGACACACAGCATAGGTGGGATGATGATAGGTTTCCTGAAAAATCTGGTAGGTACCGATTCCGGCTTCTTTCACCGTTTTGAAACCATCAATGTCAAATGGTGCTGCATTGATGTTCACGCGTCTGATTTCGCCATGGTCTTTCTTCACCTGGTAAACATCTCTGACCGTGTCGGCAATGAAAGCAGCAGAATAAGTGCGGTGCTCACCAAAGACAAGAATGAGCCGTTTCTGTCCATGCTCTTCAAGGGCTTTCACATTTTCGATGAGTTCTTCACGCGTTAGTGTTTTTCTGACAGCGGTGGTGTTTGAAGCCTTGAAGCCACAATAGCGGCAGTTGTTTGAACAATAGTTGCCTACATAAAGTG
>JADHED010002791.1_pt1 | contig 11433 bp, 6 predicted proteins | sample 8952041 | NCBI WGS metagenome assembly JADHED01 (sample SAMN16124423, study PRJNA663239) | bioreactor sludge metagenome | isolation source: sludge (control) | place: India:Bengaluru | collected 2018-09-08
TGAGGCAAACAAATAGTACAATTAAATAATCCTAAATAGGCTCCCATATTTTTACCAGACAATGCATTAGTAAGTATTGTAAAAGGTAATGCCAACATTGCAGACCACGCACAACCAATTAGTAAATATGATACAAAAAGCATATACTGATTATGAATAAAAATAGTAGAAATAAATCCTATTGCTCCCAGTAACAAACTTACAACATAGGCAGATTTATAAGATTTAAAACTTGGAATAACCATTGCCCATAATACAGAACCGAGAGCTTGAACCGCAAAAACAACTCCTACCCAGTTTCCCGCCTCTTGATAAGCTGCTGATTTAGGATCGGTAGTATTCCAAATATTTTCTGCAATTCCTCCATTTGTATAAGTCCACATATACATAAAAGCAGCCCAAGAAAAGAATTGCACCAAGCCAACTGTCCAAAAAACTTTTGGAGCATTAATAAGCAATTGAATAAAATTTTCTTTTGGCTTTTCTACCTCTTCCTTTTCTATACCATGAAATTCTGCATATTCTTTCGGTGGCATTTCTTTTACTTTCCAAACAGTATAAAGAACACAAATTATCAAAATAACAGCGCCTCCATAGAAAGAATAAATCACAGAATCTGGCACAACTCCTGATGCTGCAACATTCTTAATTCCAATCCAAGTAAAGATAATTGGAAATAAATACCCTAATAAACTACCTGCATTTACCAAAAAACTTTGAATTGAATAAGCCAATCCTTTTTGTTTCTCGTTAACCATATCACCTACCAACATTTTGAAAGGTTGCATTGCCATATTAATAGAAGTGTCTAAAAACATTAAAGCAATTAATCCAAAAATCATAGCTCCAGCAATAGTAAAATTAAAACTTCCTGCATTTGGAAGCAAACACATCACTATTATAGACAAGAAAGCACCTACAAACAAATAAGGAATTCTTCGTCCAAATTTAGTCCAAGTTCTATCACTCATAATCCCTACAATAGGCTGAACAATCATCCCCATCAAAGGTGGTAAAATCCAAAAATAGCTTAAATTATGGGGATCTGCTCCTAAAGTTGCAAAAATCCTACTAATATTAGCACTTTGCAAAGAATAAGCTATCTGAACACCAAAAAAACCAAAACTAAGATTCCAAAGAGACCAAAAATTTAAATCTCGTTTTTTTTGTAAATTATCCATTTAATATTTCTTTAAATTATTTTAACTCCAAAATCAAAGGTGATTTTGCAGGAATTGTAAGCGTTTCACTCAACGGAATTTCGTTTCCAGAAATGATATCTTTTCCTTTTGTATAACTTTTTAAATTTTCTTCAAATCTTTTTAAATGAAGAGTTTGTTGTTTTTCATTATTATTAAGAATCACCATTACAGAACCTTTTTCATTAAATCTGAAATAAACATACACTCCATTTTCTGGTAAATAATGCGTGGTTTTACCTGCATGAATAACCTCATTATTTTTTCTCCAATTTAAGATTTTTTGAGTAAAATCATAAAATTCTTTTTGCTCTTTGGTTTGTGTATCAGGATTGAAAGCATTTTGAGAATCATTTTTCCATCCGCCAGGAAAATCTCTTCTAATATCTCCATCGCCTAATTTGGGTTTATCGCCCATCAACCCAATTTCTGAGCCATAATAAATCTGTGGAATTCCTCTAACAGTAGAAATTAAACTCAATGCTAATATATATTCAGCAGGATTTCCATTGAAAATTTCATTAAATCTATCGGTATCGTGATTTTCGAAGAAAACCAACAGATTATTAATATCTGGATATAAAAAGTCGCTGGTAAAAACGTTGTAAAGACGCGTCATTCCAGAATCCCAGCCGTCTTTTTCTTTCAAAGCTTTTGGAATTTCAGAATACAACATAAAATCCATCACCGAAGGCAAATATGAATTATAGTGAGCAGCTTCTCCCACTTTAGAATCTTTTTGCCAAGCAGAAATTTGTGCTGCAGAATACAACCAAGATTCTCCTACGATGTTAAATTTTGGATATTCGTCTGTTATTGCTTTCGCCCAACTTGCCATTGCTTCTTTATTATTATACGGATAAGTATCTACACGAAAACCGTCTAATTCTGCAAATTCTATCCACCAAATTGCATTTTGAGTTAAATATTTCAAAACCAAAGGATTGCTTTGATTAATATCTGGCATTGATGTATCAAACCAACCGTCTAAAGCTAACTTTTTATCAATTTCTGAAGCATTGGTATCAAACTGACTGGTTGTTTTGTAATTAGAACGTTTGAAACCATTGGGTTCTCCTTCAAACCAATGAATCCAATCTTTTGTTGGTAAATCTTTTATCAACCAATGAGAAGCTCCCCAATGGTTGGTAACATAATCCATCACCAATTTCATGTTTCTTTTTTTCAATTGACGAGAAAGTTCCAGATAATCATCATTTGTTCCGTATCTCGCATCAATTTTGTACAAATCTGTTTGTGCATAGCCATGATAAGTTGTTTTCGGCTCATTGTCCTCGCAAACCGGAGTGAGCCAAAGTGTAGTAGCACCCAGATTTTGCAAATAATCGAGGTTATTGATAATTCCTTTTAAATCTCCGCCATGTCTTCCGTTTCTATCATTTCTGTTCGCTTTTTCTGTAAGTTGAGGAACCGAATCATTAGATGTATCACCGTTCGCAAAGCGGTCTGGCATAATAAGATACATTACATCTTTTGAAGTGTAAGAATCTCTATCTGCCGAATTTTGTTTTCTGTTTTTAAGTTCGTAATTGTAGGAAGCGACAATCTTATTTTTAATTTTCTGATTGATTTTAAACTTTTCAGTATTGATTTCATTCGTATTGATGGTAATGAAAACATAGTTTGGATTCTCTACCTTTTGAATGTTTTTAATCTGAATATTGTCTGACAATTCTATTTGTGAATTGGCGATATTTTTCCCATAAAGTAAAATTTGGAGCTCAGGATTTTTCATTCCTTTCCACCAAAAAGCGGGTTCTACTTTTTGAATTTGTGAAAAAAACACCGAAAAAAATAGAAGTAATGATAAAGTTGTTATTTTTTTCATTGTTTTTGAATTTAAGGAAAAACTTTGTCAAAATCCGAAAACCCTGACAAAGTTTTATTATTGAGGCTTATTTTCTTGCTCCAACTATAATGAAAGCCAATTTATTAGAAAAATTAAGCTTTACCCTTAACCCCAAATCGAAAATAAGCTAAAAAATTTATTTTACCGGTTTTACAGAAATTGCATAACCTCCACTTCTTACTAAGTGAACTGGCAATTTCGTTTTGCTATCAACCGTTTTTTTATAAATATGATAAGACTGAGGATTGTTAATATAATCTGCATCTTTACCATCTTCATAGATAGTAGCTTCGTATTTTTTGCCTTTATCTAAGAAAGAAAAATCTACAGTGAAATCTCTTGCATTTTCGTCTGTAATCCCTCCTACAAACCAGTTATCTGTTCCTTTAGCTTTTCTAGCGGTGTGAATGTAATCTCCAGGTTCTGCAGAAAGAATTTTTGTTTCGTCCCAATCTGCGGCAACATCTTTAATAAATTGGAAAGCATCCATGTGTTTAGCATAATTTTCTGGCAAATCTGCAGCCATTTGTAGCGGCATATACATCACTACATAAAGTGCCAATTGCTTAGCCAAAGTAGTTTGTACAAAACGTGTATCACCAGGGAAATAATAATCTAATTTAGTTTGGAAAATACCTGGCGTATAATCCATTGGTCCGCCCATCCATCTTGTAAATGGTAAGATAGTTTGATGGTCTGGATTATTACCTCCGAAAGCTTCATACTCCGTTCCACGAGCTGCTTCAGCAGAAATATAATTTGGATACGTTCTGCTTTCACCTGTAGGACGAACAGATTCGTGAGAATTTACCATGATTTTATATTCATTAGCTTTCTCTGCAATTCTGTAATAGTGATTAATCGTCCATTGAGAATAATGATGCTCTCCTCTTGGGATAATATCTCCTACATAACCAGTTTTCACAGCATCATAACCATTTTCATTCATCAATTTAAATGCTTTATCTGCCCATCTTTCGTAATTGGTAGCAGAACCAGAAGTTTCGTGGTGCATAATTAATTTAATTCCTTTAGAATGAGCATAATCATTCAACATTTTGATGTCAAAATCAGGATAAGGAGTAATAAAATCAAAAACGAATTCTTTAGAATGACCGAACCAATCTTCCCAACCAACATTCCAACCTTCAATTAATAAACCTTGGAAACCATTAGCCGCTGCAAAATCTATATATTCTTTTACTTTGGTATTGTTAGCAGCATGTTTACCATTTGGCGTTAATTTAGAAAAATCTGTTTCACCAATACGAACATTAGATTCTGGTTGACCATAAGCCCAAGTGGATTTTCCAATAATCATTTCCCACCAAACACCCATATATTTTGTAGGATGAATATAAGAAGTATCGGTATATTTTGTAGGTTCGTTAAGATTAAAAATCATTTTAGAATCTAAAACTTCTTCAGCTTTTGGAGAAACTATAATTGTTCTCCAAGGTGTTACAGAAGGTGTTTGAATGTAACCTTTTGCACCTTGTCTATCTGCCGTAAGATGTGTTTTGAATTTAAAATTAGTTGCATCAACTTCTAAGTGAGAAGCAGGATAATCTAAAACAGCAGCTTCTGCTACGTTAACGTACAAAGGATTTTTTCCTTCTTTTTTCAACATTACAGGAGACTGAATTGCATTTTTGATAAGCGTTTGAGAAGCATTAGCATCAGCAGCTTTTGGCCATCTTACTGGAATTTCAGAAATTTTAGTTTCTTGATAAAGATATTCCTGAGAATCGTAGTCTGCAACAATCCACCAAGATTTCATGTCTGTAGGAAAATCTATTTCAGAATCTTCTTCTCTAATAACGAAATAGTTTAAATTTTTCTGTTGAGGAAATTCGTAACGGAAACCTAAACCGTCATTAAACAATCTGAATTTAACAACAATACTTCTGTCTGTAGATGTTTGATTAAGGGTTACCGCAAGTTCGTTGTAGTGATTGATGTAGTTTTTCTTTTCACCAAGAACAGGTTGCCAAGTTTCGTTTTTAGAATCTCTTTTTTCGTCTGTTTTCTCGAATCCGTAATTCAAATCATTAGCCGCATCTGATGGTTTTGCAATTTCGGAAGCAAATTTAATAGAAGTGTCTTTAAAGAGTCTAAGCCCTAGTTTAGAATCTTCTACCACAACGTTTCCGTTGTATTTTAAGTTGTAATAAGGAATCCCGTTTTTCAGATTAAAATTCATTTCGAATTTACCATCGGGAGATTTAAGTGTTTGCGCATTTAGTGTAGCTACAGAAAGTAGCGCCAAAAACGCACTTGTTTTCACGAGTTTCATACTTTAATTGTTTGAATAATAATTATTTAGGATTAATTAATTTAAATTTTTTAAAAAAATAAAGTAAAGAAAACTAGCCCAATTAGGCAACAGTTAAAGTGTTAAAATTCTATGTTTTATCTCATAAAAACTTCTTTGATAAGTTTTAGCTTGTTTGCTTTTTTTTGTTATAGTTGATTATTAAAGAGAATTTCTCAAAATTAAATCTGAAGGATTCTCTATCCTCTTGTTGGTAGAATTGAGAACCATCTCGGCAAGCGTTCTTCCCATTTCAGAAAAATCTGTAGAAATAGTTGTTATGCCACTTTCCACAACGCTTTTAAGAGGAGTTTCGTTATACGAAATAATACCAAAATCTCTTCTTATTTTGAATTTTTGCTTTTTAGATTGCAAAATTACGTTAACCAAATGCCTATCGTCTATAATGATAAAAACATCTCCTATTTTTATTTCATCTTTATTAAAATCACTGATTATAGAATGATTGAGTTTGTATTTTTCGCAAAAATCTAAAAAACCTTTTACCATACCAATTGGTTCTTTATTGCCAGGAAAGATAAGAACCAGCCTATTATAAAGCTCTAGATAAGATTTTGCTTTACTAAGACAGCTAAACATATCTTTAGAAAAATTCTGGTAAACAGAAGCGTATTCTTTTAAATCTGAATTAGTTTGGTCTAAAATATACACATCATTTTTGGGCAAGGTTTTTATTATTGGCGCCGTTCCGTTCATATTTCCTGGCATAATAATGTATTTTGTATAACTGCCGTTGTTTTCTTCTATCAATTTTCTAAAAACTTCTATATTGAAATAATGAAAAAACACGTCTACTTTTGCTTTGTTATTCACCGCTTCGATAAATGAATTGTACAAATTTTCTTTAAAAGCATTCAATTCGTCAAAAAGTAAAAAAATCCTTTCCTCAAAAGACCAATCAATACTTTTTACATAATACCCTTTTCCCAAAATAGAATAAACCAAGCCTTTCTTTTTCAATTCTTCGAAGGCATACAAGACCGTATCTCTAGAAATCCCGAACTCCAAACATATCTTGTTAATAGACGGAAGTTTATCATTTTTTTTCAAAAGTTGATTGGCTATAGATTTTTCTACAGAATTAATAATTTGTTGATACTTCGGGAAAGCATTATCTTCAGAGACTTTTATAAATTTCATCTAAAATATTTATTAAAATGAACTGGTGGTAAAATAAAAAAAACTGGTAGGTACTAGTATGGTAAAATTACAAAAATTATTTAAATTTGAGAAACATAAAATTAACATTCATGGCAACAAATAATTCACAACCAAACACAGAAACTCAAGAAGAAAAATTTAGCATAAACAAGCACAGCGACGAGATTTCTATCTACACCCTTAGAAACAACAATGGCATGGAAGCCAACATTACTAATTTTGGAGCGACCTTGTTTTCGTTGTATGTACCCACCAAAAATGGTAAAATAGATGTAGTTTTGGGATTCAACACCATAGACGAATACATCAAAGCTTTTGAAATTGGCGCATCGCCTTACTTCAACGCCATTGTAGGAAGATTTGCAGGAAGAATTAAAAATTCTCAATTCTCATTAAATGGAAAAATTATTCAATTAGACCAAAATCACGGAAAACACCATCTACACGGCGGAAAATATCAATTAAGCAACGTTGCTTGGAATTTTGAAAATTACAACGAAGAAGAAAACGCCATCACTTTTTCTTATCTAAGCAAAGCAAACGAATATTATCCTGGAGATGTAAACATTGAAGTTACTTATACTTTAACAGAAAATAACGAGCTGAACATAAAATACAAAGCTACCACTACAGAAGATACTCTTCTAAATCTTACCAATCATGCTTATTTTAATTTAGATGGCATTTCTGGCAACACTTTAAACCAAAAACTTCAAGTAAATGCCGAAAAATTCCTAGAATTAGACTCAGAAAATATTCCTACAGGAAATTATACCGCAATGGAAAATCATGCTTTTGATTTTAGAAATTCTAAAAATGTAGTAGCTGGAGTTGACCATTGTTTTGTCTTAAAAAACAACAGCGAACCTGCTGCAATCTTAGAAAGTGAAACCAACGGATTAACCATGAACGTTTTTACAGACCAACCTGCCGTACAAATCTACGTTGGCGGAGAAACTTCTGAAGAACTTCAAAATAAAAATTTGGTTGAATATCACACAGAAAGCGGAATTTGTTTCGAGACACAAGTGTTTCCCGATGCTCCCAACCACGAAGATTTCCCAAATGCAATCTTAAGAAAAGGAGAGACTTATCATCAAAACACCATTTTCAAATTTATAAATTCATAAAAAAATGAAAAAATTTATTATCCTAACATTATCTCTTCTACTTGCATCTTGTAGTTCTGGTGGAGACAACACAGATACAACTCCAACACCAACTCCTACAGAAGATTCTTTTATTAGAGCAGCAGATATGTCTTTTGTACCAGAAATAGAAGCTTCTGGATATCAATATAAAAATAATAATACCACACAAGACCCTCTTCTTACTCTAAAAAATGCAGGGGTAAACTACATTAGAATAAGACTTTGGAACAATCCTTCTAATGGACACTCTAATTTAACAGAAGTAAAACAATTGGCAACAAAAGTTAGAAATCTAGGGCTAAAAGTATGGCTTACTGTACATTATTCAGACACTTGGGCAGATCCAGCTAACCAAACAAAACCAGCGGCTTGGCAAAACTTAAATTTTACAAGTCTGAAATCTGCAGTTTCGACCTATACTTCTCAAATAATGTCTGAAATAAATCCAGATATTATACAAATTGGCAACGAAACAAACGACGGATTTCTTTGGCCAGAAGGAAAATTATCTACTAACGAATCTCAATATTTAGAATTAGCAAGCGCTGCAATTACAAGTGTTAGAAATGATAATTCTACTACTAAAATTATGCTGCACTATGCAGGAATTTCTAATTCTGCAGAATGGTTTTTCAATAAAGTTAAAAATTTGAACTATGATTATATTGGTATTTCTTACTATCCTGTTTATCATGGCACTTCTTTAACTGATTTAAAAACAAAACTTACTTCATTAAGCCAAACGTTTGGTAAAAAAATAATCATCGCAGAAACCTCTTACCCTTTTTCTCTTGGCTATAATGACTGGACTAATAATGTAGTAGGACAAACTAATCAATTGATATCTGGATACGAAGCAAGTTTTACAGGACAAAAAAATTATATCACCGCAATTAAATCTTTAATAAAAGAAGTACCAAACGGTATTGGCTTTTGTTATTGGGGCGGAGAATGGGTTGCTTTCAAAGGCAACCAAGCTACAGATGGTTCTACTTGGGAAAACCAAGCCCTTTGGGATTTCAATAATAATACTGTAGAAGGAATTCAAGCATTTAATAAAGATTAATATTATGAAAAAAATTATTTCAATACTTCTCATTACCATTTCACTATTAAGTTTTAGTCAAAAAAAATCAAAATTTGCAAAAGGTGCAGACATCAGTTGGTTACCTCAAATGGAAGCATCTGGTTATCAATTCTATAATGAAAAAGGTGAAAAAGATGATGCATTAAACATTTTGAAAAGCAAAGGAATGGACGCTATCAGATTAAGGGTTTTCGTAAATCCTAATGATGACAGAGGAAGCGGACATTGCAGTAAAGATGAAACCATCGCATTTGCTAAAAAATTGCACAAAATGGGATTCAGATTGATGATTGATTTCCATTACAGTGATTCTTGGGCAGATCCTAACAAACAATACAAACCAAAAGCTTGGGAAAATTTAAATTTTACAGATTTAAAGAAAGCGGTTTATGACCATACTTATGATGTAATTGCTGCAATGAAAAAAGAAAACATCACACCAGAATGGGTTCAGATTGGCAATGAAATTCCTAATGGTATTCTTTGGCCAGATGGTCATAGCAAAAATTTCAAAAATCTTGGAGAATTACTCAATGTAGGTTATGACGCAGTAAAAGCGGTAGACAAAAAAATAAAAGTAATTGTACACATAGACGAAGGAAATAACACCGAAAAAATTACTTGGTTTTATAAAAACATCGCCGAACAAAATGTAAAATATGATGTAATAGGTCTTTCTTATTATCCTTTTTGGATTAAAAAAGATTGGACAGAAACCATCCAAGATTTACAAAAAAACATGAATTATCTTACCAAAACTTACAACAAAGAAGTAATGGTAGTAGAAGTTGGTGGAGAAGACACTCAAGTAGAAAACACATACAAACTTTTAGAAGCTACTATAAAAGCTGTAAGAAATGTACCTAACAAAAAAGGAACTGGGGTATTTTATTGGGAACCTCAAGGCGCTAAATCTTGGAGTGGATATGCACTAAGCGCATGGTTAGAAAATGGAAAACCTTCTCCAGCTTTAGATGCCTTCTTAGAAAAAGATAAAAAATAAAAATAATGATTAAAAAAATATATATCTGCTTATTCTTAGCCATTTCTTTTTTAAATGGCTACGCCCAAAAACGAACGAATATTGATGATAATTGGCTATTTCATTACGGAAATTCTGAAAATGCAAAAGAAGATTTTAATTACGGAATCGTAAACATTTTTTCAAAATCTGGCGCATCAGAAAAAACCGCCATTGACCCAAAATTTGTAGATAAAGATTGGAGAAAACTTAATCTGCCTCACGATTGGGCCGTAGAATTACCTTTTGTACAATCAGAAAATGATGATTTAGTTTCTCATGGCTTCAAACCTGTTGGAGGTTTATTCCCAGATACAAGCATTGGATGGTACAGAAAACATTTTACTGTATCTAAAAACGACAAAAAAGATCGTTTCGAAATTCAATTTGATGGGGTTTTCAGAAATGCATCTATCTGGTTAAATGGCTTCTATATAGGCACCAACCAAAGTGGTTATGTAGGAAAATCTTATGATGTAACAGATTATATAGATTTTGAAAAAGATAATGTTCTAGTCGTTCGAGTAGATGCAACTCAATACGAAGGTTGGTTTTACGAAGGCGCTGGAATTTACAGACACGTTTGGCTGAACCAATATAATAACATTCATATTCCATTTGGTGGATTGTTTGTACATGCAGATGTGAATGGTAAAAATGCGACCGTAAATGTAGAAACTTCAGTAGAAAATAAAAATTTAAATCCTACAAATTGTACAGTTTATGCTTATCTTACTGATAGAAACGGAAAAATCATTGGCAAAACCAATGAAGAAAAATTAGTATTAAATGTAAACGAAACTGCTACTGTAAAACAGAAAATAAATGTTTCTAATGCCAGATTATGGAGCATAGAAGATCCTTATTTATATAAAGTCTATGCCGTAATTAAAGAAAATGGCAAAGAAGTTTACAGAGAGCAAACCAGACTTGGTATAAAAACCATAAAATTTGATGCTAAAAAAGGGTTTTTCTTAAATGGAAAACATCTCAAAATTAAAGGCACTAATAATCACCAAGACCACGCTGGCATTGGTACTGCTTTACCAGATTATGTACAATATTATAGAATTAAAAAACTAAAAGAACTTGGTTCTAATGCATACAGAGCAAGTCACCACTCTCCTACTACAGAGCTAATAAAAGCATGTGATAGCTTAGGAATGCTCGTTTTAGACGAACAAAGATTACTAAATAGTTCTCCAGAATATGTAGATCAATTTAAAAGATTAATTCTAAGAGACCGTAATCATCCATCAGTTTTCCTTTGGTCTATTGGTAATGAAGAAGGTTGGATTCAAAAAAATGATTTCGGAAAAAGAATAGCTCAATCTTTATTAGCTATTCAAAAAGAGTTAGACCCTACAAGAACTAGTACTTATGCTGCGGATATGGCAAACGAATACAATGGTGTAAACGAAGTAATACCTGTAAGAGGTTTTAATTACAGACAATTTGCAGTAGCAGATTATCACAAAGACCATCCCAATCAGCCTTTAATAGGAACAGAAATGGGAAGTACAGTAACCACACGAGGAATCTATGAAAAAGATGAAATAAGAGCTTATGTACCAGACCAAGACATTACCGCTCCCTGGTGGGCACGCAA
>JADHED010002764.1_pt1 | contig 11430 bp, 9 predicted proteins | sample 8952041 | NCBI WGS metagenome assembly JADHED01 (sample SAMN16124423, study PRJNA663239) | bioreactor sludge metagenome | isolation source: sludge (control) | place: India:Bengaluru | collected 2018-09-08
ATTAATGCATAGCAATCTATTGATGCCGAATCAGGGCTAGCACCTTGAAACACAATAGCATCAAAAAAGAATGCTTCAGAGCCGTCCATGGTTTTGGCATCATCATTTTGAGAATATAGCTCGGCAAACGTCAAAATTACAATCAGAAAGCAAAATAATCTTTTCATAACACACCTTAAATTCAATAATTCAATCATAATGACAATTATGTAATACTTTTATTGAGTATATTGAACAAAAAAACTTTGAATTGCTAAAACTCCAACAATTCTTCTTCAATCACTTGCTTCGAATATATGTTTGAATAATAACCGCCGAGTGCTATCAATTCATCATGTTTGCCTTGCTCAACTATCCTTCCTTCGTCGAGTACTATAATATTATCAGCATTTCTGACTGATGACAAACGGTGCGAAATAATTATCGTTGTTTGCTTTTTGATCAATTCTCGAAGATTCTTTAATATCTTTTCTTCGGTCGAAGCATCTATAGCAGAAAGCGAATCATCGAGAATCAAAATCTCCGGTTGGCGTAATAGTGCTCTTGCAATAGCCACTCTTTGTTTCTGTCCACCGGAGAGAGTAATTCCACGTTCGCCAAGCATTGTTGAGTACCTGTCCGTAAAGCTTAATATTTCCTGTTCGAGTTCCGCCAAGCGAGCTGCATTCTCAATCTCAGCCATACCGGCATTCGGTTTGCTGAATTTAATATTATCTTCAATGCTCATCGAAAACAAAAAAGTATCTTGAGGTACAAAACTTATCACTTGCCTCAACGCAGAAAGTGAAAACTCACTTAGTGGAGTTTCGCCAATTAATATCCTGCCTTTATTGGGTTCATAGAGACGAGGAAGTAAATTGACCAATGATGATTTTCCACTGCCTACACTGCCAATAATTCCAAGTGAACTGCCACTTGGAATCCTAAGATTTATATCGCTCAGGCTCTCTTTTTCGCTTCCATCGTACTTGAGAGAAACATTTTCAAACACAATATCTTCATTTGGAATATCTGAAATGCCGGTGCTGTTGGATACTGAGTTGGCATCGGGCATCTTATCGAAAAGTTCACCAAGCCTTGCAGCAGAAGCAGCGGCACGTTGGATAATATTTGTAATCCATCCGATTGCCGCAACAGGCCAAATTAGCAGAGTAAGATAAATAAAAAACTGTGTCAGTTCACCAATACTCGCCGTGCCATCTATAACTTTTTTCCCGCCGTAAGCTAAAACAATTACAATTGAGAATCCAACAAGCAACGATAGAGCCGGCATGAACAATGATTGTATTCTCGCAAGTCGCAGATTCTTCTTTAAATAGTCTTCGGAGAGAGTGGCAAAAACAGATTGTTCATAATCTTCCCTATTGTACGAACGTACTATCCTAATGCCGGATATTGCTTCTTGCGCTTGATTAGTCAGATCCGAAAATTGATTCTGTACGTCTTTCGATGCGATATGTATCTTCTTCCCAATGAAATATGTTGCTATTGTTATGATTGGAAGAGGCAATATCGAAATTAAAGTAATTTCCGGATTGAGTGTAAACATAAAATAAAAGGCAAAACCAAATGTGGTAACCGTATTTGCTCCATACATTATCGCAGGTCCGAGAAACTCACGTGCTGCCGGTACGTCGTTGGTCGTGTATGCCATCAAACTCCCAACAGGATGTTTGTGGAAAAACTCAATCGGCTGATAAATAATTGCGTTCATCAGATCGTAACGCAAATCGTATTCTATCAAACGTGATGCGTAGATTATCGTTCTTCGAGTCAGGTACATAAATAGACCACTGCCAAAGGTAAGGCCTATCACCCACCAAATCCTCGAATAAACGAAGTCCATAGTTAGGTCTTGACGTGACAGATGATCCACTGCTTCGCCAATAATTCTTGGCAAGTAGGTAGAGCATATATTGGATATTGTTACAAATACAAAGCCAAGCAGTATTAAATGCCTATAGCGTCGTAAATAAGGGAATAATCTATTCAAACTTTTCATAATTCAAAATTCCAATAGACGTCCGAATTTTTTTAATATTAGTTTGCGAGTGATTATTTATTCGTTGGTTGGCTGTAATGTTTGATTATTTTTGAACTTAAAGAAAAAAGGGTTTAGCAAAATCTGCCAAACCCTTAACCATTTTATATTTATTTTTCGCAAAATTGGAAAACTCTACGAAAATGATGATTGCGAGCCGATGCTGCTTCGTCCTCTTGCTCGTTTGATCAATGCACGGATTATCAGCACTATCACTCCAAGCACTACTAAGCCAATTAGAAGCTTGAAGAATGAAAATGTTGGCGGATATACGTCTATTGTTCCGTTTGCATTCTGCACGTAAACCGGACGTGAGAAATAGAATGCCGGATGGAATGGCGTCATCCACATAAATGGTGTAGAGCCCATCAAATATCCGGTCATGAAACTGCTTCCAAAGCCGTTGTAGTGATGCACATTGTAGTTCTGTGCAACTCCGTTTGCATCGCGGAACGAACGTGTTTCCACTTTGCGAGGTGTGCCGTATTTTGCTTGTGCTTGTGCTTTGGTCATACGACTTCCGCCAAAGCTTGAGCGTGGTGTATTTGTCGTACTGCGGTTTGTGCCGAACGAACTGCGTGGTTTGGGAGTGGTGGTGCGTTTTGGAGCCGAGAAGCTTCTTGAACGCCCGAAGCTGCGTGAACCGCCAAAACTGCCGCGTCGTGCTTCGGCATAGTCCGGCAGTAAAAAGATAGACAGCAAAAATGCCACCACAAAGACTCCGAAGAATCTGCTAAAGTTGAGATGTGTTCTCATCAAAAAATTGCCTCCATATCAAGAGAATTATCTTCATTTCTAAATGTTATTTCTGCCCTGAACTCAGGGATCTCCGGTATATACGTTTTATTGCGGAAAAGGTTTCTAATGCCGTTCTTGTTTTCGGCACCTTTGAGGTGTACGAATAGGCTGACGATGCCTTCCAGCACTTCGCCGTTCATAAATACTGCTGTGCTCTCTATATCTCCGTCCGATTCTATCGTGAGCGCCATCAGTTCTTCTGCTTCCTCCTCTGTGAAGGTTGGCTCCACTGTCCGTAAGCCTGTCAAGTAGTCCTCGAAAATTTTCTTCGTATAAATTTCCTTGTCTTTGCCCTCGTACTGAAGGATTGCGTCGAACGTCCCTTCCTCGTCCAAGTTCAGAAACACCTCTTTGATGCCTCCCAACTGTTCGCCGTTGAAGTAAACTGCCGTCTTCTCGATTCGGCCATTGCTTTCGATTGTAAATGTTGCCATCGTTTTCGTTCTTTTATTGTTTGCCAAACTTCTTTTTTACAAATATATCAAACTTTCAACAAATAATCAATTTATACGTTTATATTTAAAATTTCTTTTTCACTTTTTCGGAGTTCTTTTATGGCTGTCTTCAGCAAATCTTTCAACACCAAAGCTAATCGCGATGAGATGAAAAACTATATATCTACCAAACTTCTCCCAAATCCTGCTCTCGCTTCTCTGCTAGAGACCACCGTATGGGATGGCTACGTCCTCCGAATCATTAGCAAGCTCGGCAAAGGCACGATCACTCTCACCGACTACAAAGCCGATGTTTATTTTGATCTAAACTTCCTCGGCTCGATGGCTAAGACCACCCTCGAAGCTACTCTCGATAAAGAATTCAAACAGCTTGGCGGCAAATAGTTTTGTGTCGTCCGTTTTCATTGAGCTTCTGTTCGCAACAGACGGAGCCGGATCCTTTTCCAATGAACGAAGAAGAATCTGTAAACTGCTTAAAGTCAGTGCCGGCAGATTCTTCTTGCTTTTGTAAAAGCACTCATTCGTTGCGGAATTCCATCTGTCGCCAGCGAAAATAATCTAATTCATGTTCAACAATATTTCATTTTAACACATGCAAATCAAATCCTTATCCAATGGCTCACCAACAGCATTTGCCATTGCTTCGCTGCTGATCGTCTTCATTGTCTATTCAATCGTCCTAAGTATAGGCACAGTCCTCGTTGCAGGATTCGACACCAAAATCACAGCGGACAATCGCATCTTATTCTTAGGCATATTAGCACTGTCGCAGTTCTTCATCATCGGAGCAGGAGCATTCACGCTCGTTCGGTGGCTCGAAAACGAACCACAAGAAGTCTTCTCCTTGCGAAAACCGTTCTCGCCCAAGTTCTATCTCTTCGCAATAATCGGCATTGCAGGCTTACTCACCGCTTATGACGGCTTATTCAACATACTTTTAGCCATTTTGCCCGAGTCGGCGCTTCTCTTTATCGTAGATTCGTACAATACCGAAACCCAAACAGTGGCATCAATCATCGGTGAATTCTCATTCGCCACATTTTTGTTCCCGACAATAGCAATTGCAGTCGCACCGGCAATATCGGAAGAGCTGTTATTTCGCGGTTTCCTGCTTTCCAATCTTCAAAGAAATCAAACCAAACTCACGGCAATTATAATCAGCGGAATTCTGTTCGGATTGATACACTTTTCGATTGTAAACATAGTTGCACTATCGGCAATCGGAATGTTTTTAGCCTTCATCACCATTCGTTCAGGCTCAATATATCCCGCGATAATCCTGCATTTCCTCAACAACTTGATGTCGGTCGTCCAAATATTCATAGAAAATGGACAGCCCGAACTAATAAAAGCAGAGGAATACGCTTCAATTGAACTTTTATCCGTAACCTACCTGATAATAGGCTTAGCGGTACTTGTTGCATCAATAATTATGATAAACAAATTATCAGCCGAACAAGTTTCTACCTCACCAGACCAACAAACTGTTTAATCAGAATCGTATAAACTACAATCATACTGTGGGATTCAAACATCCTACAGTATTTTTGTATTAAACAACAATTAATAAATCTCAATATTATTCTAAAACATTTCAAACGATTTACAAAACATTTTAAAATAACTATAAAATGTTCCTTAAGAACATAATTTCTCTTTAATGTATTCGACTTTAATGTATTCGAAGTCCGCTTTAATGTATTCGAAGTCCGCTTTAATGTATTCGAAGTCCGCTTTAATGTATTCAAAGTTTTCTTTAATGTATTCAAAGTTTGCTTTAATGTATTCCAAGCCTGCTTTAATGTATTCCAAGCCTGCTTTAATGTATTCGAAGTCTGCTTTAATGTATTCGAAGTCTGCTTTAATGTACTTGAAGTCTGCTTTAATGTATTCAAAGTCCGCTTTAATGAATTCCAAGTTTGCTTTAATGTATTCCAAGCTTGCTTTAATGTATTTAAAACTTTTATTAAAGTAAAAATACATTATAAAAAAATTCAATGTAATTACAATAAATCTCATAAACAATTGTCTTGATGCTTTGTACTAATATCATAAATTATAGGAGTTTATAAGTATTATGACAAACAATATTCGAATTTACTTCAACACTGACAGCGAATTAGTTGCATTCACAAAAAGAGTGTGCTCAATGTTGAAATCAGATGTTGCATATCTTGCAGAATTTGGTATCACTGAAGAAAAAATCAATGAACTTAATAATTCTGCTAGTGCATTTGCAGAATTCCCGTCTGACGATTATAATATCGGAAGTATTATGACCCAAGTTAGTTTGAAAGAAACAAACAAAAGTCTTTTGTTAATTGCATTAAGAGAGATGGAGGTAAGAGTTATTGCAAAATTTGGAAGGAGATCTACTCAGCATAAGAACTTAAATTTAACAAAGATAAATTATGCAACTGATGATGAAATTGCAACACGTGCAAAAGACACCTATTCATATCTGGAAAAAATCCAACCGGAGCTGGTGGAGCAAGGTTTGACTCCGGAAGTACTTGCAGCACTGCTTGTAACTATCAAAGCTTATGAGGATGCAAAGATTGCGGCTTCTGAGGTGAAAAAAAATCGTCTGATCAATACTCGCGAAAGGATAGAAATGGGTAATAATCTGTACAACATTACTCGTAATTATTGTAATATTGCCAAACGTGCCTTGATGTACAATCATCCTAATCTTGCGAATCATTATGTTTTGCCAAAACGCAGCCCAAGTCGGGCAAAGAAGCCTACGAATTTCATTTACGATAATTCCACTAAGATGTTTAGTTGGGATGCTATGGAAAACGCTACCAGCTATCAATTGCAAGTGGTTAAAAATGAGGAATATGTGGAGATTTATGCGGGCGAAGCGAATCATTTTGCTTATGAATTGCCTCAAAATCAGTTAAAATACTTTGTGAGAGCTCGTAATCAGAAAGGATTTGGTTCGTATAGCGATGAATTAATTCTGCCGAATCTCGAAACTGTTTAGGATAGGACTGTAACGGGCACAGTTACGACGAAAGTAGTGCCAAACCCGACTGTGGAGCTGACTTTTATCTCTCCCTCGCACATGTCCACGCATCTTTTGACGATGGACAAGCCTAAGCCGGTTCCTTGTATGGCTCCCACGTTGCTGGCACGGAAGAACGGTTCGAACAAGTGAGGCAATTGCTCTTCGGGTATGCCCATGCCTTTGTCTGCCACGGTGAAACGTAGCCTGCCTGCGACCAACTCGGCTTTGCATGAGACTTCTTCGCCTTCGGGTGAGTATTTCACGGCGTTGGTCATTAGGTTGATAAGAATTTGATAGAGCAAATTCTTATCTGCAATGACTCTAAGCGGCAAGTTTTCCGCTCTCGATACATTGCACCGGTGCTTATCTTTGTCGTATATTCTCATCTCATCAACAATCATGTCCAAGAATTCGATGAGGTTGATGTCAATAGGATTGAATGCGAGCTTTCCGGAGTCGGAACGCGATATTGTCAGCACTTGATCGAGCAATTCGGTCATGCTTTTGACCGACATTTGAATTCTTTCGAGGAACTTAGTTGCTTCAGTGGCTTTACCTGCTTTGTAGAGCGTTTCAATCAAGTATGTTGAGGTCAAAATTGTCGTGAGTGGCGTACGGTATTCGTGCGAAACAGTTGAAATGAATCTGGTTTTCATAAAATTGAGTTCTTTTTCGCGAGCGAGCGAGTTCTCGAGGTCTGTAATGTCGATGCCGGAGCCTATAAATCCCAAGAAGAGAGCCGCCCCGAAGAATCTTGGCGATGCATTGAGTAAGATATATCGGTACTCGCCATCTGAATTTTTCAAACGGACTTTGATTTCGAAGCCACGGCGGTTGCTTGTGGCTACCACGTAGCTTTCTTCGAATGCTTCGAGGTCGTCCGGGTGAATATCGTTCATCCAATTGTCCGAAATTGTGAAGTCGAAGGATTTGCCGGTGAATTTGAGCCACATTTCATTGATGTATGCGAGCCTACCGTCGGAGTTGGTCATCCAAATCATCACTGGAGCGGAGTCCGCCATCAATCTGAAGCGTTCTTCGCTTTCTCTTATCTCGTTTTCAATTCTCAAACGCTCTTCAATTTGTGCTTGCAGCTCTTCGTTGGCGCTGCGGAGCTCGCTTGTTCGTTCTTCTACGCGGTTTTCGAGCATTTCGTTTGAGAGAATAAGCTCGTACTGGATTCTTTTTTGTGAAAGAGCAAGAGCGATTTGGTTGGACACAAAGCTGAGAATTCTTTTGTGATCTTCGTGGTATCTGACGCCGTCGGTGTATGATTGGACGACGATGGCACCGATGATATCTTCGTTGATAATGAGCGGAGCGCCGAGCCAATCAATAGACGGAGTGCCGATGTTCTCAACTCTGCCTTGAGCCGCCAGCCTGAAGAACTCGTCCGGATCAACGAGCCAAGTTTCGCCGGTATCAATGACAAGCTCTGTGAGTCCTTTACGACGTTTTATAGGTTTGGGTGGAGCGTCGAATTCATCAACGAAGTAAGGATACTCAAACATTTGGGTTTCGCTGTCGTAGAGAGCGATGTAGAAGTTGTTGGAAGGCATGAGTTCGCTGATAATGCTGTGAATCCGACTGCAAAGGGACTTGAAGTCATTGCTTGAGATAGCCGCTTCGGAAATTTGGTAAAGAGCATTACGATAGACTTCCTCGCGCTTGCTTTCGGTGATGTCGCGAGTGATAGAAATGATGCACTTTTCGCCTTTAATCTCGATAATACGTGCAGATACGAGCCCAAAAATAACGTCGCCGTTCTTCCGAACAAACTTCACTTCCATAGCTAAAGCTTCTCCGTGAGTGCTTAGCAACTGAACAAGTCTGTTTCTATCTTTATTATTTTTCCAAACATCCACATCATCGAGACTCTTGCCAATAATCTCATCTCTATCGTAACCGAGAATTTTTAGGAAGCCTTCATTTACATCAATGTACATACCATCGGACACTCTATTGATACTAATAGCATCGGGCGAAGTCATAAATGCTCTGAAAAACTTCTCTTCCGACTCTTCGAGATGTTTGATTGCAGTATTTTTTTCAGTTTCGTCGGCAACAATAGTAAAGACCAACTCTTTGCCGTCAACTAAGATAGTAGATACAGTCAGATTGACTTCGCGGCTTGTACCATCTTTTAGGTAATGAGTGATAGTGGTAGGCATCACATAAGCAGTTACAGATTTTATTTTGTTGAAGAGATTGACGGCTGATTCGTTGCCGAGTCTGTTCAAGTCAGTAACACTAAGTTTCAAGAATTCCTCAAGAGTATAGCCATAGAAATCGAGAGCTGCTTTGTTTACTTTGACGAAACGGAAATTATTGGAAGGATCGGAAATCAACATAATAGCAGAACTGTTTTCGAATACCGAACGGAAGAACTCTTCGGAAGCACGAAGTTCGTCTTCAAGAGCAATACGATGGCTGACATCTCTGAAAATAGCGTAGAGGTAGTCAGTTTCGGCAATGGGAAGATAGTACAAGTTTCCTTCAACTGTGATGTGACGACCGTCCTTGGTGATTTGTTTGGTTACGATATCGAAATGCCCTTTAGACTTCATCTGCTCAATTGCAGAATACCAGAGTTCCGGTTTGAAATTAGGATCAATGTCTTTGGTATTCATCTTAAGAAGTTCTTCGATTGAGTAACCTAACACATCAGAAGCAGATTTGTTGGCATAGATAATATTTGCATCTCTGTCGAGCCCGTAGATACAATCCACAGCATGATCGACGGCAAATTGAGAAATACGCAACTCATTTTCGATACGAATACGCTCAGCTAATTGATTCGACAGCTCAAGAGTTTTCTTCTCGACTTGTTTCTTCAAAGTACGATTGAGCAGAATGATAACAACAAATACAATGCCTACAAACAAAATTGAAACTATCAGAATTGTAAAGAATTTGCTAAGGTCTTTTTCAGTATTACCAACATCGCCATACCACTTATAATAAATCTTATCGTATATTCCCTTTTCTTTGATAATGTTCAATCCTTCATTGATTTTCAAAATCAGTTCTTCCTTGCCTGGCATTGCTGCAAAAGTGTAACGATTCTGTATGTTGATAGCGTTTGATTCAATTATATTGTTTAAGCCTTTGTCTTTAGAGTATTGATATACAAACACTTTGGGAAGCAGAGCATATTTGAACTTACCTTCGATGAGCAATTCGATTGCTCTTCTCTGATTGTCAACAGTTTGAGTAATAGAATTTGGAGAAACTTCTTTGAATTGTCTTTGTACGAGGTCGCTTATTTCAACGAGTACAGTTTCGCCTGTTAAATCAGAGATATTCTCTATAGGTTTGGAGCCATTTAGATAATAAATAGCATGAGTAACATTCAGAAATGCATTAGAAACAATGAATTTTGAAGCTCTATCTTCAGAGTAAAACATACAAATCAAATCATTTTTGCCTGCGACCAAATCAGAATAAACGATTCCCCAATTATTAGTATATATATTAAGGTCCAGATTCTCTTCTTTTGCCACAGCATTCAAAATATCAACGAGAATGCCATCAGGCTTACCGTCATTATCGAACTCGAAAGGTTCGTAGCCATAGTCTAAACCTACCCGATATGATTGTCGGGCTGGCACGTTCTCCACATTAGCAAAAATGCCAAGGAGTACAAACAATATGACTATACTTTTTTTCATTTTTCAAAAATAACTAATTAAAACATATCAATTAGCGTGCTAATTTTTTCACCAAGTTGGCTTACTTCTGTTTTTTTTCAATTCAGAACGAATTTTCTTTCCGCTAATGCGTTTTTCCTTATCGTACAAAGGGCGAGCAACGAACCTTCTACTCTTAGGAATAGTTCTAGCCTTTTCAATCAGTTCCATAAATTTATTGAAGGCTACAATTCTGTTCTTTTCCTGTGAACGAAAGATTTGGCATGTGATAATAAGCTCGTCATTAGAATTTACTTTGCGTTTTGCAAATCTTCTTAAGCGATCTTTCTCCTCATCGGTCAGATCACGATTGGCAGAAATATCAAATCTTAATGCTACAGATGTAGAGACTTTATTGACATTTTGCCCTCCGGGTCCTGATGATCGAGAGAAAATAAATGTTATATCTTTAGGATTGATCACAAAATTCATTACAACGACTCATCATTTAACTTTTAATCTTACAGTTTCAATTTTTTCAATTTCTTTAGGGATATTCAATAGAATTTCATCACCATCTCGAAGCCCTTTTTCGATGATAACTTCATTTTCGTTCATTGCACCGAGTTTGACTTCTTTCTTTACTATCGTTCCATCATTACGTAGGTACACGAAGGAGAATTTCTTGTTTTTGCTCATATCGCTATGAACAGCGTCGAGCGGAATAAACACAACATTTCGATATTCACTTACGAGAATTTCATTGCTTGTGGTCATAGAAGGCAACAAAGTGGTGTCTTTTCCTTGGACCTCAATTAGCACTTCAAACACTTTTGAGTCGGAATTTTTCCTTTCTTCGCCTATGTTAGCCATTTTGACTACTTTCCCTTTCAGACGTTTATCAGGATTAGCATCGAGCGATATGCTTACGTATTGATCTTTTTTGATTTTTTGAATGTCTATTTCATTTACATAAGTAATAGATTCCATCACCGACAAGTCCGGTAGATTGGCAACCACTGGCCACCAAGAATTAATAGAAGCACCTTCGCCTTTGCGCGAACCATTCCAATCACGAATGTAAATCACCATACCATCCGCAGGAGCAGTTATTGAAAACTCTGCAAAGACTTTCATAAGCATGCTCATATTTTGCTTTTCCATTGAAAGCTCAAGCCCTACTTCTTGGAGCTTGGCAATAGCTTGCTCCACTTTAGTTCCATAGTTTTTTATACCTTGGTCGTAGTCACGCAATTCACGTTCGTAGGCAATCTCTGCTTGCCTAAGCACGGCCGGAGCTTCATAGATAGATTGTTCCTTAGCAAGTTTTTTCTCTTCGAGAGAGAGCTTGAGATTTTGAATGCTATTTCTGCTTTCCGAAAGATTAAGCGAACTGTCTAATCGAGCTTGGAGGAATTGAGATTCATACTTTTGAATTTGCATTTCCATTTCTGTGATTTTACTCGTAATTTCAGATTTGTCAAGCTCTGCCAC
>JADHED010002792.1_pt1 | contig 11429 bp, 14 predicted proteins | sample 8952041 | NCBI WGS metagenome assembly JADHED01 (sample SAMN16124423, study PRJNA663239) | bioreactor sludge metagenome | isolation source: sludge (control) | place: India:Bengaluru | collected 2018-09-08
CGACCGGGTTTGCAACACCTTTTTGGCCTCATCACCCCCCCACCTGAACGGTTACGCGGGCCCTTCCTGCAACGGGATGCGGCCGTCCTTTCTGGTCGAGAGGACCTCGAGGACGCCGATCACTCTTCTCAAGTCCTCCCCGCAAGCTTTCAGCAAGGAGCCGGCTCGATCCATTTTGCCTTCCCTGATGGCTCCCTCGAGGAGTTCCGCGGAACGGGCAAGAGGTTGGGCGCCGATGTTTCCCGCGAGGCTTTTCAGCGTGTGGGCCGCTCTTTCAGCCGCCCCCCGGTCTCCCCTGTCCATGAGTGCCCTGATTTCCTCTGCCGCGCTGGCGTGCCTGTCGAAGAATTGCAGCAGCATCTTCCGGTAGTTCTTTCTGTTGCCCATCACCCGTGCCAGTCCCGATTCCATCTCGATCCCGGGCAGGTCAGGCAAGAGGGGTTCCCATGGGTCGTCCCCATCCGAAACTGGCCGATCCCGTCTCGCCAAATTCATCCTTCTTCTGGGCTTGATCCACCGGCCAAGGGCGTCGAACAGCTCCCCGGGAACAATCGGCTTGCCGACATGATCATCCATCCCCGCTTTCAGGCACTTCTCTCTGTCCCCAGCCAACACGTTGGCCGTCATGGCGACAATCGGGACGTTTCTCACGTCAGATTCGAGTCTTCTGATTTCCCGCGTGGCGGCATATCCATCCATGACCGGCATGTGCACGTCCATGAGCACCAGGTCGAAGTCGTTCTTTGTCACCATCCGCAGCGCCTCGTGTCCGTTGCTGGCGAGTGTGACGGCGAATCCCGCCAATTCGAGGAGATCTCCGGCAACCTCCTGGTTGATTTCATTGTCCTCCACCAGGAGTATGTGCGCTCCACGGATCTCTTGCGGAACAGTGATTTCCTTCCGAGAAGCCTGCCGGGGTCCGCTGATCGCCTCCCTCCTCAGGACATGCATGATGGTCTCGAGAAGCAGGGATGGGGTCACCGGCTTGATGAGGAACGCATCGAGTCCCGCCGCTCCGGCGTTCTTCATGATCTCTTCCCTGCCATAATTGCTGACCATGATGACAATAGGCGTCTGCGACAGGCCCTGGCTGTTTTTGATTCGCCTCGTGGTTTCCATGCCGTTGATCCCCGGCATCTTCCAGTCCATGAAGACGAGCTGAAAGGGCTGGCTTTCCGCCGAGGCCTTCTCCAGCTCTGCAAGGGCTTCCTCGCCGGAACTGGCAAGGGTGACTTGGAACGTGAGCCTTTCCAGTACTTCCAGCATGATTTCCCGCGCCACGTTGTTGTCATCGACGACGAGAACCCGCATACCGTTGAACCCGGGCTGCGTGGCAAGGTGTTCGACCCTTGCCGCCGGCTTCCCGAACATGGCCGTGAACGAGAATGTGCTTCCCTGGCCGGGCGCACTCTCTACCTGGATCGTTCCTCCCATCATTTCCACGAGCCGTTTGCAGATGGTCAGACCCAGGCCCGTGCCGCCGTATCGGCGGGTTATCGAGGCATCCGCCTGGGAGAATTCCTGGAACAGGCGTGACCGTTGCTCCTCGGTAATGCCGATTCCCGTGTCTTTGACGAGAAAGTGGAGGATGGCCCGCTCCGAATCTTCCTGGATCCTCCTGATGCTCACCAGAATATGCCCGGATTGCGTGAACTTGACTGCGTTATTCGTGAGATTCAACAAGACCTGGCCAAGCCGGAGGGGATCGCCGACCAGCGACAGCGGAATGTCGCGGTCGACGGAGAATATTAGCTCCAGCCCCTTTTCGTGGGCCTTCAGCGAGGCTACACTGGAAAGGTTCTCCAGGACGCCTTCCAGGTCGAATTCCACGGACTCGATGGTCAACTTGCCTGCTTCAATCTTGGAGAAGTCAAGGATGTCGTTGATAATGCCGAGCAGCGAGTTGGCAGCCACCGAGATCTTGTCCAGATAGTTCCTTTGCTTCTCCGTCGTTTCCGTTTGCTGACAGAGGTGGGTCATGCCGATGATGGCATTCATCGGTGTCCGGATCTCGTGGCTCATGTTTGCCAGGAAGTCGCTCTTCGAGCGGTTGGCATCCTCGGCGGCCTTTCTGGCCTCATCCAGTTCCTCATTGAGCCTCTGCAATTTGGTGCGCTCTGCCTCGAGTTCCCGGTTCGTCCTCTCGACCTCGATCCGGCTCGACAGGATCTCGGCATAGAGGACTTCCATCCGTTCCGTGGCGGAGGCAAACCTCTCCTCCTGCTCGCTCACCTTCCGCAGAAGCTCGTCGTACGCCGGCCGTGAGTTCATCCGCGGTCTCCTCAGGACACCCCCTTGCTGTTCAAGAACACCGTGTAGGCCTTGTCCGCGCCCAAGATGTGATTCGTGAGCCAGCCGGTCAAGAACTTCATGATCTCCATGCTGAGTACCGCCTTGCCCTCCTCGAATTGGTTCTTGAAATCCAGAACCTGTCTCGCCAGTTCGTCATGGTCATTCCTGTGACTGCTGAAGCCGGGGTATTCACACCTCTCGAACACCGCCTCTTCGGCCTTGAAGTGATACACGGTGTAGTCGGCCAATTCCGACAGAATCCTACCCAGAATGGCACTGCCCTTTCCCGCGGACATGGCATCGTGCAATTCGTTGATCAGGTTGACCAGGCGCTTGTGCTGGCTGTCAAAGGCATGGACGCCAACGCTCAGCTCATCGCCCCACGTAATGATGGACATCTCGAATACCTCCCTTCGCGTCGTCATGAGTCTCGACGAGATCGCGAACCACAAAACTGGGCCAGCGCTTCGGTTCTCCCTTCAGGGCACGTGCCTCCGCGTCGCTGATGCAAGACGCGGGCCACCCCACGGGCACGCCCAGAGTCCATTCCCCTCGCGGCGTGCCCGGGCTCTCTGCAATCGACCGCAGGGTCGCTTCGGATGCGCCCGTGCCATGGATTCGGAATGAGAGGTGCCGGGCGATGACTCCGAGTCGTGAGAGTCGCGACAGGTCAGAATTCTCAAATCCGAGAGCCCAGCGTCAGACTTGCGTCGAACCACGCGAAAGCAAAGACCTTCATGATGACGGCGGCAGGGGCGAGGGCTTCTCCACTCGAGGAAGGGACTCATGCTAAATGGCTTTCAAGATGAGACTACGATCGCGAAGAGATCCCCTCAAGCCATCACTCTCACCGGCCGCGACAGGACCGGGGACGGCGCGTACACCGAGTGCGTTCCCGGAACCACGTCCCCGGGCGGTCCGGACGCCGGGGAAACCTCGAGATTCCCCTTGCGTGGGGAACGCTGATCCCGGATGATCGGCGCTCGATTTTTTCATCCGGAGGATTTCACCGAATGCGTTTTCTATCCAGAAAGCCTGTCCTGGCTTTTCTCATCGCGAGCTTCTGCTCCTTCGTCCCGGCCACGACGGAGGCCACGCGCTGGATCGTCGTCAGCAGCGCCAACGCTCCGGGCCTGAACGAGACGAAGTGGCTGACCGACCTCACCGTCGTCAATCCCGCCGATGCCGAGGCCGCAGTGAAGGTTTCTCTCCTCGAGCGCGGGAAAGACAACGGATCGCTTTCGACGAATGCCACGATCCAGGTCCCGGCCCACGGTCAGACCACAGTCCCGAACGCGCTGGGGACTCTCTTCGAGAAAGAAGGGTCCGGGGCGCTTCTGCTCGAGTCCTCCAGTGCGGCCGTTCAAGCATCGACCCGCACCTACAACCAGCTCGCCGACCGCTCGTACGGCATGTACCTCCCGGCTCTGACCGATGCGGAGATCCTCTCGGCAGGTGAGACCGCCCACATCATCTTCGTGGCCAGGTCCGCGCGGTACCGCACCAACATCATCTACGTCAACGCCTCGAGCACGAGAGGCTCCATCACCGTCACGCTGTACGACAAGGACAATCAGAAACTCGGCGAACCGGTCACAAAGGAACTTCTCCCTCATGGACAGGATCAGTTCGACGCATTCGGTCCTTCGTCGGCACCGGCCACTTCCGCTGCCCGCGCCGAGGTCACGGCCGATGTCCCGTTTGCTGCGATGTCGACCGTCATCGACGAGAAGACGGGCGATCCCTTTGCCGTCGTGGCGCGCAGGGAGACGATCGCCTCCGTGGATCTCATCCTGCCGGCCGCCGTCCACGCGGACGGAGACAAGAACGCGCGCTTCCGGTCGGATCTGAGGGCGTTCAATCCATCCGGGGATCCGGCAACGGTGACTTTTGCCTTCTTCCCCCGCGGCGAGAGCACGAGCGTGCCGGAAACGAAACCCATGACGGTGAGCGCGAGAGGGCTGGCGGCAATCGACGATATCCTCCTGTCCCTCTTCGAGAAGAACGGCGCCGCCGGTGCGATACGAGTCACCTCGACTCGACCGCTCATGGTGATGTCCGTGACGTACAACGACGACCCGGTCCAGGGCACGTCTGGCCAGGACCTTCCCGCGATTCCAGCCGGCCAGCTGATCCAGACGGGTGATGTCGCCCGGCTTTCTACTCTTCTTGGCGGAGACTTCCGGACGAACATCATTTTCTTCAATCCGGGCGACGCCGCCCTGGATGCGGAACTCCTCTTCCGGAGTCCGTCCGGCGCCGAGATCGTCAAAAAGACGATCACGATGAAGGCCCGCACCATGGACCAGATCAACAAGCTTCTCGAGGACTTCTTCAAGATCGATGCGAACACGACGGGCTTCCGGGGATAGGAATTTTGATTTTGGGGCCATCGCGGCGGGTTCTCTTTCTTCCCGTTCTCGCTTGCTAGCAGCAGTAGGAATTTCTCTTTTTGCTTCTTTTTCTCTTTGTGAATTGATGTGGAAATGTGGGAATCACGGGCGGCAGCAGATCCGGTGAGGCTTTTTGTGCGCCTCTGCGGTGGAAAACTCGAGCACCAGAGGCGACGGTCTGCGGTTTTTCCCCGTGGGGCCGGAGTTGCGGCAAACCTCCATCCAGCACGGCGGGACGGGACATGGGGAATCAGGTGGAATCAGGAAGAGCTGATGTGGGTGGAGACCTGTCTTTCTCGGAGCGGCGAGAGAGATGCTCGAGAATGCGGCGGATGACCTTCGGTTCGGTGATGAACGAGATCACTCGCATGACAGCTTCGCACCGGGGACAGATCAGGGGATCAATTTCGTAGATTCTTTTGAGGAGACGCGCCCAGCTTTTTCTAAGAGCGGCCAGAGTTGGGGACGGTGCGGGGACCGCCTCGTTTTGGCCTGACTCCGATTCAGGCGCCTTTTCCTCTTGAGCTTTGGCTCTCTCCTGAGCTTTCCGTTTACCGCGGGCAACGTTTGAGTAGGCGCCGTAATAATGAACAAGGTGGCGGCGAGGATCGGGAACATGAGCCAGAACCCTGGCAAGGAAGTCCATCGCATCAAAGGTCTCGCCGTCCTCGTCGTCATGGCCGGTTTTGGGGAGATACGTGACGGTTTTTTCACCGGGAGAGAAGCGCAGACGCGAGAGGCTCACCGGGTTTCTCATGCAGTACCTGGCGAGAGCTTCAAAAGCACGTCCGTCCCCCGGCAGGACGGTCACCGAGTTGTGGATGGAAAAACCGGAATGCCTCCATGAAAGGAGAAGCTGAATCCGGTCGTCGTCAAGGAGTCCCTGATTCTTCAGAAGCCGGAGGATCTTGTGGCGAAAAAGATCCTCTGCGGCCTTGGTGCTGACGTAAGGAATCGGGATCCAGGTTCCGTTCGCGTCCCAGCCACCCCGAGTGACGAGCGCATGGACATGAGGATGGATGTTGAGTTGATCCCCGAATGTCTGAACGACGGCCACCATCCCGGGCCGGAAGCCCTTGTCCTCGTCCCCGGCGGCCGCCATCAGCTCGCGCACGGTCTGCCATGCGGCGGTACAGAGAGGTCCCAGAAGCTCGCGGTGATGCATGAAGTAGGGACGGAGCATCTTGGGAATGGTGAAAACCCACTGGGCGTGGCCCACATCCGTGATCACTTCATCCTGCAAGAAGGCGGCAAACTCGGCAGCTCGCTTGGCGCCACAGGAAGGGCAGAGGCCACGGCCTTTGCACGAGAAGGCCAGAAGGTACTCGTTCTGACAGTCCGGACATCGGACGCGGGCAAAACCGCTCTCGAAGATGCCGCAGTCGAGGTATCGAGCAACCACACCGTCCAGAATCCCTCGCCAGAAACCGTACGAACGCTCGAAGAGATCCTCCCAGGACCCCTTGACGTCCTCGTAAAGCGACTCGATGAGCCTGTACAAGGGAGTCTCTGCCGGTCTTCTCGCCCGGTAGACGGCCGCTTCCACGAGAAGGGTCCATGGCAGATCTCGTGCCCGCGCAAGCAAAACGAGATAACTCGTTCTTTTACATGAGGTTCATCCAGACCGAGGGGCTTCATCTTGCGTGAAGGTCACAAAGTCTCTTGTCAGCTCGTGCGAGGGAGAAGAGAGGAACCAGTTCTCTATCAAGGAGATCTGAGGCAGTGACGAAATGGTGCGGAGGTGACAAAAGATTTTGACACTTACCGGGCTTGGCCTCCTCGGAGGCAACCACGGCGGCGGGGACGGCAACCTTGCCGCCGAGGAGCATGGATGCCTTCAGCTGCGCCTGGCCGCGATCCTGCTCTTCCTTGCCGAGCTTCGCGAAGTCCGCGTTCTGGGTAAGCGTCTCCCTCGCCTTGGCCCCGGCGGCCGGGCGGTTGTTTCCCGTCCGAAGCTGGCAAGGCGTTCCTTGTCCTCGGTGAATGCCGCCGGAAGGACCTTGATCGCGACCTCGCGCTTCAGCTTCGAGTCGGTCGCACTGTAGACGACACCCATCCCGCCCTCGCCGAGCGGGGCGGTGATCTCGTAGAGTCCGAGGCGGGCTCCCGATGCGAGGCTCATTTCCCCTCCGGTGGCTTCCAGTTCTGAATCAGCGTGATCGGCGCGGCGGTGCTGTCCAGCGTCGTGTTGATCAGGAACCGCCCGTCGGGGCGACATCGTACTGCCGGCCGAGGGGCGTCCTTTGAGTGCCGCCCCCAAGGATGCGCGTGGGGAAGAGCAGGACGGGGGTGCCCGGTGACAGGGCGGACCCGCTGACCGAGACCGGCGCTGCCATCATCGCGGCTGCCGGATTCAGGTAGTAAAGCTCTCTCCCATCCTGGCGCCAGGCCGGGTGGACACCGCCGTCCGTGGACACCAGCACCGGGCTCCCGAGCCCGGGCAACGTACCCGCGGTGCGGGGCGGAAGGAACTCCCGCACGTAGATCTCGGGCAGCGTCGTCACGGCGGAGGGCTTGCCCCCGGTTGCTGGCACCCGCATCAGGTGGCTCGGAGGATTGCTCCAGAACGCGATGACACCGTCCGTGTGCCACGTCCCACCAACGCCCCAGCGCGCGAGGGCCACGGTCCGCGGCGCGCCACCGTCCAGATCGAGCCGGCGCAATGCGCCGCTCGCGAAGAAAGCGACTGAGAGGCCGTCAGGCGACCAGAACGGGCCGTGTGCCCCTTCGGTGCCCGACAACGGTTGCGCCGACGCCGACGAGAGCGACCCTCGCCGATGTCGCGCATGCGGTTCTTCGGGTTGCGCTCGAGACAGCGGCGGAGGAGCTGGCGCAGCACGGGAGGCCTCCCGGACGGCAGGGTGGCGAGATCGATCTCGTTCTTGAGGACCCCGGCAGGCGTGTCGCTGACGGTCTCACCGGCGAAGAGGCGCTGTCCCGTGAGCATCTCGTAAAGGACGACTCCAAACGCCCAGATGTAAAATGTAAACGCCCAGATGTCGGTGCGCTTGTCCACGGCTTGACCACGCGCCTGCTCGGGCGCCATGTAAGCCGCGCTGACGGCCGAGCCGATGATCACCGAGTACTCGTTCTCGCCGGTTGGCTCCGGGTTCGACGACGGGAGGTTCCTCATCGAAGACCCGTCCGTATGCACCGTCTTCAGGACGGCCGTCGAGATTGACGAAGACGAGGTTTGTCACGAACTCCTCGACGGGAATCACCCGGCTGCAACTCGTCTCGGATTGGCCCGTGCTCGCGCAGGCCGCGTTCTTTCTCGTCACTCATGATCTCTACATCTACTGGATGCACCGCCTCCAGCACCGTTCCCGGTTTCTCTGGCGCTTTGACGAGGCCCACCACTCGGTCCCCCGGGTGGACTGGCTGTCGGGGGTCCGCTCGCATCCGGTGGAGATCCTCGTGAACCAGACCATCGAATTCGCTCCCATCGTCCTCCTGGGGGCGTCTCCCGAGGCAGCGGTCATCAAGGGCGCGGTGAGTGCGATTTGGGGGATGTACATCTATGCGGCCGTGGGCCTGGCGACGACGATCTGTCTCTCGCGCTCGTTCGAGGGAATTCCCGTCAGCACGGCTTACACGGTCTGGATGGGCGTCTCGATCCTGGGATCGGCCGTCATCGACATGGCGGCGTCGAGAAGCCTCGATCTGACGCGAGTGCTCTGCATTCTGCTGATTCTCGGGGGCGCCGCGGGGCTGAAGCTCACCCGTTGCTGTTGCCCGCCCGAGAGTTCTCCGATGCGGCGCCTGGCAAAACCCGAGAGGTCGACGAGGGCGAGTGCTTCCGTGACCCTGCGATCGATCTCCGAACGCGACAAAGATCCTCTCGTTTCGAGGCCGAAAGCGACATTCTCTCCTGCGTCGAGGTGCGGAAAGAGCGCGTAATTCTGGAAGACCATTCCGAACCGCCGGGCGACGGGAGCGAGCCGGGTCACATCCTGCCCATCGATGAGGATCTTTCCCTCATCGGCGTCTTCGAATCCGGCGAGAAGACGCAACGTCGTCGTCTTGCCACAGCCTGATGGCCCCAGAAGCGCCAGGACGCTTTCCCTTTCGAGAGACAGCGAGACGCAATCGACAGCCCGAACCGGACCAAAACGCTTCGATAGTCCGCGGATTTCCAGGAAGGGGGCGGTCATCGGGCCTTCTCCGGTGCTTTTCGTCCGGCACCCCTCACACGGCGGTCCCATTCAGCCATCCAGGCTGCCCCTTCGCGGGCTTGAAGAGCCCAGTTGACGGGTGCGGTTTTCATTTCACGGTCCACACGAGTGACCCATTCTGGCACCCGTTCGGCGGGAAGATCGAGCCGGGCGGGAAGCCGGAAGCTCTCTTTTGCGGTCAAGATCTGGGCCTCGATGGTTCCAACGAACTCGATGTAGGCGCGGGCTGCTACTTCATGCTTGGCCCCGCGGACCAGAGCGATGGCATCATCAATGACGACTGTTCCGCTTTCGGGAAAACGATACGAAAGGGGCCGGCCCTGGCTCTGTGCGATCAAGAGATCCGGGAGGTCCCACAACGTGACGAGGCCTTCTCTGCGGCAGAGCTTCTCGACCAGAAGGGATGGGTTGATGACATAGGCCGATGTACTCTTCGTGATGTACTTCATGTGGTCCACGGCCCACGGCGCCATGCCCTCGCGGTTCTCGAACTTCAGCTCAGCCATTCGGTCCATGAACCCCCGGCCGTGCTCCATGCACCAGAGGTGGAGCCAGCGGAAGGCCGAGGGCATGCACCTCATGTAGTCCATCGCATGTCCTGAGGCAATGACCCGCTCCACTCGTGGCTCGAGGGCCGCCGCCCTCAGGGCGAACCACCCGCCCATGGACATCCCGGCGAGCGTGCACTTTCGGATGCCGAAATGATCCAGGACCGCGCCCGCCGGCTTCTCCCATTCGTAGGTCAGCGGCAAACCGTGCCTCCGGAGCGCGGCGCCTTGCCCCGGACCCTCGAACCCGATCACCTCGAACCCGAGGCCGGCGAAGAAGCACATCATCGAGTACCACTCCTCGATGAAGGAGTCGAACCCCCCATGGATGACGACCGTCCCCTTCGCGCCCGAGGGCCGGGTGACCAGCGCGCACTACGTCTTCGCCTCCTCGCGGAACGGGCGCGTCCGCGCCCTTCGCGGCAGCAGCGCGAGCATCGTCACCGCCGGCTACAACGACTGGCTCGCGGCTATCGACCCATCGTCAGGGGAGGATGTCCACCTCATCGGCGCCTGGGCCCTGGGCGATCTCCCCCAGTGGCGAGACCGCCACCGGGCTGCGCAAGAGTTCCTGGTTCCTCGTGCGCGACGCCCGGGCCCGGTACACGCTCGTCCGCATCTGGGACCCGCGCCAGCCGCTCGCCGAGGCGCCGTACTATCTCCGCGGCTGCCGGAGCATCCGGCCGTCCCCGTTCCCGGAGGAGGCGGGCCGCGTCTTCTCCTTCGCCGGGTTCGACCTGACGGGCGCCGCCGGGGGACGGGCGCACCTCCTCGCTGCCGTCCCGGTACGTAGCCGTGACTGTCAGAATGCGCTTGGCTTACCCAGCGATCCGTTCCTCCGGAAGTGATTTGTCTTGCCCCACGCGCCGCTCGGAAAGGACCACATCGGCGCCCTGCTCCCCAACGAACCTTCTTCCCCCTTGACTTGACGGCCACCGTGAAGGATCCTGGTTATGTACGTACACAAAGGACGTGCGTAAGGGGTCGAGAGATGTCACTCACCGCCACGACACTGCGAAGCAGGCTCTACGAGGTTCTGGACGAGGTGCTCCGAACTGGCCAGCCGGTGGAGATAGAGCGCAAGGGGCGGAAGCTCTTGATCGTCGCCGCGCCGGCTCGAGGCGGCATCGGGTCACTCGAGAAGAGGCCGGGCTACGTTGCAGGCGATCCTGACGAACTCGTCCACGTGGACTGGACGGACCAGTGGAAGCCCTGATTCACCTGGACACCCACGTGGCCGTCTGGCTCTACGCTGGCGATGCCGAGAGGCTGGCTCCGGTGCGCGGCCGGCTTGCGACGAGCCGGATTGCGGTCTCTCCGATGGTGGTCCTCGAACTCCAGTACCTCTACGAGATCGGCCGGGTGACGGAGGCTGGCCAGCCCGTCATCAGCGACCTGATCCACCGTTACGGACTGGAACTCTCGGAGGTTCCGTTCTCGCGAGTGGCCCATGCCGCTCTGGCGATGAACTGGACGCGGGATCCCTTCGATCGGCTCATCGCCGCCCAGGCGGCGGTGGAGAATGTCTCGCTCCTCACGCGTGACGCCTCGATTCTCCAATCGTTTCCTCTCGCGGTCTGGCCGTGAGGCGCAGCCTTTCCCGGGCGGGACCTGGAAGAACGCGCACCGCGTCCGGGGCCAGGCAGCTCGGGGCCGTTGAACGTCGAGGTCAGCGGCGCCGCGTCCGTGCCCATGCGCCAGCGGGACGCGGGGCCGGGCAGCCCGGTGTGAGGTGACGGCGGACGTACCTCGCGGTGTTCGCCAGCAAGAAGGGCACACCGGACTGCGCTTTCCGTATCAGGGCCAGGGTCTCTCGCATGAGATGCGCTGACCGCTCGACGGGTCCACGTGATCGCGAGCAACCGGAAGCCGGAAGCCTTCCCGCTGTCATCCGAAATCGAGTTCCTTGCGTCCAGCTCGATCAGGAGGAGTCCGAAGCCGTGACCGCGAGAAGGCCGCTCCTTGTCACCTGGAGAACGATGCGTATCGCCATGGCGCTCCTCGGTGGCGTGAGTGCGGCC
>JADHED010002793.1_pt1 | contig 11427 bp, 8 predicted proteins | sample 8952041 | NCBI WGS metagenome assembly JADHED01 (sample SAMN16124423, study PRJNA663239) | bioreactor sludge metagenome | isolation source: sludge (control) | place: India:Bengaluru | collected 2018-09-08
CCGATCTCCTGGGGGTCCATGCCAGGGACCATGTGGGCCTGATCTCGGACAACCGCCTGGAATGGATCGTCTGTGATTACGGCATCCTGCTGGCCGGTGCCGCCGATGTTCCGCGCGGGACGGACATCACGGATGACGAGCTGGTTTACATCCTCAACCATGCCGATGCCCGGGTGGTCTTCGTGGAAAATCTCACGACTCTCGAAAAACTCCGGCGCTGCCATCACCGGCTGAAGAGGCACGAGAAAGTCGTCCTCATGTCCTCGGGCGGGGAGCCGCCGCGCGGAGTCCTGCGGCTGGAAGATCTCCTTCTGGAAGGGGCCCGTCTCCGCCAGCAGGGCAACCGCTCCGCCATCGACCGGGCGGCGGAGGTGAAGCCGGACGATCTTTTTACCATTATCTATACATCGGGCACGACCGGCACCCCGAAGGGTGTCCAGCTCACGCACGAAAACATGTGCTCGCAGATCGCGAACCTGCCGTTTGATTTGAAGCCCGGGGACCGGACGCTCTCGATCCTGCCCATCTGGCACAGTTACGAACGGATCTTTGAGATGGTGGCGATTGCCATGGGAGCCTGCACGTATTACACGAGTCTGCGGGGCATCTCGGAGGATCTGAAAGTGGTGCGCCCGACGCTCATGGCCTCGGCTCCGCGGCTTTGGGAAAGCCTCTACCAGAAAATCCTCTCCAACGTGAAATCCTCCCCGCCCGTGCGAAGGGCGCTTTTTCATACCGCCTACACCTGCGCGCGAAATGTCCACCGCGCGGAACGGTTTTTCCTCGGGCAGGAACTCGACATGGAGGGACGCAGCCTCCCCGCCAAGGCGGCCCTTGCGGTGAAGCGGGCGGCGGACTGGCTGGTTTCCATCGTCCCGTATCGCCTGCTCGATTCCCTCGTGCTGGAGAAATTGCGAGGCATCGTCGGCGGCAGGTTCCGGGGCACGATCTCCGGCGGGGGAGCCCTGCAACCGCATGTGGATGAGTTTTTCAACTTCATCGGCATCCCGGTGCTGGAGGGCTACGGACTCACGGAAACCTCTCCGGTGCTGGCCGTCCGCACCTGGCAGAATCTGGTCATCGGCACGGTCGGGCATCCCTACCCCGGCACCGAAGTCCGCATCGTGTATCTGCATACGGGCGCGATTCTTTATCCGAATACCTGGACGCGCGGGCATGGACGTGGACTGCGGGGTGAAATCCACGTGCGCGGCCCCCAGGTGATGAAGGGGTATTACAAAGACCCCGAGGGCACCGCGCGGGTCCTCCGCGACGGGTGGTTCAATACCGGGGATATCGGGATGGTCACCTTCAACAATTGCCTGAAAATCCTCGGACGCTCAAAGGACACGATCGTGCTCCTGAGCGGGGAAAATGTGGAGCCGGTGCCGATCGAGGCCCGCCTGGTCGCCTCTCCGCTCATCGAACAGTGCATGGTGGTCGGCCAGGATCAGAAGACACTCGGTGCCTTGATCGTGCCCGATGTCAACGGCTTCCGCCACGCGGGGCTCAAAGCCTCCCAGATCGCAGACATCCTACCCCGCGAGGACGCCCACCGGCTCATGGATGCGGAGATCCGCCGGCTGGTGTGTGCGGAGACGGGCTTCAAACCCTTCGAGAGGATCGCCACCTGGCGGTTTGTCCCGAGATCCTTCGAGGTCGGCGACGAACTCACCAACACCTTCAAGCTCAAGCGTCACGTCATCACGGAACGCTATACGGGGATCATTGCGGAGATGTTTGAGCGGCCCCCGGCTTGATCAACTCGCGGATCTTCGCCAGCCATTGGGGAAAGTCCGGGTGGGTGGGATACGTTCTCACCAGCACCATCATTTCCCCCAGAGCCCGGTTCGGCTGACCGAGAAGAACCATGTCCTGCGCACGTTTGAAAAGGAGCTGTGGACGGGTCACGGAGTTGAAAGAATCGGCCTGATATTCGGAACGCCCGGTCGTGATGCGGTCGGCCTCGACCTTCATTTGCAGATCCCAGGTCTGGATGAGATTCGGGGACTTGGCCTCTCGCAGCAGGGGACGGATGTTTTTTTCCAGAATTCCGGCCACATCCCCGGGTTTGACCTCCCAGGATTTCGCGTCAGGCAGCCAGGGGTCGAGTCGCAGCCATTGGGAAAAAACCGACTGGGCCAGGGGCTTGTCGAGCAGGGCGGTGCGTTCATCCTGCGGAGGGGCCTTTTTCTTTTTCCCCTCCACCGGAGGCGGCGGGGCTTTGACAAAAAGGTCGTCCGCAGCCACCAAATCCGCGACGTAATCCATCAAGGCAGGCAGTTGGGTCTCGGGATTTTCGATCTCTTTGCGCTGGATCGCAAGCAGCAGATATTTCAGGTGAAGCTGGACGGCTGTCTGCATCTCCTTGGAACGCAGCAACTCCTCGTGGGACTTCCTCCACTCCTGAAAAGCCTCTCCTTTGCCCGGCGTGCCCTCGAATTGCACCGCTTCCACGGCATCGGCATAGAAATTGGCTGCGGCCGAACCGCTTGCCGAGGCCGCCTGGATTTTTGCCAGGAGCATCGACCTCTCGGACAGTTTGCTCTGTTTTTGCTTCAATTCCAGGGCGGCGATCTCCTTGGTCAGCGCATTCAAATCCGGTGGCGGTGCATCCTGTTGCTGGGCCTGCAAAAGGGAAATCGACAGGAAAGTCGTGGCGAATACGAAGCGGGGGATGCTCATAAAACGGAAAAATGTCACTTTGACGGGCCCCCGTCCAGCGCGTTCTGGTTGACAAGAAGCCCCGTCGGCCCCACGGTGCGGGGCGCTGAAGAGGAACAAGCCCCCTTTCCGCAGACACAAATTTATGAAATCTTTTTGGAAAGAAATCCGTTGGACCAACTCCGTGTTCCTTATTGGGACATTTCTCACCACCGTCACCGCCGTTCCTCTTTATATCTGGAAATTCGGTTTGTCTCCGCTCCAGATCGGATTGTTCCTGTTTTTCTTCATCTCGACCGGTCTGAGCATCACACTCGGCTACCACAGGCTCTTTTCGCATCTCACGTTCCAGGCCAGCTGGCCGGTGAAGATGTTCACCCTCCTGTTCGGAGCGGCGGCTTTCGAAGGGTCCGCGCTGGAATGGAGTGCCGACCATCGCCGCCACCACAAATTCGTGGACCAGGAAGATGATCCCTACGATATCAACAAGGGTTTCTTTCATGCCCACATCGGCTGGCTGCTTTTCCGCACCGGACCGGACACCCCGCTCACCTGGGTGCGGGATCTGAAAAAAGATCGTCTGGCCTGGTGGCAGCACAAATATTATGTCCTCCTCGCGGTCGGGGTCAGTTTCGCGCTCCCGACCCTCATCGGCTGGATCTTCGGGGGCCCGATCGCGGCTCTGGGAGCCTTCCTCATCGCCGGGGTGGCCCGGATCGTTTTCGTGCACCACATGACGTTCTGCATCAACTCCCTCTGCCATTGGATCGGCGACCGTCCCTACTCGACGGACTGCACCGCCCGGGACAGCATTTTGATGGCCCTTTTCACCTTCGGGGAAGGCTACCACAACTTTCACCATGAGTTTCAGCACGACTATCGCAATGGCGTGAAACCCTGGCAGTTCGACCCCACCAAATGGACAATCTGGCTGCTCAGCAAGGTCGGGCTCGTGCGCGGGCTGCGCACGGTGCCGGAGGAAAAAATCCTCAAGGCTCAGATCGCGGAACACGAACGTCAGCTTCAGGCCCGCCTCGGGGAGCACCAGCTCAGCGACTCTCTCCATGCCGTGCTTGAAAATGCCAGAATCCGCCTGAACACCGCTCTGGAAAAATGGGAAACCCTCCTCCGGGAATACCGGGAAGCCGCTTCCCGCCGCGGGGAACTCTCCCGCCGGGAAATCCGGGAACTCCGCCAAAGCGTCCGCGAGGCGGCCGATCAACTCCGCGAGTCCCTCCGGCACTGGATCCAAACCCACCGGGAGCTTCCCACCCCGACTGCCTGACGGATTTTCCGCGCTCCTCCCAGGGTCATTCGGAAAAGGACGAACAACACAATTCCGCGCTTCCCTCCCGAACGCGGAAAAGATAGTCACAGGGAATGCAAATCGAAAAAGAATCTTCCGGAGACACGACCACGCTCAAGCTGTCGGGAGAAATTGATTTGCATGCCTCCCCCACGTTGAGAGCGCAGCTTCAGGATTGCGCCCAAGCCAAGACCCCTGTTCTTCTTCTGGACTTCTGCGCCGTCGAATACATCGACTCCAGCGGACTGGCAACCCTGATCGAATATGTCCGGGAAAGCGCCCGCTTCGGCGGAAAACTTGCGCTCTTCGGACTCCAGAAAAAAGTGCGCACCATTTTCGATCTCGTCCGCCTGAACGAACTGTTTGTGATCAGCGGCACGGCGGAAGAAGCCGCCGCCGCGCTCGCGGCAAAATGAGTCTGTCGGAGGACTTGCGCACGTTCTTTTCCCTCAACGGGAGAATCCTTTACTGGCTGTTCCTCGGTCCCTTCCGGGGCAAGCCCGTCCGCCTCTCCGCCGTTTTCCAGCAAATGGTGCGTATCGGCGTGCAGGCCTTCCCGATGACCGCCCTCACCTCCCTGAGCATCGGCCTTACCCTCGCCATGCAGGGAGCCCAGGAACTTTCCCGGATGGGAGCTTCTTCCTATGTGCCCAACCTGGTCGCGATGACCATCCTGCGCGAACTCGGCCCGCTCCTCGTGGGCGTGGTGGTGATCGGTCGCAGCGGGTCCGCCGTGACGGCGGAGCTGGGCACGATGAAAGTCGGCGAGGAAATCGAGGCTCTCGAAGTCATGGCCATCAACCCCGTGCGCTTCCTGGTGGTGCCCCGCTTCCTCGCCATGCTCGTCATGCTCCCGGTGCTGACGGTTTTTGGAAATTACATCGGCATGGCCGGCGGCTGGACGATCTGCCATTTCACGCTGGATATGAACACCGCCGGCTACATCCAGCGCCTGATGGAAGCCGGCTGCCCGATGGACCTCTACTCGGGCATCATCAAGAGCTTTGTCTTCGCCTGGCTCATCATTCTCATTTCCTGCCAGTCCGGCCTTGGTGTGTCGGGTGGAGCGGAAGGCGTCGGCCTCGCCACCACTTCCTCCGTGGTCACGTCGATCCTGGCCATGCTTGTGGCCAATGCCGTGCTCACCGCCTTTTTCTTCTTTCTGTAAAATGTCCGACCCCGTCATAGAAGTCCGTGATCTGGTGAGAAAATTCGGTTCGCGCACCGTGCTCAACGGGGTCACATTTTCCGTGAACAAGGGAGAGACCGTCATCATCATGGGCGGTTCCGGATGCGGAAAAAGCACCCTCCTGCGTCACATCATCGGGGCAATGAAACCCACCTCGGGCTCGATCAAAGTCTTCGGCCAGGAAATCACCGACATGCCGCAGACCGCACTGGAGAAGCTCCGCCTCCGGTTCGGAATGAACTTTCAATTCGGCGCCCTCCTTCAATCGCTCACCGTCGGCGAAAACGTCGCCCTTCCGCTCGTGGAGAACAGCCGGGTCGATCCGGAAATTGTCGATCTCATCGTCAAGATGAAGCTCGAACTCGTCGGCCTCACCGGCTTTGAAAACCTGAAGCCTGCGGAAATCAGCGGCGGCATGAGAAAACGCGTCGGCCTCGCCCGCGCGGTTGCGCTCGATCCGGAACTCCTCTTCAGCGACGAACCCACCTCCGGTCTGGACCCGATCATGACCGCCGTGATCGACCAGCTCACCCTCGACCTCACCCGCAAGCTCGACATGACCGCCGTGGTCGTCACCCACGACATGGTCAGTGCCTTCCGCATCGGGACAAAAATGATCGTCCTCGGAGCAGGCAAGAGGGCCGGCACCATCATCGCCCAGGGAACCCCGGACGAGGTGAAAAACCACCCGGATCCCGAAGTCCAGCAATTCATCAAGGGCGAACCGGACGGCCCGGTCCCCCTGAAGTTGTCCCCGGAGGACTACATCGAACGCCTCCTCGGTCACGAACGCGAAAAAGGCGTCAGTTATTGAGCCGGGACCGGTTTTTCCCGGCATCCGCTGCGGCTCCACGTGAGGAATCTCGGCACGAAAAAACCGCCGCCCGGAAAGGAGACCGAACGGCGGTTTGATCAAAGGATCATTGACGATCCGCTCAGAATGTCAGGCCTGTGTAGAAACCAAGGATCGTGGCATTCGCGATGGCGCCACTTCCGGCCGGGCGGATCTCATATTGCACAAACGGCTGGAGGAAGGCCCAGTCGTTGATCTGGATGCGGTAACCGCCTTCCAAAAAGATCGTGTAGTTCGGCTGGTTCACATTCCCGTTGTTCTGAAGATTCTCGATGTTGTAGTAGCTGTAGCTGCCGTAAGCGATCGAGAAGATCGTGAGGTCTTCGTCACGGTGCGGGATGAGCCCGGTGTAGACGAGGCCGGATTGGAAGTAGAACGGGAAAAGATTGTTATACTTCGGGGCGAGGCTCACCAGGTTGAACATGCTCAGGCCCTGCTTGGAGAGCTTGGGAGCTTCGGCGGAAACCGGAGCCTTGAAATCCTTCCCGACAGTCACGCTCTTGCCATCGGACGGACCTTTGGCCAGCGGAGCAGGTTCCTCGGAAGGCTCGCGATACAGCATTTGGTCGGCCTGGAAATACATCCCGTATTGCCCGTATTGGGATGTTCCGTTGAAGGAATTCTTCTGCCCGCCGTAGTAATAACCACCGATGGCATACTTGCCGGGGAGTTCGTCCGGACCAAGCTTCGGGGTGATGCCGGTTTCCAGCATCGCCATGAGCCCGTTCTGACTGGGATCCGGTCCGTAGCCCTGATAGGCCAAACCATGATTGCCGCTCGCCGTCGCCTGCGGAAAAGCCATAAAAAGCCCGCCCTTGATGTAATAAGACTCAACCGGCTTGACCTTCAACGTGCCGCCCCATGTGGAGAAGCTGGAAGAGAACGGAATGTTTCCGCCCACGCCCTTCGCACTGTTCACGGCATTGTTGAGGAACAGTTTCGAGAGCGGTTGGTCGATAAATTCTGTTTGTGGACGAAGCCAGCCGCCGCGGAAGACCACCATATCTTTCACGGGAAGAAGATCGGACGTTCCAATTTCCAAACCAAACTGAAGTACCCGGAACTGTGTCCCGGAAATCCAGTTGGACGGATTGAACAGCGAAGCTCCCTCAACAAACTGGTTCGGATCAGCCGCCTGCTGGGAATCGCGGTAACGGAACAACCCAAACCCCTTCACCCCTTTGAGCGCGTCCACATTGAGAAGCTTGCCGAAATTCTGCTCGGCCCCGAATTCAATCCCCTGATCCCAGAACCCCCGGGCTCCCCTCTGGCTGTCCACGACACCGAAAAATGCGCCGTAATACTTGCCATTGAAGGTCAGACCGATATCCGACAGCGTGTCACGGAATCCGAACCAGTTCCCGGTCATGTATTTTCCATTCCACCAATCCGCAAGCGGAGTGCCGGACTTTTCGGGTGCCGGAGCCTCGGATGTCCCGGCAGATGAAAGTCCGCTCGAGAGCAGAAGTGCAACCCCCGCGGCAGCCAGGGCACGCAGGGAAAATGAGAGAGAGTATGTTTTGGGCATAATTGAGGAACGGCTATGATTCCCTTCCTTCCAAATCCTACAAGAAGACATTTGTGACAATTTTGTAACATTTCTCCCCTTGCCCATTTGACGCGGGAGCCCATGGAAGAAGTGACAAATCGCCCGGAAGGGGATTTGATTTCTCTTCTGTGAAGGTAACCATTCTCAAGCTCAACTGTCCGGATGCGGTCGGCCTGCTCGCCCGCATCACCGGCTTCATCGCCGCCTCCGGAGGCAATCTTCTGGACGTCAGCCAATACACGGATCCCATGGCCGGATGGTTCTTCGCCCGGTTGGCTTTTGCGGGAGGAACCGTTCTGGAGAATCCGGAGAAATTCCGGACCGAATTGTCGCTGGTTGCCACGGAAATGAAAGCCGACTGGACGCTCCGTCCCGCGGACAGGCCGATTCGGACCGCCATTCTTGTCAGCAGACAGGACCATTGCCTGGCGGATCTGCTCTGGCGTTGGAGATCCGGCGAGCTGAATATCGACGTCGCCGGAGTCTTCTCCAATCACGAGACCTGCCGCCCGTTCGTGGAACGGGAAGCACTTTCATTCGAGTCTCTCGATTTTTCCACGGACAAAGCCGCGGCGTTTGAGAAACTTGCCGACCGACTCCATGCCCTCGACATCGAACTCGTCGTCCTCGCCCGCTTCATGCAAATCCTTCCCGACTGGTTCTGCCGCAAATATCCCGGACGGATCATCAACATTCACCACTCCTTCCTTCCCGCCTTCGTGGGAGCAAACCCCTACCGGAGGGCCTTTGAACGGGGGGTGAAGCTCATCGGGGCCACCTGCCACTACGCCACCGAAGACCTCGACGACGGACCGATCATCGAGCAGGAAGTCGCCCGCGTGGAACACTACCACGAGCCGGACGACCTCGTCCGCCTCGGCCGCGACTGCGAAAAACTCGCCCTGGCCCGCGGCGTCCGTTTCCACGTCGAAGACCGTGTCCTCGTGCATGGAAGCCGGGCCATTGTCTTCCGGGATTGATTTCCGCTTTTCTCAAACCACCCACCGATTCCTGCCGCGCACGAGCTCGGCGCGTTTCCCGGGCAGCGACGCTTTCGCAGAAATGCCCCTGGGCAAATCCAACCGGACCCTGATCCCCGAAGCCGTGCGTTCCCACGCGCTTCGGATATTCCCATGCGGAGTGGGCACGATGATCTCGGCCCTGTCGCCGACAAACACAGGCCGGAACAGAACTTTTTTCCAGGCGGGAGCGGCCTGCCGAATGCCTCCGACGGTCTGCATCAGGTGATAAAGAGGGTGGGCGGACCAGGCATGAGAGAAGCTCTCATCTCCCACACGGGGGGCGAAGACCTCCCAGGTCGTTCCATGTTCCGCCATCGGCGTCCACTTTTCGCGGATGAATGCCAGAACATCCTCGCCGTGGCCGCCTGCGGTCAGCACCTCGAAAACATAAGTAATCCAGTAACAGGACGGTGAGACTTCCGGTTCCACTTCGCGGCGGATGAACGGCAGGAGCACTTTCTGGATTCGCCGGGCGTTTTTCTCCGGTTGGAAGTCCGCCAGGATCGCGAGTGTCTGTGAATGGATCGAAGCCGAGGAAACAGGCTTCCCGGAAGCATCCAGGCCGTCGGAAAGCAGACCGTCGGGCCGGACAAGCCGGGCCAATGCTTTCCGCAGGCGTGCGGCCCAATCGGAAAGTCTTGCCGCCTCGCGGACGTTCTTCGCCTTGCGAAACATCTCCGCCAGACGCTCCAGGGCGAGCAGGAGCCAGAGATTGTAAACAGTGGAACTGCCTTCCCGTGGAAGCCCCGTCCAATCCAGAAACAACCAGTAACGCTCGTCATACACGAGAAGACCCGAGCGGGGATCCGTTTTCTCCTCAAAGTATTTCAACGCCCCGGCAATGGTCTCCCGATGGGTCTCAAATGGCTCCAGCGATCCGGTCTGCCAGTAGTAATCCCAAAGTGTGATCATCCAGACCAGCGTGAAATCCGGAAGAATGCACTGGTGGGCGACCGTCGGAGCATGGCCATAAGTCAGACCGTTGGACAGGGTCTGGTCTGCAATCTGGGCAATCCCACGCCGGAACAAACGTGTGTCTCCGGAATAAAAGAAAGTGTTCTTTGCCTGCACGCGGGCGTCCCCCCACCATTGGGCCTGCTCCCGCCAGGGGGTGTCCACATAGGCATCCATGCTGCACACCCGCTGCGTCCAGACACAGGTCTCCCAGATGCGCTGCAAAGCGGCATCCGAACTCTGGAAGCCGCCTTCCTTCCGGAGAGGATAGAGCGTCGTTCTCAGGAACGGACGGATCGACAGTTCCCCTTCGCTGTCACGAACCGTCAGCACCATGTAACGAAATCCAAAAGGATGATAGAAGACGTGGGTTTGATCGCCCGAGCGGCAGATCAGGCGGTGCCCAAAAGCCATCCGACAATGGCGTTCAAGCAGGTAATGCGGCTCCAGTGTCTCTTTGTCAATGGTCTCGACATGCAGGGAATCCACAATCTCCCCTCCTTTTGCCCCGCAAATTTCCAATCCGAGGCTTCCCACAACAGTCTTTCCAAAATCGATCAGATAACTGCGAAAATGCTTTTTGCGCGTGGCAGGAACAGAAATTTTCCTGACAGACACCTTCGCACCCTGATGCACAAGCCCCTCGGCATGTCGTGTGCACGCAATATCCCGTGATTCAAGATACCCCGGCGTGCAGCGACCTTCGGCCGTTCCGATGCCCCGCAGGGGAACAATCACTTTCTCCTCCAGCTGGGGAATTCCCCGCGGGGAGAGATCATACCACGGCATTCCATTCCAGGGATGTTCCGCCGTCTGGGCTGTCCACAGGGAATCATCAAACCCCGGGTTCATCCAATCCGGAGATTCTTTCCTCAAATCAATGTGCTCCTGACAGAACAATTGCATGCTGACGGGAGCCGTTCCCCGGAGAACCCCTGCCTGTCGGCGGGATTTCCAGCTCTTGTCGGAAACAATTTCCACCCTTCCCCATTTTGCCGCCACCAACAATCCGGCAAATCCCTGTGAAACATATTGGAAATTTCCAAACCCCGGGTTGTGCGCCCGCACGGCAATCAGATTGTCCCCTTTGCGCAGATAGGAGGCCACGTCCAGCTCGTCATACGGCCAGTTTTTCTGAAATCCCCGCGCCGGACCGCGACACACATACTTTCCATTGATGTAAAGTTGATAGGACTGGTCGGCGGTGATGGCCAGCGGCGCACGCGCAGGAACCTTGTCCAAACGGAATGTCTTCCGGAACAGGGCGTAGACGTTGTGAAGATCCCATCCGTTGTTTTCGGGCCAGATCCAACGCGCTTTTGCAAAAATCCCCGCCGCTGTCGTGTGTTCGTTCAATGCCATAAAAAAGTGATTCAAATGATGAAGCCTCTTCCCAACAAGAGGATTTTTCCGCCCTCACAAGGATCCTCCGCTTTTTCCCGCGCGACCACGATCTGCATCAAGAGACAGCGGATCAGACAAGGTGCTTTCCATTGCTGGACTCCGAAGCAAAGCGGAACCGGGTCATGGCAAGATAGGAAACGGCCAGACCAAGCCCCGGCACCACGGCAAAAAGAATGCGCATTTTGAAGACCGGCCCCGCCATCGCCTCGTGCGGCATGTCGGCATTGAATCCGCAGAACACAAGGATGTAGCCGGTCAGCAGCAGTGCCACGGATGCCCCGATCTTGACCGCGATTCCGTAAAGGGCGGACAATGCCCCCTGGCAGCTTTGCCCCGTTGTCTTCTCATAATAATCGCTGATGTCTCCCAGATACGCCGGCATCAGCAACCAGAACCCCACCAGGCAAAGCGAGATTCCCAGATCGCTGATCATGCTCAGATAGGGATTGAGCGGCGTGATGAGCCACCACATGGAGAGGCTGGATG
>JADHED010002796.1_pt1 | contig 11419 bp, 9 predicted proteins | sample 8952041 | NCBI WGS metagenome assembly JADHED01 (sample SAMN16124423, study PRJNA663239) | bioreactor sludge metagenome | isolation source: sludge (control) | place: India:Bengaluru | collected 2018-09-08
ACTTCAAGCGCCTGGGCGTGCTGGGCGAATGGGACAACCCCTACAAGACCATGAACCCCGCCAACGAGGCGGGCGAAATCCGCGCGTTCAAGCGCGTGATGGAGCGCGGCTTTGTGTACCGGGGCCTCAAGCCCGTGTACTGGTGTTTTGACTGCGGCTCCTCGCTGGCCGAGTTCGAGATCGAATACCAGGACAAGAAGAGCACCACGCTGGACGTGGCCTTCAAGTCGCACGACCCCGCCAAGCTGGCAGCCGCCTTTGGTCTGCCTGCACTGACCAAGGACGCGTTCGTGGTCATCTGGACCACTACTGCCTGGACCATCCCTGCCAACCAGGCCCTGAACCTGAACCCCGAAATCACCTACGCGCTGGTGGACGCGGGCGAACGCATCCTGCTCGTGGCCGAGCCGCTGGTGGCGTCGTGCCTGGAGCGCTACGGCCTCACCGGCAGCGTGCTGACCACCACCCTGGGCAAGAACCTGGGCGGCCTGGAATTTGAGCACCCGCTGTACGACGTGGCCAGCGAAGACGGCAGCTTCGGCTACCGCCGCCTGTCGCCCGTGTACCTGGCCGACTACGCCACGGCCGACGACGGCACGGGTATCGTGCACTCCTCGCCCGCCTACGGTCTGGAAGACTTCAACTCCTGCCGCGCGCATGGCATGGCGCTCGACGAGATCCTGAACCCCGTGCAGGGCAACGGCACCTATGCTGCCGACTTCCCGCTGTTCGGCGGCCAGCACATCTGGAAGGCCGTGCCCGTCATCATCGAGGCCCTGCGCAACGCAGGCCGCCTGATGACCACCAAGGACATCACGCACAGCTACCCGCACTGCTGGCGCCACAAGACGCCGGTGATCTACCGCGCCGCCGCACAGTGGTTCGTGCGCATGGACGAGGGCGAAGGCGTGTTCACTAAAGCAGGCGTGAAGCCCGCCAAGACGCTGCGCCAGATCGCCCTGGATGCCATCGAGCACACCAGTTTCTACCCCGAGAACGGCAAGGCCCGCCTGCACGACATGATCGCCGGGCGTCCCGACTGGTGCATCTCACGCCAGCGCAGCTGGGGCGTTCCCATCCCGTTCTTTTTGCACAAGGATTCGGGCGAGCTGCACCCGCGGACCATGGAAATCATGGACCAGGCCGCCGACATCGTGGAAAAGGGTGGTATCGAGGCCTGGAGCCGCGTGACGACCGAGGAGATCCTGGGCGCCGAAGACGCACCGCATTACAACAAGAGCACCGACATCCTGGAAGTGTGGTTCGACTCCGGGTCCACCTTCAGCCATGTGCTGCGCGGCACGCACCCCGACGTGCACCATGACACCGGCCCTGAGGCCGACCTGTACCTCGAAGGCCATGACCAGCACCGCGGCTGGTTCCACAGCTCGCTGCTACTGGCCTCCGCGCTGGAAGGCCGTGCGCCGTATCGCGGCCTGTTGACCCACGGCTTCACCGTGGACAGCCAGGGCCGCAAGATGAGCAAGTCGCTGGGCAACGGCATCGACCCGCAAGAGATCAACAAGAAGCTGGGCGCAGAAATCATCCGCCTGTGGGTGGCCGCGAGCGACTACTCCGGCGACATCGCGGGGGACGAGAAGATCCTGGCGCGCGTGGTGGACGCCTACCGTCGCATCCGCAACACGCTGCGCTTCCTGCTGGCCAACGTGAGCGACTTTGACCCGGCCAAGGACGCCGTGCCGTTCGACCAGATGCTGGAGATCGACCGCTACGCACTCACCCGCGCATCCGAGTTCCAGGCCGAGGTGCTGGCCCACTACAAGGTGTATGAGTTCCACCCGGTGGTGGCCAAGCTGCAGCTGTACTGCTCGGAAGACCTCGGCGGCTTCTACCTGGACGTGCTCAAGGACCGCCTGTACACCACGGCGCCCAAGAGCCTCGCCCGCCGCAGTGCGCAGACCGCGCTCTACAACATCACGCACGCCATGCTGCGCTGGATGGCGCCATTCCTCTCGTTCACGGCGGAAGAGGCCTGGAAGGTGTTCGGCAGCTCCGACTCCATCTTCCTGGAGACCTACGGCGATGTCGCCGGCGTGGGCGCCGGTGCCGACGAGGGCCTGCTGGCCAAGTGGTCGCGCATTCGCGAGATCCGCGATGCGGTGAACAAGGAGATCGAGGCCCTGCGTGCTGCGGGCCAGGTGGGCTCGTCGCTGCAGGCGACTGTCACGCTGACGGCTGCGCCCGAGGACCATGCACTGCTGGCCAGCCTGGGCGATGACCTCAAATTCGTGTTCATCACATCCGCTATCGATTTGGTAGCTGGTAGCGCTTTACAGATCAGCGTCAAGCCCAGTTCTGACACCAAATGCGAACGCTGCTGGCACTACCGCAGTGATGTGGGCAGCGACGCCGCCCATCCCACCATCTGCGGCCGCTGCACCAGCAACCTGTATGGCGACGGCGAAAGCCGAGCACACGCGTAATGGCGCGCACAGCACAGGCCGGACGCACCGGCTCAGGTATGTGGCCCTGGCTGGCATGGGCGGTGTTTCTGATGGGCGCCGACCAGATCACCAAGACGCTGATCCTCAACCACTACCAGTTGGGCGACTCCACGTTCATCACCAGCTTCTTCAACATCGTGCGCGCGCACAACACCGGCGCAGCGTTCTCGTTCCTGGCGGACGCGGGCGGCTGGCAGCGCTGGCTGTTCACCGGTATTGGCGTGACGGCCACGATCTTCATCGTGTGGCAGCTGCGTGCGCACCCGGGCCAGAAGCTGTTCAGCTTTGCGCTGTCCAGCATCCTGGGTGGCGCAGTGGGCAACGTGGTGGACCGGCTCATGCACGGCTATGTGGTGGACTTCCTGCAGTTCCACTACGCGGGCTGGTACTTTCCGTCGTTCAACCTGGCGGACTCGGCCATCACCGTGGGCGCAGCCTGCCTGATCCTGGACGAGTTGCTGCGGGTGCGGCGCGAGCGCTGAAGCCACGCTGGCTTTGCCTCCTGAACGGCCCGCTGCATGCGGGCCGTGCTGCTTGTGCGCAGCAACGCACCCAGCGCCGACATGGGCATCTGCTCCGGCGCTATGGAATCAGGAGTATGCTTATGTGTCAGTTTTATGACAGCCCGGTGCGCGCGGTTCTTGCATTGGCCCCTGGGTCTGGTCATCGCAGGGTTTGCGCCCATCACAAGAAGAAGAAACAACGGTTTTCATGAAGCATCTCCTCAATCTCCTGGCAGCCGTGGCGCTGCTGATCTGGGGCACCCACCTGGTGCGCACCGGCATCTTGCGCGTATTCGGCGCGAACCTGCGCCAGCTGATTGCGCACAGCGTCAGCAGCCGGTTTACTGCCGTGCTGTCCGGCATTGGCGTGACGGCCGTGGTGCAGTCCAGCACCGCCACCGCGCTCATCGTGTCGTCCTTTGTGGGCCAGGGCCTGGTGGGCCTGCCTGCGGCGCTGGCCGTGATGCTGGGCGCCGATGTGGGCACCAGCGTAATGGCCGTGGTGTTCTCCATGGACCTGTCGTGGCTGTCGCCCCTGTTCATCTTTGTGGGCGTGGTGCTGTTCATCTCGCGCAAGGACACGGCCGTGGGCCGCGTGGGCCGCGTGTTGATCGGCCTGGGGCTGATGCTGCTGGCGCTGCGCCTCATCACCGAATCGACCACGGTGCTCACCCAGTCGCCCACCGTGCGCACGCTGCTGGGAGCGCTCACCAGCGATTTGTTGCTGGAGATCTTTACCGGCGCCATTCTGGCCATCGTGGCGTATTCGAGCCTCGCCACCGTGCTGCTCACGGCCGCGCTAGCGGGCTCTGGCGGTATTCCGGCCGATGTGGCGCTGGGACTGGTGCTGGGCGCCAACCTGGGCAGCGGCGTGCTCGCCGTGTTGACCACCATGAAGTCCAACGTGCAGACACGCCAGGTGCCCCTGGGCAACCTGTTCTTCAAGATCATTGGCGTGCTCATCATGACGCCGCTCACCGGCCTGTGGCTGCAGCATGTGCGCCCCTACGTGCCCGAAACCGCCGCCCTGGTGGTGCTGTTCCACCTTGCCTTCAACATCGTGGTGGGCATCGTCTGCATTGGCCTGACAGGCACGGTGGCGCGCACCGTGCAGCGCCTGCTGCCGGTGGAAAAGGCGCAAGCTGCCGCAGGCACCCGCCCCCAGCATCTGGACCCTTCCGCCCTGGCCACGCCTTCGCTCGCCATCTCATGCGCGGCGCGCGAAGCCCTGCACCAGGCCGACGTGGTCGAATCGATGCTGCTGGGCCTGCACAAGGTGATCCGCACGGACGACCTGCAATTGGCAGAAGACCTGCGCAAGCTCGACGACGAGGTAGACGGCCTGTATTCGGCCATCAAGTACTACATGACCAAGATCTCGCGCGAGGCCCTGGACGAACGCGAGGGCCGCCGCTGGGCCGACATCATCAGCTTCACCATCAACATGGAGCAGATCGGCGACATCATCGAACGGGTGCTGATCGACATCGAGGACAAGAAGATCAAGAAGGGCCGCCAGTTCTCCGAGGCGGGCATGGAAGAGATCAACGAGCTGCACGCCCGCCTGATCGACAACCTGCGGCTGGCAATGAGCGTGTTCTTGAACGGCAGCGTGCGCGACGCACAAAAGCTGCTGGAAGAAAAAGCCCGGTTCCGCGACCTGGAACACGCCTATTCGGCCACCCACCTTGCACGCCTGTCAGACAACACGGTGCAGAGCATCGAGACCAGCTCACTGCACATCGACCTGATCAGCGAACTCAAGCGCATCAACTCGCTGCTGTGCTCGGTGGCCTACCCCATCCTGGAATCGGCCGGTGCCCTGGCGCCCAGCCGCCTGCGCACGCTCAACGAGCAGAGTTGAAGCCTTTGGGGCCGCAGGCGCATGTTTTTCATGCGCCTGCAGCTATACAAAAGATAGCAAACTAGCGTCTACGCACTGCGCCGCGCATAGCGCTGCGCCAACACCGCACACACCATCAGCTGCATCTGGTGGAACACCATGATGGGCAGCACGATGGCGCCCACCGCGTGCGACGCAAACAGCACCTTGACCATGGGCACACCGCTGGCCAGGCTCTTCTTGGAGCCGCAGAACACCAGCGTGATTTCGTCCTCCTTGGAGAACCCCATGCGCCGCGCCACCCAGGTGGTGGTGACCAGCGCCAGGGTCAGCAGCACGGCGCACACCACCACCAGGCCCAGCAGCGCAGACGCTGGCAGCTGACGCCACAGCCCCTCGACCACCGCAGCGCTGAAGGCCGTGAACACCACCAGCAGGATGGAGCCCTGGTCCACCAGCTTGAGCGCTGCCGCACGGCGCTGCACAAAACCGCCAATCCACGGACGCAGCAGGTGGCCCGCCACAAAGGGCACCAGCAACTGCAAGGTGATGCGGCCGATGTTGGCCAGCGTGTCGTGCTGCGCGGCGCCCGCCTGCTGTTGTGCCTCGGGCAGCAGCAGCCCCACCAGCAGCGGCGTGATCACGATGCCCAGCAGGGTCGACGCCGACGCGCTGCAGATGGCCGCCGGCATGTGGCCGCCACCCGCAACTTCAGCCGCACCGGCGATGCGGTGGGCCTCACCCAACCGGCCGTGAGCCGCTGCATCACCGAGCTGGAAGCCCAGCTGGGCCTGAAGCTGCTCAACCGCACCACGCGCGAGGTGACGCTGACGGACGCGGGCCAGCGCCTGTCGGCCCGCCTGCCCCGGGTGCTGGAAGAGCTGGAGAACACGCTGCTGGACGTGCGGGAAATGGCCACCGAGCGGCGCGGACGCGTGCGCGTGGCGAGCAGCCCCACTTTGTCGGCCAACCTCATGCCCGACTGCATCGCCGAATGCCAGCGCACCCTGCCCGGGCTGGAGCTGGTGCTGCTGGACCGCATCCAAAGCGCGGTGCTAGCCAGTGTGCTGTCGGGCGAGGTGGACTTTGGCGTGGTCATCGACCCCAGCGAGCGCGAGGCGCTGCAATGCGAGACCATCCTGACCGAACCCTTCTGCCTGGCCTGCCCACCCGGCCACCGGCTGGCGGGCAAACGGCAGGTGCGCTGGACCGACCTGCAGGGCGAAGCGCTGGTGCTGCTGGACCACGACTCCGGCAGCCGCCGCCTGATCGACCGCGCCCTGGCCGAGCACGGTGTGGCCTGCACGGTGGCCCAGGAGGTCGGCCACCCCACAACAATCTTTCGCATGCTGGACGCAGGCCTGGGCATCTCGGTGATCCCCACCCTGGCCCTGCCGCCCGAAGGCCTGGCGGTGCGCCCCCTGGTACCGCGCGTGGACCGGGAGATCATGCTGGTGCACCGGAAACACCGCGCGCTTTCGCCTGTGGCGCAGGCGGCGTGGGATCTGGTAAAGACGGTGGCGGTGCAGCGCAATGGCGTGCAGGTTCTTAGTAACAAAGGCCGTTGAAAAAACTCCCAACGTATCTGCATGGGCGTCTCCAGCTGCTCAATAAATCGCAGCCTCCCACACCCATCCGATTCAGCGGACTAGTCAGCCGATGCGTCGCTGCCTAGTCCCTCGACAAGGTACCGCTCCAGCCCCACCACCAGCGCATCGAACGCATGCCTGCAACGCGGGCAGGGCCTTTTGCGCCGCGCGCAGAAACGGGCTTTCGGCATCGAAGCCAATCAGGCGGTGGTGCGCCAGCTCCGCCAGGGTGGCGGGCGTGCCATGGGCGGCGACGTAGCGCGGATGGGCGTACAGTCCCAGCGGGATGGTGCCCACGCGGCGGGCAATGAGCGCGTCCTGCCGGGGTTCGGTCATGCGGATGGCGATGTCGGCCTCGCGCTGCAGCAGGTCGTGCACGCGGTTGCTCAGCACCAGCTCCACCGTCAATGCGGGGTGCTCCGCCTGCAACTGTGCAAGAAGGGGCGGCAGCACCTCGACCCCATCACCTCGCTGGCGCTCACGCGCACCGTGCCGCGCACGCCGTCGCCCTGGCTGTCCGCCGCGCGCACCAGGGCTGCCGCAGAGTGGCCCATGGCTTCCGCGTAGCTGCGCAGAGCCAGCGCGGCCTCGGTGGGCAACAGGCCCTGCTGCGACCGGGTGAAAAGCACCAGCCCCAGGGCCTGCTCCAGCGCAGCAATGTGGCGGCCCACGGTGGGATGCGTCACCCCCAGCGCCCGCGCAGCGCCCGACAGGAAGCCCTCCCGCAGCACGGGCAACTACACCCCCAGAAACCCCGCAATCACCAGCCCGGCTTCCAGCGTGAACGCCCCTTGGGCGACCCGCTCGCGCACCACCTCCAGAGGCAGCAGGTCAAAACGCTCGACCTCGCCGTCCTGGTTGTCGGGCTCCATGCCCTGGGGCACCTGCGCGCGGAACCAATCGATGCGTTCGACCATGAAGCCCGCGCCCCCGCCCTCGCGGCTGGGGCGGCTGAACAGCACCTGACCACCGTACGCCACGTCCGCCAATGCCTCGACCCGCAAACCGGCCTCTTCCCAGGTTTCGCGGGCCAGGGCCTGCGGTAGCGAGTCGGCCGCCGAGACCATGCCGCCCATCAGCGTGTCCCACAGCCCGGGGTTGTTGGGTTTGGTCAGGGAGCGCTTTTGAACCCACATGCGCCCGTCGGGCGCCAGGCCCACCAGATGCACGGCGCGGGTAGCCACGCCCAGCACACGCACGGCCCCGCGCTCCACGGTGCCGATGACCTCGCCGGCCGGGTTGGTCACCGCCAGCTGCTCGTCGCGCCACGGGCCACACAGGCCCGCATCGCGCAGCGCGGCGGCCAGGGTGTTGAGGGCATCGGTGGCGTCGGTGGGCGGTGCCTGCAGATCCCAAGCGAGGCCCTGAGAATGCTCTGCTTCTGATAGCTGGTAACGCTTATCCATCAAGCGCTGGAGGCTGATTTTTTTAAAAAAACCCGGCGCCACCGAGCCCACCACCTGCCCCGCCACCACCAGCGGTTGGCGCGGCAGGGCCGGGGGCTGCTGCGCCGCCTGGCGTGCCCCTGCCAGCCACTGGTCGAACGTGGGCGCCTGTGCAGCCGCGCTCACAGCGTGAGGATGGTGCAGCCGGTGGTCTTGCGTGCTTCCAGGTCGCGGTGCGCCTGCTGCACCTCAGCCAGCGGGTAGCGCTGGTCGATGTGGATCTTGACCTGCCCGCTGGCCACCACGGCAAACAGGTCGTCCGCCATGGCTTGCGTGGCCTCGCGCGTGGCGATGTGGGTGAACAGCGTCTGGCGCGTGACGTACAGCGAGCCCTTGGCACCCAGGCTGCCCGGCGCAAACGGTGCCACCGGGCCGGACGCGTTGCCGAAGCTGGCCATCAAGCCGAAGGGGCGCAGGCATTCGAGCGACTTGTCCCAGGTGTCCTTGCCCACCGAGTCGTACACCACCTTCACGCCCTTGCCGCAGGTGATTTCCTTGACGCGCGCCGCAAAGTCCTCGGTGCTGTAGTTGATCGCGTGCGCCGCGCCGTTGGCCAGCGCCAGCTGGCACTTGGCATCGGACCCCGCCGTGCCGATGAGCTGCAGGCCGAGCGCCTTTGCCCACTGGCAGGCGATCAGCCCCACACCGCCCGCTGCGGCATGGAACAGCACATGGTCACCGGGCTGCAGGCCTTCCACGGGCCGGGTTTTCTTGAGCAGGTATTGCGCCGTCAGGCCCTTGAGCATCATGGCCGCGCCGGTCTCAAAACTGATCGCATCGGGCAGCTTGCACACGCATTTGGCGGGCATCACGCGCACTTCGCAGTAGGCGCCGGGCGGGTTGCTGGCATAGGCGGCGCGGTCGCCCACCTTGAGGTGCGTGACGCCCTCGCCCACGGCCTCGATCACACCGGCACCTTCCATGCCGATCGTGGCGGGCATGCTCAAAGGGTACAGGCCCGTGCGGTGGTACACGTCGATGAAGTTCAGGCCGATGGCGTGGTGGCGGATTCGGATTTCGCCGGGGCCGGGCTCGCCCACGGGGACGTCAACGATGTGGAGTTCTTCGGGACCACCGTGCTGGCGGATCTGGACGGCAAGGCTCATGGCGAAATGTCTCCTCAAAAGGGGCGGGATGCTGACAACGGCGGCCATCCTGCCATGAATCTCACGACCGTGCCGGGGGCATGGCCCGCACCGATTTGCCTTGGGGACATGAGGCCCCGCCGCAGCAGGGCCGTGCCTGCACCGTTACAGTGCAGCCCCATGACTCAAAAAATCACACCCGGCACGGCCGTGCTGCTGGTGATCCCGCCCCTGCTGTGGGCCGGCAACGCGGTGGTAGGGCGGCTGGTCCATGAACTGATTCCCCCCATCACCCTGAACTTCATCCGCTGGGTGCTGGCCTTTGCCATCCTGCTGCCCCTGGCCCATGGCGTGCTGCGTGCCGACAGCCCGCTGTGGCCTCACTGGCACCGCTATGCGCTGCTGGGCCTGCTGGGCATCGGGGCCTACAACGCGCTGCAGTACATGGCGCTGCAGACCTCCACCCCCATCAATGTGACGCTGGTGGGCTCCAGCATGCCGGTCTGGATGCTGGCCGTGGGCGCGCTGTTCTTCGGGGCCACCGTCACGCGGCGGCAGGTGCTGGGCGCGCTGCTGTCGGTGTGCGGTGTGCTGCTGGTGCTGAGCCGGGGCGAGTGGTCGCAGCTACTGGCCTTCCGCCTGGTGCCGGGCGATTTGTTCATGCTGCTGGCGACCATCTCGTGGGCGTTCTACAGCTGGCTGCTATCGCGCACCAGCGAGCCCACCAGCATCCGGGGCGACTGGGCCGCGTTCTTGATGGCACAGATGGTGTTTGGGCTGGCTTGGTCGGGCAGCTTTGCGGGGGCCGAATGGGCCAGCGGGCGTACGCACATCGAATGGGGCTGGCCGCTGATTGCCGCCCTGGCCTTCATCGCTGTGGGGCCTGCGGTGCTGGCCTACCGCTGCTGGGGGGTGGGCGTGCAACGCGCCGGGCCTGCGGCCGCCGGGTTTTTCATCAACCTCACGCCGCTGTTTGCCGGGGTGCTGTCGGCGGCGTTCCTGGGCGACACGCCCAAGGCCTTTCACGGCGTGGCGTTTGCGCTGATCGTGGGCGGCATCGTGGTGTCTTCACGGCGCTGAAGGATTCAATTTTTGATTCAAACTGCCGGTAGCGCAGGTATTGATTGACTGATGCGCTACACAAAGAGTAGCAAACAGCGCTAATTGCCTGAGACTGAGCCGATCAACCCGGGGCAGTGACCGTGGCGGCGGACTCGATCAACGCCTCCAGATCGGCCACCGGGGTAGGCCGCCCCAGCAGATAGCCCTGGAAGTACAGACACCCATGCCCGGCCAGAAAGTCCTTCTGCGCCTCGGTTTCCACCCCTTCGGCAATCACATCGAGCTCCAGGTTGCGCGCCATGCCCAGAATGGTCTGCACGATCACATCGTCGGTGTGCCGCACCCCCAGGTTGCGAACGAAGGACTGGTCGATCTTGAGCTGGTCCAGCGGCAGCCGCGTGAGATACGCCAGCGATGAATAGCCGGTGCCAAAGTCGTCCACCGAAAAGCGCACACCCTTGGTCTTGAGCATGCCGATCTTGGCGATGGTGTCGTCCACGTTGTCCAGCACCAGCGATTCGGTGAGTTCGAGTTTGAGCAGGTGCGGCCGGGCACCCGTCTCGCGCAGCACCTCCACCACGCGGTCCACAAAGTCGCGCTGCCGGAACTGCCGCGCGCTCACGTTGACCGACACCTGCAGATGACGGTACCGCTCGTCCCCCTGCCAGGCGGCCAACTGCTCGCAGGCCGTGCGCAGCACCCAGTGCCCCATGGGCACGATGAGTCCACTCTCCTCGGCCACACCAATGAATTCGCCCGGGGCTACCAGCCCACGCTCCGGGTGCTGCCAGCGGATCAGGGCCTCGGCACCCACCATGCGGCCGTCCAGGTGGAACTGCGGCTGGTAGTGCAGCACAAATTGCCCCGCCGTGAGGGCCATCTGCAGGTCGGCCTCCAGCTGCGCGCGCATGCTGATCGCGATCTGCATCTGCGGGTCGAAGAAGCACAGCGCGTTGCGCCCCTGCGACTTGACCTGGTACATGGCGATGTCGGCCTGCTTGAGCAGGTCCACCGTGGGCTGCAGGCTGCCGCCCATCAGCGTGGCGCCGATGCTGGGCGTGCTGTGGTGGGTGTGCCCGCCCAGCGAATAGGGCACGTTGAGCCTGCGCAGGATCGCCTCGCCCACCCGCCGCGCTTGGGCGGCCGCCTCCTCGCTGCGGGTGGACAGCTCGTGCAGCATGACCACGAACTCGTCGCCGCCCAGGCGCGCCACCGTGTCCTCGCGCCGCACGCAGGCCTTCAGGCGCTCGGCCACCTGCTGCAGCAGCAGGTCGCCCACTTCGTGCCCCATGGTGTCGTTGAGGGTCTTGAAGTGGTCCAGGTCCAGGAACAGCAGGGCGCCGTACTGGCCGCTGCGCACGCTGGCCGCGACGAGCTGCTGCATGCGGTCCATGAGCAGGCGGCGGTTGGGCAGGTTGGTCAGCGGG
>JADHED010002797.1_pt1 | contig 11416 bp, 10 predicted proteins | sample 8952041 | NCBI WGS metagenome assembly JADHED01 (sample SAMN16124423, study PRJNA663239) | bioreactor sludge metagenome | isolation source: sludge (control) | place: India:Bengaluru | collected 2018-09-08
GGCTTCGCCCGAAGCCCGAATTCAAGGCGCGCGAGTCGCGTGCCACGAGGCGTACTTTCAGTACGCCGCAGTGGCCACGCGATGAAGCGCAACGCAGAAGTCGGGTTTCCGGCGAAGTCGTCATCGGACGGCTTCGCCCGAAGCCCGAATTCAAGGCGCGCGAGTCGCGTGCCACGAGGCGTACTTTCAGTACGCCGCAGTGGCCACGCGATGAAGCGCAACGCAGAAGTCGGGTTTCCGGCGAAGTCGTCACTCAATCGGCCCTCTTAACACCCCCACCACCTTCCCCTGCACCAGCACCTCGCCCAGCTTGCAGCGCAGCGGCGCGAAGCGCGGGTTCTCCGGCCGCAGCTCGATGTGGTCGCCGCGCAGGAAGAAGCGTTTGACCGTCGCCTCCTCGCCGTTGACCAGCGCCGCCACGATCTCGCCGTTCTCGGCGAACTGGCGCGGCTCGCAGATGGCGAGATCGCCGTCCAGGATGCCGGCGTTCTTCATGGAGTCGCCCTGCACTCGCAGCGCGAAGAGGTGCCGGCCCCGGAAGAGCTCCTCGTCGACCGTGACCGTCCCCTCCCACTCGGGCTGGGCGTACATCGGCAGGCCGGCGGTGATCCGGCCGACGATCGGGACCGCCCGGCCGCGCGCCGGGGCCGCCGGGACCCCGCCGCGGTTCAGGATGTGCACCGAGCGCTCGTAGCGCCCGGAGCGCCGCACGGCCCCCTTCTCCTCCAGCACGCGCAGCGTCCGCGCCACGGCCGCGTGGCTCACGCCCAGGTCGGCCGACGCGCGCCGCAGGCTCGGCGCGCGGCCGTCGGCCTCGACCTTGCGCTGCAGGTAGCCCAGCAGCCGCCGCTGCGTGGGGGTCAACTCGTCCATCGCGCACCTCCGCCGTCGTTCATGGCTCAAGCCTAATCGGTCATAATGTAAATGTCAATGTAAACTCAAATGTAAATTTTTGAATTAATCGACACCACCCTTTAGCCTGGACATTCCAAGATAACAAATTCTGCCCGACGCCCTTACGGGCAGAATTTGTTATGGGAAAACCTTTTCCCAGACCCCGCGACAAGCCATATTACCTTTTTTCCCCAATCCTCCCCTGAAACGCCCGCACATAATTTAACTATCTGCAGTTTTTAAAAATTTATCTGCACCACTCCCATGGCACCGAGCTTGCTGTAAGGGAGCGCAAAGGCGTTGTCCAGCCACTCAAGTGACTGAAAGAAGGGAGTATCGATGAAAACCACTGCACGGATCCTGATCGCCTTGCTTGCCTTGTTAGTGTGCGGCCTGCCCCAGATCGGCTCTGCGTACACGGTCAGCTTTCTGGACACCCAGAAGTACTGGACCGGATGGGATAATTTTTCGTCCGACGACAGCAACGATACAATCGGTGAGCCCAAGTTCTCGGGCGGGTCGGCTGATTTTTCAGCCCCCGGCTTGCTGACCAGGCTCACATTCCAGCAGACGACCCTCTCGTCCACGTTCTGGAATGCCCTGAGCCCGGGCGACCTGTTCCTGGACAAGGACGCCAATGGGACGTGGGATTATGTGGTCGACCTGACGAACTGGACAACCGCGGGAACTGGAAATCCGGATCCCGCAGCCGGCAGCTACAACCTCTACTCGACCTCCATCGCGCGGGGTTCCACCAACGGCTACATCAAGTCCGGAACCGACAACATCGGCGAATGGTCGGGCTACCTCATCCGCGACGGTCACCCGGTGGCGGCCGCCGGTTTGGCCGGTCCACCCGCTGGCTCGGTTCGGTTCAGCGGCTGGGGCGACACGCCGAGCTCTACCTACACCTTCGACTTTGACAACGGCCTGTGGCTGGGAGATGCCTTCATCATCGGCTGGGGGCCCAACTGCGCCAACGACGTGATCTACGAAAAGATCAACAACCCGGTGCCCGAGCCGGCGACCATGTTCCTGCTGGGGATCGGGCTGTTCGGGCTGGCGGGGTTCGGCCGGTGGACGACCACGAGGAAGTAAGGAGCAGGAGATAGGCGCACAGCGCCACGTTACCGGCAAGAAGGTGTGTTCTTTGCGGGAGAGGCTTCCAGCCTCGATCGTCGCGGCTGGGAAACCGCTCCCACAGGAGGAATCCGGACTTGCTGATATTCTCGAAATAGAATTCGGCTATCGGCGCCCCCTCTCCCCGGTCTATAGAATTTGAGAGAGGGGGTGGAGGGGTTTTGAGAGCAGGCCGGGTGTCAACCGTGAGGGGAAGCGGGGGAGAGCAGGGTTTGGCGTTAATGCCGGTCCTGTGCTCCGGAAACTGTCGATATGAAGCAACCTATTGCATCGCCACTGCTCCCTTTCCCGCCGACCGAGGCGGATCCGGAAGCGGATGAACTGGCTCCGAAATAGGCGCACTGGACCTGGCCCACGCCGGCTTCGATGCACACGGGCTCGGAGTAGTAGCTCTCGTTCCCCTCGGCGTCGTAGGCAGTGACGGCCAGCGAGTACTCCGTCCCGGCCGCGAGCCCGACCACGGTGAACGAAGGCTCTTGCGGGTCGTCGAGATCGACGACCTCGACATACCCGGCCAGCTGGTAAGGCGGGCCGTAGGTTCCCTGGCTGTAGTAAACGCCGTACCCCTTGAGATCTTTCTCGGTGTTGGGGTCCCAGGCAAGCGTGACGTCGATTGCTTGTGCGGAGGTGGCTAGCAGAAAAAGATCGAGGCCGACAAACGCTATGGAAAAGAGGCGGGACAGCCTCATAAGCTTGCTACCTGTTTGGGTGGCGATGGTTGAAGCAGAAATCCGTCCAATTGTAACGGCATCTGTTTACCAATGCAACAGTTATCTGCAACCTGGCGGGATGACGTGGAGTTATTTTTCGCAGTCCCCTGCCTGGCCTTGTTTGCGTAAATTTTGCGGGTTCGACAGGCTCGCCGCAGTGGATTGTAAATTTTTGAAAAGCGATCTACTCTGCCCTTGTCTCTGAAACGGAACCGCGCAATCGCGCCAACCTAACAAGGAGGGAAGGCCCCATGAAGCCGATTGTCAGAACCGTCGCCTTGATTCTTTTCCTGCAGTTCCTCGCGGTCTCTTTCTCGCTCTCCCCCGGCTCCGCCCAGGTCTTCAGTTTCCAGTTCGGGTCGACCGGCAGCGGCAACGGCCAGTTCAACGCGCCGCAGGGGGTAGCTGTCGACGCCTCCGGCAACGTCTACGTGGTGGACACGGGCAACAACCGGGTGCAGAAGTTCAACAGCGCCGGGACCTACCAATCCCAGTTCGGCACCAGCGGCTCGGGCAACGGCCAGTTCAACTCGCCACGGTGGGCTGCGGTCGACACACTCGGCAACATCTTCGTCACCGACTTCACCAACAACCGGGTGCAGAAGTTCGACAGCTCTTTCGTTTTCCAAAACAGCTTTGGCGTCGCCCTTAGCGGGCCGCACGGCATCGCCGTAGACTCGGCCGGCAACGTCTACGTAACCGACACGGGTAACAACCGCGTCGTGAAGTACAACAACCTCCTCACCAGCCAACTCGCACAATGGGGCTCACTCGGCACGGCCAACGGCCTGTTCACCATCCCCTACGCAATCGCCGTCGATGGGTCGGACCGCGTCTACGTGAGCGACTCGACCGGGCGCATCCAGCGCTTTGACACGTCTGGGAACTATCTCGGCACCTGGGGCTCCGAGGGGCGCGACGACGGGCAGTTCTTCGGCATCAGCGGCATGGACTTCGATGCCTCCGGCAACCTCTATGCGACCGAGATGCGCAACAGCCGGGTGCAGAAGCTGAACAGCAGCGGTTCCTACCTGACCAAGTGGGGCATCTTCGGCTTCTCCACCGGGATGTTCGACACGCCCGAGGGACTCGCCGTCAACGGCTCCGGCACCGTCTACGTCGTCGACTCCAACAACGACCGCGTCCAGGCCTTCGTGCCGCCCTCGGCGCCTGCCTTCGACGCGAGCGGGACTCTGACCTTCATTTGGACCAACAAGCGCACCTACGACTCGAACCTACTCAACTGCCCGGCCGCCTCGGACTCGTCTACGACCATCGCGATCACGCAGAACGGCAACCTGGTCTCCGCGACCCTGGCCGGTGCGGTCTACTCCGGTTTCGTGAGCGGCGCCGTTTACAATATCAGCCGTGCATCACTCGAGTTCGTCACACAGTACCCCCCCGGCCTGGATTACACGCAGGAGTTCGTCATCACCTTCACCTCCGCCACGAACGGGACGGGGAACTCCTACACCGGCGTGACCGACAATGCCGGGCGATACTGCCTGGGCGACGGCGTGATCACCATCCAGCCCGCGAGCAGCGGCGGCGGGGGTGGCGGCGGAGGTGGCGGCGGAGGTGGCGGCTGCTTCATCGGCAGCCTCCTGCCGTGATTCGGGCACAGCGGAGACCACCATATTTCGATTCGTGCGCTTGCTTATCAACGGCACGCGCTTAATGTGGACAAAAGCTTGAAAAGGCAAATTTACCACCAAAGTCGTTACATACTTTACCCATAAGTTGGCAAATAAAAAGGACTCTCGAGTGCGGACCGAAAGGACGAAAATAGCAGTATCAATATGAAATAATTGAATAAAATTTCTTAAGCTCCATTCTGGCATTTTCCTTGCTTATAGTAGCGGCCAAGAAGTGAAAGGAGGTGAAGAAAAAGGGGGGTTAGTATCGTTAAAAAGTCGGGAACTCAGTCAAACACAATCATATGGAGGTGAAGAAAAATGAAAACGCTTCGAATTTTGTTAGTTGGCATGGTCGTCCTTGGGCTGGCAGGAACGGCCTCGGCGACCTTCATCAACCCGATCGGCGGCGGCGGCTCCGAGCAGAGCCTGCAGACCATCATCGACAACCTGGCCTCCGGCGGCCCGCTCAACCCGGCAGTTGACGCTTCCGGTAATACCAACGATGCGCTCGGCTATGACGCCACCTGGCAGATCGGCGGCACGGGCGGTTCTTTGGCCACCTTCATAATCGCCATTGCCGGCAACGCGGGTGCCAACACCATCGGCATCTTCGATTCGACGGATCCGCTCAAGAAGGTCGCCCTCTTCACGGGGAACCCCGGCACCGGGGCTCAGACGGCCGTTTCCATAAAGGCCGACGGAAGTGTCTACAAGGCGTTTGTTGATACTGGTGTGGATTTCGCAGGGAACAGCCTTGGCTTCTACATCAGCGGCCCCGGCGGCACGTTCTACTCGGACACCGCCCTGAACGCCGACCAGTTGGATCACATGGTTGCCTTCCAGGGGAAGAATCAGTCCATCCAGATCCCTGGCCTGCAGCCGGGCCCATGGCTCCCGAACGAATACCTGCTGGCATTCGAGGATGCGGCGCGCCTGGGGGACCAGGACTACAACGACCTGGTATTGATGGTCGAGTCCGTCAATCCGGTTCCCGAGCCCGCTACCATGCTGCTGCTGGGCGCCGGGCTTCTTGGCCTCGCTGCCTACGGCCGGAAGCGGCTGGTGTAGATAGTAGAGATTGAAAATGCTCCACCGTCAGGGCCACCTTCGGGTGGCCCTGATTTTTTGGGAAACTTGTCGTGCTTTCTCACCCCTCCTTCCCAAATTAACCCAAATTAACCTTATCCGGTCCATCAGCACATCTTGAGCAATTTGCTACTTATATTACTATTCGGCATCAGCGATAACGACGCAAGCGACAACAATGATTATTTCGCCGCCACTTTTTATGTGCAACCACCTACTCCTGCTGAAGATGTCTCCAAGGTCGGGTACCCGGATTCGGTTTACATCGAGCATAGACACAGCCCGGATGAAGAGTATGTCACTGTAAATTTCAATAACAACTGGATCCCCGTATCTTTTGGAGATGGCGGATTGTACTGGGTCAAATTTCTTGACCCGGGCACCCTTTATTGCAACGGAAGCATCGATCTTGAAGCCCAGATCAAATTCATCAGCGACTCCAGACCCGTTCCCGAACCAGCCACCATGCTGCTGCTTGGTGCCGGCCTGATCGGCCTGGGGACGTACGCCCGCCGCCGCGAGGATTGATTACCTTTTCCCTCCTGAGAGCAAAAAGGGCCGCCCTTTTGGGCGGCCCTGGCTGTCGGTGGACCCCGTTGTTTGCGGAAGCCTGCAAGGTAGAGAAGGCAAATGGGACGCCCATAAGCACATAAGTTGCTGCCGGCTCACATGAAATATTAGCCAAAAGATAGAGGGGTATATCGGGGGCGTCGGTCAAACGCTGCTTTCTTCGCGTTTGAGCTGTTAAAAAAGGGATAGCGGGACGGTCATGAAAACATCACCTTCTACGACCCGGGTGAACTTTCCGACTTGCTCTTGACCGAGGCGCTGCCTCATTCAGCTCAGATTCGACACGGTCAACACAACTCCGGAGGCGAGCAGCAGCCACAGCACCAGCTTCCTGAACTGCCGGTCGTTCACTTTCCCGTACGCGCGGATGCCCAGAAAGGCCCCGAGAATCGTGGCCGGAGCGCAGATCAACGCCAGTCGCCAGATCTCCGGAGTCATCGTCCCCTGGACGACGTACACGCAGAGCGCACTCGCGAGAATGATCAGGTTGAACGGCTGATACACGGCGCGCTGGGCGTCGGCCGCCCATCCCCGCAGCCCGCACCAGATCGTGGGCAGCGGCCCGGAGAGTCCCGCGAGCCCTCCGAGAATGCCGCCGCCGAACCCGACCACCCCGTCCGCAACCCTCCCGCCCCATACGACCGTAGGGAACCGCCGCCGGCTGAGCATCACGCTGGTGTACCCGATGAGAAAAACCCCCAGAAACACTTTGAGGGGCTGCGGGGCGATCAACTGCAGCGACGCCGCCCCGACCGGCACGCCTATGATCCCCCCCGCCAGAAACGGCCAGGCGCGCCGCCACGAGATCTCGCGGCGCACGGTGAAGATCGACTGGGTCTGCCCGACCACCGAGCAGGTCACCACCAGCGCCGCGGCCGCGACGGGGTTCACGACGTGCAGCCAGAAGGCCAGCGCCGTGAGGCCCGTGCCGAACCCGGCCAAGCCGGTGACAAACCCGCCGCAGAAGGCCCCCAACACGACGACGATCGTGGTCGTTTCCAATTCCTCTCCGTTTCGACAGGTCAAGATGAAGCATCATCGCACGAGTGGCCCCACGATGCCAGCCGGTCTTGTCGTATTAATCGTCCCGAAATAGTACCGTCATGCCGGGCTCGATCCGGCATCCAGAGTTGTTTGCATTTACTGGATTCCGCCCCGGATCGAGTCCGGGGTCAGCCGGAATGACGACGTAAAAGCAATTATGAGCCCGTTAATAACAACCTGTTGGACAGGCCGAACGGGGAATTTCAAAAGCCGTTACCTTGACAGCCACTACCACAATGTATAGCTCCTCCCATCGACGGATGGGCACCCGCCCGGGTCACCCTGCCCAGCTCTGATCAGTGCCCATTCGATTCTGACCGAGACCAAACCCTGCCCGGGCTGTTCAGCCATCAACCCGGTCGCCAACCGGTTGCCGTCATGGAGATGCAGCCGGTTCAGGGTGGCCCGTCATACAGGTTGTTGCCGACTCGACTCGGAGACACCTGCACCACTCGGATCTGTCCGGCTTCTGCCTCAGCGTTGAGACGGCCCAAGGAGAAGACCATGAAGAACCGAGCATTGGTCATCGCTCTCTCGATAATCGTCCTGGCGGCCTTTTCGCCGGCGCCACGCACCAACGCCGATCCCCTGGTCGTAATGGCCATTGTCGGCCTGGTCACGGTGGCGTCCGTCAGCACGGCCGGCATCGTTGCCGACGGCGGCGAAGCGGACACCCGCGACTTTCGGGCGCAGCACGAGGAGGCCGAAACGCAGAACGCCGCTGTCGAGCCTGCCGACGAGGCAGGCGCCGCCGCGGGCAGGATCGAGGTCGCCGCCCGCTGAACCCGAGTGATCGGGGTCGCAAGGCGGCGTGTCAAACATAACCGCGTTTCAAGAACGAGAGGGGGCAGGTGATGCCCCCTCTTGGCTTTCTACCGGCCGGGGGCCGGCATCGATCGGGCTTCGTGAGCCGTCTGCCGGCGTCTCGACACCCCTAAGCTCTCGAGTTTCACAGGAGACGCATGCCATGGATGCCCGCAAGGACCTTCGCGAGGTCGACGCATTCAAGGCCAAGGCCTTCGCCGCCAAGGTCCTCACAGCCTTGAACCACCGCGCCCTCCGCTTCGGGGGTGGAATCTTCGAACGGCGGAGAATGGGGGAATCGGGCCGGACCGTGCTCGATCTCGCCGAGGTCTTGCAGCAGAAGGCCGCGATCAGCGAAATCCTGCGCGCTATCTCCAACTCCCCGTCCAATGCCCAGTCCGTGCTGGACACCGTCGCCGCGGCGGCTGCGCGGCTGTGCGACGTGACCAACGTCGAAATCTTCCAGGTGGAGGGCGACGAGGTGCGGCTTGTCGCCAAGCACGGGGAATACCGCATATGGCCGGTGGGCCACTGCCTGCCCATCAGCCGGGCGTTTGTGGTCGGGCGGTGCATTCTCGACGCCGCCCCCGTCCACGTACACGATCTGCAATCCGCCGAGGCGGACTTTCCACAGGGCGCCGCCTATGCACGGCAATACGGCCACAGAACCATTTTCGCTACGCCGCTGCTGCGGGCGGGGAAGGCCATCGGGGCGATCCTGATCCGCCGGCTGGAGGTCCGCCCGCTGACCGACGGCCAGATCGGGCTGCTCAAGACCTTTGCCGACCAGGCGGCCATCGCGATCGAGAACGTGCGGCTCTTCGCGGAGATCCGGGAGAAAACCCGCAAGGTGGAGGAGCAGGCGAAAGAGCTGGCCGAGTGGAATGCGGCGCTCGAAACCCGCGTCGCCGAGCACGTGTCGCAGCTCGAGCGGCTCTCCCGGCTGGAGCACGAGCTGTCGCTGGCGAGCGACATCCAGATGAGCATGCTGCCGAGATCCATCCCGTCGCTCGACGGATACGAGTTCAGCGCCCGCATGATCCCCGCCAAGTCGGTCGGCGGCGATTTTTTCGACTTCATCCCGCTGGGGGACAACCTGATGGGCATTGCGGTCGGGGATGTCTCGGACAAGGGCATCCCGGCCGCGCTGTTCATGGCCATGGTCCGCAGCCTGTTGCGCGCCGAAGCCCACCCGGGGCGCTCCCCCAGGCGAGTGCTTCGAAGCGTCAGCCGCCACCTCATGGACATGAACGACAACCAGATGTTCGTCACCATCCTGTACGGAATCCTGGACGGTTCCACCCACCGGTTTCACTACGCCCGCGCCGGCCACGAGGCCCCCGTGTTCTTCGACGGGAAAGGGCACGCCGAGCGCCTGCCCCGGACCAACGGCCAGGCGCTGGGCGTCTTCGACGAGGTCGCGCTGGACGAACAGACGGCCGATCTCTCGCGGGGCGGCCTGCTGCTATACTCCGACGGGATCCCCGAATCCACCAATCGCCAGCACGTGCCGTTCGGCCACGACGAGATGCTCCGCACCATCGCCCGGCTGCAGCACGCAACGGCCCGGGAGGCCTGCGATCGGCTGCTCGGAGCGGTCGCCCGGCACCGGGCGGGCGCGGTTCAACACGACGACATGACGCTCGTCGTGGTGCGGGCGCTCAGGTAGGCATGCGGGAGAGCCGGTGCAACCCGAAGCGCAGCGGCAGGACGACCGCCGCCACACTCAGGGCGAAGGCCAGCACGAAGGCGGCCGCGGTCCACACGTGGACATAGGCCGGCAGCGGCCGGCCGTGCAGCTCGGCCATGAAGATCCGGTAGACCGGCCCGGCTTCGAGCAGGATGACCGCCGCGATGAGGCCGGCGCAGGTGACCATGAAGACCAGTCCGCCGAAGCTCGTCACGGTCTGGGTGGGGTTCTCGGCCTTAAAGTCCGGGTAGGCGGCGCCGAGGCCGATGCCGATCGCGACGATCCCCGGCACCAGGCAGAAGACGGTCGCGCTCGAGAGCGCCATCATGAACGGCGTCACCTTCAGCAGCAGGTTGGTCCCGACGACCAGGACTTCGGTCAGGAGCAACAGCGGCAGGTAGTAGATGAAAAACTTGATGAGCAGAAACGCCCGCATGGACACGGGCGAGGCCTTGACCAGCCAGAAGGCCTCGCGCTCCAGGCTCACGGCCGGGTAGGCGAAGCGCGCGGTCACCGCGGTCAGCACGAAGAGCGCCAGCCCCATGTTGAGGAATCCGAAAAGGTTCTGCAGGTAAACGGTCTGAATGGGCGAGCGCTCGAGCGGCAGGGCCTCGAAGTTGTAAATGTAGATCACCAGCAGCGCCGCGATCAGGAAGAGCTGGGTCCACTGGGTCTGGTCGCGCAGGAAGGTCGTGACCTCCTTTACGGTGAGCGCCCGCACCGTGCCCGGGAGAAAGCGAAAGAAGCGATCGCTCAACCGCCGGCTGCGGATCACCCGCGCGGAGGCCGTCTGCGTGCGGGTGAACCCCCGGAAGTAGAAGGCATCGGCCAGCAGCGCGAGGGCACTCGCAAGCGCGGCCGCGGCGCTGCCGATCAGCGCCAGGTGGAATAGGCTCGTGCCGACGGTGCCCTTGAGGGCGGCCTGAATCGCATCCGAAGTCCAGGTGCTCGGCAGGTAGGGCGCGGCCGGCGCCTGCAGCGCGGTCAGGTAGAGCAGCACCGAGTCGAACACCTCGGGGTTGACCAGCTGCTCGGGCCGCGACAGGCGCACCGCCAGGTAGAGCGCCACGAAGAGGAGCACCCCCATCAGCAGCACGACGCTGCGCATGCGGCTCGCCGGCACGACCATCACCCCCACGGCGACCGCGACGGCGCTCACCCCCGACGCGACGATCGCCAGCAGGCCCACCGCAATCGGCGTGAGCGCGTAGTACGCCGGCCCGGAGCCGAAGACCACCCCGTAGGCCAGGAAGACCGGCGCGGTGAAGACGACCACCATCCACGAGCTCTCCACCGTTCCGTCGAGCCAGCGCGCGAGGAAGATGCGGTGGCTCGCCACCGGCATGGCGTGCACGAGGTCGAGGTCCCGGGAGAGGTAGAGGCGCGAGAGCGAGGTCAGCACGCCGCTGAAGAGCATCAGCGCGAAGGCGACCAGCAGGATCATGCCGAGCAGCTTGCAGGCCAGCAGATCGCCGACGTCTTCTATGCCGTTGAAGTAGCGCAGCACCCGGAACGAGATCGCGAAGAGCCCCGCCCAGAAGAGCGCCCCGATCGCCGCCAGGAAGGCCAGCCGCCGGCTCGCCCCGCGGGCGGCTTTCCCCCGGCCGAGCGCCCGAAGCGACAGCGTTCGCGGCCGCAGCAGGCGCCGGATGTCGCGGAGCAGACCGTCGCTCATGCCGCCTCCGTCAGGCTAAGGAACACCTGCTCCAGGTCGGCCGAGCCGGCGTTGACCGCCCGCCGCAGCTCGGCCGTGGTGCCGCTCGCCACCAGGCGTCCGCGGTGGATTACCCCGATGCGGTCGCAGATGTCCTCGGCCACCGGCAGCGTGTGGGTCGACATGA
>JADHED010002788.1_pt1 | contig 11410 bp, 7 predicted proteins | sample 8952041 | NCBI WGS metagenome assembly JADHED01 (sample SAMN16124423, study PRJNA663239) | bioreactor sludge metagenome | isolation source: sludge (control) | place: India:Bengaluru | collected 2018-09-08
GAACTGCGATGCAGCGAGGCTGACCGGGCGACGGCTATAATGACGTCGTGGAAGACCGAAGCCGCGTGCCGACGCGCCTGATCCGACCGGGATCGCCGGTTTCGCGCGAGGATCGCCGCGCGTTCTCCGTGGAAGAACGACTCCGGATGATGTGGCCGCTCGCGCTCGCCGCCTGGGAGTTCATGGGGGAGCCGGTCGTTGAACCAAGACTTCCTCGACATGTTGTCCGCGTTGTGCGCCGAGGGCGTTGAGTACCTGCTGGTCGACGCCTACGCGATGGCCGTTCACGGGCTCCCCCGTGCGACGGGCGACATGGACCTGTGGATTCGCGCCGACCAGGACAACGCGCGCCGCGTGATGGCGGCGTTGACGAGGTTCGGCGCCCCGCTCCACGAACTCCGGGAGTCGGACCTGACCGTCCCTGGAACGGTGTTCCAGATCGGCGTCGTCCCGCGGCGGATCGACCTCATGAACGCCATCGACGGCGTCCAATTCGACGAGGCGTGGCGCGACAGAGTCCGGGTCCCGCTGGCCGGTCCCGAGGTCTACGCGATCGGCCGCCAGCATCTGCTCCGCAACAAGCGGGCCACGGGCCGGGCGAAGGATCTCGGCGACGCCGCATGGCTCGAGGAGACGACGGAATAGCCTGCGGCCTTCCGCCGGCAGGCGCACGCGCCGTCAGGCCTCGACCGGGAGGCGCAGCGTGGCGATGGTCCCCCGCCCGGGCACGGTGGCGAGCGAAACGGACGCGCGGTCGCCGTGCAGGCGCGCCAGGCGCGCGGCCAGGTTCGAGAGGCCGATGCCGTTTCCATCCGCGGACCGCCGCGCGCCCGCAGGGCCCACGTCGACCGCGTCGCCCGCGGGTGCCGCGTGGCCCACGCCGCCCGCGTATGCCGCGTGGCCTGCGTCCGCCACGTCGCCCGCGCCCGCGGGACCGGAGCCGTCGTCCTGGACCGTGATCACGACCTCGCGGTCGCGCTGCGTGGCGCCGATCGCGATCCGCCCCGCGCCCTCGCGGCGCGCGACGCCGTGGATGACCGCGTTCTCGACGAGAGGCTGCAGCGCGAGGGCCGGCACGAGGATCCCCGGATCGCAGCCGAGGTCCCACGTCACCGTCAGCCGGTCCGGGAAGCGCGCGCGTTCGAGCTCGAGGTAGCGGCGCGTCAGGTCGACCTCGTCGGCCAGCGGGATCCGCTGCGTCGACCCGACGCGCAGCGTCGCGCGCAGCAGGTCGGCGAGCCCGATCGTCATCGCCTGCGCGGCGGCGGGGTCGCGGTCGATCGTCGCGACTATCCAGTTCAGGGCGTTGATGAGGAAGTGCGGGCGCTGCTTCGCCTGCAGCGCGCGCAACTGGGCGTCGGCGAGGTCCGCGGCGAGGCGCGCGGCGCGCAGCTCCTGCTCGCGCAGCAGGGCGAACCAGCGCAGGGCGGCGTGCGTCGCGACGATCCCGCCGTAGATGACGACGAAGAGGTCGCCGTGCACGCGGAGCCCGATGGCGATCGTGCTGACGAGGCCGTAGGGCTCGGCGAGGCCCGCCGCGCGCGCGACGGTCGCGGCCACGACGATCTGCCCGACGACCACGACCGGGCAGAGCAGCAGGTGCACGCCGAGCGCGCGCGCGACGCGCCCCCGCTCGAGCGGGAAGCGGTCCGCGACCTTGAAGACGAGCGCCGACCACGCGCCCCAGGCGAGCCAGAGCGCGAGCTGGATCGCGAACGCGTGGCCGGCCGTCAGGTCTGGCCGCAGCCGCGACGGGACGAGCTGGAGCCCGAACGTCGCGACCAGCGCCGGTGCGATCCAGAACGCGAGCAGCAGCCGGCGGACGCGCGGCGTCATGGACCGGTCCGGGCGGCTGACGCCGAGACGCGCGGCGTCATGAGCCGCAGCCGAGCCGCGCATCGAGCCCGGCGCGGAAGTTGCGGCTGGCCTGGAGCCGCGTGCCGTCCCTCAGGATCACCAGCTCGTCGCCCCCGGACCACGGACGCACCTCGCGCACGGCCGCGATGTCGACGAGGTAGCGCCGGTGGATCCGCACGAAGCGCCGCGGATCGAGCCGCTCGGCCATCCCGGCCAGCGTCTCGCGCGACCGGTACTGCCGATCCGCAGCGTGCAGGACGACGTAGTTGCCCGCGGACTCGATCCAGCGGACCTCCTCGAGCGGCACGAGGATCGTCCGCCCGCCGTCGCGCAGCACGAGCCGCTCCGGCGCGGGCGCGGCGCCGACTGGGCACGCCGCGCCGGCCGGGCTCGCCGCCCCGGCGCTCGCTCTCCTTCCGTCGACATGCCCGAGGAGCCGCTGCCACGCGCGCCGGAAGCGCGCCTCGTCGTACGGCTTGAGCAGGTAGTCGACGGCCGCCGCGTCGAAGGCCGCGAGGGCGTGCTGCTCGTGCGCCGTGACGAACACGACCGGGGGCATCGTCGCGGCGCCGATCCCCGCGAGGACCGCGAAGCCGTCGAGGCCCGGCATCTCCACGTCGAGGAACACCGCGTCGGGACGGGTGTCGCGGATCATCGCGATCGCGGACCGGCCGTCGCGCGCCTCGACCTGCTCCGCGCGCGGCTCGACGCGCCGCACGAGGCGGGCGATGCGGTCGCGCGCCAGCGGCTCGTCGTCGGCGATCAGAACGCGCGCGATCACGGGGCCTCCGCGGGCGCGCCGGTTCGGGCTGCGGGCCGGAGTGCGGACCGGGGCCGGGCGCGACCCGGCCAGACTTGTACCGGGATTCGGTCCCCGCCGCAGCACGGCTCCTCACGCCAGGATCACCGTTCATCACACCGCGCTTCCCATGCGGCGGCCCCTCTGTAGCTTGAGGCCGTTCGAAGGGAGGACGGACCGTGCGACTGACTAATCGAACACTCAGCTTCCCGACGCTCGCGGTCGCGAGCGCACTGAGCCTGGGCCTCGGCCCGGCCCCCGCCGTCGCCGACGTCGACTACGGCCTGACGGACCACACGTCGGAGATCGCCTTCGGCATCGACGCGGGCGAGGCGATGGTCTGGCTGAACACGTTCCCGGTCGACCCGCTGGGCGCGTACATCGACACGATCAAGGTCGCGTACGGCCGGCCCGGCGGCCCGTCGCCGATCAACGGGCAGCCCGTCACGATCCTGCTGTACGAGGACCTCGACGGCGGCGACCCGAAGAACGCGCGGCTCCTCTGGTCGTTCGACACCCGCGTCGCGAACGGGAACACGAACACGCTCAACAGCTACACCGTGCCGCCGACGTTCGTGCGCGCCGGCCTGGTGGTCGGGGTGTACTACCGCAACACCAACCCGCTCCGCGTCTACATCGGCGCCGTCGACACGACCGCCCCGGCATACCCGGGCCGCTCGTACACCGGCTGGGCGGTCTCCCTCGATCCCGCCAACCTCGCCGCGATCCCGGCCCCGCAGTGGGGCACGCTCGAGGCCGCCGGGACGGACGGCAACTTCGTCGTCGACGCGCACGGCCGGCCGACTTCGGACGGCGTCCTGCTCTCGCGCGTCGACGCGCTGCCGCAGGGCGGCCTCGTGCGCCTGACGTTCAGCGGCACGAAGACGACGTACGACGTCGAGCGCGCATCACGCCCCGACTTCAGCGACGTCGCGGTCGTCGGCCCCGGCGTCTCCGGGCCCACGTGGGACGATCCCGTCCTGGACGACGGGCACACGTGGTTCTACCGGGTGAAGTGACGGCTACCGCAGCCTCGCGACCCCGCTGTACGACCGGCCCGAGCACGACGCGCATAGTGGCGCCGAGATTGTTGGTTCCGCGCGCGGATCTTCAGATCCCGCTCAAGCAACGTCTCGGCGCAATTTCCGCTGATGCTGAGGGCTTTGTCCGAGGCGGCTCGGGCTCCCCCGGCGCCGGCCGTGGACCGCGGACCCATGCCCAGGCAACCAACAAGCTCGGCGCCACCATGCACGACACGCGCGCTCGTTCCGCGCGAAGACCCGGCGGAAGCCCGCCGCGCTGTCCAGGCTCAGCCGGTCAGCCCTTCAGCTCCTCGATGCTCGTCAGGGTCAGCCACATCTTGCCGTCCTTCTCGGCGACGGCGCCCGCGGCCTTGACCTTCTTCTCGCCCTTGCACGTGTGGCCGAACTTCTCCAGTGTCCCCTTCCTTGACGACGAGCATGTCCTGGCAGTCCTTCAGGTCGGCCTTCTTCAGGGTGCACTTGCCGCACATCACGCTGCCGGTCACGTTGACGTCCTTCGCGGCCGCGGGGCCGATCACGAGCGCGACCGTGAAAACCGCGGCGAGCCCCAGCAGCAGCGTACGGCGCAAGATCTTCGACATTCTGCGTCCTCCTGTTCTTCGAGCGTCCGGACCTTCCGGGATCATCGGGCGTTCGGAAGGCTCCGGAATGCGACAGAGGATAGTCCTCTCCGCCGTGCGGCGTCACGCCTGCGCGGGCCGCACCCGGCGCGTCGCCCGGGCCGCTCCCGGCGCGTCGCCCGGGCCGCTCCCGGCGCCTCGCCCGGCAGGCGCCCGTCGCGTGCGTCACGGGTGCGGAGGCGCAGCGGCCGATCGGGCCTCGCGCCCCCGCGGCGCTGCCGCCCCCCTGAGGGTCAGGAAGATCGCGAGCCAGACCTCGAACACGAGCATCGGGAGCCAGACCGCCATCGCGACGGCCTCGGGCAGCAGGTCGCCAAGCCGCAGCGGCAGCGCGACGAGGAGCAGGGCGGAGGACGCGACGCCGAGCCGGCCGAGCACGACGGGAACGATGCGGCCGCGCAGCAGCAGCCAGGAGAACAGGGTGCTCCCCGCGGCGAAGAAGGTGGCGGCCACGACCACGTTCCAGGGCCGAGCCCCGAGCAGGACGGTCAGCAGCGGCTGGGCGCCCGCGAGGTCCGGCGCGACCTCGCCGCCCGACGTGGCGTACGCGAGCAACCCGAGCGAGAGCGAGATGTGCACGGGGCCCGCGAGGGCCTCGCCGAAGCGGCACGCGAGCCCCAGCAGCGCGAGGTCCGGGTCCACCTCCCGCGTCAGCGCGTGGAGGGTGACCGCCAGCACGAGGGCGAAGAGGCACGTCAGCAGCGAGAGCACCGCGTCGGCGTGCACGACGCCGGCCTGCCGCGCCAGCGTGGCCAGCCGCTCCGCGGCGGTGTCGCCCTCGGTCGTTCCGCCCAGCGCGACCATCTGGAAGATGCCGACCGCGATGTAGAGCAGGAACGCCACGCCCGCGACGCTCGAGTTCACCCTGCGCGTCATTCCGCACCTCCCCGGTTCCGGAACTCGATCCCGACGCCCGCAGTGTAGCCGGGCCGGTCGGCGACGCCGATGGCGACTCCGAGCGCGGCCATGTCGACGTCTTCAGCAGACAAACGAGTTAGCTCGCGCGTCGCGCAGAAATTCGGCAAGCCGGAGGTGACAGCGCCGCGTCCACGCGCGGTAGATTCTCGGCACGTCTCGATAGACCGTGCGCGATGTCCGCGCTCGGCCGACGCCTGGGGAACCCTCCGTCGGAGGTGCCCATGCACGCGTTCGTCCTCCGTTTGTCCCTCATGGCCGGCGTGTTCACGGCGACGATCGCCGGGACTTCCGCAGACGCCGCCCCCCCCGAGGTCACGGGTGTGCTCCTCGAGCGCCGCGCGACGGACGTCACGGCGTCGTGGAGTCCGGCCGCCGGGGCCGTCGCGTACCACGTCTACGCGGGAGACATCGGCGAACTGTCGGCGGGGCACTACGGCGGGTGCTTCCTCGGGTCCGTGGACACGACGCCGGTGGTCCTGCCCGGGCAGCCCGGGCCGGGCGGTGCGAGCTTCATCCTCGTGGCCGGGTTCGACGAGATCGAGGAGGGGACGCTCGGCGTCGGTTCCGATGGCGGGGTCCGCGACCCGCAGCCGCGCTGCACGCCGGCGCGCTTCGTGTTCCACCTCGAGACGAACGGTGTCGCGCCGGACGGCCTCGAGGACGGGCCCGCGTACCGCGGGCCGCGGCGGACCGTCGATTTCGACCAGGGGCGTCCGGCGAGCCCGGTCCGCAACCGGGTCTTCGTGAGCGCGGTCGACGGTGACCTCGTCGTCGAGGCGCTCGACATCGTCGTCGCGGGCCGCGGCTTCGACTGGGCGCTGGCGCGCACGCACCACGCACAGATCACCTACCCGGGACCGCTCGGCAACGGCTGGGACTTCTCCGACAACATGCGCCTCCGGCCCGCGGTGGGCGGCCTCCTGCTCCACGACGGGACGGGGCAGACGCTGTTCTTCCGCCAGCAGCCGGGGATTTCCGGGTTCACGAGTCCGCCCGGTTTCTTCGGCAAGCTGATCCGCAACGCGGACGGCACGCACGCGCTGCGCTTCGAGCGCGGCGACATCCATCGTCCGCATGTCATCGGACGCACGTACGCACCCGGCAGGGCCACCTACGGCAGCGCACGCCAGCACGTCTACCAGCACAACCAGAGCGATCTCGCGTTCCTCCGCGTGGAGCTCGACCTCCCTCCCTCCAGGTACTGGAGCACCGACCCGTACGCCGAGGACGCGCTCCGCTCCGCCTGGAACCCGTTGATCCCGGATCCGGGGCCGACCGACGGTCCCGCGGGCGGGGCGATCAGCGGCAGCGACGCGAACATCAAGGGCCTGCTGTGGCGTCGGCCGACGTCGCCCGGGCCTGTGCCTGCGGGCCCGGCGTTCGCGGCGATCAACAACACGAAGTCGAACATCAAGGGCCTGGCGGCGAGGTTCGCGGCGCGATCGTACGAGTGGGATTTCGACCTGCTCCCGGCCGCGCGGCTGTGGAACAACTCGCCGTACTCCGAGGACGTGCTGCGCCTCTGGAACAACTCGCCGTACTCGGAGGACGCGCCGAGACTGTGGAACGACTCGCCGTACTCCGAAGACGCGCCGCGGATCTGGAACAACTCGCCGTACTCGGAGGACGCGCAGCGCTCGTTCACATGGACGCAGGTCCGCGGCCCGATGGCGGTCGCCGACTTCGACCGCGACGGCCGCCTGCAGCGCGTGCGCGACGAGTCCGGCAGCACCGTCTCGTACCTGTACGACCACCAGAAACTGCTCACCGACGTCGTCGACACGCTCGGCCGCACGATGCACTACGCCTACGATGCGGCGGGCAGGATCACGTCCGTGACCGACCACTCCGGGCGCGAGGTCGCCTACTCTTACGACGCCGCCGGCAACCTCGTCTCGGTGCGCAGCCCCGTCGTCGTGGGCACCTCGACAGGCAACGACTTCCCGTCGGGGAAGGTGACGACGTACACGTACTCCGCCGGTGCGGCCGATACCCGCCTGAACGGCAACATCACCTCGATCACGCCGCCGGGGGCGCCCGCGGTGCCCGCGGTCCAGCTCGACTACGGCCCCAGCGGGACCTTCTCCGCGGACCGGGTGGTCGAGGCGACGTTCGGCGGCGTCAACGGCAGCGGCGTCGGCGCGGGACCGCGACGTACGAGTGGGACTTCGACAACCCGGGCGCGAACCCCGCGCTGCCCGACCTCGTGCGCCGCCGCGTCCTCGTCTCCGACACCGCGAGCAACCGCTTCACGATCGAGACCAACGCCGCGGGCCAGGCGCTCTCGCTGGTCGAGGAGACCAACCGCGAGGTCCGGCCCGGCGAGCCGGACTACCTGACCGCGATGCGCTACGACCCCGACGGCTCGCTCGTCTGGGTGCGCTCGCCTGCGGGCCGGGTGACGGAGTTCACCTACGACACAGGCGGGGCGGACGTCTTCCGGCGCGGGAACCTCCTCGCGATGCGCACGATCGCGGACCCGGGGCGTGGTGACGGCCACGGGGGTCCCGCCGCCGACCGGGTGATCACGTTCTCCTACGAGCCCGTCGGGAACAGGATCGCGAGCGTCACGGACCCGCGCGGCAACGATCCCGGGTACGTGCCGCCGAACGGCGGCGCGTGGTCGCCCGCGCGCTACACGGCGCGGGTGACGTACGCGTACCAGGAGGGCAGCTTCGCCGACAACGGCATCGAGGCCCTGGCGGCGCGCTGGGGCATCGACCTGACAGGCGCGGTCTGCTGCCTCGGCGACCTCGACGGCGACGGCCGAACCGACCGGGCGCTGCACGAACCCGCGAGGATCGAGTGGCCGACCGTGGCGCTCGCTCCCGACTCACGGCAGGCGGCGATCGAGGGCGACCTGCTGCAGGAGTGCGTCGCGCTCTTCACGTACGACGCCTTCGGCCAGCTCGCACGGATGCGCGACCCGGAGCGCAACGTCCACGTCTTCACCTATCACCCCGAACGCGACCCCGACGGCGACGGCGTGCCGACGCCCGATCCGCCGGACGGCCGCGTCCTCGCCGGCGCGGGGGGTGGCCTGCTCGCGACGGCCCGTTTCGACGCCGAGAGCTGGCCCGACCGGAACAACAGGACGAACCCCGCTCCCGCCGACGTGCGCCACGACTACCGGTACGACGCGCCGGGGCGCCTCGTGCGCCTCGTGGATGGCCGCGGAGTCCTGCACCGCTTCGAGTGGAATGCCCTCGGCGAACTGGTCCAGACGATCGACGCCGCGGCGACGGCCGACGCCGGCGGGCCGCACGGCGACGGGCCGACCGGACGCGGGGAGGCCGGTCTCGGCGCGCCGGGACTGCGCACCCGCCTCCTGTGGGATGCCGCCTCCGATCTGGCGCAGGTCGGGGTCGAGGACCCGACCGGCAGCCGCGGCGTCGGGCCGTTCGTGACGACCTCGTTCACGCACGACCTGCTCGGCAACGTCGTGCGCGTCGAGCGGCAGATCGGCGGGGGCAGCGCGCCGCTCGTCGTCGACCTGCGTTACGCGGCGGACGGCAGCCCCGAGTCGATCACGACGCAGGACGGTTCGGTCCGCGACACCTTCGTCCACGACGAGAGGGGCTTCGTCCATTCGGTGACGCGCGGCGCGTCCGGGGCCTACGGCGGAGCGCCCGCGACTGGGACGTTCGACTGGTCCGGTGCGGGACGGCTCGCGCGCCGCGTGGACGGCGCCGGCGGGATCGTGGACTACGAGTACGACGGACTCGACCGGCTCGTCCGCGTCATCGACGAGGTCGGGAGCCGCTTCACGATCAAGGACGACGTCGTGCACCCCGGCGCGTTCGAGTTCCGCTGGGCGGGGCCCTCGTCGGGACCCGCGCCGCCGGACCGCTCCGGTGCCGGCAACGTCGATCTCGCGATCGTCCTCGTCCCGCGCGACGAGCGCGACCGCGCCATGAGTCACGACCGGCTCCTCTTCGTGCCCGCCGGACTGACCCCGATCCGGCCGGCCGAGCTGCACGAGGGGCCGCTCGTCCCGGCCGACGGCGCGGTCAACACGGAGTTCGAATACGACCGCGCCGATCGCCTGACGGTCGTCCTGAACGACGACCGCCCGGTCGCGTTCATCGACTTCGACGGGCTCGACCGCGTGCTGCGGCGGACGCTGGGGGCGACCGGCACGAACCCGATGTACGAAGAGAGCCGGACGTGGGATCCAGGCGGCAACCTCGTCGAGTCCCTCGAGCGCGCGCACTCGTCCGACGGCACGCTGGCGTCGCAGGTGCGGTTCACGACCGCTTACTACGACGCGCTCGGAAGGACGACGCGCTTGGTCGATCCGGACGGGCGGACGCACCATTTCCTCTGGAACGCGCAGGCCGACCTCGGCGCGGTCGCCGATCCCAACGGCCCGCCGGGCGGGACGATCCGTCGCCGCTCGCCGGGGTTCACCGGCGTGAGCGTCGCCGTCAACGCGCCGGGCAACGTGACGCGCTACCAGTACGACGGCCTCGGCCGGCCCGTGCGCTCGGAGAGGATCCTCACGCCGAGCGGCCTCGGTGACGGGACGTTCACGCCCGCGCCCGACACGTCGAATCCCCACAACCCCGACGGGATCGTCACGAGGCGGAAGACGTGGTCGCCGTCCGGTTTCGAGGTCACGATGGCCGACGACGCGGGCAACATCACCCGCCGCACGCGCAGCAACAGCCGCGCCTTCGTGCTCCGCGTCAACCCGGACGACACCCGCTGGACGGCGAGTCACGACGGGCGACGCCTGCCGACGAGCATCGTGGACGAGAACGGCACCCGCCTCGAGTTCTCCTACGACGCCGCGCGCCGCGCGGTCGGCGTCTTCATCGAACCCGCGCCCGGCGTCGGCGGCACGACGCTGCAGCGCTTCGAGTACGACGGCCTTTCGCGCGTCACGCTCACGCACGACAACAACGGCCCGGGAGCGGATGACGACGTCACGACGCGCTTCCTGTACGACTCGCTGTCGCGGCCCTTCGAGGAGGTCCAGTCGAGGCCGGGCACCCCTCCGCTCGCCGTCGACTACGCGTGGCTCGGGGCGGGGAGCCTCACCGCGGCAACATGGCCGAGCGGCCGCCGGATGGCGTACGAGTACGACGCGCCCGGGCGGCTCGTCCGCCAGATCGACGCGGGCGGCGGCGGGGGCAGCGCGGGCGAGATGACGTTCGCCTACCTCGGCTCCCACGTGGTCCGGACGACGCGCCCCGGCGCGGGCGAGAGCGTCCTGCTCGACGGCGCGGGCAACGCGGCGTTCGACGGGCAGTGGCGCGTCAAGGAAGTGCGGCACACCGGACCCGGCGGCGAGCACCTCGGGGGCTACCAGTACCGCTACGACGGCGCGGGACGGCTGCTGTCGGAGGCGCGCACGCACGACACCCTGGCGCCCTGCGGGTCGTTCAACGGCCGGCGCTACCAGTACGACTCCGCCGACCGCCTCGTCGCGTGGCAGGACGGACCGCTGACGATCGATCATCAGCCCTGCGGGCCGCCGACCTACGACGAGTCGTTCGTCTACGACGGCCGCGGCAACCGCGTGCGCTCGACGCGCGCCGGCCGGCTGTTCGGCTACACGCCCAACAACAACAACCAGTACAACGAGCTGCAGGCCGGCGGCATCGCCTTCGACGACGGGATGCCCGACGACTTCCTCGACGACCTCTCGACGCCCCTCGCCGACGGATTGAACTTCGCCTACGACGCCGCCCGCCACCAGACGCGCACCGGACTCGTGCGCGTGACCTATGACGCGCTCGGCCGCCCCGTCGACGTCTCGCACGACGGCACCGGCGGGAAACGCGCCGAGTACTCGTACGACGCCCAGGACCGCCTCGTGCGGCGCGTCGCCGGCGCGGGGGAGGAGCGGATCCTCAACTCGCGGCTGTTCGGCCAGGGCATCGAGACGCGCAGGCCGCCCCTGATCGAGACCGAGATCATCCCGCTGCGGATCATCTCGATCCCGCAGGCGTCGATGAGCACGAGCATCCACCAGGGCGGCGCGCGGGTCTTCCACCTCCTCGGCGACGGTCACGGCCGCCGCACCGCCGTCGTGGACAGTGGAAGTCCGTCCGTCGTCGTCGAGCGCATCGTCTACGACGCCGACGGCAAGCCGTTCTTCCTCGACGCGAACAGCCTCCCGCTCGTGGACGCGCTCGGCCGCTTCGTCGCCGAGAGTCCGTCCGGCG
>JADHED010002798.1_pt1 | contig 11410 bp, 19 predicted proteins | sample 8952041 | NCBI WGS metagenome assembly JADHED01 (sample SAMN16124423, study PRJNA663239) | bioreactor sludge metagenome | isolation source: sludge (control) | place: India:Bengaluru | collected 2018-09-08
TTATAAAAATCTATGGCTTTACCTCCAACCTCCGCATAGGGATAGCCAAATGTGTTGAGAGGAGCGCCGTTTTGACGGGGGTTTAATATTAGATCGCGTCCCTTTGCGATCACAACACGGTAAGGATCGATACCACCCCAAAAATAATCTCGGTATTCTTTGGTCTTATGGTCTTTGATATCCAATTTTTCAACCAACATGGCTTTTCGGACATCCGCGGGATCAACAGGTACCCATCCATAGCCTGGCAAAAAAAACTCCGCCCAGCAATGCTGCCATGTCGTAATATCCTCATGGCCTTTTTTCCCAAGGCGAATGCTAAAAATCTCCCGCGCTGGAACCCCAGCAGCCCGTGCTATTGCGACGAAAAGGGAGGAGATGTCCGTGCATTTTCCGCCTGGGTCCTTCAGCAGTTCACAGACATCCCCTTTGCCACATCCAACTGTCTCAGGGTTACGATACGTATTTTCACAGGTCCAGTCATATATCGCCTTGGCCTTTTCCAATACAGTCTGTTTTCCTTTGCTTATGGAATCGGCAAGCGTTTTTACATCTCCATCAATTGGCCCAAGTGAGGTTGGTTTAAGGAATTCGGCATAATCAGCAGAATTCCAGGAAGGCTGCTTTGCAGGAAAATCCCTCCGAATGACCTCTTGCCGAATGACAGAAAAAGAGAACACCAACTTACGAGTCTTGGCTTCTTTCGGCCATTCGGCATACAGAATGGGGGTGCTGTAGACGGTATCGGTATAGACTCCGATCGATGAATAGTCTCCTGATGCTCGGATATCACTCACCACCTGATCGTTATCCGAGACAGGGTAAGGAACCCATAGGCGCGCCTCTTTTCCCTGTTCCTGTCCGGTAAGATCGATCTCTACTGTGACCACGCCGGATTGATTGTTTGCACAAACTGAACGGTTTGCGACAAACAAAATGCACAAGGCAAGAAACGAAAGAGCCAGGCGTTTTATCATCTTCCTTCCTTTCCGGTATCTTAGGGGTAGGTGACCTGCTTGCTTTTCCTTACATTGGGTAAAGCAATTAATCCAATAGAAAATGTTAATGAATCTCTTGAGGCCTATTTAAAATAAAAATATTGGCCCCGAAAATCTTTCGCACTTTGGCTGACCGATCCACAAGAAAGAATAAGGGAATGAACCATGGGATTGTTTAGAGTCCTGCTTGAAACGCTACCGCAAAGGAAACGCCAACTAATTTCCAATAATAGCGTGCCTTAATAAAATCTTGGCTCGGGCAGAAGGAGGTAGAGTTTAGCAGATCTAAGGTGATACTATGGCTATCTTAAAAATAGGCTGAAGCGGGCCATGGAATCTTCTCCCACAGCCCGCTTTCGATAAGTTTTTGAGGGTAGGGCCAAATGAATTCCAATTTACGAGAGCATTCATTTTTTCATTCCGTCTGCCGAAACTCATTCCCGCAGAGGTTGCATGTTGCGCTGAAAACTGCTTTTCCGACCCGAACTATCTGGCAGCCGCAGCTCCACTTACGAAGCTTTGACTTGCCCTTAATCTTCGGTCTTGGACCTATTGTCATGACTCCTCCAGGAACCGAAAGGTCCGGGAGAGCCTCAAAGGACACGGCATGCTGCATAAGAAGCAGGACGAACTTGCCTTTGGCAAAGAGTCCTGCATGGCTTCCGTTGTCGTTGCAGATGATTCCAAAGGACTCCATCTTGTCCCGAAAAGCCCTGGAGTGATACCAGCTCTTGGTGCGCTGATCCTCCGGGACATAGGTGAATTCCCAGCTGTGCGCCATCTCATGCAAAAGAGTGGCAAGGACGCTCCAGAGTGGGCGGTTCAGATGGATTCTGTTGATGTTGATCTGCTCTCGGACTGCCCAATCGTTACGCCCGAGGCGGTAGAAACCCAGGTTATTCACCCGGCTCTTTTCAAAGGTAAGGGCAGGGGTAGGGACCGGGGTATTCCTGAAGAATGCAATCTGGAAAAATTCCACCCACCACCAAAGCTCCCATGCAAGGGGATGCAGTTCCCAATCGGTCGCTGAGAGCTCGTTTTCCATGATTTCGACATTGATTTTCTCGGTAAGGGAAAGCTTCTTCATCGCAATTCTCCTTTCCTTAGTGCCCGCATAGCGAGCAGATGATTTTCGGGTTCTTGCCGTTGAGGATGGTCAGGTCGTTCCCTAGGAAATGGCCGAAGGTGACGTGATGCCCGCAGTCGAGGCGGAACTTCTGTCCCTTGAGGGCTTCGAAAACCCTTCTTAGGCTGTCGGTAGGCTCGTATTTGGAGCGTTCTTTCTCGGTCATGGATTTTTCTCCCTTCAGGAAATCAAAAGCCCCTCTGGACGAGTCCAGAAGGGCTTCTGTTGGGTTGATGTTCGGAACTCAGTGGGCGGCGATTATTTTGCCTGCCCTTTAGGGGTCCCGGCTTCTTCTCCTTTGAGTATCAAATGCAGGACTGCCTCAGTCTGGGAAAGGACTTTCATGCAGGCAGAATACGGGCTCTCCTTGAGCTCTTTTGCATAGGACTCGATGTATTTGTAGGAGTTCCCTATGGTCCTGTTCGCCTCTTTTCCGACCATCTTGCAGAGGGCGGCAGCCGAAAGCTCGGCAACTATCTCCTGGTAGGGGACTTGGCCGCCTTTGAGCTTTCCGATGACTTTCTCATGCGCTGCATGGCTGAGTTCATGGAAGAAGACGCACTCTTCAGCGGATGCGAGGGCAATCTCTTTCCTGGTCATGGAATAGAACCCGTAATACCTGTAGTTTCCAGGAACCGTCTTGACTTTGATTCCCCAGGCAGTTGCCTTCTCAATCATGGGGAGAGGCGGAACTTCTATATGTTCATAGGAAAGCGGCTCTCCATCGGTGTCCTCATACCTGAAGACAGGCGCAGCCTTGAAGAACCGGATGACCTCGGAATCCTCTCCGGTCTTTTCATCCTTCGCCTTGCCAAAGCAGGGGACGATGATATGGAAAGCGCGGCTCCCTTTCTTCACATAGCGGTTGACCTCCTGCCATTGGCGAAAGCCTCTTGCGTCAGCTGTCCCGCCGCAGAGGAACATGATTGTCCGGTTGAAGAATGACCAGCTGGAGCTTGGCACGTCCAGCGCAGGGAATTTCGCATAAGCGACGGCTTCAGGGACAGAGCCATCCTTGAATTTTTCAAGGATGGTGTTCAGAACTGATTTAACGTTCTCGTTCATCGCTACACCTCCATAGAAAGGGAAAGCCCTTCCGGTGATGAAACCAGAAGGGCTCTCTTAGGTTGTCCTGAGAATGATTCCGGGCTTGGCCTATGCCGAAGCTTCGGGCTTGTTGATGAGCTTCTTCAATTCGTCAAAGAGTTCCTTTTCCTGGCGCTCTGCAACGTCCCATCGCATCGCCTTCCATATCTCCTTGACCTCTTTTGCGGGCCGGACTTTCCAGTGCAGGTCAAAATCGACCTCCACCCATTCGGCTTTGAGGCTCTTCAATTCAACGAATGAGATGTAGCCCCATTCGGCCATCTCCAGGTCGCCATTCAGGATAGCGAAGCCGAAGAACAGGTCTTCGCCATCAAACTCAATCATGTACCAGCCGCAACCGCACATGAAGAAATGCATCTGGATAAGCTTCTCCTTCAAGGGGATATGCTCGGTCTGGTAGAGTCCTGGCATTGCCTTCAAATTTTCCTCTGTCGGTTCGGTCCACATAGTTGCCTCCATTAAGTTAGGGGTAAATGAAAGCACCCCGGAATCGAGGTGGCTTCTGTTCGGTTCTCAGACTGCCTTCTTTGCCTGCGATTCTTTCTGCAGGGCATCGCTTTCGGCTTTTTCCATTACCTGGAATCCAGCTTCCGCATATTCCAGGGCCTTCATGATTCCGGTCCGGTTCTCTATGAACCTCTTGATGTCCTCCTTTTCATGGTTCCTCTGAATTTTCCTCTCAAGGATTGAGAGGCCGACAATCGAGAGGATTAGTCCTGTATGATATGCCCGGTTGTAGACATCGCGGCCTTGGTAGACTGCCGCAAATTTGTTCCTGACCTTCAAAACTTCATTCTCGAAGAAATCGATTGCCATAAGCACCTCCTATTGGGTTAGTGTTTGTAGGGCGGGGGTTGTAAAGCTGGGCAGAGCTATCGCTAAATAGAAAAGCCCATCCAAAGCGGACGGGCTTTCATGCAAGGCTCCTGATACTGCTTAGTTGTCAGCCTATTGTTGTAGGATCTCCGTGGCGGTAAGCTTCTGGAAATCCTTTGCGTGCATAGTTCTTATGCGTGGGTAAGCTCGTGCGAGTTCTTTTATTCTAAACTCAGCAGGCTTATTGGTTGTGAGCATGAAAAGGTGTGAGTGGTCTGATTTATCGAGTTTCAGGAGGTTTCCCCCGATGTCGGATTTTCCTGTCTCTATCTCGATTGCAATTCCTTTCCCCCTGTCGGTTATGTCGATGTTCGCTGCCTCAGTTGCAGGCTGGAAACCGAGTTTTTTCAGGAATTGGACGGTCTGGGTTATCCAGTAGTAGTGCTCTATCCCGCCTCTCGTGTCCCTTCTTACCGGGCAGGCGATGAGTCCGAATGGCGTGAGTTCGATGAGCTTTTTCCTGTCAACAAAGACGGCATTGATGAGGCCCTTCTGTTCCAGCTCTTTGCAGAGTTCTACCGTCTGGGATGGGTGGAGGCCAAGCCTTGCGGTCCGTTCCTCAATCCCGTCCAGCGGCCTTTCTGCAATGTTTGCAAGGAACACCTTCTCAAGCGGATTAGGGGGGGATATATCGAGTTTTTGAGGAGTTTGAGGCGTGCTCTGTTTGACCCTAACATGGCGGTCTGTCCTTGAGGGGTCTGAATCGTGCAGTATTCTTGAAAGCTCAGAATCCAGGATACTTTCTGAAACCTCAACGTAGTGTGCCTGGAGTTGGCAGGGTTCAGTCTGGGTCTGTTTCCTGATTGCGATGGCTTGTCCGGTCTTTAGCATTCCCAGGTATCTCTCTTTGAACCTGTCAAGGTTCAGCGCCTGGGCCATTGATTTGATGTCCTTTGTAGTGTTCAGTGAGAACGATACCATCAGGTTGATGTTGGCAAAGATGGCGTTCGGTATCTCTGAAGGTGTCTGGTCGATTGCGACAAGCCCGACTCCATATTTCCTGCACTGCCGGAACATCTGCGAGATGAGGTTGTCCTCTTTCCCCCTGAAAGCCAGGTTATGGAACTCTTCCATGATGATGAGCTGTTTCAGGTTCTCATGCTCAATCCCACGGTGTTCGAGGTAGGTGAAGAGCCAGTTGAGGAGGTAGTGGACAATGAATTTCCTGTCCCGCAGGGATTTGATATGGCCAAGCTCAAGGACGATTTTCCGGTTCAGGAGGTCTGGGATTGGGTAATGCAGCTCAGTCCCGAACACGCTATTAGAGGCGCCAAAGGATAGGAATGATGCAATCCTTTGGACCGTCTCTTTCCAGAGGCCCGCTCTCCCTGAAAGCTTGCCCCTTCCTTTCATGTCGTTCTGGATCTCGCGGACTATGATTGCCTTTAAATCGTTGAGGGTGGGATTCTTCTGTTCCTGGTAGGCTTTCTTCATGTAGGCAAGAAGCATGGTGTCGCTACCTGCGCCGGAGAGATAGTCCTCTGATAGGAGGTTAATCAGGCTCTTGATATGCTCGTCTGTGGAGATGCCTGGCGGAACGTCCAGGGCGTTGAAATGTATCGGGTGGATGTCAGAGCCGACCGTGTATATCTCGACTCCAGGGCAGGATTTGGCAAGGAAGCGGTAGGACTTTTCCCAGTCAAGGACGATGAAAGGCACATCCTCTCTGATGATAGACTTCAGAAGGCCTGCGGCAAAGGTGGTCTTGCCTGAGCCTGTCGAGCCGAAGATTCCTGCATGCCTGGTCAGGTCTTTCGGGCTGATATTAAACTCAGAGACAGGCTTTTCGAGGTAGACGGTGTTCCCGATGGAGAACGAGCCCGGCGGAGCTTCCACAGCCTTCGGCGGCGGGAGGACTATCGTTTCATCCGGGGTCTTTTTGACGTGCTTTGAGATGAGGATGTCGATGTAGTTCTCGACCTCTTTTTTCCCTGCAAGGGTATCTTCATAGAGGTACATCTGCCTAATCTTGAGGACTTTCATAGTGCCTAATATGGGTTCAAGGTTCCTTAGCTTCGCGTCAATCCAGTACATCTTCTATTGAAAAGAGCTTATATTTCTGCGCTTGGACCTTATACTCAAGGAGGGATTCCCGCAGCTCCTTTGAGGCGGTCGTGGTGTCTTTGTACATGTCCCTTAGTTCTGAGCGGATCTGTTTCTTGAGATTAAGTTCCTGGTTGAATAGGTCGAGCCAGGCTTTCGATTTCGTGTAGAAGTGGGTAGGGTCAAGCTGCACCTTAGCGCAGTAGACATCCAGAAGGTCGCCGTATATCCGCATGAGGTTGTCGTATTTGATGTGTTCCCTTCTGGAGAGCTCATCAAGGACGAGGTCAACCTTGTCGCGGTATTTGGCCTTCTTGATTGCCGGAAAGTCCGCAGTATCGGTCCCAGTCTCGTCAAATATCCTTTCGAACCTTCCCGGAATAACCTTCATGTATGGCCTTTCTCCAGGGATGATCCTCACTTTCGCGCCTTCAAGATTTCCGATGTAGTTCGAATAGTCGTATGCCTCTTTCTCCTTCTTGCCCCCCATGTTCTGCCTCCGGAATGTTGTTCTTACTGAGTGGTGAATATGGACAGATTTAAATAGATTTAGCTTTTTGAGTATATATTCACCACTACTGAGTGATGCCAACTTACGGGCTTCGAGGGCCTTCGGAGGGGGACTTTTAGCGGAGCTCTTTCAGCTCTTCCATGAACTCCTATTATCTTCCGTGATGATCCGTTAGGGATATTCCTAATTTCAGCTTTAGCGGGTTTTGGGTGGCCCCGGCCCATCGGACAAAAGGCTGTGCCGTGTCCAGATGGGACGGAGATGCGATTCGCGTTAGCGGATGATTTGGCGAAGCCAGGATATATAGGTTTCAGAAGGATGTCTGGAAGGATATTGGAATGTGGTGGAGAGAAAGCGATGGGTTTATATTCCGGCGGCGATTGGTGGTGTTTGGAGAGTGTCTTCAGATGGGAAGCTCAAGCTCGTGTCTCTTTCAAAAGAAGGCTCTCTTCTTGGTATCACCATGGGAAGATGAGGAGGGGTATCCTCCCCATTATTCCCAATAGGCGTATTCCAGCCAGAGGCGGTAGAGGGTTTCTTTATGCAGATGGCCGTCAGTTTTGATGAACTCGAATGCTCGTGCACGAAGTCTCATCTTAGTGGGTTCGTCCTTCACTATTGAGAAGTCGATTGCAAGGTTCCTGATTCTCTCGCATAGCTTTTTGAGTTGCCAATGGTAGAGGCTGAATGCACCATGCGTCCTCTCGAAGTCGTATGTATTGAAGGCTGATGTATCGTGTCCGAACTCGTCAAGCTCTGCCTTCCAGAAGTCGCTGTCGGTCCTCTCTTTGGGGATAATCTCAAGGAGAAGGTGTTCCCTCTTGAATACCCAAGCGATGGTGTCAAGGTATGCTTCATGCTCATCCGGGTCTTCTGGCAAAAGTCCGTCGAACTGCCTGATGGGTTTCAGGTCTGCTCTTGGGGGGAGCTCGTCCCAGGCTATCATTGCATCTACTTTCTTCTGTATCTCGCTCATGTTCATATCGAACACCTCCGTGCTTTTTGGCCTAAAAGAGCACGGAGCGGTAGCGGTCTGGGGCGGTCTAAGCGGAGCTCTCCATAAAGCTTTCGTGTCCCTGACAGGACTATAGAAGGACCGAAAGATTTAGGATAAGGGCTTTGCGCCCGCCCCTAAGTGTCTGAGAATTTCTGCCAGAGGTGGAAAAGAATCTCGTCGTATTCTTCGGCGGTCAATGGATGGCGTTTGCGAAGCTTCCTGGTGAGTTGTGGTATCTTTGTACGCTTCTCGAAGGTTGTGTCCCAGGATTCGAGGGTATCGATGAGCCAGGATTCATGGCCGTCATCGAAGGATTTTCTCGCGTAGCCGCAGGCGGTGCAGTTCTCAAGGGGATAGTGCCTGTCGTCTGATGTTATGCCTTCGCCGTGTATCTCGTAGGCAAGGGCACCGCATTTCGGGCAGCTCTCAATCCTGTATCCGGTGATGTTGTCGAGCCATTCTCTGACGTTCAGGATGTCCCTGAAGATGTGCCTCGCCTTGCCTTCCTTATCGGATTCCTCGTAGCTTTTCTCCTCATCACGATACATATAGTCGATGATGATTCTGATGCTGCATAGTGTCGAGTCGTCTACCATATTCAATTACCTCCGTGCTATTTGTCAAAGATGCACGGAGAGAGCATCTCTCTCCCTAAGACGCTATCGAAGGGGATGAATGCTATAGGCGGGTCAATGGGTCTGAATTCCCGAAGCCTTTTATCCATGAAGTATCGTTTGCCTTTATGGGACACAATAGGGAGCTGTCTGGGGGATTCGGGTTCCTCGGCTTCGCTCAGTCCGAAGATTCCGTGGGTGGTTATCTCGTGGACATAGCCGGTTATCTCATCCATGATGTCAATCCGTGGCAGGTGGATTTCGATGATTGCCACTGCGTCTTTCCCTGGCTCGTCCCTGTCTTTACCTGCGAGGAGGGTATTGAGTTCGCAGATCCTGTCCTGGATTTCCACAAGTTCCCAGTAGGTGTCTGAGGTGGCGATTATCTCGATGTTGTTTCTCGTGTCGTAGGTTCCGAGAAGTGCATACTTTTCCATGGTAGGTTACCTCCGTGCTTTTTGGGTGTCCAATGGCACGGAGGATAAAATCAAGAATTATAGAATGGGCATAGCCTCCGTTCCAGCAACAGTCCTCTACCTGGCACTCCCAATATTTGACGTTATCAATTTTCGCCGCACATTCCTGGGCACTGATCCTCCAGTTTGCCAGCATGAAATGGAAAAAAAGAGGCCGAGGCCTCATTTGTAAAAAACCTGCACGAGGTTCTTCTGGTAGGTCTCTCCGCCGACTTCTGAGGAGATTGTCTTGATGCCTACCTTTTTGCCGATGGCAATTACAGGTATCTCTTTGACGGCTCCTTTGAAGTCGAAGTTGTCCTCTATGAGGGCTTTGAGTTTTCCCAGGGCTGAGTCTTTCCCTATCAGGAACTTTGTGGGCTTCCCTAATTTGTTGAGATACATCTTAGCTCCGCCGAGGTTTTCGAAGACCTTCTGTCCGTCCACGTTATAGGTCAGCTTTAGGAACACCGGGTAATATTCCTGTTCAGTGCCGTCCTTGGACTTGGCGACCTTCTTCTCCTTGGTCGTCATCATGGTTGCGTTCTCGATGATTGCCGGAGTGACCTTCTCGAAAATCGGTTTACCCCCACCAATCGCAACCGGCATATTCCCGAACTCTTTCAGGTCCAGTTCGATGCTTTCTGTGCTTTCGGCCTCTTGGTTCTCATGTTGTGGTATTTCCACTTCTGGTATTTTTTCATGTGCCATTCTTGCACCTCCGTTGTATTTCAGTTTATGTCCGACTCTGTAAGCGGTCGGATATGAGTGTCGTTGTCGGTATCCTCATCCTCATGCAAGGTCATGTTGATTTCCGGGATTCCATGCACGTCCCAGTTCCTCTCATCCTCTTTGAGCCTTGCAAGTTCTTCCTCGATGTTGTTGTATTCCACGTTCGCACCTCCGGGGGTTCCAATCCCCCCGGTTGGTGGGGATTGGGTCACGGGTCGGTGGATGTTGGGTTGGATTGGGATAGAGCGGGATCAGGTGGTCAGTTGCCGCATCCTCTGCCGAGGTAATGCAGTTTCAGGGATATGGGGCTCATGCGGTAGCCTGGGACGCATTCAATGTCCTCTCCCCATTCGTTTGTGGCCTCGCAATATGATTGGTCCAGGTCTATTCTCATCCTGAGCTCTTCGCAGCTGTAGTCGTGGATTGTCATCTGTTTTATCTGCGGCGGAGTGGGGGTTGGATGTATTTGGAAGGTTAGCATGCCTACGATGAAGCCAAGCATGAATGAGATCACTACGTATAGTATCTCTCTCTTTGTCACCAGTCCTGTCCTTTGTTCTTTCTTTTCGATTTGTCATCACCTCATGGCGTTCTCGACTTGAAGTCGGGGTTAAGCTTCTCTTTCTGGGCTTCGAGCTCGGTTATCAGTGCTTCGCAGGTGTACGGATCGGTGATGGAGCGGATGAATCTGAGCCAGTCTTTCTTGGTTGGTTGGGTGGTGGTCATTGTTCATCTATCAGCTTGCAATAGAGTGTTCTGACTTTCTCGTTCAGTGCTCTTTTGGATTTTGGGTTGAGCTTTTTGTATTTTCGATAGTGGTGGTCGTCCAGGTAGAATGCGACTTCTGGCATAGGTTCAGTCCTCCTTTGGTTTTTCATTGAGATGGTTGATGATTGCGAAGCCTATTATCACCGGCCCGAAGAATGTCCCGCCATAGGCAAGGTATTCTATCGGGATTAGGATGATGCCGATGATGGTGAGGATCATGGTTTTGGAGATGGCTTCACCTTCCTCAAAATCAATATGGTTGAAAATAGTGCTAAGGCTATAATCTGGAGAACATTCTGGAGCCAGATTGATTTCCCATAGATAAAGGCTACCCAGCCTAATGCAATGGACAGATAGGCGAGCCCTATTAAGATATAGGTCGCCTTCTTCGACAGGGTAAGTCCCATCAGATATGCCTCCTGTTTGCCATCAGTCCTACAGCGAATGACGGGCTGTCGATGGCGGTGTAGCCGAGGCTTGCGCCGGCTTCTATTCTCGGGTTGAGCATCGGGTAGCTCAAGGTTCTTGCTGGGATCTGTTTCATTTTGTGTACTCCGTTTCCGGTTCTAATACCTTACCTACACTAAGGTATAGGTGGCTTATATAGTTTTCGAAAGCGTATCTGTTTGTTTATAAAGCCAAATTCAGCCCCCTTAACAAATCCCTCTTTCCAGACACCATATAGAATAGAGAGGGTGAGATTTGTTCAATTCTTTAGCCTGGAAAGGGGGTGAGTGGGATGGCAAAGGGTAAGAAAAAGAAGGACGAAGGTTTGATGGAGCTCCTGGTCGCCTCGGTGCATTTCCGCGCGATCCTGTCGGCTTATCAGAAGCGGGAGGACCGGGTCGCGGTTGTTGAGGCGGAGCTCTCCCGGCTGTTTTCAGAGTACAAGGATAAGAAGTGGCTGGAGGAAGCTAAGGACATACCAGCCGGAAAGGAAGGTTGGTGATGTCAACTGTCGGTCCCAAATGTTTCAATGATCCAAAGAATGGGATGGTCGAGAATGCGGTGCATCCCGAGAATATGAGGCGAAATTCGGACGCTCTGAAGCGGTATGAAAATTATAAACCTTTTATCCGCCCGGATAGTATGGTGCCGAAGGGTGAGCCTTGGAAGCCTGGGCCGCATCCGCCGCAGAAGGGCAGCACAATCACAGCCGAGCAGATCGCCGATCAGCATGCGA
>JADHED010002799.1_pt1 | contig 11409 bp, 11 predicted proteins | sample 8952041 | NCBI WGS metagenome assembly JADHED01 (sample SAMN16124423, study PRJNA663239) | bioreactor sludge metagenome | isolation source: sludge (control) | place: India:Bengaluru | collected 2018-09-08
GGGAACAGCGGGCGGATCGGGCGGTCGATCAGGCGGCTGGTCAGCGTCTCCAGCTCGCTGGGCTTGGCCTCGCGCTTGAAGAAGCTGCCGGGGATCTTGCCGGCGGCGTAGGTCTTCTCGATGTAGTCCACGGTCAGCGGGAAGAAGTCCTGGCCCGGCTTGGCGTTCTTGGACGCCACCACGGTAGCCAGCACCACGGTGTCGTCGATATTGACCAGCACGGCGCCGGATGCCTGGCGGGCGATCTCGCCCGTCTCCATGGTGACCGTATGCTGGCCCCACTGGAAGGTCTTGGTGACTTTGTTGAACATCGTCATGCGTTTACTCCTGAAAAAATAGCTACTGGCGCGCCAATAGCATAGGTTTGGAGGTAAAACAGATCGCGATGCCATTCCAGACAAGCGCTAGTAGCTATTTAATCAATAGCAAACCGAACGCCAACGCCGGCGTGGAATGACACAGCTTCGCTCTGTTTCTCTCCGAAAGAAAAAAGTAAAAAACGCCTGAGCTAGCGAACTAACTCAGGCGTTTCGATCTTGCACCGTGCTTACTTGCGCAGGCCCAGCTTGGCGATCAGGGCCGTGTAGCGGTCGGCGTCCTTGGCCTTGAGGTAGTCCAGCAGCTTGCGGCGGCGGCTCACCATGCGCAGCAGGCCGCGGCGGCCGTGGTGGTCCTTGGCGTGTTGCTTGAAGTGGGGTGTCAGCTCGTTGATGCGGGCCGTCAGCAGGGCCACTTGCACTTCGGGGCTGCCGGTGTCGTTTTCGGCACGCTGGTTGGCTTTGACGACTTCGGCCTTGATGGAGGCAGCGATCATGTGAATTTCCTTGTAGGCAGGCGGCGCGCGGCCACCCTGGGTTACTTGCGCCGTGGGCTGGAAGGGCCTGCGGCGTGCGTCTTGCACCATGCAAAACCTGTCGATTATATCTCGCACCGGCTTCGGCGCCCACCCGGGCGGCCCCGGATGCCCAGGAGCGCGCCATCGATCCCATGATGCGAAGGCACGAACAACACACCCAGGGAGGCGCACCATGAGAGCTTCACGCACGCCCGGGCGCACTGCCGCATGGGCCATCGCCCTGTGCATCTTCGGCCTGTGCTCGGCCACCGGCAGCCACGCAGCCACCGCCAGGCCGCACCAGGAAGCAGGCGCCGCCGCGCATGCGCCCGCCAAGAAGTCCCGATCGACCAAGGTCAAGCACCAGCAAAACCATTCCGGCGAAAGCGCCGCGGAACGCGACCGGCGGCTCTACCGCGAATGCCGGGGCCTGCCCAACGCAGGAGCCTGCCTGGGCTACACGCGCCGCTGACGCCCGGGCGCCCCTTTTCCTGAAATCGGGGCAAAACTCGGCTATAATCCGCTCTTCGCCACGAGGCTGAACAGCAGATTCCCGATCTGCTCTTTCAGAAAAGCGGCGATTTTTGAAGAAGCATGAAAATTTCATGCTAGAATTCAAAGCTTAGCGGCTGTAGCTCAGCTGGATAGAGTACTTGGCTACGAACCAAGGGGTCGTGGGTTCGATTCCTGCCAGCCGCACCAAACGGTAAGCCCTGGAACTGCAAGGTTCCGGGGCTTTTTCGTTTCTGCCGCATTGACGAGTCCGTGAACCGGACGCCGCATTCAGGCACCATAAACGCATGAGCAAGGCTTTCACCAAGGAAACCGATGCCGGCGACGACGAGCCGGCCCTGCCGGCCGGCATTCCCGCCGGCGGCAAGAACTACATCACGCCCCAGGGCTATGCGCGGCTGCGCGCCGAATTGCTGTCGCTGATCGACGAGGAGCGCCCCAAGGTGGTCGACATCGTCCACTGGGCCGCGAGCAATGGCGACCGCTCGGAGAACGGCGACTACCTGTACGGCAAGAAAAGGCTGCGCGAGATCGACCGGCGCATCCGCTTCCTCACCAAGAGGTTGGAGATCGCCGAGGTCGTGGACCCGTCCGTGCACGCCGGCAGCGATCAGATCTTTTTCGGCGCCACCGTCACCTACGTCGATGACGAGGGCGTGGAGCGCACGGTGACCATCCTCGGCGTGGACGAGGCGGACAACGGCCTGCAGCAGATCAGCTGGATCTCACCCGTCGCACGCGCCTTGCTCAAAGCCCGCGAGGGCGATGAGGTCTCGCTGCAGACGCCTGCGGGCACGCGCACGCTGGAAATCCTATCCGTGCACTACCCCGATCCGCAGCGCGGGGAAGGCTGACGCGTTTCAGAGCGGCTGCGGCAACACGCGGAACGCGCGCAGCACGGAGTGCGTGCGGCGCAGGTTGCGCAGCACCGCCTCGACGTGGGCGAGGTCGCGCACGGCAACGACGAAGCGCAGGTCGGTGGTGCCCATGGCATCGTCCATGTCCACGCGCACGATGTCCGCCTCGCAGTCCGCCAGTTCCGACGCGACCCGTGCCAGGACGCCCTTGCCATTGGTCACGGTGACGGTGATGCCCGTCTCGAACGTGCGCGTGGGCTCCTCCGCCCAATCGACGGCGATGAAGCGTTCGCCGTCCTTGTGCTGCAGCTTCTTGGCCACTCCGCACTGCGCGTGGTGCACGACCAGTCCCTCGCCGCGCCCCAGATAGCCCACGATGGCGTCACCGGGAACGGGGCGGCAGCAGCTCGCGTACTGGACCGATGCGTTCTCGCTGCCATCGAGCGTGATGCTGCCCTGCGACACCTTCTCGTGGGCGCTGTAGCGCTCGCGCGTGAGCAGGAGGGCGTCGGGCCGCTGCCCGCCCTCGGACAGCAGCAACACCAGCCGCTTGGCCACGATGCTGGCGATGCGCTTGCCCAGCCCCACGTCGGTCATGAGCTCCACGCGGGTCCGGTTGCCCGTGAAACGCAGCAGTTTTTCCCAGATCGCCGCATGCGCCTGTGCGTCGGGCAACTGCTCCATACCCTCGGCGCGCAGCGCCTGGGTCAGCAGCTTTTCACCCAGGCCCGCGGACTCGTTCTGCGCCAGGGTCTTGAGGTAATGGCGTATCTTGGAACGCGCGCGGCCCGTGCGCACGAAGGCCAGCCAGGCTGGGTTCGGGTGGGCGCCCGCCGTGGTGATGACCTCCACCACGTCGCCATTCTTGAGCTCCGTGCGCAGGGGCACCTGCTCGTCGTTGATCCTGACCGCGGTCGTCCTGTCGCCCACGTCGCTGTGGATGGCGTAGGCGAAGTCCACCGCCGTCGCCCCCCGGGGCAATGCCAGGATCTGGCTCCTGGGCGTGAACACGTAGACCGCGTCGGGAAACAGGTCCACCTTCACGTGATCCCAGAACTCGGCGGCGTCGCGGGTCTCGTTCTGGATGTCGAGCAGCGACTGCAGCCACTTCGTGCCCAGCCGCTCGGCCGCGGCGCCTTCCGCGTCCTGGGCCTTGTAGAGCCAATGCGCCGCCACGCCGGCCTCGGCCACGATGTGCATTTCCTCGGTGCGGATCTGGAACTCGATGTTCAGGCCCGCCGGCCCCACGAGCGTCGTATGCAGCGACTGGTAGCCGTTGAGCTTGGCGATCGCGATATGGTCCTTGAACTTGCCCGGCACCGGCTTGTACATCTGGTGCAGCACGCCCAGCGCCGTGTAGCAGTCGGTCACCGAATGCACGATGACGCGGAAGCCGTAGAGATCGGTCACCTGGGCAAAGCTCAGGTGCTTGAGGTTCATCTTCTGGTAGATGGCGAACAGCGTCTTCTCGCGCCCCGCCAGGCGCACCGCCATGCCCAGGCGGGAGAAGGCGGCGTCCACGTCGGTCTGCACCTTCTGCACGATGTCGCGGCGGCGGTTGCGCGACTTGGTGACCGCCTTGGACAGGGTGGCGTAGCGCCAGGGATGCAGATGGCGGAAGGCCAGGTCCTGCAGTTCGCGGTAGGTCTGGTTCAGCCCCAGGCGGTGCGCGATCGGAGCGTAGATCTCCAGCGTCTCGGACGAAATGCGCCCCCACTTGCTGCGCGGCATGTCGGAGAGCGTGCGCATGTTGTGCGTGCGGTCCGCCAGCTTGATGAGGATGACGCGCACATCGCGCGCCATGGCCAGCAGCATCTTGCGAAACGATTCGGCCTGGTTCTCCTCGCGCGTGTTGAACTGCAGCTTGTCGAGCTTGGTCAGGCCATCGACCAGGTCCGCCACCTGGGGGCCGAAACGGTCGATGAGGTCCGCCTTGGTGATGCCGCAGTCCTCCATGGCATCGTGCAGCAACGCGGCCATGAGCGCCTGGACATCCAGCTTCCAGCTGGCACACAGGGCCGCCACGGCGATCGGGTGCGTGATGTAGGGCTCGCCGCTGTTGCGCAACTGCCCCAGGTGTGCTGCGTCGGCGTAGCGATAGGCCTGGCGCACCTGTTCAATGCCAGCGCTGTCGAGGTAATCGAGTTTCTCCATGAGCGCGGCAAAGCTCGCTGCCGCAGCATTGGCTGCCGCCGCGGAAGGGTTGGCCGGCGCCGCAGGTTGCACCTGCGCGCTGGCGACAGTTGCTTTGTTCGACCCAAGGTTCATGGCTCAAATGTAACTTGCTCGGCCGATCATGTTGCGGGCGCAAAAAAAGCACCGACAAGCGGTGCTTCTTTGGCGCTGCGGGCCAGGTGACGCCAAGCGGTCAGCCAGGCACCTTCTTGAGCATCTCCAGCCCCACCTTGCCTGCTGCGATCTCGCGCAGGGCGGTCACCGCCGGCTTGTTGCGGCTCTCGATCTTGGGGGCATGGCCCTGGCTGAGCATGCGGGCGCGGTAGGTGGCGGCGAGCACCAGCTGAAAACGGTTGGGAATTTGCTCAAGGCAATCTTCCACGGTAATGCGGGCCATGGGGGTCTCTCCAGGGGAATCAGGGGATGTTGAGCGATTCAAAGGTGTCGGCCCGGGCGCGGCGCTGGGCGGCGTACTTGAGACGCTGGGCGTGAACAATGGTTTTCAGATCGAAAAGCGCTCGTTCAAACACCTCGTTGATTATAACGAAGTCGAATTTGCCGGCCTGCGCCATCTCCTCCTCAGCGTTCTTCAGCCGCAGATCGATCACGTCGGCGGCATCCTCGCCGCGCCGCTCCAGGCGCGAGCGCAACTCCTCCCAGCTGGGCGGCAGGATGAAGATCAGCACCGCGTTGACGAAGGCCTGCTTGATCTGCAGCGCGCCCTGGTAGTCGATCTCCAGCACCACGTCCGCGCCCTGGGCCACGCGCTCCTCGATGGCCTTGCGCGAGGTGCCGTAGCGCCGCCCGTGCACGTTCGCCCACTCCACGAAGCCGTTGGCCGCCACCATGGCGTCGAACTCCTGCTCGGAGACGAAGAAATACTCGCGCCCGTGCTTTTCCTGGCCACGGGGCGCACGCGTGGTGTGCGACACCGAGGGCTGCACGTGCGAGTCCAGCTCCAGAAGCGCCTTCACCAGGCTCGACTTGCCCGCCCCGCTGGGAGCAGAGACTACGAACAAATTTCCGGGGTAATCCATATGGGGCGTGCGTTAATCGCTATCAAAACCGGATTATCGACTGGATGCGGCGGCAGGCATGGGTCCGGCGGGAAGAAGTCTATCAGCCAGCCCGCCGGCCAAAGCCGCACGCGCGGCCCGGTGGCCTGCGCAACCCACCCCGCGCCAGCCACAAGGCAGCCGGCAAATTCAAATTGTTAAGCACTGCCAATCGATGTTAGTAAATGCAAACTTCCGTTGATTGGGCCTTGAAACCACTACAGAATCAAAGCCACTGTTTCAAGCCGCTGCTGCGGCGCCGACGGTTGCCTCACATGGCAACAAAACGCAAAGCACGCGACACAGAACGAGCACCAGGGGGGATGAGCGAGCCACACGGCTCTCGATCGTCGACTGACCGATTGGAGGTTGTATGCCCAGTACCCTGAGTTATCCGGGTGTCTACGTCGAGGAAATATCCAGCGGCGTGCGCACGATCACCGGTGTGGCGACTTCAGTGACCGCGTTCGTGGGCTATACGCGCATGGGCGTGCCCGACAAGGCCGTGCCCATCACCAGCTTCAGCGATTTCGAGCGCGCCTATGGCGGGCTGGACCGGGACAGCCCCGTCTCGTATGCGGTCCGGCAGTTCTTCGCCAACGGTGGCAGCCAGGCCATCGTCGTGCGCGTGGCCACGGGCTACGCATCGGCCGCCTGGACACTGCAGGACAGCACCCCCGCGGCAGTACTGGACGTGGCGGCGGCAACGCCCGGCGCGTGGGGCAACGGCCTGCGCATCACCGTGGACCGTGCCGGCGCGCGCAACCCCGACGCCCAGTTCAACCTCGTCGTCTCGCAGCTCCAGGCCGACGGCGTGACGCTCAGGCCCCTCGAGACGCACCGCAACCTGGACATGAACTCCGCATCGCCGCGCTATGTGGAGTCGGTGGTGAACAACGCATCCGCGCTCGTCACCGCCAAGCGCAAGGGCGGCCTCGTCTTCAACAGGGCGGGCTACGCGGTGAGCACCGCGGTGACGTTCCCGCTCACGGCCACGGATCTGGTCATCGCCGGCGTGGTCAACGGCGCCACGGCATTCAAGCTCACGCTGGCCGGGCCGGCGCCCGGCAACATGGCCGACCTAGCGAGCGCGGTGAACACGGCCATAGGCACGGCGGGATTGACCGCGGCGCTGCAGGCGTCTGAATCGGGCGCCGACGGCGGCGCCGGCACCGGCTGCCTCAAGCTCGCATCCCTGGCCAGCGGCGAATCGTCGAGCGTGGTGATTTCCGGTGGCGCCTTTGGAGGCCTGTCGGGCAGCATCCAGCTGGGCCTGGCCAATGGCGGGCGCGAGTTCACGGGCAATGCCCAGCACCGCCCGGCCGACGCATCGAACCTGGTGCCCCCCGTCAAGGGCGTCGATGGTTCGCGCGCCGGCGCGACGGAGATCGTCGGCACGCCGGGCAGCAAGACCGGCATGTATGCGCTGATGGACACGGACCTGTTCAACATCCTCAGCATCCCCGAGACCTTCGACATGACGGACCTCCAGGCCGCGGCCGTCATCCCGGCGGCGGTGGACTTGTGCGAGAAGCGCCGCGCCTTCTACATCGTCGATGCGCCCTCGGGCAAGAACCTGTCCAACATCGCCACCTGGGCCAACGGCGTCACGCAGTCGCGCAACGCAGCGGTGTACTTCCCCGCCGTGAGCCTGGTGGATCCCCTGGACGAGCTGCGCCCGCGCGCCATGGCCCCCTCGGGCTCGCTCGCCGGCGTCTATGCGCGCACCGACGCGAACCGCGGCGTATGGAAGGCGCCCGCGGGAACGGACGCCACGCTCAACGGCGTGCTCGACCTGGCCTCGCCCCTCACCGCTCGCGAAAACGGCCAGATCAACCCCAAAGGCGTGAACGCCCTGCGCAACTTCCCGGCCTACGGCCGGGTGGTCTGGGGAGCGCGCACGCTCAAGGGCTCGGATGCACAAGCCGACGAATACAAGTACATACCGGTGCGCCGCCTGGCACTGTTCCTGGAAGAAAGCCTGTACCGCGGCACGCAGTGGGTGGTGTTCGAGCCCAATGACGAGCCGCTGTGGGCGCAGGTGCGGCTGAACATCGGCGCGTTCCTTCAGGGCCTGTTCCGCCAGGGCGCCTTCCAGGGCCGCTCGCCGCGCGAGGCCTATTTCGTCAAGTGCGACAGCGAGACCACCACGCAGAACGACATCAACCTCGGCGTGCTGAACGTGATCGTGGGCTTTGCGCCGCTCAAGCCGGCCGAGTTCGTGGTCATACAGATCCAGCAGATGGCGGGCCAGATCCAGGCCTGACGAAGGAGATCCGAAATGGCACAGTTCAGCGTCAACGCCACCCGGTTCGACCCGTACAAGAACTTCAAATTCCGCGTCAAATGGGACGGCAAGTACGTGGCCGGCATCTCCAAGGTCGGCGCCCTGAAGCGCAGCACCGAGCCGGTGGAGCATCGCGAGGGCGGCGACCCATCGACCTCGCGCAAGTCGCCCGGGCGCACCAAGTACGAGGCGATCACGCTGGAGCGCGGCGTCACGCACGACACCGAGTTCGAGAAATGGGCCAACAAGGTCTGGAACTACGGGTCGGGCCTCGGCGCCGAGGTCTCGCTCAAGGACTTCCGCAAGGACCTCATCATCGAGGTCTACAACGAGGCCGGCCAACTCGCGCTGGCCTACAAGGTATTCCGCTGCTGGGTGTCGGAGTACCAGGCGCTGCCGGACCTGGACGCCAACGCCAACGCGGTGGCCATCCAGCACATCAAGCTCGAGAACGAAGGCTGGGAGCGCGACTACGACGTGGGCGAACCCTCGGAACCCAGCTATACGGAACCGGCGTGACTGCGGAGATCCGGTCATGCGCGTGCTGGACGCCGCCGAACTGCTGTCGCTGTGGGAGCGCGGCACGCCGCGCCACGCGCTGGACCGCGCCGCGCTGCTGGCCGCCGCCGCGCGCCCGGACTGGCCTGCCGACGCGATCGCCGACCTGCCGCTGGGCGCCATAGGCGCAAGCCTGCTGCGCCTGCGCGCCGCGAACTTCGGCCCGCACATAGACGCGCATGCCGACTGCCGCCACTGCGGCCAGCGGCTGGCCTTCGCGCTGGACGTGGCCGAGCTGCTGCGCGATGCACCGCCCGAAGAGGCCGACGGACGCCCTATGCCCGTGGCCGAGGCTGCCGGCCTGCGCATACGCGCCCCCAGCCTGCGCGACCTGGCCGCAGTCGCCGGCCTGGCGCCCGAAGACGCGGCCGATGCGCTGCTGGCGCGCTGCACGCTCGCGGGCCAGCCGGACGCCATCGACGCGGCCGCACGCGCGCAGGTCGATGAGGCGCTGGAGGCGCTGGACCCGCAGGCCGATCTCGCGTTCGCCCTGACCTGCGTGGGCTGCGGCCTGCAAGACATGGCCCAGCTCGACACCGCCGCGCTGCTGTGGGATGAAATCTCCGCGCGCGCAGGCGCCTTGCTGCAGGAGGTGCACCGGCTTGCGAGCAGCTACGGCTGGAGCGAGGAGCAGATCCTGGCACTGCCCGCCGCGCGGCGCGCGCACTACCTGGCCCTGGTGGAGAGCGCATCATGAACGGCCTGCTGCAGCGCCTGGCCGCACGCGCCACCGGCAGCGCCTGGACGGTGCGCAGCGATGCGCGCCTGCCATTCGCCGGCGCGCCAGGCATCGTGCAGGCGCAGGCCGTCGAGCCATCCGAACCGGCAGCCGCTCCACGCCCTGCGCAGGCGAGTGCAGGCCCTGCCGCCATTGCGCAGCAGGCCGTGCCCCCCGCCGCCGAACCGGCGCACGGCGCAAGCCCCCCGGCTGCACGCACACGGCAAATGGCCGCGGCGCAGGACAACGCCACCACCGCGCCCCGGCCGGAGCAGAGACCCGCCGCGGCGATCCATACCGAGGCCGATCCCGCCGGACCGCCCGGCCTGGATGACATGGCGCACACCGCCGAAACCGTCGCCGCACCCACGGCCGCGAGGCACATCCCCCCGGCCCATGCCCAGGGCCCCGCAGCCCATGCCGATCCGGCACCGCTGCTGCCCGTTGGCAAGGCGCCCGAAACAACCGCCGCACCTCACGTGCGCACCGCGGCGGCGCATCCCGGCACGCCCCGCGCACCCCATGTGTTCCCGCCTCCGTGGACGTCTTCACCAGCGCAGGCGGCCCCGGCGGAGCCAGCTGAAGTGCACGTGCACATTGGCCGCATCGAGGTCACCGCCATTGCGCAGCCACAAGCTCCCAAACGCGCAGCACGCGAGCGCGCGCAACCGCTGTCGCTGGATGCCTACCTCGCCCGGCGCAAGGAGCCATCATGAGCACGGCCCTGGCCATTGCCGGCGTGACCGCGGTGCTGCGCGACCTGCTCAACGACGGGCTGATCAACCACGACATCAGCAGCGTGCTGGGCTCCAGCGTCACGGTGAGCGTGCAGGCACCGGACCGCGTGGTAGCGACCAACGCGGCCGAGGCCTCGCAGCTCAACCTGTTCATGTACCTGGTCACGCCCAACCCTGGCTGGCGCAACGAGGGCCTGCCCGGGCGCGACGGCAGCGGCCGCACGCGCCTGTCGAACCCGCCGCTCGCGCTGGACCTTCACTATCTGCTGTCGGCCTACAGCGGCGCCGACCTGCATGCCGAAATCCTGCTCGGCTACGCCATGCAGCTGCTGCACGAGACGCCGGTGCTCACGCGCGCCGCCATCCGCGCTGCCCTGGTCCCCTCGCCCCCCGTGGGCAACACGCTGCCGCCGGCGCTGCGCGCGCTCGCCGATTCGGGCCTGGCCGAGCAACTGGAGCTGATCAAGATCACGCCCGTGGTGCAGACGAACGAGGAGCTCTCCAAGTTCTGGACCGCCACCCAGAGCCACCTGCGGCCCAGCGCCGCCTACACCGCCTCCGTGGTGCTGATCCAGGCGCAACAGCCCGCACGCAGCGCGCTGCCCGTGCTCACGCGCGGCCCGCGCGACGCCCAGGGCCGCGAGACCGGCATCGCGGTGCAGCCCGGCCTGGAGGCGCGCCTGCCGCTGGTGACCCACGCCGCGCCGCCGGCCGGCCAGACCGTGGCCGGCATCGGCGACCTCGTCGTGCTGCACGGCCAGGCGCTGGATGGCGCGGACCGCCGCGTGCGGCTGGAGAGCGACATGTGGCAGGTGGCGCTGGAGATCGCCGCCGAGCCCGCGCAGCCGCCGGACCGGCCCGCCGCGACCACGGCGGCGTTCTCGCTCGCCGGCCTGGCCGTAGCCCTGCCTGTGGGCATCTACCGGGTCACGCTCGACGCCACCCGGCCCGACATGCTGAACCAGCCCAAACGCATGAGCAGCAACCGGCTGGCCCTGACGCTGGCGCCGCGCATCACCAACCTGCCGCAGACCGTGGCGCGCGCCGGCGACGGCTCGGCCACCGTCACCCTGCAATTCACGCCCGAGCTGCGCAGCGGCCAGCGAGCCACTCTGGTGCTGGGCAGCAATGAGGTGGCGCCGCTGGCGACCGGCGCCACACCCACCTCGCTGCAGTTCCGCATCCCGGGCGCGGTACCCGGCAGCTACCTCGCACGCCTGCGCGTGGATGGCATCGAGAGCCCCATCGTCGACATGGATCTCTCGCCCGGCGATGCGCCCCATTTCCTGAACCTCGCGGTGAGCATCACATGAACGCCCCCGACCGCGTGACCGACTGGAGCACTGCCAACCAGCAGCTGATGGTGGCCGAGTTCGCCCGGCTGCGCGCACTGCTGGGCGACGATGCGCCGCAGGGCGCCGCCTCCGCCGATGCGCAGATCGCCCTGGCACGCTCGCTCATGCCCGCGCCGGCTGCCATCGACACCCTGGCCGCGCTGTTCCAGCTGAGCCCGTTCGAGCGCGGCCTGCTGCTGCTCGCCGCCGGCGTGGAGATGGACGCGCGCCTGGCCGCGCTGTGTGCACAGGCCGGCGCCGCGCAGCGGCCCTGGGCCAGCTTCGGCATCGCCCTGGCGGTGCTGCCCGACGCCCACTGGAGCGCCCTCTCGCCCGACGC
>JADHED010002742.1_pt1 | contig 11400 bp, 7 predicted proteins | sample 8952041 | NCBI WGS metagenome assembly JADHED01 (sample SAMN16124423, study PRJNA663239) | bioreactor sludge metagenome | isolation source: sludge (control) | place: India:Bengaluru | collected 2018-09-08
GTGCCGTCGTCCTTCGGGCGCGCCACGACGCAGTGGTTGAACTGGTCCGCGGCGACGCGCTCGACGCGCGCGCCGGCCATCGTCATCGCCGGGTACGCGGGGATCCCGGCCGCGCGCAGCATGGCGATCGCGATGCCGGCCTTGTCCTTGCACACCCCGGAACGGTCGTTGAAGATCATCGGGGCCGGGTGCAGCGTGTAGCCCTCGCCCTTCCCCATCGAGATCCCCGAGTAGCGGATGTTGTCCGCGACCCAGTGGACGATCGCGGCGACCTTGTCGTCGTCGGTCCGCGCCCCGCGCGTCAGCTCGGCGACCTTGGCCTTGATCGCCTCGTCGGCCTCGAACTGCGGCTCGTTGACCGCGGCGAACCAGCGCGACTTCTCGCGCCAGTCCCCCACCGTCGCCAGCACCACCTTGGCGCGCAGGTCGGTGCCGTCCACCGCGCGCGGCTCGGCGTGGAACGCGGGCAGGTTCTCGCGCCAGAAGCGGTAGACGAGCCCCGTCTCCGTCGCGCCGGCCGCGCTCCGGACCTCGCCGTTGTAGACCTCGAAGAAGACCGGCTTGTCGCGCGGCGTGGTGACGGTGTAGTGCCGCTCCTTGACCGGCACCTCGTCGTCGAACGTGACGACGTCGTAGAAGTGGCCGCGCATCGGCGGGACGTAGCGCTCGTCGTCCGCGGCCGCCGCCGCCACCTGTGGGGCGCCGGAGGCGACGGGGTCAGCAGGGTCGCCGAGGTACGCGATCAGGAAGCCCTTCACGTACGTCTCGACGTCCACCGCGTCGCCCGGCGAGAGGCGCGGCAGCGCGACCAGCTTCATCTGCGCGCCCCAGTAGATCGCCTGCTGCGGCTGCGGCAGCACCACCGCCGTCGCCGGGTCCACCGTCTCGATCGCGCCCCCCTTCCGCAGCACGCGGACGCTGCGGATCTCGATCACGTTCGAGGTCGGGTCGAAGTCGAAGCGCAGCCGCGCGAGCTGCGCGGCGCCGGCCTCCCCGAGGCACTTGACCACCTGCCGCTCGCGGATGTGCGCGAGGCCGGTCGGCTCGACGTCCACCGTCGTGCGGCGCAGGACCACGACGCGGTCGGCCCCTCCGTTCGCGGCGGCGTCGCCGGCGCGCTCGATCCGCGCGCGCAGCTCGGCGTCGTCCTTCGGCGGCTCCGGTTCCTGGGCGAGCGCGGCCGGCAGCAGGGCGAGCGGCAGGAGCGCGGCGGCGCAGAACGGCACCAGCAGGGCAGGAATCCATCGCGGCATGTTCGGGCCCCTCGTGACTCGTGAGCGCGTCCGTCGCCGGACGTCAGTTCCCGGACAGATGCAGCTCGAACTCGCGCGGCCGGCGCGCGCGCACGCGCGCCTCGTCACGGTCGCAGAGCCCCGCCTTCACCAGCTCGGCCAGGCTCTGGTCGAACGACCGCATCCCCTTCTCGCGGCCGAGCGTCATCTGGGTGGCGATCTGCTCTCCCTGCCCCTTCTGGATCAGGTTGCGCACCGCGTCGTTGACGACCAGCACCTCGACGGCGGGGACGCGGTCCCCGCCGCCGACGCGCGGCAGCAGCTCCTGCGAGACCACGGCGGCGAGCGCCGACGCGAGCTGGGCCCGGATGAACGGGACCTGCCCGGGCGGGTACGAGTCGATGATCCGCGTGACCGACTGCGCCGCGTCGCGCGTGTGCAGGGTCGAGAACACGAGGTGCCCCGTCTCGGCCGCGGTGACCGTCAGCGCGATCGTCTCCGGGTCGCGCATCTCGCCGACCAGCAGCACGTCCGGGTCCTGCCGGAGCGCCGCGCGCAGGGCCGCCTCGTAGGACGGCGTGTCGCGGCCGACCTCGACCTGCTCGACCAGCGACTGCCCGGGCGCGTGGCGGTACTCGATCGGGTCCTCGATCGTGACGACGTGCGCGCGCCGCCGCGAGGTGATCTGCGCGAGCAGCGCCGCGAGCGTCGTGGACTTGCCCGAGCCGGCGGGGCCGGTGACGAGCACGAGGCCGTGGCGCAGCTCGGCGACCGCCGCGACCTCGGCCGGGAGGTTCAGGTCCCTGAGCGTCGGGACGGCGGGCGGGAGCAGCCGGATCGCCGCCGCCCAGCGGCCGCTCTCGCGGTGCACGTTGCAGCGCACGCGGCCCACCTTCGGGGTGCCCCACGACAGGTCCGCGGCGCCATCGCGCGCGATCTCCACCCGCCGGGCCTCCGGGACGAGCGCCGCGCAGAGCCGGCCGACGTCGCCGGTGTCGAGGCCGGGCCCGGCCAGCGGGCGCAGGCTGCCGTCCACCCGGATCGCGGGCGGGGCGCCCGCGACGAGGAACAGGTCCGAGGCGCGCGCGTCCCGCGCCGCGATCAGCAGCGCCGCGAGCCGCTCGCGCGCCTCCTCGTCGCCCGTGGGCAGCTGCCAGTCGCGCCGTTCGGGCGCGCTCCGCGGCCCGGTCGCGGCGGGCAGCGGGCCCGCGGCGGGCGTCCCGGCGGCCGCCGGCGGCGCCTCGTCCTCGTCCCCGCCCCGCGGGTCCTTCTTCGCGAGGGCGTTCAGTTGCCGCACGATCGAGTTCAGGTCCTGTTCGGGTTCGTCCGCCATGTCGGCCTCGCCGGTCGCACCGTTCCGGCCGCCATTCTCGCCCCCCGCGGCGCGGGAACAAAGCGGCGCCGCGGCTGTCCCACCCGGCGAAGGAGGAACGGACATGTCGACACGGCGTGCGGTCGTCTTTCCGCTGCTGCTCCTGGGCCTCGCCGGCACGCTCGGGCCGGGCCTCGCCCCGGCGCCCGCGCTGGCGCTCGCCGACGGGCGCTTCTCGATGGAGGTCCTCGTGGACGGCCGCGCCCTGCCGGAGCTGCCGGCGCGGGGCACCACCTACGTCGAGGCGCCCCGCGGCCGCGAGTACTCGATCCGGCTGACGAACCACACCGGCCGCCGCGTCGCCGTCGCGCTCGCGGTGGACGGCCTCAACTCGATCGACGCGCGCCGCACGTCCGCGCGCGAGGCCCGCAAGTGGGTCGTGCCGCCGTACGGCTCCATCACCATCGACGGCTGGCAGACCGACGCCGCCACGGCGAAGCGCTTCTTCTTCACGACCGAGCCGCGCTCGTACGGCGCGTGGCTCGGCAGGACCGACGACCTGGGCGTGATCTCCGCCGCGTTCTTCGCCGAGCGCGCGCCGGAGGTGACGTGGTCCCGGGACCGCTACGGGAAGGAGACGCCGGAGGCGCAGGCGCGCGCCCAGGACGGTGCGCGGGGCGAGTCCGCGCCGGCGCCCTCGGCCGGCCGGGCCGACGCCGCCGAGACGCGCGCGAGCGCGAAGGCCGAGACGGACGACTACGCCGCGACCGGCAGCGGCCGCCGCGTGGGTCACGCCGTGCACGAGGTGCAGCTGGACCTCGAGGACGTCGCGAGCGCATCGTTCGACCTGCGCTACGAGTACCACGACGCGCTGGTCAAGCTGGGCGTGCTGCCCCGCGACCCCGCGCCGCTGGCCCGCCGCGAGCGGGCGACCGGCTTCGGCGGGTTCTGCCCCGACCCCGGGCGCTGAGCCCGGGCGGGGCACGGCCGAGTGGGGGTGGGGCTTTGCCCCACCCGGGCGGGGCCTGGCCCCGCCCCCACAGCGTCGGACGAGATCGAACATCTCGGGCATTCATTGCCGGGCGCGTGACAAGAAAGACCTAAAGGAGGGGCGCGCCGGGGCCGATACACGGTCAGGTATGCCCGGCCCTGCCGCCATGCGTCCGGACACGCGTCCGCGCTCCCGGCTGCCGCTCCCCGTTCGGGCGGTGGCCCTCGTCGCGTGCGTGGCCGTCGCGGCGGGCGCGGCGCTCGCCCTCGACCCCTCGCGCGCCGTGTCGCAGTACAGCCTCGACCTCTGGACCGCGGACAACGGCCTGCCGCAGAGCCTCGTCAGCTGCCTGGTGCAGTCCCCCGACGGCTACCTCTGGCTCGGCACGCAGGAGGGCCTGGTCCGTTACGACGGCGTGCGCTTCGAGGTCTTCAACCGCCGGCGCAACCCCGAGCTCTCGCACCACACCATCGACGCGCTCGCGCTCGCGCGCGGCGGCGGCCTCTGGCTCGGCACCCCGGGCGGCCTGATCCGCTTCGACCGCGGCGCGTTCACCACGATCGGGATCCGCGAGGGCCTGCCCGCCGAGGGGGTCAACGCGGTCGCCGAGACGGACGACGGCGCGTGGGCCGCGACGGACCGCGGCCTCGCGCGCGTGGGCGCCGACGGCGTCAAGGTGTTCACGCGCGGCGACGGGCTGCCGTCCGAACGCGTGCTCTCGCTGCACGTGGACCACGACGGCACGCTCTGGGCGGGGACCGCCGGCGGCCTCGCGCGGCGCGCAGGCGGCCGGTTCGTCGCCGACACGTCGCCGAACGGCCCCGGCGCCGCCGCGATCACGGCGCTCGGCACGCAGGGAGACGGCACGCTCTGGGCCGGCGCGGAGGGGGTCCTGTTCCGCCTCGGCCAGCGGCCGCGCACGTTCGACGCCGCCGACGGCCTGCCCGCGGCGAGCGTCAAGGCGATCCACGAGGACCGCGACGGCAACCTGTGGGTGGGCACCGAGGGGGGCGGCCTCGCCGTCTGGCGCGGCGGCCGCTTCGAGGTGCTGGGGCCGCCCGCGAGCCCGATGGCCGCGTACGTCCGCGCGATCGGCGAGGACACCGAGGGGCACCTCTGGTTCGGCTCGTACAACGCGGGCCTGTTCCGGCTGCGCGACGGGAGCTTCACCACCTGGTCCACGGCGAACGGCCTCGCGGAGGACTTCGTCCGCACCGTGCTCGAGGGCCGCGACGGCAGCATCTGGGTCGGCACCTACGGGTCGGGGCTCGAGCGGATCAAGGACGGCCGGATCACGCACTACGGCCCGCGCGACGGCCTGATGGGGACGCGCGTCTGGTCGGTCTACGAGGACAGCCGCGGCGCGCTCTGGGTCGGCCAGCAGGACGGCCTGGTCCGGCTCGAGAAGAACCGCGCCGGCGGGTTCACGCCCCGGGGCTGGACGGCGCGCGACGGGATCCCGCGCGGATCGATCCGCGCGATCATCGAGGACCGCGCCGGCGCGATCTGGATCGGGACCGACGGCGGCGGCATCGCGCGCTACGCCGACGACAGCTGGGCGGTCTACACCCGCGCCGACGGGCTGGCCGGCGACGTCGTGCGCGGCGGCTTCGCGATCGCACCGGACGGCGCCCTCTGGATCGGCACCGACTCCGGGCTGTCGCGCTACGCCGCCGGCCGCTTCACGTCGTGGGGCGCGAAGGACGGGCTGACGCGCGCCGTGCTGGCGGTGCACACCGACGCGGCGGGCGTGGTCTGGGTCGGCACGCTGGGCAGCGGCCTGTACCGGCTGACCAACGGCGCGCTCGCGTCGTTCACGACGCGCGAGGGGCTGTTCGACGACCTCGTGTTCGGGATCCTCGAGGACGCCGACGGCTGGCTCTGGATGGCCTGCAACCGGGGCGTCTTCCGCGCGCTCAAGGCCGACTTCGCCCGCATCTCGGCGGGCGACCGGCGCCCGCTCACGGTCGAGACCTTCGGCCGGGCGCACGGCATGCGCGACCCCGAGTGCAACGGCGGCACGTTCCCGTCGTGCTGGCGGGCGCGCGACGGGCGGCTCTGGTTCAGCACGTCGGGCGGCGTGGCCGTCGTGGACCCGCGCGCCGTGCGGCCGTCCTCGTTCGTCCCCGGCGTCGTGATCGAGAAGATCGCGATCAACGGCAACGTCGTGGACGAGGACGCGTCGATCGACGCGCCGCCGGGCCGCGGCGAGCTGGCGATCGAGTACACGGCGCCCTGCTTCGCCGACCCGCAGAAGGTCACCTTCCGCTACCGCCTCCTCGGCTTCGACCAGGACTGGGTCGAGGCCGGGACGCGGCGCGCGGCGTACTACACCAACCTGCCGCCGGGCCACTACACCTTCCGCGTGCAGGCGCGCGGGCTGGGCGGGCGCTGGAGCGAGGACGGGACCGCGCGCGCGATGACGCTCCAGCCGCACTTCCACCAGACGCCGCTGTTCTACGCGCTCTGCGTGCTGGGCGTCGTGTGCGCGGGCTGGGGCGCGGTCAGCTGGCGGATCCGGGCGACGCAGCGGCGCGAGGACACGCTGAAACGCCTCGTCTCCGAGCGCACCGCCGAGCTGCAGGCGGCGAAGGACGCGGCGGAGGCGGCGTTCCAGGCGCGCAGCGAGTTCGTCGCCAACGTCAGCCACGAGATCCGCACCCCGCTGAACGGCATCATCGGCATGACGCAGCTGACGCTCTGCACCGGCCTCAACCCCGAGCAGCGCGAGTACCTCGAGGTGGTGCGGACGTCGGCCAACGCGCTCCTCGGCCTGGTGGACGACATCCTCGACTTCTCGCAGATGGAGTCGGGCCGGCTCGTCCTCGACCCGCAGGAGTTCGCGCTGCGCGAGTTCCTCGAGGACATCCTGCGGATGCTCGCGCCGCGCGCCCAGCAGAAGGGGCTGGAGCTCTGCTGCCGCGTGGCCCCGGAGGTTCCCGACCGCGTCGTCGGCGACGCGCCGCGGCTGCGCCAGGTGCTCGTGCACCTCGTCGGCAACGGCGTGAAGTTCACCGACCGGGGCGAGGTTGCGGTCAGCGTGGAGCGCGACGCCGCGGCGAACCCCGGAGCCGACCCCGTCCTCCGCTTCACGGTGCGCGACACCGGCATCGGGATCCCCGAGCTGCAGCGCGAGCGGATCTTCGAGGCGTTCACGCAGGCGGACGGCTCGATGACGCGCGCCCACGGCGGCACCGGGCTCGGGCTGACGATCTCGGCCGGCCTCGTGGCGCTGATGGGCGGCAAGCTGGAGCTCGAGAGCGAGGTGGGCCGGGGCAGCACGTTCCGCTTCTCGTGCCGCGTCCGGACGGCGGACGCGCACGAGGCGCAGAGCCCGGCCCTGCCCGCGCGCCCCGTGCTGGTCGTGGACGACAACCGCGCGGTGCGCGACGGGCTGGCCGAGCTGCTCGCCGGCTGGGGGCTGCGCCCCGACCGGGCCGCGTCCGCCGGCGAGGCGTGGGCGCGGCTCGAGACCGCCTACGCGGAGCGCCGGCCCTACGCCGCGATCGTGCTCGACGCGAACCTCGGCGAGGGCAACGGGCTCGAGCTGCTCGAGCGCGAGCCGGCCCTGGCCTGGGTGACGATCCTGCTCATGGACGAGCCGTACGACCCGCGGCTGGTCGCGCGCTCGGAGGAACTGTCGGTCGCATCCGTGCTGGCCAAGCCGGTGCGGCGCGCGGACCTGCACCACGCCGTGAGCATGGTGCTGCGCCGGCAGCGGCGTCACGAGCCGGCGGACGAGCCGGCGGACGCGGCGCGGGCCCGCGCCGGCCCGCCGTGCTGCGCGTGCTGCTGACCGAGGACCACCCCGTCAACCAGAAGCTGCTGGTCCGGCTGCTGCAGAAGCAGGGGCACGAGGTCACGCTCGCGAACAACGGCGCCGAGGCCGTCGAGGCGTTCCGCCCCGGCGCGTTCGACGTCGTGCTGATGGACCTGCAGATGCCGGTGCTCGACGGGTACGAGGCCACGGCCGCCCTGCGCGCCGCGGAGCGCGAGTCCGGCACCCGCGTGCCGATCATCGCGCTCACCGCCCACGCCATGCCGGGCGACCGCGAGCGCTGCCTCGACTGCGGGGCGGACGACTACCTGCCGAAGCCGATCGACCCGGCGCGCCTCAACGAGACCATCGACCGCCTCTGCGGCGCGCCGGCCTGACTCCTCGTCCCCGGGGTACTCGGCCCCCGTCAGCCGATGTTCCTCCGCCGCCCCGTCAGCCGATGTTCCTCCGCCGCTCGTCGCGCGTCTCGTCGAAGCCGCGTTCGCGCGCGCTCCCGTGCGTCGGCATCGGCTCGCCGGGCGCGACGTCCACGCCCACGCCGTGGATGTAGACGAGCCGCGAGCCGAGCCAGCCGGCCGCCAGCGTGAACGCGATCCCGAGGAAGGAGAGGACGAGGGGGATCGCGGCCGAGGGCTTCGGCACGTCGTCCCAGTGACCGTTGGTCAGCGCGAGCGTGACCGCGAAGAGCACGAGCGCGGTGACGTTCGCCGCCGCGTGGAGCAGGCCGTCCCGCTTGGGCGCGGTGTTGCGCGGGATGCCCGTGTACCAGTCGATGAACCCCGGCACCGCGGCGACCAGCGCGGTCACCACGCCGGCGAGGCTGCAGTACGCGCCGGAGCGGAACCAGAACGCGTCTCCCGAGGCCTGGTACGCGACGAACGAGACGAGCGCGCCGACGTACGAGACGATCGGGAACGCAACCAACATCGGGTGCACCGGATGACCTGCGATCTTGGCCTTGCTGTACATCGTTCTGCCATCCACAACTCAAGCGGACCGTGGGACGAAGGCCCGCACCGGAGTCGATGGTACGACCCGCCTTGCTCTGGCGCCCGCGCGTCGCGACTGCGCGTGCGCCCAGCACGCGGAGCCTTCGTTGCGAACGCGAACGGTCGGGGAGAGCAGGCGTGACCTTCTTCAGGCGAGCGGGCGACGCTCGAGGGCCGAGAACCGCCTGTTTCGGCCGTGTCGGCCTGAAATTCAGAGGACCCCCAACGCCCGAAGTCGTGCTTGAGATCGTGGCGCGACCGCTCACGTTCGCAACCAGGGCGGGGATGCTCGGGAGTTTTCGCAACTTGGGGCGGGATGCTCGCGAGGCGTCGATGAACGGTCGAAGCCGCCTTGCCGCTCGATCCGCGGCGACGCTCACCGTGGCCGAACAGAACCGCGCGCGCGTCGACAGGCCGCGCTCCGCGGGCGAGAATGATCGTCCATGTTGGTCGTGCGTTTCCTCGGCCGCGCCGCCCTCGTCCTGGCGCTGATCTCGGTGGCGGGCTGCCTCCCGCGACGTCCCGCGGTCGTGCCGATGCCGGTCCTGCGGTTGCCCGCAACGGACGCCGCCGCGCCGCGTTGCCTGGTCGTGCTGCTGCCGGGCGTCCGCGACGCGCCGTCGGACTTCGAGCGGAACGGGTTCGTGGCGCTCGCGCGCGAGCGCGGCGTCGCGTGCGACTTCGCGGCCGCGGACGCCCACGTCGGCTACTTCCGCGAGCGGCAGGTCGTGACGCGCCTGCGCGAGGACGTGATCGCGCCCGCCCGCGCGCGGGGCTACGAGCAGGTGTGGCTCGCGGGCATCTCGCTCGGCGGGCTCGGCTCGCTGCTCTACACTCGCGAGCATCCGGACGACCTCGCCGGGGTCGTGCTCATCGCGCCCTACCTCGGCGACGACGACGTCATCGAGGGGATCCGTGCGGCGGGCGGCGTCCGCCGCTGGACTCCGGCACCGCCGGCGGGCGGCAGCGGGGATGGCAACGAAGACATGCGCGCCGGCCTGCTCGGCCTCTGGGGCTGGCTGAAGGGCTACGCCGCCCCCGACGCGCGCCGCCCGCCCACGTGGCTGGTCTTCGGGACGGAGGACCGCTTCGCGCCGGCGATGGAGCTGCTGCGCGACGTGCTGCCCCCCGAGCGGACCATCGCCGACGACGGCGGCCACGACTGGCCGACCTGGCGCCGGCTCTGGATCGAGTTCCTGGAGACGCGGACCCTTCCGGGGCAGGGCTGATGCCGGCCCGGCCGCGGCCGCGGCCGCAGCCGTTCCCGTCGCCGCCGCTGCCGCCGATGGAGGCCGACCACGCCGACGCGCTGCCGCGCGCGGCGGGCTGGCAGTACGAGCCGAAGTGGGACGGGTTCCGCTGCCTCGCGTTCCGCGACGGCGCCTCGGTCCGGCTGCAGTCGAAGTCGTGCCAGCCGCTCGAGCGCTACTTCCCCGAGGTCGCCGAGGCGCTCGGCACGCTCGGCGCGCCGCGCTTCGTGCTCGACGGGGAGCTCGTCGTGCCGACCGCCGGGGGCGCGCTGTCGTTCGACGCGCTGCTCCAGCGCATCCACCCGGCCGCGTCGCGCGTCGCGCGGCTCGCGCGCGAGACGCCCGCGCAGTACGTCGTCTTCGACCTGCTCGGGGACGAGCGCGGCCGGGACCTGCGGGCGCTGCCGCTCGACGAGCGGCGGCGCCGGCTCGAGGCGTTCGTCGCGCGTCACGGCGGGACGGCGCTGCGGCTCTCGCCCGCGACGCGCGACGCCGGCGAGGCCGCGCGCTGGCTCGCGGGCGGCGACACCTGGACCGACGGCGTCGTCGCCAAGAAGCTCGACCTGCCGTACCGCTCGGGCGAGCGCGACGGCATGCTGAAGGTCAAGCGCCAGCGCACCGCCGACTGCGTCGTCGGCGGGTTCCGCGACGCCGCCAAGGGGGGCGCGGTCGGCTCGCTGCTGCTCGGGCTGTACGACGCGGCGGGGCGGCTGCACCACGTCGGCTTCACGTCCGGGCTCGACGACCGGCAGCGCAAGGAGCTGCTGCCGCGCCTGCGCGCGCTCGAGGAGCCGCCGGGGTTCACCGGGCGCGCGCCGGGCGGGCCCTCCCGCTGGAACCGGGGCCGGCCGACGGCGTGGCACCCGCTGCGGCCGGAGCTCGTGGTGGAGGTCGGGTACGACCACGTGTCGGAGGGGCGCTTCCGCCACGGGACGCGGCTGCTGCGCTTCCGCCCCGACAAGGCCGCGCGGCTGTGCCGCATGGAGCAGATCAGTCGCTGACGTCCCGCGCGCGACGGCGCGTGCCTAGGGATTCCACCAGCACGCGCCCTTGCCCTCGATCGCGGCCTCGGCGCGGCGGCGCGTGGCGCGCAGCGCGTCGTCGTCCAGCGGCGTGAACGCCGCGGCCGCCGCAAAGGCCGCGTCCTGCTCGTTGGGGTACGACAGGCCGAGCAGCGCCACGTCCGGCCCGATCGTGAGCGTGTAGCGCACGCACTCCTCGACCGAGAGCCGCGGCCGCTGCGGCGCCGCCGGGGCGTCGCGGCCGCCGGAGCCGAACTTGCCGCGCGGGCGCTCCTCGAGCGGCCGGTTGTAGCCGCTCGTGTCGCCGAGCAGCTTCCCCGCCCCGAACGCCTTGAAGCACACCGTGCCGACCCCGAGCTTCTGCGCCAGCGGCAGCACGACGTCCACGTAGCGCGTGTCCACGAAGGGCCCGACGGGGAACAGCACCACGTCGCACGTCCCGCTCGCCAGCGCGGCGAGCAGCACGTCCGGGTGGTGGCTCGACACGCCGCGGAAGCGCGCGCGGCCGGCCCGGACCTCGGCGGCGAGCTGCTCCATGCCGCCGCCCGGCGCCGCGAGCGACTCCCAGGTGGCCATGTCCGACACGCCGTGGAACGCGAACAGGTCCACCGACGGCAGGCCGAGGCGCGCGAGGCTGTGCGCCACCTGCGGGGCCACCGGCGCGTCGAGGTGGTCGATCTTGTCGATCAGGAACACGCCGTCCCGCCGGCCCCTCAGCGCCGCGCCGACGATCTCCTCGCTGTAGCCGTCCTCGTACCCGGGCGCGGTGTCGACGACGTTGATCCCCGCGTCCAGCGCGCGGCGCAGCGTCGCGACGCACGTGTCC
>JADHED010002801.1_pt1 | contig 11398 bp, 9 predicted proteins | sample 8952041 | NCBI WGS metagenome assembly JADHED01 (sample SAMN16124423, study PRJNA663239) | bioreactor sludge metagenome | isolation source: sludge (control) | place: India:Bengaluru | collected 2018-09-08
TTACGCGGTTATCGTGACATGTTTCTTACTACCATTAGTCCTACTCAGTCTTGGACTGATTGCATTCAGCTTGCTAAAGACCCGCCATTCTTTTGTGGTCAAAACCTCGTGTCAGCAGCAGTACCATCAATACTTTTCTGCTCTAAAAACTGAAATTGGTTTTATCGAAACGTTGAACACACCCGCATTAACTCTGCATCATATTCAAATGACCTTGTTGCCGATGATTTGGTTTCCGCCGGCATTAAAGGCCTATCGCGCTATTTTAAAACTTCGAAAAAATTTGCAGAAAATACAAAATTTCGCCATAGAAAAATTTAACACATTAAATATAGCGCTCTCTATTAAAACATTTGCTGGAGTTCAGCACTCTCTTTACAGCGAAAATCGCAAATTAACTGAAACGCTCGCTCACCAGAGCCTGGCGACCTACTCCGTAAATACAAAACTCCAAATTGTAAAACGTATGAACATTCTATTTCCTCCATATGATCCCCATCCACAAATTGTAAAACGACAAGAATTCAGGATTTCTATGAAACATGGAATTCGTCCCAAGACTTGGATCAACGTCTTTGCCATACCGAAGCTGACGGAACAGTACACATGTTCGGCCTCTTTAAATGTCGAACCAAACAAACAACTTAAAATCACGTATCAACTATGAAAAATCACAAAATTGTAACTGAACTTTTAAGTGTCGCGACATTTACATTGATTCTAATTTTTCTAGCTTTTATCGCAAATTTTAAAATGGAGGGCCTATGAATCTAAAAAATAAAATTTCAAGTTTGATTGCCTGCCTCGATCAAAAGAATCGTCTGATTCTATTTTTCTTGGTAGGATTTGTGGTAGTTGGCTTTTCGCAAATAAAAGAACAATCAACCCGTACAGAATCAGACCGTTTTCAGATCGATACGATTATTCCGTCGGGATACGTTTTGATTCCTATAAAACTACTAAATGCCGATGCAATTTCTGCGGTCATTGGTACCCATGGTGTTGCTGATATCTACGCCACTATACAAGGCGAACGAACTAAACTGCTATTTGCTCGGACTAAAATAATAAAATCTCCGGTCGAAGATGCCACATTTTCAGTTTTAGTTAAAGAAACCAAAGCCCACCTACTCTCCAATAGCGAAAATCCATTTTTTGCAGCTGTTCAAAATCCACGCACACGAGCTATCGATACGACTTCTACTGAACGCAGCAAACCCGGCGTAAAAATCATTTATCAAAACTAGGTTGGAAAATATGTATCAAATACTCGCACTCATAATCATATGCGCAAATGCATTTGCAGAGCCCGCTATTTGGATAAACATGAATCGGGAATCTGTCGAGTTTCTGAACCACGTTATAAGCGAAGGTGATATCACTATTGCTGATTACTACCTATCAGTTTATGAGAACAAAAAAATCGACCAACACCTTCTGTTAGAAAAAATCGACTTCTTTTCTAAAAACAAAATGACGGCAGCAGCTCTGGACGACGAAGTTCAAAATCTACAAAAATCGTATATTTTTAATTCGAGTAATCGGCTGCTGCTATTCGAATATCTGAAACTTGAAGCTAATGCAGGTAAAAGTCTTTGCCATATCTATGCAAATGATTCCTCACTCAAGGAATCAGAACCTTTTTTCGAATCAAGCTGTTCTCTATCGCGCATTTCTTTATCAGGCTTGAATTCCGATTTAGAAAAATTCGACTACGTGTTGATCGATGGAAACAAAATCAATATTCAGGTTTCCCCCTATTTTTTTACGTCTGGGCAAGCTCATCATTTTGTGTTTATTTCCAATCGTTATCAAACTCAAGAAATCACCTCAACCGTTAAGAACTTGAAAAAAACTCCCCTATCGCTGACCCCTTGGGCTGAAGGCGAGTGTGCTCGGGATATCAAAAGTAGTGTTTCTCTATCTGAACCGGTTAAAATCTATTTTTCCAAAAACTGTGTTCAGAATTTAGGAACAAATAGCTCAGCTACCGTCGCTTTTATCAAACGAAATAAATATTATATTATTTCCGGGTTATTGATTTCACTCGCCGCTTTGTATGTTAGTTCCCAGTATGAATTGGTGGTAGGTCTACCTTAATAACTTTGCCATTTTCAAAATGAGTAACGTATAGCTTAGAATCATTCGATGTGACAGGATATGTATAAAAATTTAAGAACGGCTCTTGAAGGGTTTCGATTCCTGCTTGGGCCGAATCCTCTAGTGCAATTCGAGTCAGATCTACGCTGGCTTCTTCGATCGGCGAATCTGAACCAAAACTGAATGGCACCTTAGCTCGTCGTAATGCTTCCCAACCAAATAGATTTTTTAAAGTTTTATGATTCAATTTTTCATTTAGAAATTTCTTATCGCTTAACCAATGCGAGGGTTGCATATGACATCGCACAAACAAAGATTTCATTTTAGTGATCGTCTCAGGAGCCAACAACTGTACGTGTTCAAGATTTAGATACCCACGAATTTTTTGCGAATACAAACTTCTTGCTAAATCCACAACACTATCTACGGCTTTGTCACCCAGGGCGTGAACACTGAATTCTAGACCATTTTGCCAACATTTTTTCATTACGGACAACATGTCCTCATTACTCCAAAGGGCAATTCCGTTTTGGTTCGTTCCTTTGTAGTTTTCAAATAACCACGCAGTATTCGACCCTAACGAACCGTCCGCGAATATTTTAATTCCTTGAATATTCAAGTTTCGGTATTTAGTCGCACGTTCCAAAAGCGCAAACGGGATCAATGTTTCTAACGCCTGGGATGAAGTTTCAGCGTTAAAATTAATATCCGCAACGACTTTAAGTTCCCCATTTTTCTGCATGTCTTTCAATACGGACCACTGAGGCATTGAACAGGTCATATCGCGAATATGAGTAAATCCATTCTCCAAAAAATAATCTTGCGCTACCAACAAACAACGACGTATTTCACTCGGCGATAAAGCAGGAATATGGGCGTAGATCGAATAAAACGCACTTTCTTTTAAAACACCTGTTAAAGCTCCACTCGAATCTCGGTCAATGAAAGGCTGCAAGGTTGGTACATTTTCAATATGTGGAAGAATTTGTTTCAGAGCAGCGCTATTTAGCAAACAGCTGTGCGCATCTTTTTTAATAAAACACAGAGGCGACGTCGGACTTAAACGATCGACTTCTTTAAGCCCACTGGCATTTACTAATTGCGAATCAGTCCAACCAAAACCAAAAACCCAACCACCACGATAGTTCTGTGGCTGAAAATCTGAGGGTGTAATATCACTTAAGCACCGGAACTTTTGGATATCAAAATAGCTCTTCTTTTCACCGGTCATCAACCAATGAACATGACTATCATACAATGCCGAAATTGACGTTTTGTTGTCGTGCATATGCTCACTGGGTGACGGTTTTAGGCCGGCCCATGAAAACCCCTTTTTCACGTTTAGATGTGATACAAGTCGTGTATCACATCTAGAAGAATTATCAAAATGAAACTCTTTTCTCAGGCTAACCTGGCGTGATTATTGAACTTACTCTTAATAACAAAGGAAACGAGGTTTCTATGAGTACCCTAGCATTTATTTTAGTCTTAGCTTTGAGCGTTTCTGTGTACGCAAAAACGGAAGCAGGTCTGAGCGTAGAGGGCTACTCAAAAACTCAAAGGCAAAGTCGCAACTTAGCCGCAGCTGCCGTGAGCGACATGGGCGCGATTATGGATCAGTTGAACAAAATGAATGGTAAGCCAAAGGCTAAATCTTACGACAAAGAAAACGTCGGTTTCAGCGGTGAATCTGGTGCGCTGAAACGTATCCCGAAAAAAAAATCAGCAGTGACTTCTGTGGCCCCTGCTGATTCCACAAAATAATTTTGATTAATACCTTATCGGCCAGTATTTAAAGGTGGAGGTGAAGATACACCGCCAAGACCGCCGCCACCTAAAGATGGCAATCCACCAAGGCCGCCGCCGGCGCCTAATTGAAAGTTTCCACCTAAATAAGCAGAACCACCCAAACCGCCTCCGTACTGTATCGATTGAATTCTTTGGATAACACCCATTAATTCAGATTGAAGTCCCGAAATAGCTCTTTGTTTTTGCATCGCATTTTCATAGTAACGCATTTGTTGTTGCATCAACGCTTGTTGTTGCTGCATCTGCATTTGCATCATTTGCTGCTGCATTTGAATTCCACCAACACCAAGTCCACCTAGGCCGCCATCTAAACCACCGAGTCCACCTAGGCCTCCGAGTCCGCCCAATCCACCAAGGCCACCGCCTAAACCACCGAGTCCACCTAAGCCTCCAAGTCCGCCCAGTCCGCCAAGGCCACCGCCTAAACCACCGAGTCCACCTAAGCCTCCAAGTCCGCCCAGTCCGCCAAGGCCACCGCCTAAACCACCGAGTCCACCTAAGCCTCCAAGTCCGCCCAATCCCATAATTCCTGGGATACCAGCGCCACCAACCATTCCGTATGGATAACCGCCAAGAGCCGCATAGGGATTCATAAGTGCATTACCGCCTAAGCCTCCAAGACCGCCTAATGCTCCAAGACCACCAAGTCCGCCTTGTCCTAACATCGCAAGCGCCATTGGATCAATTCCACCCATCGCGCCAGCCATTCCAGGAAGACCGAAACCAAGACCGCCACCCGCCATCAATTGCGGATACATGCCTAATCCCATCGCGTTCAATCCCCAAGGACCATTTAGTCCCCATGGAGCCGCGCCCATGTTGTACATACCGCCACCAAGCTGTCCTCCAAGGGCCCACGCCGGTAAACCGAACGCACCACCGATTTGTCCCATACCACCAAGAGCTGCGTATGGACCCATGACTCCGCCCATACCACCGATTCCACCTGCCATACCCGCGCAGCCGAAACCACCTTGGCCAAGTCCCGCACCGAGTGCGCCCATGATACCTGGAAGTGCCGCCATAAACGGAGAACCCATTGGCATTTGAGTTGGGAAACCGAGTTGAGCATTTCTATCTTGCATGTTTCCGTAGAAACTTTTCGTGGATGAATACGCCATCAAGGCTACTAAAGAATTACCGATCACGCCGCCCCAGTTAGGTTCGCCGCTGCCGATCGTTCCGCCACCACTCACTGTACCCATACACTCAACGCAGATTCCACCCTCGCGGATTTCTTCGATACGTTGACGACGAGCTTCCATGATTTCTTCACGCATTGATTTTTGCATGTCAGGAATCTGAGCCGTAGCATCTTTGATAGCTTGTTGTTTGATTTCAATTTCTTTCTTTAAGTTTTCAACTTGTTTGAAAGATTTTGGATAATTTAAAACGGAAGCTTGGCAATCTGCTAAACTGAACTTCATACCACCAGTTAAATATTTACGCTGGCAGATAGTCGCGCTTAAACGACCTTTTGGATTGTTTTGCTTATCACAAACTTTTCCCCACTCAGCATCTAATTCTTTAGGCTCTACTACTAATTCGCCAGCTTCTTTTTCATCTTCTTCATAACGAGCTGATGCCGGCATACGTGATTTTTCTAATATTACCATCATTGTCGATTTTGGACCGATTGTACGTGATGGCGAGCCTGCTTTCTCTACAGTTCCCTTTGGAGCCGCAGGGGTTGCGCAACACTCATCTGTCGAGCCTGTACCCACAGTACCCGTCTGCGCACCTTTAACTTCAACTTTAGGAGTTGATGTTTGCGGCGGAGGAGCCACGTGCCCTTTGTAGTCTAAACAACGATTTTGCCCGTCAAAGTGAGCCTTGATGAATGAATACCCCTCTGCACTGAAATTCATTCTTAATGATGTATCGTATTTGCGAAGGCTCGCTTGCTCTTTAGAAAGTTCACGCTTGCTTTGTGCTAGTTCTTTTTTCCACTCAGCAATCTGTTTTTTCAATTCTGCAATTTCGTCTTTGTAACTGCTAGCTTCGTCAGCCTGAGATACTTGATAACCGCAACCTTGCAAACCACCTTGCAAACCATAACCCCAATATTGTGCTTGGGCGTGCATCGATGTTAAGATTGCACCAACAATCAATAGTCTCGAGAATCTCATAGTTTTCTCCTAATTTCTTTTATCACCTTCAGGATATCGTCCAAATAGAAAGAAAACTTGACTCATTTTTAATCGCTGGACTTAATTCTTGAAAAACTAGACTTAAGAAATACCTTAAATTCAGGTAGATTCTAAAGAATGGCGCCATCAACTACTCAAGTGAAACCAACCATCCTTTGTGTCGACGACGAAAACGACAATCTTGAAGCTCTCGAGCGCATTTTCCGCAAGAAATACAACATCCTAAAAGCAAGCTCGGGGAAGCAGGCCCTAGAAATTATTCAGCAACATGGCAATGAAATAAGCTTAATCCTAACTGACCAAAGAATGCCCGAAATGACGGGAATTGAAGTTCTTGAGAAAGTGATTGGTCAGTATCCCGATATGATACGAATTCTGATAACAGGCTTCACAGAATTAGAATCTGTTATCCAAGCGATTAATAAAGGACAGATCTACCAATACATCACTAAACCTTGGGATCCGGTAGAGCTATCAAACACGGTTGATCGTGCAGTTGAACGCTACACTGTTGGTCGCGAACTGAGTATTCGAACAAAACAACTCGAAGTCGCCTACAACGAATTAAAAACATTAGATGATGCCAAATCAAAATTTATGATTTTAATTAATCACGAACTAAAAACTCCACTAACGTCAATCATCAATTTTCTGTCTCTATTAAATGAAAGCCCTTTATCGGAAGAACAAAAACTATATGTCGATCGTACAATTAAAAGTTCTAACAAACTAAAACAAATTATCGAAGACGTGTTAATCCTTGTACGCGCAGAATTGAATCAATTACATTTAGATCCGCAATCCATTCTTATAAGTTCAATTGAAAATTTGATTAATATTGAAAATCAAGCGTTGAAGACGAAAAAAAATCTAACTCTATCAGAAGCTATCGAACCGCTAGAATTTAAAGCCGACAAGCGCTTGTTTGAACAAATTCTAAATCGCATTCTAAATAATGCGTTCAAATTTTCTACCGAAAGCGCAACCGTCGAAGTAAAAGGTTCCAAGATTGGCAACTTCTACGAATTTAAAATTATAAATCGTGGCGAAAACATCGCTGAACACGCACTTAAAAAAATATTTCAACCGTTTTTCATTGATGAAAATATAATGAATCATTCTATTGGGATAGGTTTAGGATTAAGCATTTGCGATAAACTTTTAAAAATGCACGGTACGTCACTGAATATTAGAAATGTAGAAAACGGCGTGCAAGTCGCATTTTATTTTCCACTGACCCAAACATAGTCGCATAGTCCGAAAATCGTTTCCGTAAGGTAATCTCTGCGATTGCAGACTTCGATCCCATTTGCATGGGCGTTTGGCACTATGATTCGTATTATTTTATTTAGCCTCTGTTTATCGCACGCCTCGCTATCTAAAAACCTAGTGATTCCTTTGGGTGAAACCGAATTTATTCCGCTTACAGGAAATCAAGTTTGGATAGAAAAAAAAGGTATCGTACGCGCTCAGGTCGCAGGAAAAAACTTAAAGATCATCGGTATAGAAACCGGTACTAGCTACCTAAAAACTAAAACTTCCCTCTATAGCATTCAAGTCATTAGACCAAATCAAATGGAACTCTACACAAAATTTTCAGGTTTGCTAAAAAACCGCCTGGGACTAAAACTCGCGGTGAATGATTCGAACGTTGAAATCACCGGAAATCTTTTTAAACTCAGCGATTGGCTCTTTTTAGCAAAAAATGTCGACAGAAACGATGACTATCTCTTCAAAGCTAGCATTGCTCCGGAGCTTATCCCTGACGTTAAACGCTATTTTATTTCTCAGTTCAAATTGCGCGGCCTAGCCGACCAGCGAATTAATTTTGAAAGCGAACCTCAGCTCAAATTGAATCCCAAAGATCCACACATCAGCTCTTACCGCGACCTACTAAAGCGGTATGGAATTCCAGTTCTAAAAGATTCTACGTCACTTATCTTAGAACCCATTATTAAAGTACAAATTACAGTAGCAGAAATCGATCGCGCCTTCATTCAGCGGTACGGTTTGGAGTTAGGGTCTCCATTGAAATCAGAAATTGTCCCAACTAAGTCATTCAAATCATTTGAGGCCGAATTGCACATGATGGAATCCGCAGGCAAAGGTCGCCTCCTTGCAAGCCCAAACATCCTCTGTAAAAGCGGTAAAGAAGCCGACTTCTGGGCTGGCGGTGAAATTCCCATCAAAACGGTTTCGCGATACTCGAGCGATATCGTTTGGAAAAAGTATGGCGTCTACCTAAAGGTAAAGCCTAAAGCCGACTATCTAGGACGCATCAGCGTTTCACTGCAAACGGAAGTGTCATCAATTGATTCCAGTTTAAGCGTCGATGGTATTCCTGGAATAACGACAAACAAAGTCTCGAGCTATTTCGATCTACCTGAAACAAAAATTATCGCCTTGTCGGGGCTGCTACAAGAAGTCGATGGCAAAAGCTATAGCGGCTTGCCGGGACTATCACGCTTGCCCATTATCGGCTCTTTGTTTTCAAGTCGTGACTTCAAAGAAAAACGTACAGAACTGGTTATCTTTGTTAAGCCCGAAGTTATGACTCGTGAAACAGATATCAACGTGCACACAAAACCTCGGCATATAGAGGGCCTGTAATGCTAGATCTGCAGAATATAGTTCAGCATGTAGTAGAAACTATTAAAAATCAGTCTCTAAAGGAGTTCACGTTTGAAAGACTACCTCGAGAAGCTAATCCCGATACTGATTTTTCAAATTGGATCGCCCCTCACCTTGTAGGTCTAAGCGATCCTAACCAAGCCCGTCTAAGAGACGAATTTTTGGGACTTGGTCCGATTGAACCCTATCTAAAAGACAATGACGTAACGGAAATTCTAGTTAATAGCCAAAACGATATTTGGGTAGAAATCAAAGGCCAATTGAATCGAGTAAACGATCGTTTCTATAGTGATTTTACGTATCAATTGTTTCTAAACAAACTTCTCAGTCGCGTCGATGGTGTGATCGACAAAGAGTCACCCGTACTCGATCGACCCATGTCACAGTTCCGTATTTGTATGGTCGACGAATGCTTAACTCATAAAAATTCCATTCTCAGTATTCGTCGACATCCCGACTATCAATGGACACTAGATAATTTATCTCATTCTGGGTGGTGTACCGAGGTTGAAAAAAAATGGTTTAAAAAATTGATTGAGACACAAAAGCGATTTCTTATTATTGGCCCCACTGGTTGCGGGAAAACATCGGTGATCAATGCACTCTTAGCAGAAACAGCACCAAATTGCCGCTCGATTATTATCGAAGACACGTCAGAAATCACAAGTGTAAATTCATGCAGTATAAAACTGCTCACGCGTACGCAGCGATCACAACTATTAGATATTACTCAAACTGACTTAGTGAGATCGTCACTCAGGCTAAGGCCCGATCGTATAATTATGGGGGAAATCAGAGGAACGGAAGCAAAAGACTTTTTAATGGCGCTTTCTACGGGGCACAGTGGGTCATTTGGATCCTTACACGCGAGCGATCCTCAGCAAGCATTGTTACGTTTGGAAATGCTTATACAAATGGGCGCACCTCAATGGAGTCTCGATGCCATTCGGAAACTTATTTTTCTAAGTTTAGATGGGTTAATAGTCCTTTCCAAAGAACCCGACGGCAAACGAATATTCAAAGACGCATATCAAATTACGTCGCTAGAATCGTCCGGTTTCTTACTGGATCGTTGGATCGCTTAAGAACCTACAACTTCAGTCGTATCGATAGATTTAGTCATCGTATCTTCACTCAATGCCGTGTCCTTATCTACTTTAGCTTCTAGATTTGCAAATTTTCGACTTACATCTTCAGCAATTTTAACTTTATGCATTTCGCCTCTACGAGAATAGCCAGCTAGTTTTGCTTCCGGCCCCTCGTCTTCAGCGCGGATGCTGATTCTATCTTCCGGTGTAATCGTTGAAAATTTATCTGCAAATGATAAATCCGGAGTTGTCGCTTTTACCGTTTCTGGCTGCATATCATCGAACACTACTTTTTGGGTCACTCGCCCCATTGGGCGTCCTAATAGCGGAGCTCCTGGGCGCGCAGGTTGTGCCCGTGAGTTATCAACATTTTGAGTGCGCGGACTTTTTGGTAGAATTGAACTAATTTTTTCCATATTTCACCTCCTGTGAAATTCACCGTGTGTCTCATCCTGAAACATATGGTAGTCATTTGCTCGGTAGGTATCGGAGAAAGCTAAAGGCTCAAGCAAAAATACTAGCCTTAAGGACTGACTAGAAAAATAAAAAAAGCCCGACTTCGTTTAGAAGCCGGGCTTGAGCAAAAAAGGACTTTTTAAAATATATATTAATTCTGTTTTTTAGCGTCTTCGATGAATTTCTCCGCTTGTGGAGATAATCTCACGCCGACTTCGTTCAGCTGATCACGATTAACAGGAGTTGGCGCCTCTGACATTAAGTCAGTCGCTTTCGCTGTTTTCGGGAAGGCGATTACATCACGAATAGCATCCGTACCACACAATAACATAATCAAACGGTCCATACCCCAGGCGATTCCACCATGCGGAGGAGTACCGTATTTCAAGGCATCCAAGAAGTAACCAAATTTAGTTTTAGTATCCTCTTCTGACATACCTAAAACGCGGAACATCGCTTGTTGAATTTCATTGCGATAGATACGAATACTTCCGCCACCTAACTCATATCCGTTACAAACTAAATCGTAGGCTTTCGCTAACATTTTACCAAAGTTTTTTTCGTTGTTGTTGATCAAGTCATCATATGATTCATCTTTAGGCGATGTGAACGGATGGTGACGAGCGACCCAGCGTTTTTCATCTGGTGAGTACTCTAACAACGGGAAATCAACTACCCATAAGAAGTGATATTTTGAACGATCTAGTAAATTAAGTTCCCGGCCTAAATGTAAACGTAATGTACTCAGTGTCGCGCATGCAGGATCGTAATCATCGGCTACGATTAAACATGCATCACCTTTTTGCGAACCTGTCGCTTTGAAAATACCTTCCAACATTTCTTTAGAAAGAAATTTTGAAATTGGCGTTGATAGCTCGCCGCTCTCTTCAGACTTGATCCACACGAGGCCCTTGGCGCCTGCACGTTTTGCAATTTCCGTTAATTTATCAAATTGACCACGAGTATAGCTGCCACCCTTTGGAACCGAAATTCCTCGAACGATTCCACCACGTGCAATCACTTCATCAAATACTTTGAAACCAGATGATGTCCCAACAACTTTAGAAAGATCTTTGATTTCCATTCCGAAGCTTATGTCTGGTTTATCTGAACCGTAACGATCCATAGCTTCTTGGAAACTCATGCGAGTAATTTTTGGAATGT
>JADHED010002802.1_pt1 | contig 11395 bp, 7 predicted proteins | sample 8952041 | NCBI WGS metagenome assembly JADHED01 (sample SAMN16124423, study PRJNA663239) | bioreactor sludge metagenome | isolation source: sludge (control) | place: India:Bengaluru | collected 2018-09-08
CAGCTTCTTCATCATGTTCACCATCGGCATCACCAAGGGCCGCTGGAACACGCTGGTGACGGCGCTGCAGCAGTTCAAGGACGACTACGACCGCAACCAGCCGATGTGGCGCATCATGCCGGAGTTCTGCGCCCAGCACCGCCGCTACGAGAAGATGGGGCTGCGCGACCTGTGCCAGCACGTGCACCAGCTCTACGCCAAGTACGACATCGCGCGCCTGACCACCGACATGTACCTGAGCGAACTGACGCCGGCCATGAACCCGGCCGACGCCTACGCCTGCATCGCCCGCCGCCAGGTGGAGCGGGTGGAGATCGACCAGCTCGAAGGCCGCATCACCACGGCGCTGGTGACGCCCTATCCGCCCGGCATTCCGCTGCTGATTCCGGGCGAGGTGTTCAACCGCAAGATCGTCGACTACCTGAAGTTCGCGCGCGACTTCGCGCTCGAGTGCCCCGGCTTCGAGACCGACATCCACGGCCTGGTGGAGGTGGAAGACGACCACGGCCATGTGCGCTACTTTGCCGATTGCGTGGCCGCCGATGCCCGTGGGGTGCGCGGCGGTTTATGATGAAGCGTGTGACCACTGAGGAGAACCGATGTTTCCTGAATACCGCGATCTGATCACCCGTCTCAAGGGCGAGGGCTCGAACACCCGTTTCCTGAACCTGTTCGAGCGGCACAACGAACTGGATCACCAGATCAAGGCCATGGAAGGCCACGATGCCGGTGCCATCCACAGCGAGATCGAGACGCTGAAGAAGGAAAAACTGCGCGTCAAGGACGAGCTGTACACGATCCTGCGGCAGGAGGCCACGGTCGGCAAGTGAGCCGCCCATCGCGCGCCGCACAAACCCGCCTCGCCCAGGCGGGTTTTTTGTGGGCTTTTATGTGCTCTGGCGCATATCTGGCAAGCGCCAGAAGCTATCGAATTGGTAGCGGTTCAGAAGCGAATCCCGGCCGGGTTGGTGGCGTTGCGCGGGGGGGCGATGCTGGGCTCGGCCGGCGTTGCCGCGGCGGGGGCAGTGGCTTCGCGGGCCGTACCGGTGGCCGCGGCGGGCACGGGGCTTTGGGCCACCAGCGGTGTGGCGGCCGGGCGCTGATAGGCCGCCGGCAACTGCGAGGTTCTGGGATAGCCGGCGGCGTCGAGGTACTGGCTCCACTCCTGGTCCGAATAGCCGCTCAGGCGCTGACCGCCGATGGTCAGCACCGGCACCTGGCTGGCACCGGCCAGCCGCTGCAGGGCTGCGATGTCCTCGTTGGACTGCACGGTTTTTTCACTGAACGGCACGCCGCGCTGGATCAGCAGGTTGCGGCCGCTGACGCAGGGCGGGCAATCGGCGGAGGTGTAGAGCGTGACGGGAAAGCGCTGCACGGTCTGGCTGAGCGTGTAGGGCAGCGTGGCGCTGCCGCTGCGCCGGGTATCGCCGCCGAGCGGGGCCACCTGGCGACCCGCCTGCGCGGGAGGCGGCTGGTCGCTGTAGCTGACGCCGCCGGGCCCGCTCGAACGGTACACCTGCGCCTGGACGCCGCCCGCCAGCAGCAGGGCGCTCAAGGCCGTGACGAGAAGCAGAGGGTGACGACGATGCACGGGCGATTCTCCTGCGGGCGGGGTGGACGACAAGGGCTGCGGGCCGGCCGCCGTGCGCCTCAAGCCATGCCCTGGTGGCGCAGCAGCGCGTCCAGGCTGGGCTCGCGGCCACGGAAGGCCTTGAACGATTCCATGGCCGGGCGGCTGCCGCCGGCTTCCAGAATCTCGCGTCGGTATTTTCGTCCGGTTTCGACGCTGGGCAAGCCCTCGGGCGTCACGCTTTCCTCGAACGCGGCGTAGGCGTCGGCCGACAGCACTTCGGCCCACTTGTAGCTGTAGTAGCCCGCGGCGTAACCGCCAGCGAAGATGTGGCTGAAGGTCTGTGCCGTGCGCGCGAACGGTGGCGGCTGCAGCACCGCCACTTCGCGTCGCACCGCGTCCAGCAGGGGCTGGAAGTCCTGGCCGCTGGCGTGCTCGGTGTGCAGCAGCATGTCGAACAGGGCGAACTCGATCTGTCGCACGGTCTGCAGGCCGGCCTGGTAGTTGCGGGCGGCGATCATCCTGTCGAACAGCTCGCGCGGCAGCGGCTCGCCGCTGTCGACATGGGCCGTCATGTGGCGCAGCACTTCCCATTCCCAGCAGAAGTTCTCCATGAACTGGCTGGGCAGCTCGACCGCATCCCACTCGACGCCGCTGATGCCCGAGACGTCGCGCTCGTTCACCTGCGTCAGCAGATGGTGCAGGCCGTGGCCGAATTCGTGGAACAGGGTGATGACGTCGTCGTGCGTGAGCAGCGGCGGCGCGCCATGAACGCCCTCGGCGAAGTTGCACACCAGCTGGGCCACGGGGGTCTGCAGGCGGCCGTTGTCCGGGCGCAGCCAGCGGGCACGCACGTCGTCCATCCAGGCGCCGCCGCGCTTGCCGGTGCGCGCGCCAGGGTCGAGATAGAACTGGCCCAGCAGTTGCCCGTCGCGCTCGATGCGGTAGAACTCGACCGAGGGGTGCCAGACCGGCGCCGCGTCGCGGCGGATGGCGACTTCGAACAGGGTCTCGACGATCTTGAACAGCCCGGCCAGCACCTTGGGCGCCTGAAAGTACTGCTTGACCTCCTGCTCGCTGAAGGCGTAGCGCGCTTCCTTGAGCCGTTCGCCCAGATAGGGCCAGTCCCAGCTCTGCGGATCGGCCAGGTCCAGCCGTTCGCGCGCGAAGGCGCGCAGGTCGGCCACGTCGCGCTCGGCGTAGGGCCGGGCCTTGGTCGCCAGCTGGCGCAGAAAGTCGATCACCTGGCGCGGCGATTCGGCCATCTTGGGCACCAGGGACACGTCGCCGTAGCTGGCGTAGCCCAGCAGCTGCGCTTCTTCGTGGCGCAGCGCCAGGATTTCGCGGATCAGCGGTGCGTTGTCAAAGCGCGTGGCATCGCCTTCGGCCTGGTCGGAGGCGCGCGTGACGTAGGCGCGGTACAGGCGCTGGCGCAGCGCGCGGTCATGCGCGAACTGCATCGCCGGCAGGTAGCTGGGCAGCTTCAGGGTGAGCTTGTAGCCGGACTGGCCGTCGGCCTGGGCGGCGGCGCGGGCCGTGGCCAGGACATCGGGCGGCAGGCCTTCGACCTCGGCTTCGCTGGCATAACAGGCGTAGGCGTCGGTGGCGTCGAGCGCGTTCTCGCTGAACTTCTGGCTCAGCTCGGCCAGACGTTCCTGGATGGCGGCGTAGCGCTGCTTGGCTGCGCCCTGCAGCTCGGCGCCGCCCAGCACGAAGTCGCGCAGGGCGTTGTCGCGCGCGCGCCGCTGCGCGGCGTCCAGCGGCGCCGGGTCGATGGCCTTGTAGCGGGCGTACAGCCGCTCGTCGCTGCCCAGCCGGGTCCAGAACTCGGTGACCCGGGGCAGGGCGGCGTTGTAGGCGGCGCGCAGCTCGGGCGTGTCGGCCACGCTGCTCAGGTGGCTGACGGCGCCCCAGGAGCGGCCGAGTTCTTCGGTGGCCACGTCCAGCACCCGGGCTATTGCGTCCCACTGCGCGGGAAAGTCTGCCGTCGTAACGCTGGTCAGGGCCGCGTCGGCACGCGCCAGCAGTTGATCCACGGCGGGCGCTACATCGGCGGGTGTGATGCGATCGAAGGGAATATGGCCCGAGAAGTCGAGGAGGGGGTTGCTCATGCTGGTTTAGATGGCGGTGCCTGGATGGGGTTCAAGCAGATATTTACAGGCTTACAGGCGCTCGGCCGCTTCCAGGGTGTTGACCAGCAGCATGGTGATGGTCATGGGGCCGACGCCACCGGGGACTGGGGTGATGTAGCCGGCGACTTCTTTCACGCCGTCAAAATCGACGTCGCCGCAGAGCTTGCCCTCGTCGTTCCTGTTCATGCCCACGTCGATGACCACGGCGCCGGGTTTCACCATGTCTTTGGTCAGCACATTGCGTTTGCCCACGGCGGCGACGACGATGTCGGCCTGGCGCGTCATGGCGGCCAGGTCGGCCGTGCCACTGTGGCATACGGTGACCGTGGCGTTGGCCGCCAGCAGCATCATGGCCATGGGCTTGCCGACGATGTTGCTGCGGCCAATCACCACCGCGTGCTTGCCGCGCAGGTCCTTCATGCCGATGCTTTCCAGCATCTTCATGCAGCCGTAGGGCGTGCAGGCCTTGAAGCCGACCTCGCCGACCATCAGCGCGCCGGCGCTGGCGATGTGGAAGCCATCGACATCCTTGGCCGGTGAGATGGCCTCGATGACCTTGTGGTCGTCGATGTGCTTGGGCAGGGGCAGCTGCACCAGGATGCCCTGGATGGATGGGTCGTTGTTGAGCGCCTCCACGCGCGCCAGCAGCTGTTCTTCAGTCATGGTGGCGTCGTACTTTTCGAGCACCGAGTGAAAGCCCACGTCCTCACAGGCCTTGACCTTGTTGCGCACATAGACCTGGCTGGCCGGGTTGTCACCCACCAGCACCACGGCGAGACCCGGGATGATGCCGCGGGCCTTCAGGGCGGCCGTGCGCTGGGCCACTTCGGTGCGCAGTTGGCGCGACAGGGCGTTGCCGTCTATCAGTTGGGCTGTCATTGTTGAATTGTCCGCAATACAAATGAAAAAGCTGCCTGGCGCTTATGTAGTATGCGCAGGCAGCTATGAAAAAAGGAGTATTCAGGCCTTGGCCGTGCTTTGTCCCAGGGCTATCTTGAGCAGGTCGGCCACGGTGTTGGCGTTGAGCTTTTCCATGATGTTGGCGCGGTGCGCCTCCACCGTCTTGATGCTGATGCCCAGGTCGTCGGCGATCTGCTTGTTCAGGCGGCCGGCGACGATGCGTTCGAGCACCTGCGCTTCGCGGCCGGTGAGCTTGGCCAGCAGCGCGTCGCGGCTGGCGGCCTGCTGGTGTTCGGCGAAGCTGGTGCGGGCCTGCTCCAGCATGCGCTCGACCAGGGGCATCAGGTGGTCTTCGTTGAAGGGCTTCTGGATGAAGTCCATGGCCCCCTTCTTCATGGTGTCGACCGCCAGCGGCACGTCGCCATGGCCGGTGATGAAGGCCATCGGCAGGGGCGAGTGGCGCTCGTTGAGGCGGTCCTGGAGCTCCAGCCCGCTCATGCCGTCCATGCGAATGTCGATGATCAGGCAGGCCACTTCGCGCGGGTCGTAGCGGGCCAGAAAGGCCTCGGCCGACTCGAAGCAGCGTACGCGGTAATCCTGGCCTTCCAGCAGCCACTGCACCGAATCAAGCACCGCCTCGTCGTCGTCCACCACGTAGACCGTGCCTCGTTTCGGAATCAGACTCATGCAACTTCCCTGAGGTTGTGGTCGGACGGGCGGGCATCCTGTGCCGGACCGACCGGGATCCAGAAACTGAAGCGGCAGCCCACGACCTGGCCGGCATTGTAGAGGTTCTCGGCGTGGATCCGGCCCTGGTGCGACTCGACGATCGAGCGGCACAGATTGAGGCCGATGCCCAGGCCGTCGCTCTTGGTGGAGAAGAAGGCTTCGTACAGCCGCGCCAGCGCCTCGGGCGCCAGACCGCGCCCGTTGTCGGTCACGCTGAACTGCACCGTGGGCTGATCTTCGATGTCGCGCTGCACCACGCGCAGCTCGATCAGGCGCTGGCCCGGCGCACGCTGGGCGACGTCGATCGATTCGGCGGCGTTCTTGATCAGGTTCATCAGCACCTGCTCGATCAGGATCGGGTCCACGTGCAGGGCCGGCAGGTCGGTGGCGATCTGGCGCACCAGCCGCACGTTGCGGCGGCGCAGTTCGATCTCGGCCAGCTCCAGCACCTGCTCGACCATCGGCGTCACCTCGGCCCAGGCACGGCGCGGCTCGCTGCGCTTGACGAAGCTGCGGATGTGCTGCACCACCTGACCGGCGCGCTGCGCCTGGCGGGCGGTCTTGTCGAGTGCGCCGAGCAGATCGTCACGGCTGATCTGCCCGCTGCGCACGCGCGAGATCATGCCGGTGCAGTAGTTGCTGATTGCCGTCAGCGGCTGGTTCAGCTCGTGGGCGACGCTGGAAGCCATCTCGCCCATGGTGATCAGGCGGCTGGCGGCTTCGGCGCGCTCGGCCTGCGCGGCGGCCTGCTCCTCGGCCTGCCGGCGGGCCGTGATGTCGGTGGCGATCACCATCTGCACCAGGCGGCCGTCCACCCAGTTCAGGTAGCGCGAGCGCACTTCCAGCCACTTGTTCAGGCGTTCGATGTAGACCTCGGCATGCTCTGCCAGCGGCGCGTTGGCCAGGCTGTCGACCGGCAGACCGGCCAGGGAGTCGACCGTGTCCAGGCTCTCTTCGGACGCCTGGGTTTCGGGCGTTCCGGCGCGCTCCACCAGCTTCAGGTGGCCGGCGGTGGTGCCGTCGAACCACTGGCGATACAGCTTGTTGGCAAACAGCAGCTCCTGGCTGCCCAGCGGCGCCACCGACACCGAAGCGTCCAGCGCTTCCAGCACGGTGGTGAAGCGCTCGTACGAGGCCGACAGCTGGCGCCGCACCCGGTTCGGTTCGGTGATGTCGGTCATCGACGCCATCCAGCCGGCATGCTTGCCGGTGGCGTCGATCAGGGGCGAGACGTACAGGCGGGCATCGAACAGCGAGCCGTCCTTGCGCTTGACACTCATCTGGAAGCCGGCCGGGTCGGCCGTGCCGCGCAGCTCCTCCTTCAGGCGCGACGACAGCTCGGCGCGGTCGGCGTCGGGCCAATAGCTGAACGGCTCGGCCTGGCCCAGCAGCTCTTCCTCGCTCCAGCCCGTCATCTGGCAGAAAGCCGGGTTGACGTAGATGATGCGCCCCTGCAGATCGAGCGCACGCATGCCGGTGAGCATGGAGTTTTCCATCGCCCGACGGAAGCTGGTTTCGGCCAGCAGCGCATGCTGCGCCTGCTGACGGCGTTGCGACTGGCGCCAGTTGGCGATCAACATCCATGCCGTCATGCTGGCCAGCACCGCCACCAGCCAGAACAGCGTGCCACCGACCACGCCTTGTGAGGTGCGCCAGGCCTGGGCGCGCAGCACCAGCCCGTTGCCGACCGGGGAGACCGGGCTGTCGAAGGCGTTGACCTGCTCGCTCCAGGGCAGGTACTCCGACAGGCCGGTGCGGTCCGGGATGGTCTGGCCGGCCAGCAGCTGGCCCTTGGCGTCCAGCAGCGACACGGCGTATTTGGCCAGCACCTCCGACGGCACGCCATAGCGCAGCAGGCCATCGACCGAGTATTCCGCCAGCACCACGCCGGCGAACTGCGCGCGCGGCGTGATCGGCACGTGCAGGTACAGCACCGCATCGGCGTCCTCGACGGCCAGCGGCTGGTTGTACACGGCCTGGCGCAGATCCTGTGCCAGACTGTAGCCCTCGCTGACCTCGCCGGGCTTGAGCCGGCCGTCGGCGATCCAGTCGGGCTGGGGCGACACGCTGGGCGAAGTCTGCGTGGTGCGCAGCCGGCGCTGGCCGTCGATCCAGCTGACCGCGCGCAACTCCGGGTACTGCGCCACCATGGCCTCGGCGCGGGCGTCGAACTGCAGCGCCGTCATTTCGCGGTCGGCCAGCTCGCGCGCCAGCCGCATCAGCTGCTCCTGGCGCTCCAGCAGGCGCAGGCGCAGGCGTTGCTGGCTGTATTCCACGTCACGTTTGACGGCCTCCTGCTCGCGCCGCGTTTCCTCCAGGCGCAAGTACCAGAAGGCCGACACGATGGCCGCCAGAAACAGCAGCACCGCCGCCAGCGGGGCCAGCTGGGCGATCGGATCCTGACCTTTGAGCAGGCGCTGCCAGCGTGTCCGGGGCGGACCGGAGTCGTACAGGGTGGAGGCAAGTTCGGACTGCATGCATGTCCAGTGTACGTGGCTGAAGACGGCCGTGGCGGCGTGGGTGCGCACTCCGGCCCGTCAGGGCCGTCGAGGCGCTGGCTGGAGATGCGCTGCGGACAAGGGTGTGACCGATCAGAATTGCGTATTATGAGATAACAAATTACTATTTGAAATTGCGCCGATTTGTGCGATCATCGCCGCTGGTTGGGTCACAATGACTTCGACAACATGAGAGGAGACGCGAAGATGTCCAACAATCCACAGGCGCAGTCTGCTGCCGAACTGGATGCCCAGGAAACCCGTGAATGGCTGGACGCGCTGACGGCGGTCATCGAGCGCGAGGGCCCCGAGCGCGCCCACGCGCTGCTGGAAGGCCTGCTGGAGCACGCCCGCCAGGCCAGCATCGACCTGCCGTTTTCCGCCAACACCGGCTACGTCAACACGCTCGAGCCTGAGCAGGAGGCGCGTTGCCCGGGCAACATCGCGATTGAAAAGCGCCTGCGCGCCTACATGCGCTGGAACGCCATGGCCATGGTGGTGCGGGCCAACCGCATCGACCCGCCCGAAGGCGGCAGCCTGGGTGGCCACATCGGCTCGTTCGCTTCGCTGGCCAGCATGTGGGGCGCCGGCTTCAACCATTTCTGGCATGCCGAGAGCGAACACCACGGCGGCGACTGCATCTACTTTCAGGGTCACAGTGCGCCCGGCATCTATGCCCGCGCCTACCTGGAAGGTCGCATCAACGAAGAGCAGCTGGAAAACTTCCGCCAGGAGGTCAAGGGCAAGGGCCTGTCCAGCTACCCGCACCCGCACCTGATGCCTGGCTTCTGGCAGTACTCCACCGTGAGCATGGGCCTGGGGCCGATGATGGCGATCTACCAGGCGCGCTTCATGAAGTACCTGCACGCGCGCGGCATCGCCAACACCGAAGGGCGCAAAGTTTGGGTGTTTCTGGGCGACGGCGAAATGGACGAGCCCGAAAGCCGCGGCGCCATCACGCTGGCTTCGCGCGAGAACCTGGACAACCTGATCTTCGTCATCAACTGCAACCTGCAGCGCCTGGACGGCCCGGTGCGCGGCAACGGCAAGATCATCCAGGAGCTGGAGGGCGACTTCCGCGGCGCGGGCTGGCACGTGATCAAGCTGCTGTGGGGCAAGGGCTGGGACGAGCTGCTGGCGCGCGACAAGAGCGGCAAGCTCAAGCAGGTGATGATGGAGACGCTCGACGGCGACTACCAGACCTACCGCGCCATGGACGGCGCCTACATCCGCAAGCATTTCTTTGGCAAGTACCCTGAGACGCTCAAGCTCGTAGAGCACCTGTCCGACGACGAGATCTGGGAGCTGCGCCGCGGCGGGCATGAGCCCGAGAAGGTGTACGCCGCCTTCCACGCCGCCAACGCGCACCAGGGCCAGCCCACGGTGCTGCTGGTCAAGACCGTGAAGGGCTATGGCATGGGCAAGGCCGGCGAGGCCAAGAACACGGTGCACCAGACCAAGAAGCTGGACGACGAGGACATCCGCTACATCCGCGACCGCTTCAACATCCCGATCCCCGACAGCGAGCTCGACAAGCTGCCCTACTACAAGCCGGCCGACGACACGCCGGAGATGAAGTACCTGCACGAGCGCCGCAAGGCCCTGGGCGGCTACCTGCCGCACCGCCGCCAGCAGGCGGACGAGCAGTTCACCGTGCCCGCACTCGACACCTTCAAGGCCGTGATCGAGCCCACGGCAGAGGGCCGCGAGATCAGCACCACGCAGGCCTATGTGCGCTTTTTGACGCAGCTGCTGCGCGACAAGGCCCTGGGCCCGCGCGTCGTGCCCATCCTGGTGGATGAGGCGCGCACCTTTGGCATGGAGGGGCTGTTCCGCCAGATCGGCATCTACAACCCGCTGGGCCAGCAGTACACCCCGGTCGATCGCGACCAGGTGATGTACTACAAGGAGGACAAGGCTGGCCAGATTCTGCAAGAGGGCATCAACGAGGCGGGCGGCATCTGCTCGTGGATTGCGGCGGCGACGTCGTACTCGACGAACAACCGCATCATGATCCCGTTCTATGTGTATTACTCGATGTTCGGCTTCCAGCGCTTTGGCGACTTTGCCTGGGCCGCCGGCGACATGCAGGCGCGCGGCTTCATCCTGGGCGGCACGTCCGGGCGCACCACGCTCAATGGCGAGGGCCTGCAGCACGAGGACGGCCACAGCCACATCCTGGCCGGCACCATCCCCAACTGCATCAGCTACGACCCGACGTTCGCGCACGAGGTGGCGGTGATCCTGCACGACGGCCTGAAGCGCATGGTCGAGAAGCAGGAAAACGTCTTCTACTACATCACCCTGCTGAACGAGAACTACGCCATGCCGGGCCTCACGCCGGGCACCGAGCAGCAGATCCTGCAGGGCATGTACCTGTGCAAACCCGGCGCCGAGGGCGAGCGGCGCGTGCAGCTGCTGGGCTCGGGCTCGATCCTGCGCGAATCGCTGGAGGCGCAGAAGCTGCTGGCCACCGACTGGGGCGTGCAGGCCGATGTGTGGAGCTGCCCGAGCTTCAACCAGCTCACGCGCGAAGGCCAGGACGTCGAACGCTGGAACCTGCTGCACCCGCTGGAGCAGCCGCGCGTGCCCTTCGTGGCGCGCCAGCTGGCCGGCCACCCGGGCCCGGTGGTGGCGTCGACCGACTACCTCAAGAACTACGCCGAGCAGATCCGCCCCTTCGTGCCCAAGGACCGGCCCTACATCGTGCTGGGCACCGACGGTTTCGGTCGCAGCGACTTCCGCGCCCGCCTGCGCGAGCACTTCGAGGTCGATCGCCACTACATCGCGGTGGCGGCGCTCAAGGGTCTGGCCGATGCCGGCGCGCTGCCCAGGCAGAAGGTGGCCGATGCCATCCGCAAGTACGGCATCGACACCGACAAGATCAACCCGCTGCACGCCTGAGGGAGACGAGTCATGGCACTGGTGGAAGTCAAGGTCCCGGACATCGGCGACTTTTCGGACGTGGCGGTGATCGAGCTGCTGGTGGCGCCCGGCGACACCGTGAAGCTCGAACAAAGCCTGATCACGGTGGAGTCGGACAAGGCGTCGATGGAGATCCCCTCCAGCGCCGCCGGCGTGGTCAGGGAGCTCAAGGTCAAGATCGGCGACAAGGTCAGCCAGGGTTCGCTGGTGCTGTTGCTCGAATCCGCGGATTCGGCATCAAAGCCGGCTCCGGCGCAGGTGCAGCAAGCGCCAGTAGCTATTGATACAATAGCAAACGCGGCGCCCCCGGCGGCTGCATCGGTGGCCAGCGGGCCGGTCGAGGTGCGCGTGCCCGACATCGGTGACTTCAAGGACGTGGCGGTGATCGAGGTGTTCGTCCAGCCCGGCGACACGATCAGGGTCGAACAAAGCCTGATCACGGTGGAGTCCGACAAGGCCTCGATGGAAATCCCCTCCAGCGCCGCCGGGGTGGTGAGGGAGATGAAGGTCAAGGTCGGCGACAAGGTCAACCAGGGCGATCTGCTGGCGCTGCTGGAAGGCGCCGCACCGGTGGCCGCAGCGCCGGCCGCGGCGGCGCCGGCCAACGCCCCGGCTCCCGCCGCCGTGTCGGCCCCGGCGGC
>JADHED010002772.1_pt1 | contig 11394 bp, 6 predicted proteins | sample 8952041 | NCBI WGS metagenome assembly JADHED01 (sample SAMN16124423, study PRJNA663239) | bioreactor sludge metagenome | isolation source: sludge (control) | place: India:Bengaluru | collected 2018-09-08
TGTGGCTCTACCGGTATTTTGATTCCCCGGGCCGGCGGGTCCATTACCAGTAATCCCCAAGGATATGAAGCGTTTTAGGTCATTTGCCCGGGTCCTCAGGCCCGAACCCGTGTTCCAGACGCTGCTGCTGCGGCTTGCCGGGGTATACGCGCTTTTTATGCTGTGCCGCCTGATTTTCATGGCGTATAACCACAGCTATTTCTCTTTCAGCGGTGCGCACACGCTGCAGTGGCTGTGGGGGGGACTGGTATTCGACACCGTGGCCATTCTGTATGTCAACGTCCTGTATATTATATTGGGAACCATCCCTTTGCAGGTTCGGTACCGGAGATGGTACCAGGCTGTTCTTGGCACCGTCTTCGTCATTTCAAATGCCATTGCCCTGGCTGCCAACCTGGCGGACATCTTTTATTATCCCTTTACCCTTACCCGCACCACCGCGTCAGTGTTCCGCCAATTTGCCCATGAGCAGCACCTCGGCACGCTGTTCCTGAAATTCCTGACCGATTACTGGTATGGCACCCTTGCATTTGCCGCACTGGTGGCCGCCCTTGTAATGCTTGCACGCATTACCCGCCCGCGCAGCGGCGTTCCTGCGCCAGATGTCTGGTATTACCTCAAGGCCCTGGTACTGATGCTGGTGACCTATACCCTGTTTATCGGAGGGGTGCGGGGAGGGTATAAACACAGTACGCGTCCCATTACCCTCAGCAATGCCGGCCAGTATGTCAGCCAGCCCAATGAAGTTTCCATCGTGCTGAACACTCCGTTCTGCATCCTGAAAACCCTTGAAATCAAAACGTTCACCCATGTGGAATTTGTAACCCCGGAAGAAGCCGACCGCCTGTTTCCGGTGGTGCATGTTCCGCCTGCCACAGAATCCATGGTGAAAAAAAACGTGGTGATCATCATCCTCGAAAGTTTCGGAAAGGAGTTTTTCGGGTTTTTCAATAAAGACCAGGGGCCTGATTACCGGTCCTTCACCCCCTTCCTCGACAGCCTCTGTGAACAAAGCCTTACCTTCAGGTATAGCTATGCCAACGGCAGGAAGTCGATCGACATCATGCCCACCGTGCTTGTAAGCATTCCGTCGGTCGTGGAGCCCTTTGTGCTGACAGAAAGCTTTTCGAACCGGATGCAGAGCCTTCCATGGCTGCTGGAACAGGAAGGTTACCGTACGTCCTTCTTTCATGGCGCCCCCAATGGTTCCATGGGATACCTCGCCTTTTCAAACCTCATCGGCATTGACCGGTATTATGGCATGAACGAATATGGAAACAAGGCCGATTTCGACGGTTTCTGGGCCATATGGGATGAGGAATTTTTCCAGTATTTTGCCCGGGAGCTCGGAAATACGCCACAGCCTTTTCTTTCCACGATTTTCAGCGCCTCTTCACACCATCCGTTCGGACTTCCGGAACGATATACCGGGAAATTTCCCGAAGGGCCCCATCCGATCAACCGGTGTATTGCCTACACCGACATGGCCGTCAGGCGGTTTTTTGAAACCGCATCGAAAACAGACTGGTACCGGAACACCCTCTTTGTCATCACGGCTGACCATTGCCAGTCGCAGCCCTCAAAGGAGATATACCGCACCTCGGCAGGATCATTCGAGGTACCCGTCATTTTTTTCACACCCGACGGAAGCCTGAAAGGTGAGGATCCCCGGCTGGTCCAACAGATCGATATCATGCCGGTGGTACTGGGGCAGTTGCATTACAATAAACCCTATTTTGCCTTTGGCAGCGATGTAGTCCACGGCGATGGCACCAATATGGTGGTAAATTATATCAACGGCGTATACCAGCTTTTTTACAAGGATTATCTGATCATGGCCGACATGAAGGAAACGCGGGGGATTTACCGTTTCAAAACCGACCGCATGCTCAGGGAGAACCTGACAGGCAAAGCAGGAGCCATGCAGGACACCCTGGAACTGAAAATCAAGGCCTTCATGCAGCAGTATAACAACCGGATGCTGGAGAACCGGATTTCGGTACCCTGATTTCCGCGTTATTTTCCCCCCAGTGCTTTTAGCCGTAACAATCCTTCCATGAAATAATAGTCGGCATACACCAGCGGAACATCCACCTCTGAGTTGTGTGGCAGGCTTCCTGTGCAATGGCTGAGGATGAAGAAATCATTTTCCTTGTCGCCGAAATAGGGCGGGGATGAAAGCGAATGCAGGATTTTTTCCCCAAAGGCACGGTATTTTACGCCGGTGGCACCGGTGTAAGTGCTCAGTTCGAGCAAGGCTGAGGCCATGATGGCCGCAGCGGCTGCATCCCTCGGAATGGGTAGGTATTTGGCCGGATTGTAATCCCATTCCGGCTTCAGCGCGGTATCCGGCGCCATATAATCCCAATATGGTATTCCGTCTTCCGGAACCGTGGGGATCTGCATCAGATAGTCAGCGATATGTGCGGCAAAATTGAGATACATGGTGTCTTTTGTAAACCGGTAAGTCATCACATAACCGTATAACCCCCATGCCTGTCCCCGCGACCACGATGACGCATCGGTAAAGCCCTGGTGGGTACCTTTGTCGAGCACGGCTCCGGTAAGGGTATCGTAGTTAACAACATGGTAGCAGGAGTAGTCTTCGCGGTAATGGTTTTTCATGGTGGTTTGGGCATGGGTTACCGCGATTTCAGCATACTTCGGATCCCCGCTGAGCTGGCTTGCCCTGAAGAGGAGTTCAAGGTTCATCATGTTGTCGATGATCACGGGATAGTGCCATTCAACCGTATCATTCCAGGCTTTGGCATAGTCCCATGACTTGATGGTCCTTGTAACCGGACTAAACCTATTGCATAGCGAAGCTGCTGTTTGGATCAGGACCTTCTCATAGGCTTTGTTGCCGGTGAGCCTGAGGGCATTTCCATAACTGCAGTTCATCATGAATCCCACATCGTGGCTGCCGCTCCAATATTGCACAGAATCAAGGGCTTCGGTTCGAATGATGGCCTGGTCGCGATATAGCTCACTGCCTGTGAGTTCAAACATATACCAGAGGTTTCCGGGGAAAAATCCGCTTGTCCAGTCGTATTTATTTGTGGTGACCAGTTCACCAGCTTTGAGCGTCCTTGGAAACCGCGTGATGTCAGGAGATTTTTCAAGGGTGTGGTTTATGCGTTCCGACATGGTGGCCAGCATGGAGCTTGTGGGAAGCCCGGATTGCGTGTTGCATGAAACCAGGAGAGAGGTCAGTATGATTCCCGTGATGGATGCGGATAATTTCATGGTTGCGGTATTGAAAAGTTTCGGGATTTGCGTTCAGGGATGAAGGTAATCTTATTTTTGACCTGTGAGGCGGGCGGCATTGTCGTGATAGACCTTTTTCAACACAGAAGGCGAAAGTCCAAAACCGTTGAGCGCCCAGTGATACCCAAACAGATCGGTTTCATAGAAATGCTCATCGGTTGACTCCAGCACACGAAAAGTGATCCGGTACATTTTTGGATCGTAGTTCATGTCGGTACCATATAATAACCTGTCCTGATACTTCTCATAAAATGCCTTCATGGTTCGGGGAATGGTTGCTGACTCCGCATAGCGTGCCGAAATGTCTGCAAACAGGTTCGGGTATTTGTCGAGCAGTGCGCCCAGCCTGTCGGGATCATGGTTCAGGTTGGCAAAGTGACAGGCAATAAATATGGTATTGGGATTGTTCTTCACGGCTTCTTCCAGGGTCAGGATCAGGGCGTCGAAACCGAGGGTGCCGGGTTTGGATAGGTCGGCCTTCCATGTCACGGCATTCATCAGTCCGTCATTGGTGGAATCCATTTTATCATACATCCAGATCGGATCGGCGACGTGGATGTTAATGGGCATGTGAAGTTCCGCGCATCGGGCAAACAGCGGCTTCATTCGGGGATCGTTGAAATGCATTCCCCAAGCCTTGACCGGGTCGTTGTAAAACAGACCCAGTCCCTTGTCTCCTTCCTCTCCCACGCCTTTTGCGCCCATTTTGTAGCATCGTTCCAGTTCCTTAACTGCGGCCGGTCCGTATCCGGGTTGATCATATCCTGTGTAGTCAAATCCGCACCATACATCAAATCTGTCCGGATATGGGGCATACAGGGCATAAATGGAATCAAAGCCGGGTCCGGAGGTTTCCGTCATCACAATGGACTTCTGTATGCCGCAGGCATCCATTGATTTGATCCATTCTTTCACTTCCGCAGGTGTTTTCGCATAGCGGTGGGTGTGCATATCAATTACCGGATAGGCTGCCCTTTCGATACGTGTAACCGGAACGTGGTAGATAGAAACCGGCCTGTAGTTTTTAAGCAGGAGCTGTTCGGCCGATTCCTGGGCTCCGGCCTGCTGTGTATGGAAGGTGAGGAGCAGAAGGGTGGCAACAGGGAATACCGGGAAGTACGAAATCCGTTTCATGGTTGAGGGGTAATAATTCCCTAAGTTAAAAAAAATGCATCACACAAGTCCGGCTTTTTAAGGTGGTTAAGTACCCGATATTATTGCACGGGAACAAGGATATGCCTAATTTCATCAAATCAACTTTAACGTTTAACCCCATGCGTACCATATCTATCCTTTGTTCAGCGATGACCGTTTTGTCCCTTACCTGCAGCGCAACTGCGGAGGGCCAGGGTTCGGGTCTTGTGGAAATCCGCCGTGCCCCGCAGGTGATCACCGTAGGGGGGGCTGATGCCGCCATTCCGGGATTTACATCCGACGCCATCCAGCTTGCCATTGACGCCCTGGTTTCCCGTGGGGGAGGTACGGTAAAACTGGGCCCCGGCACATACCAGCTCGACGGTCCCGTGCGCCTGGCATCGCATATTACCCTCACCGGTGCAGGAGATCAGACGGTGCTTCGGAAAAGCGACGGATATAAAACCCGGTTTATTGTGGATGCCGACTGGGGCATGCAAAAAGCCACCGTGCAGGATGCAGGCGGTTTTAAAACCGGCGCAGGCATCATGCTTACCGACGATGCCAACACGGGCTGCTGGGATGCCACCATGGCCGTGATCACCGATATCGTGGGCAATGTGATTTATTTCGACAACCGTACAATTCACGATTATATCGCCGCGCAGAACGGAACGGTGACAAATACCTTCTCACCCGTTCAGGCGGTGGATGCCGAGGATGTTACCATTTCAAACCTTGTCATTGACGGGAATAAAGCCACAAATCTATACATCACAGGTTGCCGCGGCGGAGGGGTATACCTGTTCAGGGCAAAGAACTGTCTGGTTGAAAATGTGACGGTCCGGGATTTCAACGGCGACTCCTTTAGCTGGCAGACCGATGAAAACATCACCCTGAGGGGGTGTACGGCCATGAACGGCAACGGCCTGGGCTATCATCCCGGAACCGGTTCGGATCATACCCTGGTGGAAAACTGTATCAGCCACCACAACAGCGGCGACGGCATCTTCCTGTGCTGGAGGGTGCAGCATGGCACATTCCGGAATAACACCGTGTATGCAAACGGCGACAATGGGATATCAATAGGGCACCAGGACACCGACAATGTATTTGAGAACAACCATGTTTTTGAAAATGCCCGCCAGGGCGTGTTGTTCCGCGAAGAGACCGAGGCCAACAGCGGACACCGCAACCTGTTTACAGGCAACATCATCGAAAACAACGGCATGGCAGGTGAAGCAAACGGATTTTATATCGGAGGCGAAACACATGACATCACCATCCGGAACAACACCATCCGGTCAACCGGAAAGGGCAACCAGACCACCGCGGTCCGTATCGGGAAAAAGGCACAGCGGGTGATTTCGGAGGGCAATACGATCACCGGATCAGGGGAACTGGTGAAGGAATAGTGCGCGTGTGAATAGCTCTGGCATACATCTTGCAATCCCTGATTTGATAACCATCATGACATGACTTTTGCCGAGCTGAAAACCAGGGTTGACCGGGTTTTCGAATATATACAGAAGAACAGGATCCGGAATGCCCTCGAAAGCCTGCGGTTTCTCTGCAACCAGGGGAAAAACCTCGATTTCAGCAACCAGCTCGAGAACCATACCGAAACCTACCTCAACATGCTCCGCTATTCCTTCGAATTGTCGGACGACCCACAGAAAGAGCTTGTTTACAACCGGTTGGTGAAGGCCATCATCGGCCTCGCCGATGACGTCAGGGAAGATATTATCCGGTCGGGAAACCTGTTGCAGTATTACCAAATGCGGATCCAGCCTGAAACCCGGGCCGAGGAAGTCATTGCAGGCCTGTCACGCCGTTTGGAACACCTGGTCCTGCAGCAGGAAACCGGGGATACAGACGGCACCCTGGAGGAGCTGAATTCCCCTGATTACAAGCAATCGGTGAGAGACCTGTTTCAGGTGGTATGGCAGGCGGATACGCTGAAAGATACGGAAATAGGGCTGCTGGAGAAAATCAGCAGGGGGACCGGGCTCGCCTGGCATGACAAGTGTGTGGTGGTTAGTGCCCTCACCCTGTCAACCCTGCGCCATTTTGACAGTAACAAAATCCATCTGTTGTTCAGCTTCTATGAGTCAGGTGAAAAACAGGTCTGGCAGCGGGCGTTGGTCGGGCTTGTCCTTTGCCTTGCCTTTTATGATGCCCGGCTGCGGTACTATCCCGATATCCTGCAGCGGCTGAAGGCCATTCAGGGGTTGCGGCAGGCCGACCGCACCATTGGCACCATCATCATCCAGTTTCTGAAGGCCCGGGAGACGGAGAAAATCACACGGAAAATACAGCAGGATATCCTTCCGGAGATGATGCGGATGCGTTCTAAACTGGAGGAACGGCTCGATCTGGAAAACCTGTTCTCGCAAAGCGCTTCGGAAGACAAGAATCCGGAATGGGAAACCTTCTTCAAGGATTCCCCTGATGTCTATAAAAAACTGGAGGAGTTCACCAACCTGCAGGTTGAAGGAGCCGATGTTTTTCTCGGTGCCTTTGCCATGCTCAAACAATTTGATTTTTTCAATGAAGTGAGCAACTGGTTTACCCCCTTCTACAAGGAAAATGAATACCTGGCCCGCACGTTCGGCGATGTCAGTGAGGGATTTGATGTGAAGCAGTTTGCCGAAGGGATTGAACGCAGCAACTTTCTGTGCAATTCAGACAAGTATTCATTTTGCTTGAATGTAAGGCACCTGCCTGCCTTTCAGAAATCCACCGTTATGGAGCTGTTTAACATGGAACTCAAGGCCATGAACGAACTGGCGCAGGACGATGAACTTATTCATGCGGAGGCCGCCGACCGGGTGATCATCACGCAGTATTTCCAGGACCTGTACCGGTTTTACAAGCTGCATCCGCTCAAACACGAGTTTGACGATGTGTTCAACCTGCCGGTGCGCCTGCATGACGCCACTTTCTTCAGGATATGGGTCGAAGATACCCGGATGCTTCGAAATATCGGGGAGTTCTATTTCGAGAAAAACGAATTTACCGATGCCAGGGCGATTTTCATGCAGATCGTGGAGCAGCACAAAAGCTATGAACTGCTTGAAAAGATCGGCTATTGCTACCAGAAGGAAGGCCGGTATCAGGAAGCCCTCGAAGCGTATCACAAGGCCGAACTGCTTGACGGAAAGCGGATTTGGCTGCTTACAAAAATAGCCTGGTGTTGCCGGAAGACCGGTTTGTATGACGAAGCGGTGGAATACTACCGCGAAGCGGAAAAGGAGGAACCTGAAAACCTGGAGATTCAGGCCTGGCTGGGACAAACCATGATGGAGGCCGAGAATTTCGAAGAGGCCCTCAAATACTATTTCAAGGTGGAATACCTCAATCCTGCAAACCACAAGGTGCACCGTCCGATTGCCTGGTGCTGCTTCATGCTGGGCAGGCTTGACATGGCAAAGAAGTACCTTGAAAAATCACTGTCTGTGGAGGTCACAAAAAACGATTTTCTGAACATGGGCCATATCTGCTGGTGCATGAACGACAAGCCTTCCGCCATCGAATACTACCGAAAAAGCCTCAGAACTTCAGGCATGGACCTGGAATGGTTCGCCAAAACCATCATGGAAGACAGTCCCCAGTTGATCCACCTGGGGATTCATGGGTTCGACATCCCCCTGATGATCGACTACATTATGATGTCGGCTGTGCGCTGATTCCGCTCAGGCCCGGAAAACTGCCGTTCATCTGTCCCGTTCGTCCGTTTACCGATTCATGCATAGGGAAGCCCCGGGGGGAAGGTATCTTTGATACAGAAAACCAACCCGCCATGAACATCACCATGCTCTATGGAGATTCAAAACCGGCCAGCCCATGCTTTGACCGGTTTCTGCACGCGTACCGCATGAAGCTTATCCGAACCGGTCAATATGTCAGAACATTCAATATCAGGGAAATGCGAATGACCGCACCTGCTGTGGGAAACATATCAGGTTCCGGGGATGATTTCAGGTATATTGAAAATGCCCTGAAAGAAACCGACCTGCTCGTACTGGCGGCTACGCCCGAAGCCCTTGCCGTGATACCGGTGCTTAAACTGATTCGGGAACGGATTGCCGGAAAGCAGGCTGTTTCGGGGAGACGTCCTGTTTCCCCGCTGCAACCGGAAACCATGGAACATTTCCCGATGATCGGACTGATCCTGAACACCGAATCAGGTGCTGGCGAACAGGATGTATTGCTGAACCGCCTTGCCGGAGAACGGCTGGCGGCTGACCTGAGGACCGTTTTCAGCTTTTGCCTTACCTCAGGCTGCAGTGCGCTTGAAGTTGCCTGTGAGACCTTCAGGAGCCTGAATTATCAGCGCTGTCTTGAAAAAACCTGCGACGATCTCATACTGGGCGTGGGTTAAGGATGACATAAAGATTGTATTTTCGTCTATACATACCGGGAGTTGGTAGATTGTTTTTTAACTCCGGTGGGGAATTTTCGTCTATACATACCGGGAGTTGGTAGATTGTTTTTTAACTCCGGTGGGGAATCTTTAGCTTTACCTATAATAAAGGTAAAGGTATGTTGCCCGTAACCCATATTTAGATCTCCCATGCAATCCATTTTACGGCAGGCATTCTTCTCAGCCCTGCTATTCGTGATCGTCACGACAACTTCCTGGTCGCAGGCGCCGGGTGAAATCCTGATTTCAGGCAGCTATTCAAAAGTTCCGCTGGCTTCTTTTTTCGACCAGGTGGAAAGCCGTTACGGAATCCGTTTTTACTACAGGAATGCCTGGATCGGCAGAGATACAATTACCGTGAACCTTACAGGCAAACCATTGTCTGAAGTGATGCGGATGGTGCTGGAGACCCGTCCCTATACCTTCCGCATCATGAACGGAAATGAAGTGGTGTTGCTTCCCAAGGAAGAAGTGGCCATGCTCACCGGGGAAATGGTAAATTACAGCGGCGGAAAGCTTTCCGATGAAACCTATACGGTGATCGGAAGCCAGGCAGAGGGGGGAAGGCTTCGGGCCGCCAGCCTCAGCGGCAAGGTGAGTGACGGTAAAACAGGCGAGCCGATCATCGGCGCGGTAGTTCAGGTAAACAACCTGCAACAGGGTGCGGTGACTAACACCCAGGGAAGTTACAAGCTGGCCCTGGCCCCGGGCATGTATACCCTGGTGGTGTCGAGTGTGGGTTTCGAGAGCGCTTCGTATCATGTGAAAATTCTCAGTTCGGGCGACCTTGATTTTGAGCTGTTCGACAAATCGGTGGCGCTTGACGATATTATCATTTACGGACAGCGGGTTGACCGCAATGTGAGCGGCCACCAGATGAGCCTGGTGGAACTCGACACCAAAACAATCAAGCAGCTTCCGGCGGTTGCCGGCGGAAAGGATGTGCTCAAGGGACTGACGACAATGCCCGGGATCAAATCGGTAGGGGAGTTCAGTTCGGGCATCAATGTACGGGGAGGCGGTGAAGACCAGAACCTCTACCTCATCAACGCGGCTCCGTTGTTTAACACTTCCCATGTATTCGGACTTTTCTCCGTGATCAATCCCGATATGGTTGACCGGCTTACCCTGTATAAAGGGCATATTCCGGCCAGTTTCGGAGAACGCGTTTCTTCAGTTGTCGACATTAAAACGAGGGAAACCGCTCCCCCGAAAACACGCGCCAGGGGCGGAATCGGTCTCTATGACAGCCGGCTGATGGTGGAGGTTCCCCTGGTGAAAGACAAGGTCTTCTTTGACCTCGGCGGGCGGACCAGTTATTCCGACTGGCTGCTGAAACGGATGAAGGATTATGACCTGCGAAACAGCCGTTCTTCGTTTTATGACCTCAATGGCTCGCTCCATATGAATTTTGGAAAGAACCGACTCGTATTGTCCGCCTATGCCAGCCATGACGAATTCCGATTCGCCAGTGAGGTAAGCTATGCATACGGAAGCCGGCTCGGATCTCTCAACTGGAACTACCTTATCAACTCCAACCTGGCATCCTACCTGACACTTTCCTACAGCAACTATGAATCCGTGAAAGACGATATCAGTTCCACCGTGATGAAAAGCCGTGTCAAATCGGGTGTCCGTTATGGGGGCATGAAGTACAGGCTGAAATACGGGGGATTGAAAAAACAGACCCTGGATGCAGGATTCAGCCTGAACGGATACCAGGTGCAGCCCGGAATCCTCACCCCCCTCAATACGATCTCCCTGGTGTCACCGAAAACCCTCGAAAAGGAACAGGGATATGAGGGAGCGGTGTATCTGAATGATGAGGTGAACCTGAATGATTTCATTTCCTTCAATGTAGGGCTGCGCTATTCGGCCTATGCCAATGTCGGCGCGGGAAACGTGGCAACCTATATGCCGGGTGTTTCAAAAGACACCTCGGCCATTACAGGGATGGTTTCGTATAAAAACGGGGAACTGATCCGGTTTTACCATGGTTTTGAACCCCGGCTTTCCCTGCTGCTGAAGCTGAACCAGGAAAGCTCGGTGAAGATGAGTTATAACCGGAACATGCAGTATATTTCCCTGGTTTCCTATTCGTCGGTTTCAACCCCCGGGGATATCTGGAAGCTGGCCGATCCTTTCGTTAAGCCTTTAATTGCTAACCAGTTTGCGGTGGGGTATTACAGGAATCTCTTCAACAACACCATTGAAACATCGGTGGAGCTGTATTACAAAAAACTCGACAATGTGCTCGACTACAAGAACGGAGCGCAGCTTGAGATGAACAGCTATATTGAAACCCAGTTGGTGAATACCACGGGTACAAATTACGGGGTTGAATTCCTGCTGCGGAAGAACGCCGGCCGCATCAACGGATGGATCACTTATACCTATTCGCGTTCCCTGCGAAAGACAAGCGGCACCTACCTGGGCGACATGATCAACGGAAACCGCACCTATCCGTCGTCATACGACAGGCCCCATGATTTCACAGTGGTAGCCAACTATCAGTTCAACAAACGGCTGCACCTGTCGGCAAACTTTACCTATGCTTCCGGCCGGCC
>JADHED010002803.1_pt1 | contig 11390 bp, 6 predicted proteins | sample 8952041 | NCBI WGS metagenome assembly JADHED01 (sample SAMN16124423, study PRJNA663239) | bioreactor sludge metagenome | isolation source: sludge (control) | place: India:Bengaluru | collected 2018-09-08
TTCACCGTCTGTGATCAGCCGGGCCGCCCCCGAAGGAAGGACAGGAGAGGGACAGGAGAGGGACAGACATTATCGAGGGTGGACATTCGCCACAAGAACGGTAAGGGCGTTTCCGGTCGAGGGCTGGAGCGGGTACGAGTACGCCGGTGCCGGGAAGGACAGGGACAGACATTCTCGAGGCGCGTACGACACCACGACCGGGAGGCTGACCTTCCGGCGCTCGGCCGCCCCGGCGAGTCCCGTCCCTTCCCCCCTTGCGGGCCTTGCGAACACGTACAGGACTGTTTAGGGACAGACAAATTTCTAGGTTTTATGGTACAGTCTTCTGGTGCGAACGGCGCGAGCGTTTCCCGTGGAAGGTTCCCAGACCGGGTTCTTCCATTGCATCTCCCGGGTGGTCGACCGCAGGTTCATCATGGGTGACCCGGAAAAGGAGACCTTTCGCAAGATCCTCCGGCAATGTGAAGCCTTCTATGGCCTGAAAGTCTTCACCTACTGCATCATGTCCAACCATTTCCACATCTTGGTGGAGGTTCCCGAACCTCGGGAGTTGACCGAGGAGGAGGTTCTCTCCCGCGTCGCCGCTCTCTACCCGGCGAAGTTCGTCATCGGGCTGAACCGCGAACTCGAGGCCTTCCGGGAGGCTGGTCTCCTCGATCTCGTCCGTTCCCGGCTCGCCTCCTTCACACGCCGGATGTTCAGCCTCTCGAACTTCATGAAGTCGCTCAAACAGCGTTTCAGCAGCTACTACAACCGGAATCGCCAGCGAAAAGGCACCCTGTGGGAAGAACGTTTCAAAAGCGTCATCGTCGAAGGTGAGGAAACCACACTCATGACCATGGCGCTCTACATCGACTTGAACCCGATTCGGGCAGGCATCGCAACCGACCCGGCTGACTACGGGTTCTGCGGGTACGCGGAAGCGGTGAGCGGGACAGAACGCGCCCGGGAAGGGATTCGATCGTTGATGCCTCGCAAACCCGAATCATGGCGCGTCGTGCAGGCAGAGTACCGGCGTCTTCTCTACGCGGTGGGCGAGGAATCCTCTGTTCGCCAGGGTTTTACGAGAGATGAAGTATCTGATGTGGAAGCCAAGGGAGGCGAGGTTCCGTCCGGGGCCGCCCTCTGGAAGCGAGTCCGGTACCTCTCCGACGGAGTCATTGTAGGAAGCCGATCCTTCATCGAGGGGTGGCTTGCGGGAAACCGCTGGCGGTTCGGTGAGCGGGCCTTGTCGAGGGGCTCGCAGAAGAGGCTGCCGGATCTCGCAGGGCTGGGCATTCACTGGTGATCTTGTGATGAGCCGTTTCGCGTGAGGCCCCCGTGGCCCCACGTCGAGGAGAACACCAATGAAGAGCAGAAAACCTGCCCCGCGAGGGGCGTTGGGGACGGACATATTTCTAGGTTTTGCAGCGCAGTCAGCACCCTTCGCGCTTGTTCCGCCGCTTGTTCCCTGCCGGCTCCAAGGAAGATGAAGAAGGCCACGAGCGTGAGCAGAATCTGCCCGTTCAGGATGGCAAAGATGCCGAGAGCAACCGCGATGATCTGACTGATTGCCGCGGTGACACGTGTCGCTTTCGGGAACCCCATGATCATCGCCAGAATCGCGCGCAGAACGCGTCCCCCGTCCAGCGGGAACGCCGGAATCATGTTGAAAACCGCTAGGGTGATGTTGGCCGCCAGAAGCCACACCACCATCGTCGCCGCCGTGGGCTGCATCGACGGGCTTCCCCACTGGAACGCCCCCAGCAGGAGAATCAAACCAGAAGTCGCGTGGATCGTGATCTCGATCCCGGCGATCTGAGCTATGCGCCAAGACTAGGCCATGTCGTATTCCTCCTCAGGCCAAGGGAAGCAATCGAAAAGTCTATCTTGCGCTTCCCGCTAATGATCCGAGAACCAGCCTGCCGTTGAATCCGGTCCGGTAAACTGGCGAGGATACGCTGCCCGTCACACATGGCCGGGATCCGCGCCCGGCAGAACGGAAACCTCCATAGGAGTATCCGCCTTGAGCCACAGAACAAGAGAAACCGTCAACCTCTACACGACGACGCTCCTCTACAAGGAGCTTTTCGAGGCCAAAACGCAAGACGGCGTCAAACTGATCGTCACCCGTAAGAGACCGGTTGAACTCAACCGGGAGAGGACCCCGGTTATCTTGATTCACGGACTGGGGCAGAACAGGTTCACCTTCGACTTGACTCGCCGGTCGATGATGAACTACCTCGTAGCCGAGGGCTTTGATGTCTTCAACGCCGAACTTCGGGGACACGGTCTCTCTCGCGCCAATGGGTCTCCCTACCCGAAGGAGTTTGACGATTATGTTGATCACGACGTGCCGGCCCTGATCGACTTCGTGCGCCGCATGACCCGGCACGACAAGGTCTTCATCATCGGACATTCTCTGGGCGGGACCATCTCCTACGCCGCGGCGCTCGACCAGCAGCCGTACATGAAGGGCCTGATTCCAATTGCCGGTCCATGCCATCTCGGCCAGGGAGTGCCGCTCTTGAAAAGCATGGCTCGAACCCTGGGGTTCTTGCAGAAGACCTTCCGGGTGGAACACCTCCTCCCCGAGTACTTCATGATCGACCTGATCGGCATGCTCGTTTCGCCGCTGATCAACCTGATCGATCACCCCAGAAACAGGGTGCTCGACCACATCTGGTATCCCCGCTCGATCGAGCGTGACATTCTCCTCGAGCGAATCGGCATGGGTTTCGACCGCACGGGAACCGCAGTGATCGGAATCATGGTGCGATGGGCCAACTCGGGAGAGTTTCACGACGCCAGCCGGGAACGAGACTTCCTCGAGCGGTTGAAACAGGTCGAGGTTCCAACCCTTTTCATCACGGGGGACCGCGACACAGCTGTCCCGGCTCCGTCGGTGGAAGCGGCATTCAAAAACCTTCCGAGCCTTGACAAGACCTGGCGTGAATTCGGGATGAAACAGGATGGTGTCCACTTTGGCCACTGCGATCTGATCTGTGGAAGCGAAGCCCCCCGAATAGTCTGGCCCGTCATCAGCGAGTGGATGAAAGAACGGGATGGGCTAGACCGCAGCCGCCCCGTTCAGAATTCCGCGGAGAGATAGCTCCGGCCGCCCGCCGACCTGCGATCATTCCTGGCATGGCAAGAGGGATCCCTGCCAGGAACCCGGTCAAGAGAGCCGCAGTCCTCTTGACGAATCGTCCGTGGGTTTTCATTCTGGCTCTCCTTTTGGTGAGCCCTGCTGCCGTTTCCCTCGACCCTGCCCGCGAGCTGAACCAGTACGGGCGCGATGTCTGGCAGGATGGTCTCCCACAGAACAGCGTCCGGTCCATTACCCAGACGGCCGACGGATTCCTTTGGGTAGGGACCCACGGTGGACTCGCCCGTTTCGACGGGACCGTGTTTCAGGTCATCGAGGCACTCTCCGAATCCGATTTGCCTGACTTACGAGTCCTGGATCTCGAGCCCGCGCGGAATGGTGATCTCCTGGTAGCGACGGCAGCCGGCGGCGTACTACGAATCGGACCACACGGCATCCGGGCATTCCGGACACCACAGGGGCTCCCTTCCGACATCACCTCCTCCGTGCTCGAGGAGGCATCTGAACGTGTGGCCGTGGGGACCAGCAAGGGCGTTGCCATCCTGAGAGGCGGCCGTGTGGAAAAGACTGGTCTCGAGTCAATCCCAGTCCGGTCGCTTGCTCAGGGAGCAGACGGGAGCTTCTGGATTGGCTCGGAGGCCGGGCTCTTCCACTGGTCCCGCGCAGCACCTTCCCCACGCCTCGTTTCGAACGTCAGGGTCAGCGCATTGGCGGCGGCTCGTAACCAGAGCATCTGGGCCGGACTCGAATCAGGCACGGTTCTCGAGGTCACGAACGCATCTGGAATCAGAGTGGCCCACGAACTCGGTTCCAGAGTCCTGGCCTTGATGGCCGGAGAAAACGGCGACATCTGGGCCGGCACGGAGGATAGGGGGCTCTTCCGGCTGCGCGCGTTCGAAGCCGCCAACCTTTCTATGCCAGCCCTCGTGCAGAGTTCCGTCCTCGCCATCTTTGAGGACAGGGAAGGGAGCATCTGGCTCGGAACAAATGGAGGACTCCAGCGGCTCCGGGACACCAAAGCCGTCTCGTGGGGAAAAGAACAGGGTCTTCCGGCGGAGAACATCCGGAGCGTCTGCGAAGGGAGGGATGGTTCAATCTGGATTGGGACCAACGGTGGCGGCCTCAATCGCATCAAAAACGGAGCCGTCACGGTGTTTGGCAGACAGGAAGGAGTTCCCAGTGACGTTGTCCGCTGCGTCATCGAGGATCCCCGCCACCGCGTTTTCATGGGAACCACTCGAGGCGTGGCCATCCTTGAGGACGGTAAGGTCAGAACGTTACCCGAACTCGGAGCAGGCCCCATCAATGCCGTGTACGCCTCTCGCGACGGGGCGGTCTGGGTTGGCAGCATGGGCACCGGCAACTCGCCGTCTCTTGCCCGCATCGACCCGGGTGGATCCATAAGGCGCTGGGACGGCGAGGAAAAGCTGCGGGACCAGGCAGTGCGGACTGTCTTCGAGGACCGGGCGGGAAACCTCTGGATCGGCACGGAAACGGCCGGATTGCTGCGGCTTTCTGGCGGGAAGCTGGAGTCCTTTGGCCCCAGGGACGGGCTGCGATCCAGACAGATTCTGACGTTGCACGAGGACGCTCGCGGCACCCTCTGGGTGGGAACGGGCCGCGGTCTCTGCCGCATTGAGAATAACCCGGAGAATGGCCGGTTGAAGATCCAGTGCTTCGGCCGGGCAGCGGGCCTGCCAGAAGAAGGTCTCTTTCAGATTCTCGAAGACGGGGCCGGAACCCTCTTCATGAGCAGCAACAAGGGTATTCTCGGAGTCGAGAAGACGAGACTCGAGAGTGCATCCGCTCGAGAGGCAAGGGAGAAGATCCCCTATTTCACCCTGACGAAAGCTGATGGCCTCGGGAATACCCAGTGCAACGGGGTTACGCAGCCCGCCGGGTGGCGGACTCAAGACGGGAGGCTTCTCTTTCCTACCGTCGGCGGACTTGCGGTGATTGATCCGGAACACTTCTCGCTGAACAGACTTCCTCCTCCGGTTGTCATCTCCCGTCTGTTCGCGGACGGCAGCCCCGCCGGCCCGAAACCCGGGACCCTTTTCGAAATCGGGCCTCTGGAACGGCTGGAGTTCCACTTCGCGGCCCTGACATTTCTGTTGCCTGAGCGGGTCCGGTACCGCTACAGGCTGGAGGGGTTCGAGAACGGGTGGATCGAGGCGGGAATGCGCCGCGAGGCGTTCTACACGGCTCTCCCTCCCGGGGATTACACCTTCCATGTGACTGCGTGCAACGCTGACGGGGTCTGGAACCCCACCGGGACTTCGCTTCCCTTGAGGCTCAGGCCCCGGGTGACGCAAACGTGGTGGTTCCGCTCTGGGCTGGGGCTCCTTCTGGCTGGTCTTGTGACAGGCGGTTTCGCTCTGAGGATGCGCAAGCTCAGGGAGAGCGAGAGGATGCTGAAGGCGCTCGTCGAGGAGCGGACGCAGAGCCTTCGCGAAGCCGTGGAGCGCGCCGAGAGCGCGAACCAGGCCAAGAGCACCTTCCTCGCCAGCATGAGTCACGAATTGCGGACCCCTCTCAACGTGATTCTCGGGTTTCTCCAGCTGGTCGACCGTGACGCGTCCATTTCGGGGGAAAGCCGCGAACGGCTCAAAGCGGTGGCACGTGCCGGGGAGCATCTGCTGGGGCTTATCAACAACGTCCTTTCGATCTCGAAAATCGAGGCGGGCCGCGAGACGCTCAGCGTGGCTCCCTTCGAGCTGCCGTGGCTGCTGCGTGGCATCGAGGAGATGTTTCGGGCGCCCGCGGCATCAAAAGGGCTCCTTTTCAAGGTCGACTCCTCCCCCGAGATTCCACAGTTCGTGCTGGGAGACGCCACAAAGATGCGTCAGATTCTGATCAACCTGACCGGCAATGCCTTCAAGTTCACGGCTCAGGGATCGGTGACCGTTCGCGCAGCGTGGAACGCCGGAAGGGCGCGGTTCGAGATTGAGGACACTGGGCCGGGGATGACACTGGCGGAGTGCCAGAGGCTCTTTGCTCCATTCGTACAGACCGAAAGCGGGCAGAAGACCAGCGGGGGAACGGGACTGGGCCTTCACATTTCGAAACGCTACGCGCGGCTGATGGACGGGGACATCACCGTTGAGAGTGAGAAGGGGAAGGGAAGCCGGTTCGTCATCGAGGTTCGGCTCCCGCTCGCCGAGGGTACCCATCTACCCGCACAAAAACCCGCGAGCCGGGTCATCGGACTTGTGCCCGGCCAGGAAGCTCCACGCGTTCTCGTGGCCGATGACACGGACCAGAGCCGGCTCATCCTGGCCACTCTTCTGCGGGAGACCGGGTTCATCGTGGAAGAGGCGGCAAACGGGGAAGAGCTTGTCGAACGATTCTTCTCGTTCCGCCCGCACTTCGTCTGGACGGACGTGCGCATGCCCGTCATGACGGGCTTCGAGGCGGCCCGCGCGATCCGCGCACGGGAGAAGGGAGGGAGGGTTCCCATCTTTGCTCTGAGCGCATCGGCGTTTGAATCTGACCGGACAGAGGCACTGGCGGCAGGGTGTGACGACCTGGTTGCAAAGCCCTACCGGGAAGAGACTATTTTCGAGAAGATGACCCAGGCAACCGGCGTTCGTTACCGGCACGAAGAAGAGACGCAGGCTTCCGCGGGCACGGCATTGCCCTCACTCCGGGCCATGAAGTCCGTCCCGGCGGAGGTCCTTGAACCGCTGGAACGCGCCGCGCTGGGAGGGGACCGGAACGCCGCCCTGGCCGCCGCGGCCGAGATTGCCGCAGTAGACGCGGAGCTGTCCCTCTCCCTGGCTAAAATGGCCAGGGGGTATCAGTTCGACGAGATCCTCGAACTCTTAGCGACGGAGAAACCATGACTGAACCTGGCTACCGTGGGGAGATCCTGATCGTCGACGACAATCCCGCAAACCTGGACCTTCTTTCAGGGTTACTTGCCGGACGCAATTTTCTGGTCAGGGCCGCGATGAACGGGAAGAGAGCGCTCGCAACGGCCAGGTCTTTCGTGCCCGACCTCATCATGCTCGACATCAACATGCCGGAGATGAATGGGTACGAGGTCTGTCAGCGGCTGAAGGCCGACCCGCAAACTCAGGGGATTCCCGTCATCTTCATCAGCGCGCTCGACGAACCGATGGACAAGGTGAAGGCTTTTTCCGCCGGAGGGGCCGACTACGTCACGAAGCCGTTTCAGTTCGCCGAGGTTCTGGCCCGGATCGAACACCAGCTGCGCATCGCGCACCTCCAGCTCGAGAACGAGTCGAAAACGCGGGAGATCGCCAGAAAGAGCGAGGATGCCGAGCGAGCCTGGCAACGCGCCGAAGAGGCTGACCGGCTAAAGAGCCGCTTTCTCGCCTCGATGACTCATGAACTCCGCACGCCGCTCAACGCCGTCATCGGGTACAGCGAGATGGTCGAGGAGGAGTTGCGGGAGGAAGGCCTCACCCGGCTCGTTCCCGACCTCGTCAGAATTCAAACCGCAGGGAAGCACCTCCTAGCGCTCATCAACGATATCCTCGACATGTCCAAGATAGAAGCTGGGAAGATGACACTCCACTGCGAGGAAGTGGATGCGGCCGTTCTGCTCAACGACGTAGCCGTCATGATGACTTCGCTTGCGGAAAAGAATGGGAACCGGCTCGTCGTCAGAATAGGGAACTCCCTCGGTGCTCTCTGGACGGACATGACGCGGATGCGGCAGATCCTCATCAACCTCCTCTCGAACGCAGTGAAGTTCACTTCGAACGGAACGATTACGATCGACGCCGAGTGCGTCCTTCAGGATTCGATCTTGATACGAGTGAGCGACACGGGAATCGGGATGACGGAAGAACAGCTCGGCCGCCTTTTCCAGCCGTTCACACAGGCCGATTCCGCCACCACAAAAAAGTACGGTGGAACGGGACTGGGCCTGGCGATCTGCCGGAAACTCTGCCGGATGATGGGGGGTGACGTGACGGTAACGAGCCACCCCGGGCAGGGTTCTGTCTTCACGGTGACGCTCTCGCGCGGCACACCGGAACTTGAGTCCGATAGCGGGGTTCCGGCTCCGCTTGACTTCACAATCCAGTCGCTTGCGACGAGGCCATCGCGCGAAAACCCGCTCGTCCTGATTGCCGACGACGATGTGGCGAGCCGCGACCTCCTCGCCCTCTCGCTCCAGCGTCAGGGCTTCATGACGTCCATCTGCGAGGAGGGAGCGGAGACCGTCGAGAAAGCGAGACTGCTTCTGCCGAACGTCATCGCTCTCGATTCGAACTTCGCCGAACCCCCGGGCGGGTCGCTGCTTCAGTTGCTCAAATCTGACGAGGACTTGGGGAGAGTCCCCATCGTCGTGATTTCGTCATCCATCAGTGAGCGGAAAGCCTTCTCGCTCGGAGCCTCCGCCTATCTGAGAAAACCTCTCGAGTGGAAACAGCTGCCGGAGGTCTTCCGGCGGTTCCTAGAACCCGGTCACGAAAGGTGACCAGGACGGGGACGGACGGGGACGAGGACGGACAAATCCCCTGGAAATGGAACGGGGACAGACAAATTTTGTGGTAAACTTTGCCCATGCGAACCGCGCGAGCGTTTCCGGTGGAGGGGTCCCAGACCGGGTTCTTTCATTGCATCTCCCGGGTCGTCGACCGCAGATTCATCATGGGCGAGCTGGAAAAGGAGACCTTCCGCAAGATCCTCCGGCGTTGTGAAGCCTTCTATGGCCTGAGAGTCTTCACCTACTGCATCATGTCCAACCATTTCCACATCTTGGTGGAGGTTCCCGAACCTCGGGAGTTGACCGAGGAAGAAATCCTCTCCCGCGTCGCAGCCCTCTACCCGGCAAAGTTCGTCATTGGGCTACGCCGCGAACTCGACGCCTTCCGGAATGCTGGCCTTCTCGATCTGGTCCGGACCCGGCTCGCCTCCTTCACTCGCCGGATGTTTAGCCTCTCTAATTTCATGAAGTCGCTCAAACAGCGCTTCAGCAGCTACTACAACCGAACTCATCAACGATCGGGCACCCTCTGGGAAGAACGCTTCAGAAGCGTCATTGTCGAAGGCGAAGAGACCACCCTCATGACCATGGCCCTCTACATCGACTTGAACCCGATCCGTGCCGGCATCACAACCGACCCGGCTGATTACCGGTTTTGCGGATACGCGGAAGCGGTGACCGGGGCAGAACGCGCCCGGGAAGGGATTCGTTCCTTGATGCCTCGCAAACCCGAATCATGGGGCATCGTACAGGCGGAGTACCGGCGTCTTCTCTACGCGGTCGGCGAGGAAACCTCTGTTCGCCAGGGCTTTACGAGAGATGAAGTGTCTGAAGTAGAGGCCCAAAAGGGCGAGATTCCGTCCGGGGTCGCGCTCCGCGGGCGGATCCGGTACCTCTCCGAGGGAGTCATCGTAGGGAGTCGGCCCTTCATCGACGGGTGGCTTGCGAATAACCGCTGGCGGTTCGGCAAGCGATCTTTGTCCAACGGCTCGGAGAGACGGCTACCGGATATCGCGGGGTTGGGCCTTCACTCCGTCCGTCCCTGAGTCTCTTCCCATTTCCAGAGGTATTCCGGCGTTCCTCGAACCTGGTCGCGAAGGGCGGCGAAGCCGGGGTCACTCTCCAGAACGATCCTCTCTCCGGCACTCGTGTTTCAGGACATCGATCAGACGATTGACGTTCCATCTGAGGGCGTTCAAGAGCTTCGGCAGGCTTCCGAATTCTCCGCGCCTGGCATCCTGCTCGATCTGGGATGCAAGCTCCTGAACGGCCAAGCCGCCAACAGTCGCCGCCATTCCCTTGATCCTGTGTGCAAAATCGGAGGCGAGGGTGGTATCCCGGTTTTCCATCGCCCTCTCGAGTTCCTCCAGCCGGACGGGCAGTTCGATGAACAGGCGGCTCAGGACCCTGACCTTCAAGGTGTTATCTGTTCCGGCCAGATTCTTCAGCATAGCCGGGTCCAGAATTCTCCCTCCCGGCACCGCGTTGTTTTCGGGCGCGATGGCCCCGTCTTCGGGAAGGCTGGATGCCGCGGCAGACTTTGGCACCCACCGCTCGAGAATCCGGGAAACATCGGCGAGCCGCACTGGCTTTGCCAAGTAGTCGCTCATCCCTGCCGCGAGACAACGCTCGCGGTCTCCCTGCATCGCGTGCGCTGTCATCGCAATAATGGGCACGCTCTGCGTGGCGCGTTCCCTTTCAACCTCCCGGATCCGGCGGACAGCTTCGAATCCACTCACACCTGGCATCTCACAGTCCATGAAGATAACGTCGTAAGGCTTCTTCTCGAAGGCATCGATAGCTTCCTGGCCGTTTTCGGCGGTATCGGCCTCGTATCCAATCTTTGACAGGATGAACAGCGCGGCCTCCTGATTCGTGAGGTTGTCCTCCGCCAGGAGAATGCGCACAGGGAGCCTTCCCGGCTCGTTCTTGATCTCCGCGGACTGGGTGAGCAGTTTCTCCTCCTCCCGGCCAGGCCCAGGAGTCGCCTTTGGGAACTCCCCTGAGAGGCACACGAGGAGGGCCCCTGCAAAATCGCGAGAGCGCAAGGGTTTGCGGAGGACCACGGAGGAGACGGGTGGGGCATCACCGCCTTCCGACAAGAGAACGACTCTTACCGCCTCGAGTCCGGGAGTTGACACGACCTTCTTTGCGAACTCGGCTGCTGCTGCCGGCGCGAGCGCCTCGTCCACAATCACAATCTGGTAAGGCGTGACGGACATGGCAGCTGCGATCAAGAGACGCAGCCCCTCTGCCGGCGTTGTGACGATATCGAAACTGGTACGCGTTGACTCGAGATGGTTCTTCAGGAGCCTGCGCACGGTCTCTTTTGGCGAGACAGCCATGACCCTAACCCCAGCCAACTCAGGCGGGCACGGCACCGCGGGCGGCGGAGATTGCTTCTCGAAGGTGGCCGTGAACCAGAATCGCGAGCCCTTGCCCTCCTCGCTCTCCACCCCAATCTCTCCTCCCATCATCGCTGCCAGTTGCTTGGAGATGGCCAGTCCGAGGCCCGTTCCTCCGTAGCGTCGACTGGGGGTACTGTCCACCTGACTGAAAGGGAGGAAGAGCCGCGACATGTTCTCTTGGGAGATTCCGATTCCGGTATCTGATACGCTGAACCTGAGGGTGGCGTGCGTCGCGGTCTCCGAGTCTGTGACAACCTCGACCACGATCTCCCCAGCGGCAGTGAACTTCACCGCGTTACTACAGAGGTTTGCCAGGATCTGTCGCAAGCGTCCATCGTCGCCGTGGAGGAAGACCGGTACAGCAGGGTCAATCAATACGGGTGTGGCTCTTTTCCAACGGAGGTAAGGGAGCGAACTGAAGGGTTGATGGACA
>JADHED010002805.1_pt1 | contig 11386 bp, 6 predicted proteins | sample 8952041 | NCBI WGS metagenome assembly JADHED01 (sample SAMN16124423, study PRJNA663239) | bioreactor sludge metagenome | isolation source: sludge (control) | place: India:Bengaluru | collected 2018-09-08
CCATGAAGCCGGTAGTTTTTCCCATGACGATGTCCTTGTCTATGAATGCTGTGCGGATGTCTGCGGCGTCGCCTTACTTGGCGGGCGTCACTTCCTTTTTGATAGCTGCTACTGCAGGTGTAGCGGGCTCTTCAAGCACTTTTCGTTCATTAATCTCAGACAATGCACGCTTGTACTCGGTCGGGAAAACCTTGACAAACTTGCTGCGCGAAGTGGCCCAGTTGTCCAGCAACTCGCGGGCGCGCTTGCTGCCTGTCCAGCGGTTGTGGTCTTCCAGCAGCTTCTTGAGTTGGGCCTCGTCCGTCTGGCCGTTGTGCCAGATCGAGCGGGGCACTGTGGCTTCCTGCTCGGTGGCGGGCAGGATGCGCTCCAGCGTCACCATCGACAGGTTGCAGCGCGTGTCGAACTGGCCATCTTCGTCATAGACGTAAGCCACGCCGCCGCTCATGCCGGCCGCGAAGTTGCGGCCTGTCTTGCCGAGCACGACGACGGTACCGCCGGTCATGTACTCGCAGCCATGATCGCCTGTGCCTTCAACAACAGCCGTGGCGCCCGACAGACGCACGGCAAAGCGCTCGCCAGCCACACCACTGAAGAAGGCCTCACCGGTGGTGGCACCGTACATCACCGTGTTGCCCACGATGGTGTTGCGCACAGCCTCGCCCCGGAAGTCGATGCTGGGGCGCACGATCACGCGGCCGCCCGACAGGCCCTTGCCCGTGTAGTCATTGGCATCGCCAATCAGGTACAGCGTGATGCCGCGCGTCAGGAACGCACCGAACGACTGGCCGCCCGTGCCTTCCAGCTGGATGCGGATGGTGTCGTCAGGCAGGCCCTCGGGGTGCACACGGGTGACCGCGCCGGACAGCATCGCGCCGACCGAACGGTTCACATTGCGCGCCACTTCAATGAACTGCACGCGCTCGCCCTTTTCGATGGCGGGCTTGCTGCGCTCGATGAGTTTGCGGTCCAGCGTGTGCTCGATGTTGTGGTCTTGCACATCCACATGGAAGCGCGGCACGTCGGCGGGCACGTTGGGCTGAGCGAACAGGCGGCTGAAGTCCAGGCCGCGTGCCTTCCAGTGTTCCAGGCCCTGGCGCATGTCGAGCAGGTCGGTGCGGCCAATCAGGTCGTCGAACTTGCGGATGCCCAACTGGGCCATGATCTGGCGCACTTCTTCCGCGATGAAGAAGAAGTAGTTGACCACGTGCTCAGGCTTGCCCGAGAACTTCTTGCGCAGCTCGGGGTCTTGCGTGGCCACGCCCACGGGGCACGTGTTCAGGTGGCACTTGCGCATCATGATGCAGCCCTCGACCACCAGCGGAGCAGTGGCGAAGCCGAATTCGTCCGCGCCCAGCAGCGCGCCGATGGCGACGTCACGGCCCGTCTTCATCTGGCCGTCGGCCTGCACGCGGATGCGGCCGCGCAGGCGGTTCAGCACCAGGGTCTGCTGGGTTTCGGCCAGGCCGATTTCCCACGGGCCGCCCGCATGCTTGATGGACGACCAGGGCGATGCGCCCGTGCCGCCGTCATGGCCGGCGATCACCACGTGGTCGCTCTTGCACTTGGCCACGCCTGCGGCGATGGTGCCCACGCCCACTTCAGACACCAGCTTGACGCTAATACCTGCGTGCGGTGCGACATTCTTCAGATCGTGGATCAGCTGGGCCAAGTCCTCGATGGAGTAGATGTCGTGGTGTGGTGGGGGCGAGATCAGGCCCACACCGGGCACGCTGTGGCGCAGCTTGCCGATGTAGTTGGAGACCTTGCCGCCAGGCAGCTGCCCCCCTTCGCCAGGCTTGGCGCCCTGGGCCATCTTGATCTGGATCTGATCGGCCGACGACAGGTATTCGGCGGTCACACCGAAGCGGCCAGAAGCCACTTGCTTGATGCGGCTGCGCAGCGAATCACCATCTTGCAAAGGCAGATCGACCTCGACGTTCTCGGCACCGATCACGCTCTTGAGGCTGTCGCCCTTCTTGATCGGGATGCCCTTGAGTTCGTTGCGGTAACGCGCGGCGTCTTCACCACCTTCGCCCGTGTTGCTCTTGCCGCCGATGCGGTTCATGGCCACGGCCAGCGTAGCGTGCGCCTCGGTGGAGATGGAGCCGAGCGACATGGCGCCCGTAGCGAAACGCTTGACGATTTCCTTGGCGGGCTCGACCTCGTCGATTGAGATTGCCTTGGACGGGTCGATCTTGAACTCGAACAAGCCGCGCAGCGTCATGTGGCGCTTGCTCTGATCGTTGATGATCTGGGCGTATTCCTTGTACGTGTTCCAGTTGTTGGCACGCGTGCTGTGCTGCAGCTTGGCAATCGCGTCCGGCGTCCACATGTGGTCTTCGCCACGGGCGCGCCAGGCGTATTCGCCACCGGCATCCAGCATGGTTTCGAGCACAGGGTCATCACCAAAGGCTGCCTTGTGCATGCGGATGGCTTCTTCAGCGATCTCGAACACGCCGATGCCTTCCACGCGGCTGGCGGTGCCAGTGAAGTACTTGCTGACGGTTTCGGTGTTCAGGCCGATGGCCTCGAACAATTGCGCACCGCAGTAGCTCATGTACGTGCTCACGCCCATCTTGGACATGATCTTGGACAGACCCTTGCCGATCGCCTTGACGTAGTTGTAGATGGCCTTGTCGGCAGACAGGTCGCCGCCCAGGTCTTTGTGCATGTCGGCCAGGGTTTCCATGGCCAGGTAGGGGTGCACGGCCTCGGCGCCGTAGCCGGCCAGCACGGCGAAGTGGTGCACTTCGCGGGCCGTACCGGTTTCAACCACCAGACCGGCAGTGGTGCGCAGGCCCGCAACCACTAGGTGCTGGTGGATGGCCGACAGCGCGAGCAGCGCGGGGATGGCGACTTGCGTAGCGCTCACGGCGCGGTCGCTGATGATGAGGATGTTGGCACCGCCCTTGATGGCGTCCACAGCCTGCGCGCACAGCGAGGCCAGCTTGGCTTCCACGCCTTCACGGCCCCAGCTCAGGGGGTAGGTGATGTCGATGGTCACGCTCTTGAACTTGCCGTGGGTATGGCGTTCGATGTCGCGCAGCTTGGCCATGTCGGCGAAGTTCAGCACAGGCTGGCTGACTTCGAGGCGCATGGGCGGGTTGACCTGGTTGATGTCCAGCAGGTTGGGCTTCGGGCCGATGAAGCTGTTGAGCGACATCACGATCGCTTCGCGGATCGGGTCGATCGGCGGGTTCGTCACCTGCGCGAACAGCTGTTTGAAGTAGTTGTACAGCGGCTTGTTCTTGCCCGAGAGCACGGCCAGCGGGCTGTCGTTGCCCATGGAGCCAATGCCTTCCTCGCCGTTCTTGGCCATGGGCGCCATCAGGAACTTGATGTCTTCCTGCGTGTAGCCAAAGGCCTGCTGGCGGTCCAGCAGGGGCAGATCAGCGGCCTGGGGCGCGGCAGCCTGGGCACCGGCCTCGATGCTGTCAAGCTTGATGCGCAGGTTTTCGATCCACTGCTTGTAGGGCTTGGTGTTGACGATGTTGGCTTTCAACTCGTCGTCGTCGATCATGCGGCCTTGTTCCAGGTCGATCAGGAACATCTTGCCGGGCTGCAGGCGCCACTTGCGCACGATCTTGTTCTCAGGCACGGGCAGCACGCCCGATTCCGAGCCCATGATGACCAGGTCGTCGTCGGTGATGCAGTAGCGCGAGGGGCGCAGGCCGTTGCGGTCCAGCGTGGCGCCGATCTGGCGGCCATCGGTGAACACGATGGAGGCAGGGCCGTCCCAAGGCTCCAGCATGGCGGCGTGATACTCATAGAAAGCGCGGCGGCGCTCGTCCATGGTGGTGTGCTGCTCCCACGGCTCGGGGATCATCATCATCACGGCCTGGCTGATGGGGTAGCCAGCCATGGTCAGCAGTTCCAGGCAGTTGTCGAACGTGGCCGTGTCGGACTGGTCGGCAAAGCTGATGGGGTAGAGCTTTTGCAGGTCGGCGGCCAGCACGGGCGAGGCCATCACGCCTTCGCGGGCCTTCATCCAGTTGTAGTTGCCCTTGACGGTGTTGATTTCACCGTTGTGCGCCACATAGCGGTAGGGGTGGGCCAGTGGCCACTCCGGGAATGTGTTGGTGGAGAAGCGTTGGTGCACCAGGCCGATGGCCGAAACGCAGCGCTCGTCCTGCAGGTCGAGGTAGTACTTGCCCACCTGGTCGGCCAGCAGCAGGCCCTTGTAGACCACGGTGCGACTGGACATGGAAGGAACGTAATATTCCTTGCTGTGCTTGAGCTTGAGGGCCTGGATGTTGGCGCTGGCCGTCTTGCGGATCACGTACAGCTTGCGCTCCAGCGCGTCCTGCACGATCACATCATTGCCACGGCCGATGAACACCTGGCGCAGGATAGGCTCCTTCTTGCGCACGGTGGGCGACATGGGCATGTCCACATTGACCGGCACATCACGCCAGCCCAGCAGCACCTGGCCTTCAGCCTTGATGGCGCGCTCCATCTCCTGCTCGCAGGCCAGGCGCGAAGCGTGCTCCTTGGGCAGGAAGATCATGCCCACGCCGTATTCGCCAGCCGCCGGCAAGGTCACGCCTTGCTTGGCCATTTCTTCCCGGTACAGCGCGTCAGGGATCTGGATCAGGATGCCGGCGCCGTCGCCCATCAGCGGGTCGGCACCCACCGCACCACGGTGGTCGATGTTTTCCAGAATCTTCAGAGCCTGCGTCACGATGTCGTGGCGCTTGATGCCCTTGATGTGGGCCACAAAACCGAGGCCGCAGGCGTCGTGTTCGTTACCCGATGAATACAAACCGTGTTGTTGCAGATGCTGGATCTCGGCAGCCGTGGTCATGGCGCACTCCTATATTTTTCGCAGGGAGTGGAAGATTAGTGCATTGCAACATAGTTTGGCAAGCAAAACAATTGGGGTCAGATTCCAATTAAACAAATAAGAATTCGTTCCGGCAATTTATTGGGGACACATCAAAAGTGATAGCAAAAGGGCAGTTGGTACAGGTGCCATGACCATCGCTATTCAGTACTCTTGGAGAGCGCAGGCCTACCTGCTTGCCCCTGCACCACCCGCCGTGGCGTATGCTTTTGCAACTCTTGCACAAACCCGGGCTCGCCCAGCGCCCATCCGCCCAGGGCGGATGCGGTGAGTGCGGCCTGCTCTTGCGAACCAATACCTGCCTGCACCAGTGCCCCATACGCCGCCTCGCGCGCAAACGGTGTGTTGCCCAGCGCCCAATACAGCGCATGGGGTGTGAGCAGGCGGTCATGGCGCAACCCCAGCCAATGGACATGGCTGGACCAGGCATAGTCAGCCGCCTGCGTTACCTGCCCCGCACGCACCGGGTTGAGGTCAAAGTAGGCCATGCACGGCAACAAGTACCGCTCGGGCTGCAGCACCGTACAGCGGTAGCGCCCCTCCCATAGCGTGCCGGTGCGGTCATGGCGACGGTTGAAATACTGCACGTAGCGCCGCCCCACTGCCTGCATCATTTGCGGCAGACCATCGGCGGTTGCGGGAGTAGCCAGCAGATGGAAGTGGTTGCCCATCAGCACATAGGCATGCACAGCCACCTTGTATTTCTGCGCGTTATCCGCCAGCAACGCGAGCATGGTTTCATAGTCATCCCGATCAACGAAGATGACCTGGCGGTTGTTTCCGCGTTGGATAACGTGGTGCAGATGACCTGGCAGGGTCAGGCGCGGCAGGCGGGCCATGGGTGTCTCAGAGCCTGCTCAGTGGCGCAAGAGGTAGACGCGTTCATCCATCAGTCCTGGTGGGTTCTGGCGCAGACAGCGGCCTGTCATGCAGCTTCAAAGCGATGCCACGTCCGTGACAACCGGAGCCTCATGAGCCTGCGACTTCAGTCCGTAGCGCGATCCCAGCACCTTGTCGAGACCAAACTCTTCCAGAATGGCGCGCAGGCGCTCCGAGGCGCTGCGCTTTTTCTGCCCCGTGTAGCGGGCAATGATCAGCTCATTCTTCATGCTGTGTTCCCAGCCCACCAACTCAGTCACCGTGACCTGGTAGCCGCTGGCCTCCAGGTACAGGCAGCGCAGCACGTTGGTGACCTGACTGCCCAGTTCACGCGTGTGCAGTGGGTGGCGCCACAGCTCTGCCAACGGCGTACGGGCCAGTTGCAAGGCCTTGCCTTGACGCAGGCAGGCGGCCATCTCAGCCTGGCAGCAGGGTACCAGCACCATGGCCCGGGCCTGTTTTTGCAACCCAAACGCAATCGCATCGTCCGTCGCGGTATCGCAGGCATGCAGGGCTGTGACCACGTCGATCCGGGCAGGCAATTCATCTGCGTCTGTGGATTCCGCCACCGACACATTCAAAAATGACATGCGCTCAAAGCCCAGCTTTTGGGCCAGCGTACGGGATTTCTCCACCAGCTCGGCGCGCGTTTCCACACCATAAATATGGCCGCGCCCCAAGGCCTTGAAGTACAGGTCATACAAAATGAACCCGAGGTACGACTTACCTGCACCATGGTCTGCCAACGTCGGCCCCTGGTCGGTGGTGGAAAGCTCTGTGAGCAGCGGTTCGATGAAGTTGAACAGGTGATAGACCTGCTTGAGCTTGCGCCGCGAGTCCTGATTGAGACGCCCATCGCGCGTGAGGATGTGCAGTTCTTTGAGCAGCTCTATCGACTGCCCTGGGCGCAGCTCGGTCAGCTCCGCAGGCTCTGCCTTGGAAGCCGCGGTCTTGTTGCGCGGGGGATGGGGCTGCTGTGTCTGGGCTGCGGAGGAAGTTTTGATTTTTTTCATCGTCACAGATCCTTGTGGGCAACCGCTGGCGATGACTGAGCGGCACCCGGCCCCACATCCAGCGCAGACCACCCTGGCATGCCCAGTGCCTGCAGCACCTCGATGTTCCGCTCGAAGATGGTTTCCGCCTCCGGAAACACCTCTACGGCCCGGTCAATGCTCTCCTCACGCAGCAAGTGCAGCGTGGGATAAGGCGAGCGGTTGGTGCAGTTGGTGACATCGTCCACATCGGTACCCGCAAACTGGAACTGGGGATGAAAGCTTGCGATCTGCAGTGTGCCGTCAAGCGCCATTTCCTCCAGCAACGCCTCAGCGCGTCCCAGAAAGTCGTTGAAATCCAGAAAATCCCGAAGGCAGTGGGGAAGTATCAGCAAAGTGGTGTCCCGCACCGAGGCAGGCATGGTCGCCAGGGCGGACAGCTCCGCGCGCAAAAGACCCAACACCTCATCCACATCCTCCGTCAGAGCCACCGCGTAGTGGATCTGCCCCTTGACATGAACGCCCTTGGCAAAGGGGCAGAGATTGAGCCCGATCACCGCACGCGCCAGCCACCGCGTGGTGTCACCGACAAAGGGAGACGGCGCCTCCGGTAAGGCCGCCGGGGCGCCAGAAGTAGGAATGGAGATCATGACAAGAGCGCACGAAGCGCGGTGAACAGTCCTTGATTTTACGGGGTACCCCTGGGCACCCTCTGCGCGAATCACTGCGCCGTGTACATCTGCGGCCTCGGGCGGTCTGCGGCGCACACTTGCCGCTCGATTCGTGCAGAGGGTCCCTGGAACCTGCTGACGCTCTTACGGCTCCATCACTCAGTCAAAAAGGCGCCGCCCCGTCAGTCGCTCGTGCTCGCGCGCAGCAAACCGGTCTGTCATCCCGGCAATGAAATCCGCCACAGCCCTAGCGCGCCGCGGCCCATGGTCCAGAGAGGCCTGTTCGGCAAACGCAGCCTTCATCTCATGGGGTGAGGCGGTGTATGCGGCAAACAGATCACGAACAACCTCCTGAGCACGGCGCGTGGTTTCCATGACGCGTGGATGGCGGTACAGGTTCTGGAACAGAAACCGTTTGAGCTCCAATGACCGCGCCCGCATCACATCGCCAAACATCACCAGAGGCGGTGCCTGGCGCACCGCCTGTACATTGGCAGGAGCGTGCTCGGCAAGCGATACCTGCGTGGCACCAATGACGTCATAGACCTGAGCACTGAGCATGCGCCGGATGGCCTCGTACAAGACACGTCGCTCAACAAGCCCCGGATATTCCTTCTGAACGGCTGCGCGATACTGATCGAACAAGGGCACGTCCTGCAGCTGGGTTAATGTGATCAAGCCAGAGCGCACCCCGTCGTCGATGTCGTGCGCGTTGTAGGCAATTTCATCTGCCAAATTGCACAGCTGCGCCTCCAGGCTGGGTTGCTCACGGCGCAGAAACCTCGCGCCGACGCCATCGGGCTCATCAGCCTCCAGCTGCTGCGCATGCAGCCTTGAGCAGTGCTTGAGGATCCCCTCCCGGGTCTCGAACGTGAGATTGAGTCCGTCGTACTGCGGATAGCGCTCCTCCAGCTGGTCCACCACACGCAGGCTCTGCAGGTTGTGCTCAAAGCCGCCATGGTCTGCCATGCAGGTATGCAGAGCATCTTGTCCTGCATGCCCGAAGGGCGTGTGACCCAGGTCATGGGCCAGCGATATCGCCTCCACCAAGTCCTCATTGATGCGCAGCGAGCGGGCAATGGAGCGTCCCAGCTGCGCCACCTCCAGCGAATGGGTAAGGCGCGTGCGAAACAAGTCGCCTTCATGGTTCAAAAAAACCTGCGTCTTGTAGACCAGCCTCCGGAACGCTGTGGAATGCACAATCCGGTCCCTGTCGCGCTGGTACTCGGTACGCGTGGGAGCGGGGGGTTCAGCGTAGCGCCGCCCTCGGGTCAGAGCAGGATCGCAAGCATAAGCAGCCAGATCATGCATTGGAACCAAAACAGCCTCCAGCGCATATACAGCCTGCACAAGCAGCCATCAATTTAATAGCATTCATGAATGCCGCTCAGCGGCAGCACGCATCAATCACCTCGCGCACGATGCCATCAGGCGCAGCGCGCGACACCGCTCTGCCGGGGCCATCGATCAGCACGAACCTGATTTCGCCCGCTTCGGACTTCTTGTCCAGGCGCATGAGCTGCAGATAACGCCCGGCGTTGTCCGTGGTGTCAAGGACAGGTCCCACAGTTGACAGTCCAGCTCGCCGGATCAGCGATGTCAAGCGGCTGACGAAGGCCTCGTCCACCAATCCCAGTCGGCGAGACAACTCCGCTGCCATGACCATGCCGGCCCCCACACCCTCGCCATGCAACCAGACGCCATAGCCCATGCCCGCCTCGATGGCATGACCAAACGTGTGACCGAAATTCAGAATGGCACGCAAACCTGATTCGCGCTCGTCCTGTCCCACCACTGCTGCCTTGATCTCGCAACTGCGACGCACGGCATGGGTCAGCGCACTGCGGTCAAGGGCCATCAGGTCATCCATGTGCCGCTCCAGCCAGTCGAAGAAGTCCATGTCGGCAATCGGACCGTACTTGATGACTTCGGCCAAACCTGCACTGAACTCCCGCTTTGGCAAAGTGCTCAACACATCCAGGTCGCAAATGACTCGCTCGGGCTGGTAGAAAGCGCCCACCATGTTCTTGCCCAGGGGGTGGTTGATGCCAGTTTTGCCACCCACCGATGAGTCCACCTGCGCCAGCAGCGTGGTGGGAACTTGCACAAAGGGGACCCCGCGCATGTAACAGGCGGCGGCAAAGCCCGTCATGTCCCCCACAACCCCTCCCCCCAAGGCAAACAATACCGTTTTGCGATCGCAGCCCTGCTGCAGCAGCACATCGAAGATCGACTGTAGCGTCTGCCAGTTCTTGTGCTCCTCACCATCTGGTAAGTGAATCTCGTGGATCTGCCCATAGCGGCCGGACAGCGCCGACCGCAGCGCCGACGCATAGAGAGGGGCGACGGTGGTGTTGCTGACGATCAATGCCGTGCTGGCACGGGGCAAATCGCCATAGGTAGCGGCATCAGCCAAAAGACCGCCGCCAATGGCGATGCGATAGCTGCGCTCGCCCAGGTCAATGGGAACTTCTTGGGAAATCTGGGACATGAGTATTTTCAGGATCGGGGTAAGGTTTGAAAGTGCGCGCGCTCCTATTTTGCATCCACAGAGGAGTGTTATCCGAACAGGATTTCAAGCCAGAGTATTCACGACGCATGCGCAGCTCGACAAACGGGAAATTCACCGTATCGACTAGTCAAGGTACTACCACCAACTACTTCAAGGTGAAAGCGAAGCGCCGGGCACACCATGAGACTCGCTCCCGCGCAATCTACTGACCACAAGTCACATGACTCCGACCCCAATCTCTCGGCCTTACGAAATATTTAACGATTTCCCCTAAAAAAAAACCCCGGACAAGCCGGGGCAATTTACATTGAGGAATTTATGTGATCGCTAGATCACCGCCTCGTTTATGAGCATTTGTTACTGTCTCCGCTTCCTGCTTGAACAGTGATGCTAAAGGTGCGAGTCACACGAGATGCACCCTTGGTTGCTAGAACCAAGAACTTACGTTCACCACAATCCGCCCCGGTGGGTTTGCCATTCAAAACACCCGCCGAGCCAGTAGTACCGCTTGTCAACCAACCTGGCAAATCAGTGAATTGCCAAGTAACGCCACTGACAGAGGATACAAATGAATAGGTGTAGTTGGTGCCCACGGTAGCTCCAGGAAGCACACAAACACTGGTTGAGTTACAAGTACCGATGGCGAAATCTTCTGGCAAGCCACCCACCAAGTTGAGCCTGACGGTACCCGATGCGGAGATCTTGTTCTTGTCAGTCACTGTCACCTCGGCGCGATACTCGCGCTCTTGAGCGTCCTTGCTTGCCTTGCCGCTGATCAGGCCCAAACTGGAATCGAGGTTCAGCCCTGCAGGCAGAGGCAGACCAGTCACAGACCATGTGTATGGTGGCAAACCTCCGCTCACTGACAGCAGCGCTGTAACAGGCACTTCCTTGGTCACGTCACCCATGTCCAAACCGGCAAATGTGGGAGGCGCAGTCAGCGCTTCCAGCACAGAGACCGGGTAAATCGCCTTGATCGGGTCCGAAATACCGTTGCTTACGTTGTTGTCGAAGCGGTCTGTTACCAACTCCAAGAAGATTCGACCGGTTTTTGATCCGCTGAGCAACGAGAACGTGGCCACGCCTCCCACCGAAGGCAACTTCAGTGCGCTTTCGCGTTCAGACCCGGAAACCAAACGCGCATCCGTAGCGGCGTCTGTATCCGGCAGAATACTCACTTGCACATTCCCGCCCGTCACACTGGCTGCAGGCTGATTAAGATCATCCAACACAAACGCCTGGATGCCCATTTGGTTGAGAAGGCCGTTGCGATTGTCTTTTGTACCCAAATAGCCAGGGATCATGGCCTCCAGGCGCACGCTGGCTGGCTGCCCTGTTGCACCCCCCACTGAAATTTCCACGCTGGCAGATTTTTGTTGCTTGTCACGCGGGTCGGTGACGGAGCACACGATACGCGCAGTACCTGCCTGGTCATCCGAGTGAAAGTGAAAGGAATTTCCACCAGAGTTCGAACCCAAAGTCACAC
>JADHED010002806.1_pt1 | contig 11385 bp, 10 predicted proteins | sample 8952041 | NCBI WGS metagenome assembly JADHED01 (sample SAMN16124423, study PRJNA663239) | bioreactor sludge metagenome | isolation source: sludge (control) | place: India:Bengaluru | collected 2018-09-08
CCGGGCAGCGACCAGTTGTAGTGGATGCCCGAGATGGTCTGCATGCGCCGGCCGTAGCGGTGGCTCAGCCCCATGCGGTAGACGCTCTTGGCACGGCCGACGTTGGACGTGCCGTAGCGGCCGAGCGGAATGGTCTCGTCGGTCGGCAGCCCGCAGGGCATGCTGGACACCCACAGCATCTCATCGCCCAGCGCCGCCAGCTCGTGATGGACGAACTGGTGGATCTCGGTCAGCTCGGCCAGCATGGCCTCGACGCTGGCGTGCGCGCCGGTGACCAGCTCCAGCTGCGATTCGCTGAAGTCGGTGGTGATGTGCGGGTGCGTCAGCGGCGAGCCCAGCGCCGCCGGGTGCGGGGTCAGCGCCAGTTCGCCGTCGGGCTGGGCGCGCAGGCTTTCTTTCTCGATGCCGCGGCGGATACCTCGCAGTCGGTCGGGCGACAGCGCCGCCACGCGATCGCTCAGCGAATCCATGTGCTCTTGTCCTTGTCTTGCCGGGGTGGCGAAGGTATCACAGGCCCGCCATTCCCGTCTTCGGGCACGGGAATCCGCCGCGCCGGGCGTTCAGCGCCGTGCGGCCAGCGCCTGGCGCACCTCGTTGCCGCCCTGTTCGGCGCCGCTTTGCGGCACGCTCTCGCCGCTGCGATCGCGCACCTGATCCAGCGCGGCCAGCAGGCGCTCGGGTGTGTCGGCGGTCAGGCCCAGATGCACGCCCTGGGTCAGGGTGATGTGCGCGGCCTCGTAGGTGCCGGCGCCGGCGCACAGGATGGCGCGCGTGGGCGCGTCCTGGCACACGCCCACCAGCATGGCCGGCACCACCGCCTCGGGCCGCAGCAGCTCCAGCACGTCGGGCGGCAGCAGGCCCTCGGTCATGCGGGTGGCCGCCGTGGGCGCCAGGCAGTTGACGCGGATGTCGTGCTTGGCGCCTTCCAGCGCCAGCGTCTGCATCAGGCCGACCAGCGCCAGCTTGGCGGCGCCGTAGTTGCTCTGGCCGAAGTTGCCGTAGAGACCGGTGGACGAGGTGGTCATCAGGATGCGCCCGTATTTCTGCGCCACCAGGTGCGGCCAGGCCGCCTTGACCAGGTGCACCGCGCCCATCAGGTGCACGTCCAGCACCAGGCGGAAGTCGGCCAGATCCATCTTGGCAAAGCTCTTGTCGCGCAGGATGCCGGCGTTGCACACCAGCACATCGACCCGGCCCCAGGTATCCAGCGCCTGCTGCACCATGGCCTGCATGGCCTGGGCATCGGTCACCGAAGCGCCGCTGGCGATCGCCTGGCCGCCGCGGGCGCGGATTTCCTCGACCACGCGCTCGGCCGCGGTCGCCGAGCCGCCGCTGCCGTCCACCGCGCCGCCCAGGTCGTTGACCACCACCCTGGCGCCGCGCTCGGCCAGCGCCAGCGCGTGCAGGCGCCCCAGGCCGCCGCCGGCGCCGGTGACGATGGCCACGCGGCCGTTGAAGTCGATCTTGCTCATGCTGTGCTCACTCCTGTTGAAAGAATCCCGTCGATGCCGACTGTAACCAACCGGCCAGGCCGTATGCGCCCGTGGGCGGACGCAGGTGACAGCGGCGCCCCGCGGCCCCGGTTCACAATGCGCGCCATGGAACTGAACCACGAAACCATCGACACCCCGCCGCTCGACGCAGCCAGCGTGGTGATGCTGCGCGACGGCGCCCGGGGACTGGAAGTGCTGCTGCTGCGCCGCCACGCCAACTCGTCGGTGCTGGGCGGCGCCTACGTGTTTCCCGGCGGCAAGGTGGACGCGGCCGATGCCAGCGCCGACACGCTGACCCTGCTGGACCGCGCGCCGACCGAGCTGCATGCGCGCCTGGGCGAGCCGGCGCTGACGCCGGCGCAGGCGGCGGCGTTCTACGTCGCTGCGGCACGCGAGGCGGCCGAGGAATCGGGCGTGCTGTACCTGCAGGTGGGCGCCGACGAGGTGGCCCGCCACAGCGCCGCCACCTGCGCGCGCCTGCGCGCCGGCGAACCGTTTGCCGCCCTGCTGGCCGAGCACGGCGCGCTGCTGGACAGCGACGCCCTCGCCCCCTGGTCGCGCTGGATCACGCCGCGCCGGCCCTCGGTGATGAACAAGCGCTTCGACACGCGCTTTTTCCTGGCCGGCGTGCCGCCGGCGCAACAGGCGCGCCACGACGACTTCGAGGTCACGGAAGCGCGCTGGCTGACGCCACGCGAGGCGCTGCGGCAATACCGCGAGCACCAGATCGACATGGCGCCGCCGCAGATCGTCAGCCTGCTGCACCTGCTGCACTACCGCGACCTGGCGCATGCCATGCAGGATGCGCGCACGCGCCGCCCACCGCTGATCGAGCCGGAACCGATCGAGCAGGGCGACACGCGCGTGCTGTGCTACCCCGGCGACGCGGCGCACAGCGTCGCGGCACGCGCGCTGCCCGAGCCGGTGCCCACGCGCGTGGTGTGGCGAGGCAAGCGTTTCGAGCCGCCACAGGGCTTCGGGCCGTTCCTGGACTGAGCCAAGACACCCTGAGAAACTATCAAATTAATAGCTGTTGGCGCTTGCCGCGACTGCCTCAGCGCCCGAAATGCCATCCCAAACCGGAGACCTCCCGATGCATCCCGCCGTCCGCCGCCAGACCATCGCCGATCTGCTGCGCCGCACCGCCCAGCGCCTGCCCGCCAAGCTGGCGGTGCAGTGCGGCGCCACGCGCTGGAGCTATGCCGAGTTCGACGCCCTGGTCACCCGCCTGGCCGCCGGCCTGGCCGGCCGCGGGGTGGCGCATGGCGACCGGGTGGCCATCCTGGCGCGCAATTCGCACGGCTTTGCCGCCATGCGCTTTGCCCTGGCGCGCCTGGGCGCGGTGCTGGTGCCGATCAACTTCATGCTGAAGGCCGACGAGGTGGCGTTCATCCTGCGCCACGCCGGCGCCAAACTGCTGGCGACCGACAGCGACCTGGCCGAGCTGGCGCGCGCCGCCGCCGCGCTGGACACGCAGGTGACGGACTTCGTGTGGCTGCCTTCGGAAGACCCGAGCGAACCGGTGGCGGGCATGGCCAGCTTTCACGACCTGGCCGCCTGCACCGCGCCGCTGCCCGACACGCCGCTTGCCAGCACCGACCTGGCGCAGATCGTCTACACCAGCGGCACCGAGTCCAGCCCCAAGGGCGCCATGCTGACGCACGACGCCGTGCTGTGGCAGTACGTCAGCTGCTGCATCAACGCCGAGGTGGCCGAGCACGACGTGGCCCTGCACGCGCTGCCGCTGTACCACTGCGCCCAGCTTGACGTGTTCTTTGGCCCCGCCGTCTACATCGGCTCGACCAACTTCATCACCAGCAAGCCCACGCCCGACAACCTACTGCCCATGATGGCGGCGCACGGCATCACCAGCTTCTTCGCCCCGCCCACGGTGTGGATCGCGCTGCTGCGCTCGCCGCTGTTCGATCAGACCGATCTGAGCAAGCTGGCCAAGGGCTACTACGGCGCTTCCATCATGCCGGTCGAGGTGCTGAAAGAAATCGCGCGTCGCCTGCCCGCCGTGCGCCTGTGGAACCTGTACGGCCAGACCGAGATCGCGCCGCTGGCCACCATGCTGGGGCCCGATGACCAGCTGCGCAAGCCCGGCTCGGCCGGCCGCGCGGTGCTGAACGTGGAGACGCGGGTGGTCGACGACGCCCTGCGCGACGTTGCCGTGGGCGAGGTGGGCGAAATCGTGCACCGCTCGCCGCACCTGATGCTGGGCTACTTTCACGACGACGAGCGCACGGCGGCGGCCTTCGATGGCGAGTGGTTTCACTCGGGCGATCTGGGCACCATCGACGCCGAGGGCTACATCAGCGTGGTCGATCGCAAGAAGGACATGATCAAGACCGGCGGCGAGAACGTCGCCAGCCGCGAGGTCGAGGAAATGATCTACCGCCTGCCCGAAGTCAGCGAGGTGGCGGTGATCGGCCTGCCCGACGCCAAGTGGGTCGAGGCGGTGACGGCGGTGATCGTCCTCAAGGCCGGGCAGGAGCTGACCGAAGCGCAGGTGATCGCCCACTGCAACGCACACATGGCGACCTTCAAGGCGCCCAAGCGCGTGATCTTCACCGACCAGTTGCCCAAGAACCCCAGCGGCAAGCTGCTCAAGCGCCAGTTGCGCCAGACCTTCGCCTGACCGCCGCGCCCCGCCGGCGAGTGTGCGACAGCGGTGCCCGTGGTGCGCGCCGACCGGGCGCCGGGGCCTCCAGACCTTCAAGTCTTTCTGGCCCCCGGCGCGCACCCATCAAGCGCGAGCAGCTATCGAATTCATAGTATTCAAGCGGTTCGCGGGGTGCCGCGCAGGCGCTGAAACAGCGTCACCGCCGCCACCACCACCGCGCCGACCAGCATGCCCACGGCGGCGTTGAAGCCCATGTCGGCCAGCACGCGCAGCACGCCGCCCAGGCCAGCGGCCCAGCCTTCCAGCAGGTGGTGCAGCGCCGGCACGCCATGCACGATGATGCCGCCGCCCACCAGGAACATGGCGGCCGTGCCGGCCACCGACAGCCCCTTCATCAGCCAGGGCGCCAGCGCCAGGATGCCGCGGCCCAGCGCCTGCGCGCCGGCGCCGGCGCGCCGGCTCAGCCACAGGCCCAGGTCGTCCAGCTTGACGATGCCGCCCACCAGGCCATAGACGCCCACCGTCATCAGGATCGCGATACCGACCAGCACGGCCACCTGGGTCCAGAAATCGGCCTGCGCCACGGCGCCCAGGGTGATGGCGATGATCTCGGCCGAGAGGATGAAGTCGGTGCGCACGGCGCCCTTGATCTTGTCTTTTTCCAGCGCCGCCAGATCGACCTGCGGGTCGGCCAGCGCCGCCTCCAGCTCGGCCTCGTGGGCCTGGTCCTCGGCACGGGTATGCAGCAGCTTGTGCAGCAGCTTCTCGCAGCCCTCGAAGCACAGAAAGGCGCCACCCAGCATCAACAGCGGCGTCACCGCCCAGGGCGCAAAGGCGCTGACGAGCAGGGCCACCGGCACCAGGATGGCCTTGTTGACGAACGACCCTCTGGCCACCGCCCACACCACCGGAATCTCGCGGTGGGCGCTGACGCCGGTCACCTGCTGGGCGTTCAGGGCCAGGTCGTCGCCCAGCACGCCGGCGGTCTTCTGCGCCGACACCTTGGTCAGCACCGCCACGTCGTCGGCCATGGCGGCGCTCTTGCGCGCAGCGATCTTGGACATGACGGCGACGTCGTCGAGCACGGTGGCGATGTCGTCGAGCAAGGCGAGCAGGCTGGTGGCCATGAAGGCTTTCCGGGAAAAGGCGAAGAATTCGGGGTCGGAACGTCGAACCCGGGGCCGGCAGGCCATCGGGCCTGGCACGCCGCCCGAGCGCCAACCCCTCGGCAGGCGGCGATTATCTCCGCGCCGCGTGCCCGCCACCCGGGCAAGTCGGCGCCTGAAAGCCGTGGGGTACCATTGCGGGTTGACCCTCGGGCCGCACCACATGCTTCATTGATTCGGCCTTTGGATGTCTTGAACACCTTTCGCGCTGAGCTTGTCCAAGCCCTTCGACAGGCTCAGGTTGGACGGTTCAGATTTCAGGATTCCGAAACCCTAGGAGAACACGCCCATGCCCTTGCTCCTGACCCGCATCGCCGGCCGCGCCCTGGCCTGCGTCGGTCTGATGTGCGCGGCCGCCGCCATGGCCCAGGCGCCCGAGGCGCCGGCCGGTGACGCGCGCCAGGGCACCTTCAAGACGGTGCGCGGCGACGTCACCGTGGTGCGCGACAACACCCGCGTGGCGGCCATCGTGGGTGCAGGCGTGCGATCGACCGACCGCATCCTGAGCGGCGCCGAAAGTGCCGCCGCCGTCACGCTGCTCGACGGCACGGTGCTGGCCATCGGGCCCGACAGCGCGCTGGACCTGAGCCAGTACCAGTTCAACCCCACCACGCAGGAAGGCAGCGTGCTGGTCAACCTGATGCGCGGCTCGCTGCGCATGGTCACTGGGCTGATCGCCAAGCTCAAGCCCGAGCAGGTCAAGGTCACCACGCCGACCAGCGTCATCGGCGTGCGTGGCACCGACTTCATCGTGGAGGAAAACCCATGAGGCTGGCCCCCTTGCTGACGGCCGTGGCCCTGCTGGCGGCCGGTTGCGCACCGACCACCCGCGTCACGCTGCTGCCGCAGGCCGACCACCCGCAGGCCGCGGTCGAGGTCACGGCGCGCCAGCGCAGCACGCGGCTGGCGCAGCCCTACGCCTCGGCGGCGGTGCGCCAGCAGGGCCCGGAGCTGGAGCAACTCGACGCCGCCACGGTGCGCAAGCGCTACCCTGCCCTGCTGGCCGTGATGCCACCGGCGGCCGAGCGTTTCGAGCTGAACTTCATCACCGGCGGCACCGAACTGACGCCCGAATCCACCGCCGAACTGAGCGATGTGCTGGCGAGCGCCATCGCGCGCGCGGGCGGTGAGATCGTCGTCATCGGTCACACCGACCGGGTCGGCACGCTGGAGGCGAACGACGCGCTTTCGCTGCGCCGCGCCGAAGCGGTGCGCGCCCTGATCGTCGAGCGCGGCTTCGAGGCGGCGCGTGTGCGCGCCGTCGGGCGCGGCGAGCGCGAACCGCAGGTGCCCACCGAGGACGACGTCGACGAGCCGCGCAACCGGCGCGTCGAGATCGTGGTGCGCTGAGCATCACCGCCGGCCACCCATCCTTCGCGCATGCGCCCGAAGTCGCGAACCTGGCTGCTGGCCGGCGCGCTGCTGCTGGCCCACACGGTGCAGGCGGCGCCGTTCCGTGACGACATGGCGCAGCGCACCCAGGCTTGCACCGCCTGCCACGGCGAGCAGGGCCGCGCCGGCCCCGACGGCTACTACCCGCGCCTGGCGGGCAAGCCGGCAGGCTACCTGTACCACCAACTGCTCCATTTCCGTGATGGAAGGCGCCACTACGGCCTGATGACGCGCATGGTGGACGTGCTGAGCGATGCCTACCTGATGGACATCGCGCGCCACTTCGCCGCCCTGCAGGTGCCCTATCCGCCCCCGGCACCGCCGGCCAGCCCGCCGCCGCCGGCGGTGCTCGAACGCGGCCGCGCGCTGGCGCTGCAGGGCGATGCCGCCCAGGGCGTGCCGGCCTGCGTGCAATGCCACGGCCGGACACTGACCGGCGCCCTGCCCGATGTGCCCGGCCTGCTCGGGCTGCCGGCCGACTACCTGAGCGCGCAGCTGGGCGGCTGGCGCACCGGCCAGCGGCGCGCCCACGCGCCCGACTGCATGGCCCGCATCGTGCAGCGCCTGTCCGATCGCGATGCCCACGCCGTGGTCAGCTGGCTGGCCAGCCAGCCGGTGCCGGCCGACCCCCGCCCCGCGCCCGCACGCCCGCCCCTGCCTGCCGAGTGGGCCGACCTGCGCTGTGGCCGCGCCCCCGAGCCAGAGGCCGCCAGGTGAGCGCGCTGCGCCGCCTGCTGCTGGGGCTGGCCGGGCTGGCGCTGCTGGGGGCGGGCCTGCTGTGGCAGATCAACTTCAACGACGGTGTCGACACCAGGTCCAGCGCACCGGTCGCCAGCGACGCGGCCACGCGCGCGCGCGGCGCCTACCTGGCCCGGGCAGGCAACTGCCTGGCCTGCCACACGGCGCGCGGCGGCCCGGCGGCGGCCGGCGGCCGGCCCATCGCCACGCCCTTCGGCACCGTCTACAGCAGCAACCTGACGCCCGATGCGCGCGCCGGCATTGGCGGCTGGAACGCCGCCACCTTCTGGCGCGCGCTGCACCATGGCCGCTCGGCCGACGGGCGGCTGCTCAACCCGGTGTTCCCCTACACCCACACCACCGGGCTCACGCGCGCCGACAGCGACGCCCTGTTCAGCTACTTCCTCGGCCTGCCGCCCAGCGCCACCGCGGTGCCGGCCCACGAGCTGCGCTGGCCCTTCGGCACCCAGGCGGCGCTGGCGCTGTGGCGCGCGCTGTACTTCCGGCCCGGCAGCTTTCAGCCCGACCCGGCCCGCAGTGAGCAGCTCAACCGCGGCGCCTACCTGGTGCAGGCGGTGGCGCACTGCTCGGCCTGCCACACCCCGCGCGACCGCCTGGGCGGCGCCGACTGGCAGAGCCTGAGCGGTGGCACGGTGCCCGGCACCGGCTGGTACGCGCCCTCGCTGACGGCACGCGACGAAGGCGCCGTGGGACACTGGCCGGCCGAGCAGATCGTCCAGCTGCTGGCCACCGGCGCCGCCCCACAAGGGGTCGCCAGCGGGCCGATGGCCGAAGTGGTCTATCAGGGCACGCAGCACCTGAGCGGCGCCGATCTGCAGGCCGTGGCGGCCTACCTGCAGCACCTGCCGCCACAGCCGGGCCGGCAGGACGCGCCGGCGCCACGCCAGCGCCCCAGCGCGGCCGGCGAGCGGCTGTACGGGCAGCACTGCGCGGCCTGCCATGGCGAAGACGGCCAGGGCGTGCCTGGCGCCTATCCCCCGCTGTCCGGCAACCGCAGCGTCACCATGGCCAACACCCAGAACCTGCTGCAGATCGTGCTGTTCGGCGGTTTCGGACCGGCCACCGCGGGCCGCCCGCAGCCCTTCGGCATGCCGCCGTTCGCCCTGACCCTGAGCGATGCCGAGATCGCGGCGGTGCTGAGCTACATTCGCGGCGCCTGGGGCAATGATGCCGGCGAAGTGGCCCCACTCGACGTGGTGCGCATGCGCCACGTCAACCATTCGGGTCTTCCGTGACATTGGTTACGCTTGAATCGCAACGGCAACGATTTGTGACGGTTCGCGCCCTATACTGCGGCGTCAGCCGTGACGCCCCCACAGCACCATCCGGTGCCTGCTCAGGTCGGGTTGCGGCGCAAACACTGGGGAGGAACGAACCACCATGGCGCTGAACTGGCTCATGTCCAAGCGGGCCCGTCCGCAAACCGAGGGCGACGGCGCCCAGCGGCCCGACGGCCGTGCGGCCGAGGCTGAGGCCAACGCCGACGATCAGGAGCTGCGCTGGCCCGAGGTGGTGCGCCATTTCGGTCAGGAAGTGGCCATGGCGCTGAGCACCGCCGCCGACCAGCTGGAACGCCTGAGCCGGCTGGAACCCAGCCTGGTGGGCAGCCTGCAAACCGTGACCGACGCCGTCGAGCGTGCACGCCAGGCCGGCATGGCCGCCCAGCAAGTGCTGCGCCTGACCGAAGACCCGCCGGTGCAGCATCGCGAGTTGCTGGGCCTGGACGACGTGGTGCGCGCCGTGCTGACCACGCGCGCCGAGTGGCTGCAGCGTCACCAGGTCGGCGTGCGGCATGGCCTGGCGCAGACTCAGGTCTATGCCGACTCCAGCATGCTGTACATGCTGGTCGACGAACTGCTGCTGTGGGCAGCCCAGATGGCACCCCAGATCGCCATCATGGTGGACCGCTCCAGCCGCAGCGGGCGCCCACGCCTGAGCGTGCTGGCCTGGTGCGATCCGGCACAGGTGCCCGAGGCCGCCTGGCGCGGCATGCGCTGGATGCTGTGGCACCAGCTGGCCCGCTCGCTGGGTGCCAGCGCGCGCGTGGACACGCAGACCGACCACGTGCGTGTCACGCTCAGCCTGAGCGCCGTCACCGAGGAACAACTGGCCACCGGGATCGAAGAATCGGTCGGCCCGTCCAGCGTGTCGGCGGTGATCCAGGGCTGTCGCGTGCTCATCGTCTCGGGCAACGCGCAACGGCGCGCCCAGAGCCTGCAGGCGCTGACCGGCTACGGCCTGATTCTCGACAGCGCGGGCGACATGACCGAGGCCGAGCGCCTGGCCACGCGGCACCTGCCCGACGCCGTGGTCTACGACGGCAGCGTCAACCCGAGTGCGGTCGCAGGTCTGCGCGAGAGCCTGGAGGCGCGTGCCGGCACGCCGGCCGCCTTCATCGAGATTCACGACGACGACAGCGCCTCCGATTTCCGCACCTCCACCGTCGGTTCGGTGTCCACCGGCCACATCGGCGCCGGCTCGCTCAATCAGGCGCTGGGCCCGGCGCTGGTGTTCGAGCTGTGCAAGGTGATGTGATCCATTGCTATTGTTTAAATAGCTTGCTGCGCAGTCTGGATAAGCGCAAAAACGATATTTGGTTCATGTTTTCGGGGTCACCCAGCGGCGCATGAGCGCACAGCCCAGGCACCCTGCCAGCGCAGCCGCCACAACCGCCGACCCGCCGCTGCAGGTGCGCTACGAAGACGCCCACCTGATCGCGCTCGACAAGCCGGCCGGCCTGCTGACCGTGCCCGGTCGCGGGGCCGACAAGAGCGACTGCCTGAGCCGCCGCGCCCAGGCGCGCTGGCCCGATGCGCTCGTCGTGCACCGGCTCGATCAGGCCACCAGCGGCCTGCTGCTGCTGGCGCGCGGGCCCGCGATGCAGCGTGCGCTCAGCCAGGCCTTTGCCCAGCGCCAGGTGCACAAGCGCTATGAGGCGCTGGTGCACGGCCGGCTGACCCTGCCGGCCGACGCCACCGACGGCTGGGCGCGGATCGACCTGCCGCTGATCGTCGACTGGCCGCAGCGCCCGCGCAGCAAGGTCGATCACGTGGCCGGCAAGCCCAGCCAGACGCGCTGGCGCCCGCTGGCGCATGACGCGCAGACCCGGCGCACAAGGCTGGCGCTGGAGCCGCTCACCGGCCGCTCGCATCAGTTGCGTGTGCATCTGCTGGCGATCGGCCACCCGATCGTGGGCGACACCCTGTACGGCCCGCCCGACGGCGCGCCGCGCCTGATGCTGCACGCCTGCGCGCTGCGGCTGACGCACCCGGTCACCGGCCAGCCGCTCGCATTGGACAGCGCGGCGCCGTTCTGACGCACCTGCCGACGGCCCGCCCGGCGCGCTACAGTGTGAGCCGCGGGCGCGATCCCGCAGAAAGGTTGATTGACATGACACGTAGGAACCTGCAAGGCCTGGGCCTGGCGCTGTCGCTGGCGCTGGGCGGCCCGTGGCTGTCGGGCTGCACCATCACCAGCACGCCGCAATCGCAGGCGGCGCCGGCCGCCACCCGCGCCGCCATCGATGCGGCGGTGAATGAAACCCTGTCGCGTCTGTACCACCTGGTGCCAGGCACGCAGGACATGGTGTCGCGCGCCGCCGGGGTGCTGGTGTTTCCCTCCGTGCTGGGCGGCTCCTTCGTGGTCGGCGCCGAACATGGCAAGGGGGCGCTGCGCGTCGGTGGCCAGACCACCAGCTACTACAGCACCACCGGCGCATCGATCGGCTTTCAGGCCGGCGGCCAGTCGCGCTCGGTGATCTACGTGTTCAACACGCGCGAGGCGCTGCAGAGCTTCCGTGCCAGCAACGGCTGGACCGCCGACGCCGACGCCACCGTGGCGATCGGCAACGTGGGGGCCAACGGCCGCGTCGATTCGCACACCGTGCAGCAGCCCATCGCCAGCTTCGTGCTGACCAACGTCGGGCTGGAGGCCGGGGTGTCGGTCGGCG
>JADHED010002808.1_pt1 | contig 11377 bp, 10 predicted proteins | sample 8952041 | NCBI WGS metagenome assembly JADHED01 (sample SAMN16124423, study PRJNA663239) | bioreactor sludge metagenome | isolation source: sludge (control) | place: India:Bengaluru | collected 2018-09-08
CCAACCCTCCACTAAATCCGCAGCCCGGCTGTCCCAAAACTTCTGACGACGGACAATCTGGCGGCGATCCCCGAGATGGCGGCAGCGGTCTATGAAGCGGGTCCTGAGCGGATCTTGCATGCGCTTGAGAAGTACGTAGCAGCCGCCGATGCTGAAGGCCGGTTGAGCTGCCCCGATCCTGCGCAGGCCGCCGAGTTCTTTGCGAGCATGGTTGTCGGGTTTCGCCAGATAGATCGGCTGCTGGGTGTGACTCTCGAGACCCTCGAGCCGGAACTCGATCATGTGGCGCGTGAGGCGGCGCTACGATTCGTACGCGCTTACGCCCCCGCCTGAAATCGCCGCCACGACGCCGCCTCGCCGGTATGCCCTGATGGGTGAGATTCCCTACGCGCTCACCGGATCACATTGGGTCGTCCCGGTGTCGCTCCGGCCGCCGAAGCTACCGTAGGGTGATCATTCCTCAGGCGGCTCTTGTCGCCCGCCCTCAATGTGTTTACGAACGGGTACTACGTCGAGCCGAAATGGTAATGGATAACGACGGGCGACCCGCCGTGACAGCGCGCTGAAGCGCGCTGATCGTCGGGTAAGCGAAGTTGCGGAGGAGGAACGCGTGGGTCTACTGGAGGGGAAGGTCGCGATCATCACGGGTGCTGGCGGCGGATTGGGCGAGGCCTATGCGAAGCTGTTCGCGCGGGAGGGCGCGGCGGTAGTGGTGAACGACCTGGGCGGGCCCCGCGACGGGTCGGGCTCGGACACCACGGCGGCGCAGAAGGTGGTCGACGCCATTGTAGCCGAGGGCGGCCGGGCGGTGGCCAATGGCGACGACGTCTCCACCATGGAAGGCGGCGAGAACATCCTGAAGACGGCCTTGGACAATTTCGGCCAGGTCGACATCCTGGTCTGCAACGCCGGCATCCTGCGCGACAAGAGCTTCGCCAACACCTCGGAGGCCGACTGGGACCTGGTGGTGAAGGTGCACCTGAAGGGGACCTATTGCTGCACCATGCCGGTGTGGAAGTGGCTGAAGGACAACGGCAAGCCCGGGACGATCATCATGACCTCGTCCACCTCCGGCCTCTACGGCAATTTCGGCCAGTCCAACTATGGCGCGGCCAAGGCCGGCATCTACGGCTTCATGCGCGTGCTCTCCATCGAGGGGCGCAAGTACGGCATCCGCGTCATGGGCCTGGCCCCGGGGGCCTATACTCGCATGACCTCCGACCTGCCCGGCCGCCAGGGCCAGGAGCCCGATCCGCTGTCCCTGCCCGAGAACGTCGCGCCGGGGGTGCTCTACATGGCCTCGGACCTCGCCGCCGACCACACCGGCAAGGTGCTGGGCGTCTCCTCGCGCGGGGTCCGGGAGATTAAGATGGTGCAGACCGACGGCTTCAACCCGGGCCGCCCCTACACCGCCCAGGAAGTGGCTGGGGCTGCGGATAAGGTCTTCTTCCCGCCCGCGCCGGAACGGACAGCAAAAGACGGATAGGCCCATGGCGCCAGCTGCGAGCAGCCGTTGGCGCCATTCTTCTCAACGCAGCTGGGGGCTTTGGCCCGCCAAGTGCTCTGATCGAGTAGGGGATGGTGATGTTGCAAGGAAAGGCGACCGCGCATCAGGAAGTTGGTTCTCGTTTCGAACATAGCGAGGAGCCGCCTGAGTGGATCACTCGGGCCGTCGGCGTCGCGCACGAACTCACGGCGGTCACCGCCGAAGCTGAGCAGCAACGAGCAGCGTTGATACTCGGTGCCCAGGGCAGGGCCAAGCACCTATCGCTCGAAGTCAACAACCTCAAGTCAAGAGCCGTTGCGGCTGCCGAGAAGATTTTAGCGAGTCAGGGCGTTGAGGATCTGAATCTCCGAGCTATCGCCGATTTGGCGGGTATCGGTATTGCCTCAATGTACCATTACTTCGGGAGCAAGGACGACCTGCTGCTGCACTTGGCCGTGCGGGGCTTTGATCACCTTCACAGCGAGATGCTCAGGTTGCAGAGCGATCCGCAGTTCAGCTCGCCGATGCGCGCTGGTGGGCGGGCCTTCGTCGACTTCGCCTGCGCTCAGCCCGCCCTTTTCTCGCTGATGTTCAACTCTCGTCTTCTCGCACGCCATGAAGTTCTGCGTGCAGCCGAAGCGCGGGCCCTCCAGGCTTACGAGGCAGCGGTGCGGATCGATGACCGCATCCCCCGTGAACACCAGTCGAACGCCGCCCTTGCGATCTGGGCGCTCGGGCGCGGCATTGCCGGCGTGATCTCGTCGCAGCCGGCTGATCAATGCGCCGTGGAGCTCACTCAGCGTCTGTTCGCCGGGGCTGCATTTCTACTGGATCACGCTCAGTTCGCGATCGCGACCGATGATAGGTCTGCGCGCCAGCCACACACCGCGGCCGACATCGCGGCGGTGAGGTGTTCGGCGGCGAAGCGCTGAGCGCCGTTGACGACGCATCCCTGAGGCCGCTGTGCGTCGCAGGCTCATGAAGGGACGCAGCGCCGCAGCTGTTAGCTGCGAACAGGCCTTTTCGAACGCCGTTTCAAGCGTTTCAAACCTTCCCTGACCTACTAGGAGGGAGGAACGAGTGCCTAAGCTCATCTACCAGATTTTTGGCGGCGAAACCCGTGAAGTGGAGGTTCCTGTCGGGACCAGCGTCATGGAAGGCGCCGTTCGCAACGGGGTGCCGGGTATCGACGGAGACTGCGGCGGCGCGTGCGCCTGCGCAACCTGCCACGTCTATGTCCCCGACGCTTGGCTCGAAAAGCTCGAGCCCCAATCGGAGATGGAGCGCAGCATGCTCGAGTTCGCTGAGAACGTGACCGCCAATTCCCGGCTCGGCTGCCAGATCAAGCTCGTCGGCGAACTCGACGGACTTGAGCTGATGTTGCCGGAAAGCCAGCATTAGGGATGGCTGAGAGGCGTCGCATGATCGGGCGACGCCTCGATTCCAGCGTCATTGTCGAACTTCGTTCGAAGAGAGATTTTCTCTCGGCCTCCCCGACGGCCGAGAGTAGGCCGCGTAAAGCCAGGGTGAGGGAGCGCGAGATGAGCCGCCACTTTGTGCTGAGGAGCGCTGCAGATGACTCGCACCCAGGCTAGGCCTTGGGCCTTCCCGACCGCCTATGCGATTGCGCCCGCGATCCCGTCCGCCACCGGTGTTTCCAATCGTAATGGCCAAGGCTCGGGCGCGGGTATGGATATGATCGATCCGAACCCGACGGGCACGCAATCGATAGCGCCGCGCAACGCTGGTGAACTGTCTGTCTGGGTCAGAAAGATGAAGACGCCGAAACCTTCGCATGACGTCGGCAGCCTGAAGGCCAAAGCCCTGAAGGCCGCAGCCAAGGTGTTGGCGGAACGAGGCGTGGAGAAGCTGAACTTGCGGGCCATCGCTGTTGCCGGCGGGATCGGTGCAGCCTCCATGTATCACTACTTCGCCAGTAAGGATGACCTGCTCCTCAATCTGGCCATCCAGGGCTTTGCGGACCTGCGCGCCGACATCGTGTCGCTTCAAGGGGACGATGAGTCCCCCATCCGAGGTGGCGCGCGGGCCTTCTTCGGGTTTGCTCAGGAACACCCGGAGCTCTTCTCGCTCATGTTCGACGAGCGGCTTATGGCGCGACATGAGAGCCTGCGACAGGCCGAGCACGAGTCTTTTCTGGCTTATGAAGCTGCGGTCGTGGCCGACCCTCGCATACCCGTGCCGCATAAGTCGGTCGCCGCCTTCGCACTTTGGGCCCTGGGACGGGGAATGGCCGCGACAATGTCCTCCTACCCGGACGGGCGTCCGCCGGACGAGGTGCTAGAGAAGCTCTTCGCTGGCGCCGCGTACCTCATCTATCATCCAGAGTAGGGGCCGCGACCGCGAGCGAAATAGTGAAGCGCCGACGTGATCGACGCCTCACGCACACATAAGAAAGCAGTCCTCAGTATCCCGAAAATAAGCGGGTCGGGTCTGTCGCCATCGAGGTCGTGGGCTCGACAGTGGCAGGCCAGAATCCGCCGCTTCCAATGTGCGGATCGAACGCGCTTCGAAAAGTCTCTTCGACAGCCGATGATCGGTCGTCGAAGTACACGCGGGGAGCGTGTGTAATTGTCCGCGCCTGCGACCAAGCGGCGATTGTGGAACGTCGTTCGAAGCTGGCTGATGCGCGCCGGGCTGGTTCGAGAAGCCTTTGGCCACAGGGCGCTAGGCGCTCGAACCTCACAGACAAACAGAGAGATGGATCATGGCGGAATTCGGCGGCACTGATTTGGACGCCTTCCGGGCTGAGGCTAAGGCCTGGCTCGCTGACAACTTCCCGGCCGAGCTTGGAGCCTCGCCAGCGACGCACACTGAAGCATTCAACGGCGCCAGTCAGCTGACCGAGGCGCAGGCGTCATGGAAACGCATCATGGGGGAGAAGGGCTGGGGCGTTCCAACCTGGCCCAAGGCCTATGGCGGCGGCGGGCTCTCGCCGCAGGAAGCTCGCGTCCTGGCGCAGGAAATGGCCAAGATCGGCGCGATGAACCCGATCATGGGCATGGGGATCTCGATGTTCGGCCCCACCCTGCTCGAGTATGGCTCCGAAGCGCAGAAGCTGAAGTACATTCCCGACATCGCGACCGGTAAGGTTCGTTGGTGCCAGGGCTTCTCCGAGCCTGGCGCGGGCTCCGACCTTGCCAGCCTGCAGACCAAGGCGGAGGACAAAGGCGACCATTGGATCGTCAACGGCTCGAAAATCTGGACCAGCGGCGCCCAGTATGCCGATATGATTTTCTGCCTGGTGCGCACCGACCAGACCAAAAAGCACGAAGGCATCTCCTTCGTGCTGTTTTCCATGCACCAGCCTGGCGTTGAGATCCGGCCCATCAAGCTTATCGCCGGCAACTCGCCCTTCTGCGAGACCTTCTTCACCGATGTGAAGGTCTCCAAGGAGGATCTGGTGGGGCCGCTCAACGGCGGATGGTCGGTGGCCAAGCGTCTGCTGCAACACGAGCGCAGCGGCATGAACAGCGCCCGCGGTGGCTCGGGTGAGGCGCTTGGGGTCACCGCCAAGCGCTATATAGGGTCCGATGAGGCCGGCCGCTTGGCCGACAGCGATCTGCGCACCCGCATCGTCATGAATGAAATGGAGGCCCGGGCGGTCCAGCAGACAGTTCAGCGCGCCGCGTTGGAATCGAAGGCCAACGCCGGACCATCGGCAGCGACCTCGATCATGAAGAACGCCTTCATGAAGGTCGCACAGGACCGTGCGGAACTGACCCTAGAGTTCATGGGACATCAGGGGCTGGGTTGGGAGGGCGAGGCCTTCTCGGCTGACGAACTATCGACGGTTCGTGCATGGCTGTCGGGCAAGGCCGGCTCCATCTACGGCGGCTCGAACGAAGTCCAGAACAACATCATTTCCAAGCGCATCCTCGGCCTGCCCGAAATGGGGCAGGGCGCCTGACCGCTAGAAAATTCAAAGAATTTCAAAGAATAGGATTTAAGACATGGCCGTTCTGAACGAAGAACAGAGCATGCTCCGCGACGCGGCGAAGAGCTGGGTCCAGGAAAAGAGCCCGGTCACCGCCTTCCGCAAGATGCGCGACTCGGGCGTCGAGCTGGGCTACGACGCCGCCGCCTGGAACGAGCAGGCTGAAATGGGCTGGGCCGGGGTCATCATCCCGGAAGACTTCGGCGGGTCGAACTTCGGCTACCTGTCGATGGGCCTGATCCTCGAGGAGATGGGCCGCACGCTCACCGCCTCGCCGCTGCTGGCCTCGGGCCTGGCCGCCGCCAGCGCCCTGATCCTGGGCGGCGACGACGCCCAGAAGGGCGAGTACCTGCCCAAGATCGCCGACGGCTCGCTGGTCGCCACGCTCGCCGTGGACGAAGGCGCCCACCACGCCCCGGAAAAGGTCGCGCTGGAAGCCAAGAAGAGCGGCGCGGGCTACGTGCTGAACGGCAAGAAGACCTTCGTGCTCGAAGGTCCGGGCGCCGGCCTGTTCGTGGTCTCGGCCCGCACCAGCGGCAAGCCGGGCGACAAGGACGGCGTCTCGCTGTTCCTGGTGCCGGCCGACGCCAAGGGCGTCAGCAAGCAGAACCTGAAGCAAGCCGACAGCCGCGGTGTGTCGAACGTCTCGTTCGACAATGTCGAAGTCCCGGCGGGCGCCCTGCTGGGCGCCGAGGGCAAGGGGTGGGACGTGCTGGAAGCGACCCTCGACCGCGCCCGCGCGGGCGTGGCCGCCGAAATGCTCGGCGCCGCGGTCCAGGCCTTCGAAACCACGCTCGACTACCTGAAGGTCCGCGTGCAGTTCGGCCAAGTCATCGGTTCGTTCCAGGCCCTGCAGCACCGCGCGGCCAAGATGTTCACCGACCTGGAACTGGCCCGCTCGGCCGTCGAAGCCGCCCTGGCGGCGATCGACGCCGGCAGCCCGGACGTGCCGGAGCTGGTGTCGCTGGCCAAGGCCAAGATGGGCGACGTCTTCCACCTCGTCTCCAACGAGATGGTCCAGATGCATGGCGGCATCGGCATGACCGACGCCCACGACGCGGGCTTCTACCTGAAGCGCGCCCGGGCGGCGGAAGCCGCGTTCGGCTCGCAGAGCTATCACCGCGACCGCTACGCCAAGATCCAAGGCTACTAAGAGACCTAGGCTTCGCCCCGCGGTCACCCGCGGGGCGAAGAGGCCGGGCCAGAGCGCGACGTGCGGAGGGCGGCTTCCAACTGGGAGGCCGGTTGGCGTTCCGCGCATCTCACCAAATGACGGGTTTGCAGATGAAGTCCGAGCTTGAAGGAGATCGGGATGAGGCGGCCATGCCCACCCCGAGCGACGACGCCGATAGCCTGGCGGAGCGCGAGGCTCGCTACGAGAAATTCGTGTGGGACAACCTCCCCCGGAACATGATCGCCAACTTCCTGCATGGCACGTTGGGGCAGACCGGCTTTCGCATTTTCAACGCCCCGACGTTTCTTCCGGCCTATCTCAGCCAGATCACCGGTTCCGATGCGATGGTGGGGTTGGCGCTGTCCCTACAGCAACTCGGCGGCGTTGCTTCGCCGGTCGTCGGTGCGACGCTGGTGGAACACAGGACCAAGGTCCTGCCTTCGGCTATGCTGTTCGGCACGCTGATGCGGGTGCAGTTTCTAGGCATCGCACTCGCCGGTTTCTTCCTGACGGGCGAGACGTTGGTCTACGCTACGCTTGCCTTCCTGTTCCTGCTCGGCGTCTTCATGGGGCCACAGGGCGTGGCGTTCCAACTGCTGCTGGCCAAGGTCATTCCGATCAGTCGCCGGGGGCGACTGCAGGCATGGCGCAATGTGGTCGGTGGCGTGGTGGCGGCCATCCTCGCCTGGGCCGCGGGGCGCTACATCGTCGAGGCGAACCTGTTCGGGAACGGCTACGCGACCACGTTCGTCATCGCCGTGGTGCTTACCAGCCTTGGCCTCACGGCGCTGAGGGTTCTGATCCGCGAGCCCGAGTTGCCCACGGCCCGGCCGAAGAGCCGGGTGATCGACCGTGTTCGCGAATTCCCGGGTCTGTTGGCGGCCGATCGCGGCTTCAGCCACTTCCTGCTGGCGACCGCACTAGCGAACGGCGCCCGCATCGCCGCACCCTTCTACATTCTCTTCGCGGGTAAATCTGTCGAGCTCAACGGGATCACGCTGGGTTACTTGTCCCTGGCCTATCTCGGCGCTGACACGCTCAGCAATCTGGCTTGGGGCGCGGCCGGCGATCGGGTCGGCTTTCGCTCGAGCTTCATTGTCTCCCTGGCATTGTGGGCCGGGTCGATCGTCTTGTTGATCAATGCGCACGATCTCCCCCTCCTGTTGGCGGCCTTCATTGGGCTTGGAGCCTCCCAGTCGGGCTATTTGATGAGCTCCCAGACCATGGTGCTCGAGTTTGGCTCCCGCGACGATATGGCGATGCGCCTCGCCATCCTTTCAACCGTCCAAGGCGCCTTGTCGGCAATCGGACCGCTGGTGGGCGGTCTCCTGGCCGCAAGCGTCGGCTATGCCGCGCTTTTCTGGGCCGCCGTCGTTCTGTTGACCGCTGGCCTGCTTGTGCTGGTGTTTCTGGTGGACGAACCGCGTCGCCGGTCGGCCTGACCGGTCCGGCGATCGAGAGAATACAGGGGCGAGCTGCGGCCTCCTGCATTTTCGGGCCGGAGTGGACAGCCGTTCGTTGCAGGCAATGCTGCTCATAATTCGGGGAGTCTTGGGGTGTGATCCGCCTCAATTGAAGCGGGTCACGCTCCAGGTACGACGTCGGGCGGGCGAGCCGCCCGACGCCCTTGCCGTTAGAAGCGGTACTGGAACTCGACGCCAAAGGTGCGCGGGAAGATCAGAGTGACCTGCCGGCGGGCGCCGACTGCGGAGACGCCGGCGGGGTTCGCCGTCGAGCTGCCGTAGCCGGTCTCATCTGTGACGTTTTTCACGAAGCCGATGATCGTGAACCGATCTTCGGAGTCTTTCCACAGGGCGCGCAGATCGCCAGTCGTGAAGGACTGCGTCCTGTAGATCGGGTTGTTGAACAGCGTGGATTGCTGCGGATCGACATAGGTCGCCGAGGCGTTGAGCGTGAGGGTTCCGGCGCCGAGTTCGAACCGGTAGTTCGCCCCGACCGTCACCTTGTTTTCCGGCGACAGCGGCAGGTTGTTGCCGACGACGGACTGGGCCACCCTGCCGCCCGGCGCGGGCGCCGCAGGCTGAGCGCCCGGAGCCGTGGCGAACGGATCGGCGGTGTCGACGAAGCAGCAGCCGCTATCCAGCTCAGTGTTCAAATAGGCGTAGTTGAACATGATCTGCAGGTTGTCGATCGGGACCCATTGGCTCTCAAGCTCGAAGCCCCAGATGCTGGCGTCGAGATTGAGGAACTGAGTCGCTGTGATCGTGCCGAGCGGGACGGTGAGCGGCGCCTGGAAGCCCTTGTAGTCAGTATAGAATAGCGCGGTATTGACCTGGAGCCGGCCCGCGAAGGTCTTCTTGGCGCCAAGTTCGTAGGAGTTGACGTACTCCGGATCGGCGTAAGGGTCCGGAGAGAGGCCGTTCGCGCCAATCCAGCCGCCCGACTTGTAGCCACGCGAATAGCGCAGATAGACGTTGGTGGCGGCTTCCGGCTCCCACTGCACGCCGAGCGTTCCGGTGAACGCATCCCAGTCGCCGGAGAGATCGCGCCGTAGTCCGCCTGAAGGATTAGCGACGAGATTGGCCGTCAGGGGATTGGCCGCGCAGGCCGCGATCGTGGTTCCGCCGCACACCTGCTGGGTGGTCAGATCGACCGCAAAGCCCTGAGCCACCGCCGGCGGCGCCGCGGCACCGAAAGCGAGGGCCAACGTCGGGATACGCGCCACATATCGCGCGATGTCGTAGCCCTTCTTCTCATCGTAGGTGTAGCGAAGGCCAGCCATGAGCTTCCAGGCTTCAGCGAACTGCCAGTCCACCTGGCCGAACGCCGCATAGGACTTGGTTTCGAGATGGCCGTCGACCGAGACGAACGCACCCCGGTCGTTGCGCTGCGAAGGCGTGCCCTGCAGGCTGAGCGGGGTAAACATGGAGGCATCGCCCACCACGCGGATTCCCTGCGGCTGATCGTACTCCTGGTAGTATTGATACAGCCCGACGATCCAGTGCACAGGGCCGTCGCTGTTGGACGACAGATTGATTTCGTTCGAGTACCAGCTCTGGCGCTCTTCGTAGAAGGTGCGGGCGTCCGTCGAGACGCCGGTGGCCGTAAAGGCTGGCATGGGGCCGGGACCATCAAGGTCCACGAGGATGTTCTGCGTCGCGGTCTGCGGCGTTCCGTCGGAGTCGGTCGAGGTGTTGTAGTCGTACTGCTGGTAGCCGGCGATGTATTTCAAGGTCGCCCAGCCGAGATCGCTCGTGAGGTCGAAGTGAAGGCGATGATGGTTGTCGAGTGACCCGTAGCTCGGCGAATTGACATTCTGAGTATAGGGATCGTTGACGCCGGGGTTCACGCCCGTATAGCCGAAAGAGGTATTGTAGTAGAGCGCGCTGGTGCCGACACCGGTCAACGACGTCGTATCGAACGGCGAGATATTGTTGAGAAGGGTGTTGCCAACGCCGTAGCTGTCGTCCCAATCGAACTTCGTGTAGCGCAGGCGGGCGACAGTGTTCTCGCCCAGATCGGCCTCTAACTGCGCTTCGAACATCCAGCGGCGGATTTCGGCAGTGTCTCGGGCGGGGCCAATGTTCTTGATAAAGCCCTCGTTGCGCCGCTCCATGTAGGCGCCGACCAGGAAGCGAAGATTGTCGGCCACGGGCCCGCTCATCAACCCGTCGAGCCGATAGCTCTCGTAGTTGCCGGCCATGGCCCGAACTTCGGCCTGGAAATCTTCGGTCGGGCGTTTCGAGACAATGTTGATCGTCCCCCCGATCGAGTTACGCCCATAGAGCGTGCCTTGCGGGCCGCGGAGGATTTCGGTTCGCTCAATAAAGAGCGACGGCGTCGAGGAATCGAACATCGAGTTCGAGAAGATGCCATCTGAGTACAGCGCGACGCTGGGATCGGTCCCGATGGCGTTGGTCAGACGGCCAAGCCCGCGGATCGACATGCGGTCATTGTTCGTGTAGCTGACGCTGGGCGTGATTCGAGCGATGTCTTCAACAGAGTTTACGCCAAGAACATCTCTCTTCTCGCTGGTATAGGCGGAAACTGCTACTGGAACGGCTTGAAGGCTTTGTTCTCGCTTCTCAGCCGTCACGACCAGTTCTTCGATCATGTTGCTGGACGAGCTGGAGCTTTCTTGGGCCAAGGCCGAACCGGCGGCGAGCGCGCCGATCACGATGGCCGAGGTGCCATAGGTCAAGGCGCTCCTCAGTTGGCTAGGCAGTGCTAGGCGCAGATGCGCTCTGTTGGTCATGGATGGGTCCTCCCAAAAAGCGCTCTCTCGGCGCTTCATCGTCGAGCGGGAGGGGTCGAACTAAGTTCGAAAACACATTTCTGACCAAGAACTGACGTAAATGCTTTCCGCGACGTTAACTGTTGCGAGGCTGCAACATTCCGCATCGCGAGGACGGGCTGCGCTGGCTCAAAAGAGGCCCCGCCTTGATTTGCGGGGCCCAGTTGAAGGGAATGGCGCCGATAAGGATTCCCAGGCCCGCGCTCGGGTGCACTGAGGATCAGAACGCACGCCGACCGCTAGGGAACAGGCTCGAACGCTGTTCCACAACCCATTGTCGCTCGAGCCGGCTGTACCTGATGCGGACGGCGCCGAGTCCCGTCCCCGCAGCATCGCGTCTGGGGCAAACGACGTGGCTCCTTGGCGCATATATCGTTGGCGCAAGCCTGCGCAGTTCACGCCTGGCTCGGCCTGCTCAGTGGTTCGACGGCTGCGCGCCCCGCCAGCGGATGAAAAAAGGGCGAGCGGTAGTCTGCTCGCCCAGGTCGGCAGGAAGTGCGTTGAAGA
>JADHED010002809.1_pt1 | contig 11372 bp, 9 predicted proteins | sample 8952041 | NCBI WGS metagenome assembly JADHED01 (sample SAMN16124423, study PRJNA663239) | bioreactor sludge metagenome | isolation source: sludge (control) | place: India:Bengaluru | collected 2018-09-08
CCCCCCGCACCGAGACAGCATCCTGACACCACCATCGCCGCGCTAGGATAGGCCCATGTCCCGCGTCCTGATCGTCGAGGACCAGCCCGCCGTCGGCACGGCGCTCGCGCTCCTGCTCGAGGTGCACGGCATCGAGTCCGAGATCGTGCGCGGCCCCGACGAGGCGCTCCTGCGCGCGGACCGCGAGGAGTTCGGCGCGGCGATCCAGGACATGAACTTCACGCCCGGCACCACCTCCGGCGCCGAGGGGGTCGACCTGTTCCGGCGCCTGCGCGCGCTCGACCCCGGCCTGCCGATCCTGCTCGTCACGGCGTGGACCTCGCTCGAGACCGCGGTCCAGCTCGTCAAGGAGGGCGCGGCCGACTACATGGCCAAGCCCTGGGACGACGCGAAGCTCGTGGCCGCCGTGCGCACCATGATGCGGCTGCGCGCGCTGCAGCTCGAGAACGAGCGGCTGAAGCGGGACGCGCGCCGCGCCCGCGAGGCGCTCTCGGCGGGCCACGACCTGTGCGGCCTCGTGTACGCCGGCGCGGCGATGCACCGCGTCGCGTCGCTCGCCGTCCAGGTCGCGGCCTCCGACCTCCCCGTGCTGATCACGGGCCCGAACGGCGCCGGCAAGGAGAAGATCGCCGACATCGTGCACGCGAACTCGCGGCGCGCGCGGCGGCCGCTGGTGAAGGTCAACGCCGGCGCGCTGCCGAACGAGCTGCTCGAGGCCGAGCTGTTCGGGGCGGAGCCGGGGGCCTACACCGGCGCGACGAAGCGGCGCGTCGGCCGCTTCGAGGCGGCGGACGGCGGCACGCTGTTCCTCGACGAGATCGGCACCCTCTCGCCGCAGGGGCAGGTCAAGCTGCTGCGCGTGCTGCAGGACGGCGCGTTCGAGCGGCTGGGCTCGAGCGAGAGCCGGCGCGTCGACGTGCGCCTGATCGCGGCGACGAACGCCGACCTGCGCCGCGCCATCGCGGAGGGGCGCTTCCGCGAGGACCTGCTGTTCCGCATCAACGTCATCGAGCTGCGCGTGCCCGCGCTGGCCGAGCGGCCGGACGACATCCTCCCGCTGGCGGAGCACTTCGCGGGCCCGCGGCCGCTCTCCGCCGCGGCGCGCCGCGCGCTGCAGGAGCACCCCTGGCCGGGCAACGTCCGCGAGCTGCAGAACCGGATCCAGCGCGCCGCGCTGCTGGGGCAGGACGCCGAGATCTCCGCCGCCGACCTCGGGTTCGGCGACGACGAGGACGCGGGGGCTCCCGCCGCCGCGCGGGACGCGCCGCGCGACGCCGCGCTCGAGGAGGAGCGCCGCGAACTGCAGCGCGTGCTCCTCGACTCCGGCGGGATGGTGTCGCGCGCCGCCGAGCGGCTCGGCGTCAGCCGCCAGGCGCTCTACCGCCGCATGGAGAAGCTCGGCGTCGTGCTCGAGCGCCGGCCGAGGCCCTGAGCGTGGCGGTCCGCCCCCGCGAGGCCCGCCTCCCGCGCCGCATCCTGCTGTGGCTCCTCCTCGAGGGCGCCGCGGCCGCGGCCGCCGCGGGCGCCGCCGCGCGGCTCGGGACGCCCCCGTGGACGGTCGTCGCCGCCGCGGCGGGCGCGGCGCTCGCCGTGCTCGCGCTCGTCCACCGGATGGCCCTGCGGCCCATGGCCGGCACGCTGCGCGCCCTGGCCGACGGGACCCGCAACGTGCGCGCCTCGGACTTCGGCCTGCAGATCGCGCAGCGCTCGCGCGACGAGGTCGGCGACCTCGTCGCCCTGTTCAACGAGATGGTCGAGGCGCTGCGGCACCAGCGGCAGAACGTCTTCCAGCGCGAGCTGCTGCTCGAGACCGTGCTCGAGGGCACGCCGACCGCGATCCTGCTGCTGGCGGCGGACGAGCGCGTGGTCTACGCGAACCGGGCGGCCCGCGACCTGCTCGGCGCGGGGCGGCGCCTCGAGGGGCGGCCGTTCGGCGAGATCGCCGCCGCCGGGCGCGCGGAGCTGCGCGAGGCGCTCGCCGCGGCGGGCGACGCGCTGTTCACCGTGCCCGGCGAGGCCGGCGAGGAGACCTTCCGCCTCGCGCGGCGCGCCTTCGACCTGCTCTCGCGCCCGCACACCCTCGTCCTGCTCGAGCGCCTGACCCCCGAGCTGCGGCGGCGCGAGGTGCGGCTCTGGAAGGACGCGGTGCGCGTCGTCAACCACGAGCTGAACAACTCGCTGGCGCCGATCCAGTCGCTCGCGCACTCCGCGGGCCTGCTCGCGAGCCGCCCCGAGGGCCAGGAGAAGCTGGCCCTCGCGCTGCGGACGATCGAGGAGCGCGCGCGACATCTCGCGCGGTTCCTCGAGGGCTACGCGGCCTTCGCGCGGCTCCCCGCGCCGCGTCCGCGGGCGGTGGACTGGCACGAACTGCTCGACCGGCTGCGCGCCGTCGCGCCGTTCCGCCTCGAGGGGCGCGTGCCGGAGGCTCCCGGCTGGTTCGACCCGGCGCAGGTCGAGCAGGCGCTGATCAACCTCCTGAAGAACGCGCACGAGGCGGGTGGGCCGGCCGACGAGGTCGTGCTCGAGATCCACGGCCTGGCGGAGGACGGCGGGGCCGGGCTCCCCGCGGGGACGACCGTGCTGCGCGTGCTCGACCGCGGGCGCGGCATGGACGAGGACACGCTGCGCCGCGCGCTGCTGCCGTTCTGGACGACGAAGCCGGACGGGACCGGGCTCGGGCTCCCGCTCTGCGGCGAGATCGCCGAGGCGCACGGCGGCGCGCTGCGCATCGAGGCGCGCCCGGGGGGCGGCACCGCCGTCACGCTGCGCCTGCCCCCGCGTTCCGCGTCGGCCTCGTAGGGGCGGCCCTGGGGTCGCCCTTCGATTCGAAACCGCTCCTGAGGCTCGAAACGGGAGCGCCAGAGTTCCCGAGGGCGGCCCAAGGGCCGCCCCTACGGGACGAACGGGGCTTTACAGACGCGGCCGAACGGCGGATCTTTCTCCGTACATGGCCGTCGCCCGATATGACCGGAACAGGGTGCTCAACCCCGTCCCGCGCCGGATCTTCCGGCGCCACGTCTCGCGCGCCGAGAACCTCGTGGCGGGCGGCCTGCTCGTCGCCCTCCTGCTCGCGGGCGCGTGGGTGGCGGCCCAGCGCGACGCCTTCGATCCCGCCGAGCGCGACCTGTCGGCCGAGGCGCTCGGGAGCGCGGCCGTCCAGGACACGTTGTACCGCGCGCCGCTCAAGCCCTGGACGGAACCGGGCCATGCGCCCGCCGCGTCCGCCGGCGGGGTCGCAGAGGGCGCCGCGACGCCGGACCTCGGCCTCTTCCCGCGCGGCATCCTCGACGACGGGTGGCGACTGGACGGCCGGGTCGAGGTGTTCGACAAGGACACGCTGTACGAGAAGATCGACGGCGCCGCGGAGCAGTACCTCGCCTTCGGCTTCCGCCGCCTCTACTACGCCACGATCGCGAGGGACGACGCCTTCATCAACCTCGAGATCTACGACCAGGGGGACGTCCCCAGCACGATCGGGATCTTCGCCGCGCAGCGGGACGCCGCGCGGCGCCTCGAGCGCTCCGGCCCGGCGTACTTCTACCGCACGCCGGTGGGCGCGCTGGGCGTCGCGGGCACGCACTACTTCAAGATCAGCGGCAGCGCCGAGACGCCCGCGATCCGCGCGAAGGCCGACGCGCTGGTCCCGCTGCTCGCGCAGGCGCCGGGCAGCGCCAGCCCCGCCGGGCTCGGGCCGTTCCGCGCGCTCACCGACGGCCTGAAGGTGCCGTTCGACGCGATCGCCTTCGAGAAGGCGAACGTCTTCGGCTACGACTTCCTCGCCGACACCTGGTTCGGCGGCGCCGGGAAGGGCGACGCGCGCTACTTCGTCCACGAGGCGAAGGACGCCGCGGCGGCCGCCGCCGTGCTGGGCCGGCTGACGCAGGAGCACGAGAACGAGTACGCGCCCGTCGCCGGAGCGGGCTCGCGCCGGATCTACAAGCACAAGTTCCTGGACGCGTACTTCGCCGTCGAGCAGCGCGGCGCGCGGCTCTTCGGGGTGGACGCGGCCCCCGACCGGGCGGCGGCCGAGGCGCTGCTGCGCCGGCTCGAGGAGGTCCTCGCCCATGGCGGCTCCTGACGGCCGTGACCCGCGCCACCCGGAGTACGAAAAGGCGCCGCTGACGCGGCGCGCGTTCTGGACCCGCGTCGGCGCGGCGCTCGCGACGGGGGGCGGCGCGGCGGCGTTCGTCCTCTGGCGCCGCGACCCCTCGGGCCGCGTCAGCATGCCGCGCGAGAAGCCGATGCGGCTGCGCGACTACCGCGTCGCGAAGCCCGCGTCGGCGCCCGACGTCGCGATCGGCCGCGGCGACGACGACCGCGTGCGGCTGCGCCGTGCGCTCGACGCGGTCGGCGGCCTCGCCCACTACGTCAAGCCCGGCGACATCGTGCTCGTCAAGCCGAACGTCGCGTTCGACCGCTCGCCCAACCTCGGCGCCACGAGCAACCCCGCGATCGTCGAGGAGCTCGTCCGGATGCTGCTCGTGGACTGCCGCGCGCAGGAGGTCCGCGTCGCGGACAACCCGATCGAGGCGCCCGCGGACTGCTTCGCGAAGAGCGGCGTGCGCCGCGCGGCCGAGAAGGCGGGCGGCCGCGTGTACCTGCCCGACTCGAACGCGTTCCGCGTGCTCGAGACGCCGGGGGCGACGCTGATCCCCTCCTGGCCGATCCTGCACCGGCCGCTGACGAACGTGGACAAGGTGATCGGGATCGCCCCGGTGAAGGACCACAACCTCTGCCAGGCGTCGCTCGGCATGAAGAACTGGTACGGCCTGCTCGGCGGGCGGCGGAACCAGTTCCACCAGGACATCCACGAGATCGTCTCGGACCTGTCGCTGATGATGCGGCCGACCCTGACGATCCTCGACGGCGCCCACGTGCTGATGAAGAACGGCCCGACCGGCGGCGACCCGACGAACGTGAAGCCCGGCCACACGGTGGCGGTCGGGCTCGACCCCGTCGCGCTCGACGCGTGGGCGTTCGAGCACCTGCTGGAGCGCGGGCGCGACTACCCGCGCTACCTGCCGATGGCCGAGGCGAAGGGCACCGGGAAGGTGGACTGGGCCGGCCGCGTGCGGGAGGCGACGTGACCCCTCCCGACCCGCACGTGGGGCGCACGCCGGCCGAGGCGGCCGAGGCGGCGGCCCAGCGGCCGGCGCGCCCGAGGCGTCCCGACCCGCTCGAGAAGCTGCCGGCGTACCGGCCGAAGCGCCTGTTCCGCCTGACGAACGCGCGGATCGCCTCGCAGGTCTTCTTCTTCGCGGCGTTCCTGCTCGCGATCTGGGCGACCTGGACGACCCGCCTGCAGGGCTACCCCGTCTCGCGGCTGCTCGAGTTCGACCCGCTGGTGATGATCTCGACGGCGCTGTCGACGGGATACGTCTACCGCTTCCTCGGCTGGGGCCTGCTGATCGTCGCGCTGACGCTGCTGTTCGGGCGGGTGTTCTGCAACTGGATCTGCCCCTACGGCACGCTGCACCAGTTCGTCGGCTGGCTGTTCAACACGCGCAAGCCCGCCGACCGCTTCGCCTCGAACCGCTACAGGGACATCTACTTCCTGAAGTACGGGATCCTCGTCGTCTTCCTGCTGCTCTCCGCGTTCGGCGCGCTGCAGATCGGCCTGCTGGACCCGATCTGCCTGATGTACCGCACCTTCGCGACGGCCGTCGCACCGGCCGCCGACCGCGCGCTCGACGCCGTCGGCGTGACGCTGGCGGTGGACCCGGCGCTGCTCGACGGGCTGAAGTTCCGGCCCGGCGTCGAGAACCGGTTCTTCGTCGGCTCGTTCTGGATCGGCCTGTTCCTGCTCGGCCTCGTCGGGATGAACGTCGTCGTCCCGCGCTTCTTCTGCCGCGTGCTCTGCCCCCTGGGCGCGCTGCTCGGCGTCCTCTCGCGCGGCGCCGTGTTCCGCATCAACCGCGACGTGCACCGCTGCACCGACTGCGACCTCTGCCTGTCCCGCTGCGAGGGCGCGGCCGACCCCCAGGGCGCCGTGCGGCTGTCCGAGTGCTTCGCCTGCATGAACTGCATCGACGACTGCCCGGAGGACGCGATCTCTTTCCGGGCCGTGGGCCTCGACACGAAGCAGGTCGTGCCCGCCCCCGACTTCGGCAAGCGCCGGGTCGCGTTCGCGGGGATCCTCGGCCTCGCCGCGTTCCCCCTGCTGAAGGGGCACGGCGTCAACACGAACGCCAACTACTCGCCGAAGCTGATCCGCCCCCCGGGGTCGGTCGAGGAGGGCGAGTTCCTCGAGCGCTGCATCAAGTGCGACCAGTGCCTCAACGTCTGCCCCACGAACGTGCTGCAGCCGGCGACGTTCGAGGAGGGGGGCATCGAGTCGCTCTGGACGCCGGTGATGAACTTCAACGTCGGGCACTGCCAGCTCAAGTGCACGCTGTGCAGCGAGGTCTGCCCGACCGGGGCGATCCGCAAGATCACCGTCGAGGAGAAGCTGGGCAAGGGCGCGTTCGTCGAGGCCGGCCCCGTGCGGGTCGGCACCGCGTTCTACGACCTCGGCCGCTGCCTGCCGCACGCGATGGAGATCCCGTGCGTCGTCTGCGAGGAGGTCTGCCCCGTCTCGCCGAAGGCGATCCAGACCAGGGACGAGGAGGTGAAGGACGTGTTCGGGAAGATCGTCGTCCTGAACAAGCCCTTCATCGTCCCGGACCTCTGCATCGGCTGCGGGATCTGCCAGACCGAGTGCCCCGTCACGGACGCGCGCGCCGTCTACGTGACCCCGGTCGGCGAGTCCCGCTCGAAGGAGCGCCGCCTGCTGCTGCAGACCCGCTCCGTGAAAGGATGATGTAAGGGCGGGGCCGTGCCCCGCCCGTGACGTCGGGGTGCGGGGCCGTGCCCCGCCCGTGACGTTGAGGTGCGGGGCCGTGGGACACCCGTAGGGCCGCGGCCTCCGGCGCACCGCGCCGGATGGCCGCCCCCGCGGGAAGGTGCGATCCGCAAACGGAATGACGGAGGATGCGATGAGCGACAACGGCACGTCGAGGCGAGACTTCCTGAAGACCGCGGCGCTCTCCGGCGCCGCCCTCGGCGCCACGGGCGCCGCGTCCCCCGCGCGCGCGGCCGGCGAGGCCGCCGCGCCCGCCGCCAAGGTGCCGCGCCGCACGCTCGGCAGGACCGGCGAGAGCGTGCCGATCCTGCTGATGGGCTGCGCGCAGAAGTTCGACCCCAAGTACGACAAGCTCCTGCACCGCGGGTTCGCGGACGGCGTCGACTACCTCGACACCGCGCTCGGCTACGCGAGCGGCATGTCCCACAAGACGATCGCCCCGTTCCTCAAGCAGATCGGCGACCGCAAGAAGGTCTGGGTCACGTCGAAGGGCGAGGGCGCCGGGACCCCCGAGTCGTTCCGCAAGCAGGTGGACGAGTGCCTCGCGGGGCTCGAGACCGACTACCTCGACCTGTTCTTCATGCACGCGATCGACGACGTGAAGTTCCTCGGCCCCGAGTTCCTCAAGCTCGGCGACGAGCTGAAGAAGGCGAAGAAGACCCGCTACTTCGGCTTCTCCTGCCACGACGGGAACGTGGTGGGCCTGCTGGACAAGGCGGCGCAGGTCGGCGGCATCGACGCGATCATGTTCCGCTACAGCTTCGCGCAGTACGGCGACCTCGCCCTCAACAAGGCGATGGACGCCTGCCACAAGGCGGGCATCGGCCTGATCGCGATGAAGACCCAGCGCTCGGTCCCGGACGACGTCGAGAAGGTCGTCGGGTTCAAGTCGAAGAACTTCAACCTCGCGCAGGCCAAGCTGAAGGCCGTGTGGGCCGACGAGCGGCTGGCGGCGGCGGTCTCGCACATGGACAACACGCAGAAGCTGAAGGAGAACGTCGACGCCGCGAAGTCCCCGGTCCAGCTGACGATGGACGAGGTGCGCCAGCTGCAGCGGATCGCGACGGCGGGCGCGGCGTACGCCTGCACCGGCTGCAGCCACGTCTGCGAGGCGCGCGTCGCGGCGCCGGTGAAGATCGCCGCGACGCTGCGCTACCTGATGTACGCCGAGTGCTACGGCGACGGCGAGCTGGCCTGCTCGCTGTACGGGAACCTGCCCGCCGCGGCGCGGGAGATCGACGGCGTCGACTTCAGCGCCGCGACCGCCGCCTGCCCGCAGGGGATCGACATCGCCGCGCGCCTGCAGCGTGCGCGCGACGTCCTGACCGCCTGACCCACGATGGTCCGCCCTCCGGGCGTAGGGGCGGACCTCGCCCGCAGGGCGATGGTCCGCCCGCTCAGGTCGCGAACCGGGTGACCTCGAGACCCAGGGCCTCGGCGGCTGCGGCCTGGACGCGATCCGCGGTCGCGAACCCCCGGGCGCCGATGTCCCGCGCGCAGGCGAGGTGAAGCGCATCCAAGGTCCGGAGCGGCTGGTCCGGGACCTGTGCGAACAGCCCCGCGGAGGCCGTGACACTGCGGTCGTGGACGGCATGGCACACGAGGTAACCGCGGCGGACGTCGTCGTCGAACGTCGCGAGGACCCGCGCTTCGGTCTTCGCGTCCAGGTCCCCGGCACGACGGCGACGCGCGAGAAGCGAGCGCATCTCCACGAGCGTCAAGCTGGAAATCGCGACCGGTCCGTGGCGGCCGAGCCACTCCTCCACCTCGTCCGAGTGCGCCTCGTTGAGGTACCACTTCGCCAGCGCGCTCGTGTCGAGGTAGGTCGTGCTCATCGTTCGTCGCGCTCCTCGCGCAGCACTCGCTCGCTGCCCTTCCGCAATAGTGGCATCGACGCGCGCAGCCGGGAGTGGGAGGGCATGCGCCGTTGTCCCGCGATCGGGACGAGGCGCGCGATCGGCAACCCCCGGCGCGTGATCGTGATCTCCCCTTCGGCGGCCAGGAGTTCGTCCAGTCGGGTGAGGGCCTGTCGCGCTTCGCGGACCGACATGGTGCGCATGAGGTCTCCCGTGGCATGTGTCACGACAAAAGGAAATGTAGCACATGCAGCCCGCGAGGTCCACCCGGGAGGCAGCAGAGGCACGAGGCGTCACGCCGGCGGCGGGGTGCCGAAGCGCTTGCGGTACCACGCGCGCGCCTGCTCGAGGTCGTCGAGCACCGGCCAGGGCGGCAGCGACGCGAGCACCGTGCGGCCGTAGCTCTTGCGGCGCACGCGGACGTCGAGCAGCGCCAGCAGCCCCTTGTCGTCGCGCGTGCGGATCAGCCGGCCGAGGCCCTGCTTGAGCGCGAGCACGGCCTCGGGCAGCTGTTCCTCGTTGAAGGGGTTGCCGCCCCGCTCGCGGACCGCTTCGCCGCGCGCCGCGACGATCGGGTCGTCCGGCACCGCGAACGGCAGCTTGTCCATGACCACGACGGTCAGCGCGTCCCCGGGCACGTCGATCCCCTGCCGGAACGACGCCGTCCCGAGCAGGACCGACTTCTCGTCGGCGCGGAACGCCTCGACCAGCCGCTCGCGCGGCGCCTCGCCCTGGACCAGCACGGTGTAGCCGTCGGCGTAGGCCAGCCGCTCCGCCGCGGCGCGCAGCGCGCGGTGCGAGGCGAACAGCAGCAGCGCGCGGCCGCCGCTGATCTCGAGCAGCGCCTCCATCTCGCGCAGCGCGCGCTCGCCGAAGTCGGGCGCGTTCGGCTCGGGGAAGTCGCGCGGGATGTACAGCGCCGCCTGCTCGCGGTGGTTGAACGGCGACGGCACGATCAGCGGCGCCGCGTCGGGCAGCCCGAGCGAGCGGCGCGCGCGCTCGAGCGAGTTCCCCACCGACAGCGTCGCCGACGTGGCCACGACCGAGGCGAACACCGAGGGCCACGTCTGCGCCAGCATCTCGCGCACGTCCACCGGCCAGGACGCGAGCAGCGCGCCGTCCTTCCCCTGCGGCTCGACCGTCACGACCTGGCCCGGCGACGGCGGGCCGGTCAGGTCCTCGACGGCGGCGGACTGCCCGAGGCAGCGCGCGACCAGGAGGTCGCGTTCCTCGCCCCGGTCCCCCGGGCCGGACAGCGCGTCGGCGAGGTCGTGCAGCGCGCCGCGGTACTGCTCCGCGAGGACCTCGAGGCCCGGCGGCGGCCGGCGGAAGTCGAACGCGAAGCGCCCCTCGCGCGCGGGGCGCAGGGCCCGGAAGAGCGCCCGCGCCGCGCGCGCGACCCCCTTCGCCGGCTCCGGCGCGGCGCCCTGCCGCGCGAGCTCGCGCTCCCCGTCCGCCGCGAGGTCCGCGGCCATGCGCCCCGTCAGCTTCGCCCCGAAGTGCGCGACCGCGGCCTCCTCGGCGAGGTGCGCCTCGTCCAGCACGAGGTACGGCGCGTCGGGCAGGATCCGGCCGTGACCGCCGCGGCGCAGCGCGAGGTCCGCGAACAGCAGGTGGTGGTTGACGACGACGATCTGGGCGCGCTGCGCGGCGCGCCGCGCGCGCACCACGTAGCAGGCCTCGTACGACGCGCACTTCTGGCCGATGCAGAGGTCGGCGCGCCCGTCGAGCTGGCCCCAGAGCGGCGCCTGGTCCGGCAGCTCCGGCACCTCGGCGCGGTCGCCGGTCGCCGTCTCGCGGGCCCAGGCCGCGATGCCCTCCCAGACCGGGACCTCGGCCATGCCGCGCAGCAGCGGCTGCGCCGCGAACTCCTCGAAGCGCTTGAGGCAGAGGTAGTTCTCGCGACCCTTCAGGACCGCGACCTCGCGCGTGACGCCGGTCGCGGCGACCGCGAGCGGCAGCTCGCGCGCGACGACCTGCTCCTGCAGCGCCTTCGTGCCCGTCGAGACCACGACCGGCGCGTCGGCGAGCAGCGCCGGGACGAGGTAGGCCAGCGTCTTCCCCGTCCCGGTCCCGGCCTCGACGACGAGGCTCGTGCCCGACGCGAACGCCTCCGCGACCGCCTCGGCCATCTTCTGCTGGCCGGGGCGGAACTCGAAGCGGTCGCGGGCGCGCGCGAGCGCGCCGCCCGGGCCGAACAGGGACGGGAGGTCGGGATCCATCACGGCAGGCCGGGGCCGCCCCGCGCGGGGCGGCGGTCAGGATTCGAGCTGGGCGACGCGGCGCGCGTGGCGGCCTCCCTCGAAGGGCTGCTCGATGAAGGTGTCGAGGATCGACTCGGCCAGCCCGATCCCGAGGACGCGCGCGCCGAGGCACAGGATGTTGGCGTCGTTGTGCGCGCGCGCCATCCGCGCGTCGTACTCGGAGCAGCAGCGCGCGGCGCGGGCGCCCCGCACGCGGTTCGCCGCGATGCCGATCCCGATCCCGCTGCCGCAGACCAGCACGCCCCGCTCCGCCCGGCCCGCGGCCACGGCCTCCGCGACCGCCCTGCCGTACTCCGGGTAGTCGCAGCTCTGCAGGCTGTAGGTCCCGAGGTCCTCGACCTCGTGGCCCTGCCCCGCGAGCCGCTCGGCGAGCTGCTGCTTCATCAGGAACCCGGCGTGGTCGGACCCCAC
>JADHED010002811.1_pt1 | contig 11359 bp, 8 predicted proteins | sample 8952041 | NCBI WGS metagenome assembly JADHED01 (sample SAMN16124423, study PRJNA663239) | bioreactor sludge metagenome | isolation source: sludge (control) | place: India:Bengaluru | collected 2018-09-08
CCCATGCATAGCAGGCGGTCCGGCTCTCGCCCAGAATGGCGCTCAGCCGCTCGAGAAAGTCGTCCCGGTCGTTGTCATCGTAGAAGATCTTGCGCCGCTCGATGCCTCTCACGACGATATGGTGCAGCGCTCCCGGTGCGTCTAATCGGGCTTTCCGTGGCATGCCGTGCAGATAACAGCAGGGATATTCGTTGTCAAATGATAAAACAATGGACGTCCCCGATGCTGGCCTTTCTCCCATCATATGCCGGGTGCATGGATATTCTGGCTGAAGCGGTCAGGGTTACATTTAAGTCTAGTAGAAATTGTCCGATATCGATAATGCCAAGAACCACTCACGGCCGTGCAAGGCAAACCTGCCCGCCAAGAGGTGCAGCTACGTCGTTCCGGAGGCTTCACCGTGGATTTTTTAAGAACCGATACCGTGGCCAAAAAACTAGCTAGAGACTATTTGCTGCTCGCCACCATTCCAATCCTGGTGTTCTTTCTTTGCACGGTAATAGGTGGCTTAATTGCGAAGCTCCATGTTGGCGGTCTGATCGACACCACGATTCACAGAATCAGCGCCGATGCCAAGAGCCAGCTGGTTGAAAACGGCGAAACATTTATCCGGTCCAGGGCAAGGGAGGTTGCCCGGCAGATCGACCTGTTCCTTCAGTTCCATCCGACCACAGAGTTGACCGCACTTCTTAATGACTGGCAGTTCACCGCCCTTGCGATGCAGCCCGTAGGGAGCACCGGCTACACCTGCCTTTTCGAAGCGGGAACGGGAATCATGCTGCTGCACCCGAATCCCGCCCTGCTCGGCAAGGACCCACGGCTGAGCTTGAGCGAATATGAAGCCTTCGGGAATCTATACGCGTCGTCGTTGCCGGCCAGAGAGGTGAGCGGCTATTACGACTGGCGGGACCCTGACGAACAGGTTCGAAAAAAGTACATGACGGTGACACCGATAGCGACACGCGTCCAGGGGAAAACCCTTCTGGTGGCGGCCACCATTTACCTGGACGAGTTCCTCGCTCCGGTCCAGTTCATCGAAAAACGGCAGGCCGAGGCAAGCTCGGAGTATCATCGCTACATGCTGAGCCATGCCGAGCTGTCCGGCGGGGTGGTGGCCGGGGTTCTGCTGCTGGCGCTGCTCACCGTCAGAGCGCTGACGCGGCGGGCTGCGCACAGACTCGTTCGGCCGATTTCCATGCTGGCCGATGCCGCGGAAGAGTTCGGCAAGAGTGGCGCATGGGCAGTTGAGGACCCCGGCATGCTGAGTCGGCGCACCGATGAAATCGGTGTGCTATCCAGATCGTTCAATCGCATGCGCCAGCAGATCGAATCCCAGTTCGAGAAGCTGAAAAGCAACTACATGAAGCTCAAGGAGACCCAGCAGGCGCTGGCGGCCAGCGAGCAGCTCTATCGCGGCCTGTTCGACAATCTGCCGATCGGCGTCTACCGTTCGACGCCGGCCGGGCGGTTCCTCGACGTGAACCCGACGATGCTGAGCATTTTCGGCTTCACAGACAAGGAGCTGATGCTTTCATGCGAAGCGCAGTCTCTCTACGCGCGCGAGGGCGACCGGGAGACTTTTAAACGGCTCGTCGAAGGCGATGACGCCGGGGTGCATTTCGAGGTGCAGATGCTGCGGCGGGACGGGAGCCCATTCTGGGTCGAAAACCAGGCCCGGGCGGTCCGCGACGGTGATGGCAACGCCATCTACTACGAAGGCAGTATGCGCGACGCGACCGAGCGCAAGAAAGCGGAGGCGGCGCTTCGGGAAAGCGAATCCAACTTCCGGCTGGTGGTCGAAAACTCGCCCATAGCCATCTTTTTGCAGGCGGGAGGGCGGTTCCGCTACCTGAACTCGGCGGCGTTGAAGCTGTTCGGAGCCGAGACAAAGGATCGGTTGCTGGGTCAACTGGTGCTCGACCGCATCCATCCCGACTACCATCAGTCGGTGAAGGAGCGCAGAAGGTTGCTGGAAGAGCAGAAGCTCCCCGTCTCCGAACTGGAGCGAGTCTACCTGAGGCTGGATCAGACTCCCGTCCATGTCGAAGTCAGTGCCGTCCCCTTCGCGTTCCAGGGCCAGAATGGGGTTCTCGCTCTGGTGCGCGATATCAGCGATCGCCGGAAGGCGGAGACCGCGATCCGGGAAAGCGAGGCCCGGTTCCGCACGGCCTTCGAGAATTCCAACGTGGGCATGTGCCTGGTGGCCTTGGACGGGACGCTGATGGAAGTCAACGCCGCCTTTGCCGGGATGATCGGCCGCACTGCCGGCGAAATGATCGGTAGGCGGGTGATTGACTTCACCCATCCGGACGACTTGCAGCACCGGTCGCAGTTCATAAGGTCATTGCTCGAAGAGCGGAACCCTTCCGGCGTGGACGAGCGGCGGTTCCTGCATCGCGACGGATCGGTCGTGTTCACTCAGGTGTGCGCCAGCCTCAAGCTCGACCAGGGCGGTAGCCCGGAATACTTCATCTCCCTGGTCCTGGACATCACGCAGCGCAAGAAGGATGAAGAGGAGCTGCAACTCGCCCATTATTGCGTGAACCACGCCGCGGTCGGCATCATGCGCATACGCGACGACGCCAGGATCCTGGATGCCAACAACCACGCCTGCCGGAGTTTGGGGTATTCCCGCGACGAGCTGGTGGGGAAGACCGTGTTCGATATCGACCCGATGATTTCCGAGGGGGACTGGATCAAGCACAGGAAGTCGCTGGCGGCTTCGGGCGTCAGGACGGTTGAAAGGATCCACAGAAGAAAAGACGGCACGGAGTTCCCCGTTGAAATCACCATCAACCACCTCAAGCGCGGGGAGGAGGGGTTCTCGTTTTCCTTCATCAACGACATCAGCCACCGCGTGCGAGACGAGCAGGAGAAGCAGAAGCTCGAAACGCAGCTGCGCCAGGCCCAGAAGATGGAGGCCATCGGGACCCTCGCAGGCGGGATCGCCCACGACTTCAACAACATCCTGAGTGTCATCATCGGCAACATCGAAATTCTGAAATTCGAGAACTCGGTGCGGGAATCCGAGACGGGAAATCTGGAGCAGATCGACAACGCCGCCGACCGAGCGCGGCAACTGGTGCGCCAGATCCTCGCCTTCAGCCGACAGGGCGAGCAGCAGCGGCTCCTGGTGAATCTAAGGCCGCTGATCAAAGAGACCTTCGAGTTCCTGAGGTCCACCCTGCCAACGACCATCGAGCTGCGACAGAAGATAGGCGCCGATGCCCCTCTGGTGTTTGCAGATCCGACCCAGATGCAGCAGATCCTGATGAATCTCTGCACCAACGCTTCCCATGCCATGGAGCGGGACGGCGGAACGCTGACGGTCGCGGTGGACAGCTACAGAATCGATGAAGACGAAGCGCGCGTCGAGCCGGATGCGGGACCGGGGGAGTATGTCAAGCTATCGGTCAGCGACACCGGGCATGGCATGGAGCCGGGCGTGCTGGGCCGCATCTTCGACCCGTATTTCACCACCAAGGGGCCCGGGAAGGGGACCGGCTTGGGGCTGGCCGTCGTGCACGGCATCGTCAGCGCCCATGGAGGTAAAATCAAGGTTCACAGCCAGATCGGGGAAGGCACCGCGTTTCATGTGTTCTTACCGAAGGCCGAAGGCGGTCAGAAATCTGAACCGAAGACATTGAAACCGTTGCCAATGGGGACCGAGCGGATCCTTCTGGTCGACGATGAAGCCGCACTGGTTGATATGGGGAAGACGATCCTCGAGCGCCTGGGATACCAAGTCGTACCCCGGACGAGCCCGCTCGAGGCCCTCGAAGCCTTCCGTTCGAACCCCGTCCGATTCGACGCCGTCATCAGCGACATGACCATGCCGCAGCTGACCGGAGTGGGCCTGGCGAAAAAGCTACTCGAGATCCGCCCGGATATTCCGGTCATCCTCTGTTCGGGTTTCGGCGACAGAGCGAATGAGGAACGCGCCCGGTCGCTGGGGGTTCGGGCCTTTCTACACAAGCCGGTCGGCATGCAAGATCTTGCGAACGAATTGCGGGCGGCTCTCGACTCCGCCGCCGCCGGGCATCAACAGCCCGTAGAGTAAGAGTCAGAGAAATTCAAAGACCTAAAGCCAGTCGCTGTCTCTGGAGCGTCCACCTTCCCCAGCCACCAAGGCTGGGCGATGGAAACCCCATTGACCGTCTCGATGTGCCACGAGTGCGGCTCCCCCCGAGCGGGAGCTCCTGCTGAATGCGCTAAAGTTACGCTTACTCATGGCGATATGAAAGCTTCGAGTCCGCGAGATTACCCAGCAGCGGCGTTGAGGCCTCATGGATGAAGTCGGCTGCGAACTGAAGCGGCAGGCAGGCGAGGGCAGAAAGATCACATGTCTCGATGATTTTTTTGTCACCAAGTGGAAAGGGTTTTTCGGCCTCGATCCCGAGCTCCCGCAGATCCAGCAATTGATCGCCGAATCCGACCTGCTCTGCCTTTCAGAAGAATACTCCTTCAGCGACGAATTCACACTGGCTGCCCCCTCGGCCTTATGGAACAAGGCCCACGGCCTTCTCATCACAGTCGATTTTTTCAGCGGCAACGTCCTCGGATTTATGACCCGGCGGGAGGTCAACGAACAGACTCGGTGGTCTGAGTTGAAGTTCGAATAGGTGTGCGTTTCCCCGCCAATCCTTTGCCCGGATTTCCGGTTCGATCCCGCTTCCGCAAAAAGCATCTCCCGAACTTCGCCGGTCCTCGCCTCCCGGCGAGGATGCGCACCAATTCCGAGCGGGGCAGCACCCCATCGGGCCTCAGCGTTATGGTGGTGCCTATCTGGCATCCTTCTTTCTCCCGGGACGCCGCCACGTTTCGATAGGTTTTCCCCTATAGTTTCCCTATCTTTCTTTCATATCATGCAACTGGGCTATCAGTTCGATAGACGCGATAGGGTTTTCGATCAATAACTTTGACAGGAGAATTTGAATGAAGAAAAGAACTCTCGCGTTCAAGCTGGTAGCAGGCGGAATCTGTGCGGTCGTGATCCCTCTTCTGGTCATTGGGGTCTTCTCGGTCACCAAGTCTTCCAACGCCCTGCGGCACGAGGCCCAGGAGGCGGCCGTCAACGTGGCCAAGGACCTCGCCAACATGACGCAGCTGGTCATGGCCGAGGAGGTCAAGCTGGTCGAGCAACTCGCCCTGGGGCACGAGGCCGTCCAGGCCGCTGCCGCCGTGGCTTCGGGTGCGGACAGCGCTGAGGCGGTTAAAGAGCTGGCGGCGCAGCTGCAGCGCGCGCGCAAGAAGCTGGGCAACGACTACGAGGTTCTGCTGGTCAGCGACCTCAAGGGCAACGTGATCGCCGACAGCAACGGCGGCGAGTATGCCGGTCTTTCATTAGCGGACCGCGATTATTTCAAGAGCGCGAAGCAAGGCAGGACGAATATCTCCGAGCCCGTGAAATCCAAACTGTCAGGCAATCCAATCGTGCCCCTGTGCGCCCCAATAGTGAAAGGCTCCGGGGATGTTGTGGGCGCCCTGACTGCCGTCCTGAAGATCGACTTCCTGTCCGAGAAGTTCGCCGCGGTCAAAATCGGCGATACGGGCTACCCGTTCATGGTGGACCGCAACGGCCTGGTGATCGTGCACCCGAACAAGAAGCATATCCTCGAGACCAACCTGGCCAAGCTGCCCGGCATGGAGCTCTTCATGAAGGAGATGCTGGCCGGGCAGGCGGGGGTGCAGGAGTACCGGTTCGAAGGTATGGATAAAATCGCAGGCTATGCGCCGGTGGAGATCACCAAGTGGAGCGTGGGCACGACGCAGCCCGTCTCCGAGTTCCTGGAGGCCGCCGATCACATCCGCAACCTGATCATAGGGGTGGGGGCCGGGTTCCTGGCGATCACCATCGTGGCCGTGTGGTTCTTCGCGCGCACCATCACCAGGCCGATCAACCGCGTGGTGGACATGATGAAGGCCGGCTCGGACGAGGTGGTCGCCGCCTCGAGCCAGGTGTCCGCTGCGAGCCAGTCGCTGGCGGCGGGCTCCAGCCAGCAGGCCGCCTCGATCGAGGAGACCTCTTCGTCACTGGAGGAGATCTCCTCGATGACCCGGAACAACGCCGACAACGCGACCCAGGCCAATCAGCTGATGAAAGAGGTCGGCCAGATCATCCTGCAGGCCGACGCCTCCATGCAGACGCTGACCTCCTCGATGCAGGAAATCTCCACCACGAGCGAAGAAACCCAGAAGATCATCAAGACCATCGACGAGATCGCCTTCCAGACCAACCTGCTGGCGCTCAACGCCGCGGTCGAGGCCGCCCGGGCCGGCGAGGCGGGAGCGGGCTTTGCGGTGGTGGCCGACGAGGTGCGCAACCTCGCCATCCGCGCCGCCGAGGCGGCCAAGAACACCTCTGCGCTGATCGAGGGCTCGGTCAAGCAGATCAAGAAAGGCTCCGAGCTCGTGGACCAGGCCAACACGGCGTTCAAGTCGGTGTCGCAGAGCGCGCACAAGGCCACCGGCCTGGTTGAGGAAATCGCCGGGGCATCCCGCGAGCAGGCGCAGGGCATCCAGCAGATCAACTCCGCGGTGAGCGAGATGGACAAGGTCGTGCAGCAGAACGCGGCCAACGCCGAGGAGTCCGCCTCGGCTTCCGAGGAGCTCAACGCGCAGGCCGAGCAGATGCTGGCAATCGTGAACGACCTGGTCGCGGTTGTGGGCGGGGCGCAGGGCTCCGGCAAGCGCGGCGAGGGGACTTCAACGCGCAAGAAGTCTTCGGCCGGGAAAGGAAAGCCTGCCGCGCATAAGCCGGCGATCGCCGCAAAGAAGGCTGCGAAGGCGGAGGAGGTCATTCCTTTCGATGACGACACCGCCGACCTCGCCAACTTCTGAGCGCGGAGGGCAGAACGATGAGCGAGAACATTTCCGGCAAGTATCTGACCTTTCGCCTGGGCAACGAGGAGTACGGCATCGCCATCCTTAAGGTGCGGGAGATCATCGGCATGATCCCCGTCACATCGGTGCCCCAGACCCCCGAGTTTATCGAGGGGGTCATCAACCTGCGGGGGCGGGTGATCCCGGTCGTGGTCCTGCGCACGCGGTTCGGCATGGCGCCGGCCGCCCACACGGACCGGACCTGCATCATCGTGGTCGAGCTCAACCAGAGCGGAGCGCGGATTGCCATGGGGATCATCGTGGATTCGGTCTCGGAGGTGCGGCAGGTCCGCGAGCAGGAGATCGAGAACACCCCCTCATTCGGAGAGGGACTGTCCACGGAGTACGTCCTCGGAATGGCAAAGCTTGATGGCGGTGTAAAGATCCTGCTCGATATCGACCGGGTCCTGGCAGCGGAGTGGCAGCCCGAGGCGCTTCAAGCGGCATGACCTCGGGCGGCCCGGTTGTCGCCTCCGGTATCGGGGCTGCTGGCCGGAGGCGACAACCAAACAATTCAAGCGCGGCGACAGTCGGGCTACCGGAGTGGTCAAAAAAATGAACCTGACAGATCAGAAGATCCTTGTAGTGGACGACGAGCCCGCCATCTGCAGCCTGATGCGGGATGCGCTTTCGCGCTTCGGGTATGAGGCGATCGTCGTCGGCTCGGGCGCGGAGGCGCTGGCATTGGCCAGCAATTCCTCGTTCGGACTTGTATTCGTAGACCTCAACCTGCCGGATATGGACGGGATAGATCTCTACGGTGCCTTAAAAGCGGCGCAGCCCGCTGCGGTGGGATATCTGATGACGGGTCATGCCTCCGAGGAGGAGTCCCAGCGATGTCGGCAGGCGGGGATGGCCTACTGTCTGGTGAAGCCGGTGAGGTTGTCGGTGCTGGTAGACTTAGTGAAGGCGGTTGTCGGCCCCAGCGGAGCATCCGTGTGCTCTCAGAATGGGCCCAAAGCTCGGACTATACCCGCACCGAGTCTATGGTTGCTTGCCGATCGTCCGCTCGCGAGCTGAATGTTGGCGTGCAGCCGATCCGGAATCCCGTCAGGGTGTCTCCCCCCGCACAGCTTAGTCCCCTGCAATGTGTCTGGCCTTCAGGGCGCGCCGGAAGTTTAGGTAGGATAGTGCGAGGTCCAGATTCGCGGCATCGAAGGGTTTGGAGAGGTGATGGGCGGCGCCGAGAGCCCGGAGGTCGGCTTCCATTTCGGGCGTGGTCAAGGCGGACATGGTCACGATTTCGACGGCGGGCCTGATCCTCCGCAACTCAGGGATCAGGCGCAGGCCGTACGTGTCCGGAAGATAGATGTCCAACAGGACGACATCGAACGCAGCCCCCGGCAGCAGAGCCAGTGCGGCTTGTCCGGTGGCGGCCGCCGCAACGATCCCGTGCCCCAACGCCCTGAGGAGCCGCGCGAGGGCGGCGGCGACCGAATCGTCGTCTTCCACGATCAGGATGTTCACGGTACGGGTCCGGCGCATATAGAGGTAGGCCCTTCTGATAGCGCGACCTGCCGGAGAATCGATTACGAAAAGATCGCAGGCTTATCGTATGGGGTAATTCTATAATAACGGAGCGCGGGGAGGCAGCAGGTCAGGGCATTTCGCTGAGAAAGCGCTTCAGGTTGGTTTTCTTGTTTTTCAAGCGCAGTTTCTCGCGGATGCTGTTACGGTGGAAAGAGACCGAGCCGGGGGATATGCCCAGGAACTCGGCGATCTCCTTGGTCGAGAGGCCCTGCCGGATGAATTCGGCCACCTGGAGCTCCTTGGGCGTCAGGTCCCGGTACCGGATGGCGGAGGCGAGGGGGCTCGAGTCGATGGCGGTCTCCAGGTTGTTTTGCAAGGCCCGTACGTGCGCCATAACCTTCGGGGGTAGTTTGCAAGCCGATAGCGCCACCACGTTCGGGAAAATCAGCTTCTTCAAATTCTGGAAGAGGGTCTCCTCTATCGCCCGTTTCTCGGCATCGCGATGCTGCAGGGCGGCCATCAGCGCCTGATTGGCGCTTTCCAGCTGGGCGGCCTTTTCATCGCGGAGCACCTTCTGCCGGGTCAGTTCGGCCTCGAATTTTTTCTGCGGCGTGATATCTGTGTGGGTCCCGAGCATCCGGACCGGCTTTCCCTCGGCATCCCAGGAGACGATTCTCCCCTTGGACAGGATCCATTTCCACTCGCCCGATTTGGTCCGCATCCGGAACTCGACCGAGTATTCGGGTCGTTCGCCCTTCAGATATTCGTGGTAGGTGCGAAGTGTGGGTTTGCGGTCGTCCGGGTGCATCAGTTCGATCCAGGAGTCGATCGACAGATTGAACCCGGGCCATTCATAGCCCAGCATGGCTGCATACTCTATGGAATAACTTGCCAAGCCACTGGGGATATCCAGATCGTAAAGGCCCTGGCCGGCGGCGTGCAGGGCCAGCCGCAGCCTCTCCTCGCTCAGTTTGAGTTCTTGCTGCGCCTGCTTTTGAACGGTTATGTCTGAAAACTGTCGAATAATACAAGTGGCGCCACCGATATCGGTGAGGCCTCCTGATACCCTGCCCCAACGAAGTTCACCCGATTTTTTGCGGAATTGGAATTCGAAGTTGCGTACGATCCCCTGCTGAATGAACTCCTTAACCAAACGCTTCCTGTCTTCTGGCTCTGCATATACCTTCAACTCGAGGGTCGTTTTTCCGATTAATTCTTCGTGGGAGTACCCCGTAATTTTGCTTTCGCCAGCGTTAGCCTCTATGTACATCCCGTCATCTAATCTGAGGATCGAAAATCCGTCGGGAATTGCCTGGAAGGCCAAGGCCAATTTCCTCTCTGATACTCCAAGAGCATTTTCAATTCTTTTGCGGTCCGTTACCTCGAAGACGAACCCGTATAGGAAAGTATCTCCATTCCGCTGCAACTCCGGAATGGCCATGCAGTCATACCAGCGGGCTTCTCCTCTCACGATGTGGCGGAGCAGCTCCCTGCCCGGCTGCCTGGTTGCGACCATTTTTTTTATGGAGGAATCGCGGCGTTCCCGATCGTCGGGATGGATCGTCTCGAAGAGGAGCTTCGGTTCTCGGGCGACGTCCCTGGGATTGAGACCGAACAGCGTGCGGCAGCCTTGGCTGACGAAGGGCAGTTGCTGGCTCCCGTCAGGTTTTACGCTGTGAACGTAAAACATGCCCGGGAGGCCCTTCTCCAGGCGCATGAATGCTTTTCCGGCATTTTTCAGGAGGGACTCCATTCCCCGAAATGATGCCGGAGATTTGGAATCCGGTTTTGAAGGCTGTCTGCTGGGCATTGGTTGAAGATCCTGCTGCGGCTGTAGGCGGCCGGTTTAAGCCTACTCCAACTCATCAGTGTAGGTCAAATGCCTACAACTTCGCGCGTGGGCTGCCTAACAAATGGATAGGGCACGGAATTGCGGAAAAATATATGCTTTTATTATACGATATATACTTGATTATTTAGCGGTGCAGAGGACATCAAGTCTGGCCACAAAAGACGTGAAATGCGGTCCCTGCCGGGACCTGGAATTGTCAGCCTGCCGACCCCTGCCAAGATCTGTTCTCGCTCGCTACCCACTCTGCATTCAGGGCGGAACCTCTCAAGCCCTGTTTTTCGACCTCGCCGCCTATCTCATCAGATTTGAAAACCGATCCCCCAGCAATAAGTGTAAAAAGGCCGAGTTTCTCGATCTTGGCCTTCCGCTTTCGAGCGCTCAGTGTTCCATCAAAAAGCTGATCGCCGAGTTATAATCTCGGAACACCCTGAGGTTGTACCCCGCGTTCTGGTACACCGTCTCCGCAAAGTCATGGGAGTGGTCGTCTTGGGCGACCCATAGGGCAACCCGCGCATCCGGGATAAGCCTCGGATCCCGCATGTCGCTATAAGCCCGCTGGTGAGTGCTCAGTATCGAGTCAACATACCGGGATTCGGTCAGGTCGAAAAGGAAGCGTTTGATCTTCACCTTTCTGCCGAGCGCGCTCGCATCGACCCCTGTCTGCAGGGTGTACGGGCTGTCCATGGTTCCGACAACTTTGATGAGGATGAACTTGCGGTCTTTGGAGATGGAGACATCGTGCGGCATTCGAGTTTATCTCCGAAGCGGAATTATGGGGGCGTGCGCGAAATATTCACTTTCACAGCCGATGCTATTCCAGAAACCTATCCCGTCCCAGGTATCCTGCTATCAGAGGGCTCGTGACGGCCTTCGCCACAAAAAGACCCGAGCAGAGGAAAGGAGGTCTAACCCCTGCCCGGGTGGGATTGGATAGTGGACATGCTATCCACAGGGGTCCCATGCCCTGTAAGGTAAAATTAAGCAGACGCTGACAATCTGCAAGGCCACACAAAAGAGCGGCTCCAGACATCGGGGCCGCTCTCAGGGAAGGAGGGCAATGGTTCATGCGGAGTGGACGGCCGCCGTAGCCATCGCCGAGGATCAGTACTGTCCCAATGTTAATCGAACAATTGTAGCTGGTTATCGGAGTAGCAA
>JADHED010002812.1_pt1 | contig 11348 bp, 6 predicted proteins | sample 8952041 | NCBI WGS metagenome assembly JADHED01 (sample SAMN16124423, study PRJNA663239) | bioreactor sludge metagenome | isolation source: sludge (control) | place: India:Bengaluru | collected 2018-09-08
TCAAGATCAAGCTGGTCGACAAGGCCGCCATGGACCGCTCCGGCGCCGTGGCCCAAGGCCTTTCCGCCATCAACACCTACATCGGCTCCGAGCAGGACCCCGCCGACTATGCCCGCATGGTCTCCAACGACCTGATGGGCATCACCCGCGATGACCTGGCTTATGATCTGGGCCGCCACGTCGACGACTCCGTGCACCTGTTCGAGGAGTGGGGTCTGCCGATCTGGAAGACCGACGAGAACGGCGAGCGCCATGACGGCTCCAAGGGCATGCCCGCCCTGAAGGATGGCGGCAAGCCCGTCCGCTCCGGCAAGTGGCAGATCATGATCAACGGCGAGTCCTACAAGTGGATCGTCGCCGAGGCCGCCAAGAAGGTCCTGGGCTCCGACCGCATCCAGGAGCGCGTCTTCATCGTCAAGCTGGTCAACGACAAGAACGACAAGAACCGCATCGCCGGTGCCGTCGGCTTCTCCGTCCGCGATCACAAGCTGTTCGTCTATAAGGCTAAGGCCATCCTGTTGGCCGCCGGTGGCTGCGTCAACATCTTCCGTCCCCGCTCCGTCGGTGAGGGCACGGGCCGCGCCTGGTACCCGGTGTGGAACGCCGGCTCCACCTACGCCATGGCCGCCGAGGCCGGCGCCGAGCTGACCATGATGGAAAACCGCTTCGTGCCCGCCCGCTTCAAGGACGGTTACGGTCCGGTCGGCGCCTGGTTCCTGCTCTTCAAGGCCCAGGCCACCAACGCCTACGGCGAAGTCTACATGCAGAAGAACAAGGAACTGCTGAACGACTATCCGCCCTACGGCCAGGCCGCCGTGCCCGCCTCCTGCCTGCGCAACCACCTGATGCTCAAGGAGATGAAGGAAGGCCGCGGTCCCATCTACATGGACACCGTGACCGCCCTCGCCAAGCTGCGTGAGACCCTGTCCCCCCGCGAGGTCAAGCACCTCGAGGCCGAGGCCTGGGAAGACTTCCTTGACATGTGCGTCGGCCAGTGCGGTATCTGGGTGGGTGAGAACGTCGAGCCGGAGAAGAAGAACTCCGAGCTCATGCCCACCGAGCCCTATCTCCTGGGTTCCCACTCCGGTTGCTGCGGTATCTGGGCCTCCGGTCCCGAGGACGTCGGCGCCCCCACCGAGGAGCTGCATGCCGACAAGGACAAGATCCCGGGTCACCTGCCGCAGGGCTGGAACTGGGGTTATCGCGGCATGACCACCGTCAAGGGTCTGTTCACCGCCGGTGACGGCGTGGGCGCCTCCGGCCACAAGTTCTCCTCCGGCTCCCATGCCGAGGGTCGCATGGCCGCCAAGGCGATGGTCAAGTACTGCCTGGACAACAAGGACATGCAGGTCGAGCTCGACACCGACCCCGCCGTCCTGGTCGAGGAGATCTACCAGCCGGTGCGTAACTACCTGCAGCACAAGGACTACACCACCGCCATCGACGTCAATCCGCACTACATCACGCCCAAGATGCTGCAGTTCCGCCTGCAGAAGATCATGGACGAGTATGTAGCCGGTGTCGCCACCTACTACACCACCAACGCGCACATGTTGCAGGTGGCGGAAGAGAAGCTGGAGATGCTGAAGGAAGACGCCATGAAGATGCGCGCCAAGGACCTCCACGAGCTGCTGCGGGCCTGGGAGAACTATCACCGCATCCTCACCGCCGAGGCCCACATGAAGCACATCCAGTTCCGCGAGGAGAGCCGCTACCCCGGCTTCTACTATCGGATGGACAAGAACTTCGTCGACGAGGAGAACTGGCACTGCTTCGTTAACTCCATCTACGACAAGGAGTCCAAGGCCTGGACCTGCTTCAAGCGCGCCCATGTCGATCTGGTCGACAAGTCCAAGCTGTTCAAGGCCGCGGCCCACTGAGCCGCCGCGCGGTAACGGCCAGGTGCTGACGTTCAGCGTCATCACCCCTCGCTAGCCGGCTTGCGGCTGGCAAACTGACCGGGCGCCTCGTGGCGCCCGGTTCTTTTTGAGAGTACGCCCATGAGTGACGAAAGACCCGAAATCCCCTTCCAGAGCCCGGTACTGCCCGAGGTGCTGAGCGAGAAGACCGAGATCAGCTTTCGCTGCTATCCCGGCATCTCCTGTTTTAACGCCTGCTGCAAACGGGCCGACGTGACCCTGGCGCCCTACGACATCCTGCGCCTGAAAAACCACCTGGGCCTGACCTCCACTGAATTCCTGGCCCGACACACGGTCCCCTTCCAGATGGACGCCGACGGCACCCCGGGGGTCAAACTCAAGACCAGCGACGCGGGGGCCTGCCTGCTGCTCGACGGCGACAAGGGCTGTAGCGTCTATCCGGACCGGCCCACCGTCTGCCGTTACTACCCCGTTGCCCTCCTCAACCGGCGGATCGCCGGTGAGGCGGATACCCATCAGGAGTATTCCCTGGTCCGCGAGGATCACTGCAAGGGCCACCTGGAGGACCGCCTCATCACCATCGGCGACTACCGGGCCGAACAGGGCTGCGACCTCCATGACGAGCACAACCGCGAGTGGTACCAGCTCATCCTCAAGAAGCGCTCCGCCGGGCCGACCGTGGGTCGTCCGCCCCAGACCAGCCTTAACGTCTTCTTCATGGCGTCCTATGACCTGGACACCTTTCGCCGCTTCGTCCTCAGCGACAAATTCAAGGACACCTACGACCTGCCGGCGGACTTCTACGCTGAGGTCCAGGCCGATGACCTGGCCTTGCTGAAATTCGGTTACCGTTTTCTGCGCCAGGTGTTGTTCGCCGAATTCACCATCCCCGAGCAACCCGGGGCCTGGGACAGGCGCGTCGCCCAGCGCCAGGAGGTCTGGGACCTGCGCCGCCAGGCCGAGATCGCTCGCCGCCAGCAGGCGGAGGATGAGAAGTACCAGGGCGAGCTCTGATCCCAGCCATCGCCGCATCGCCGGTTCCCGGGGAGGCGGCTGACGCCCCATGGCCCGGCTGACGGCCTCCCTGACCCTGGTCGGCGGCACCACCCTGCTGTCGCGCCTCCTGGGTTTTGCCCGTGACCTGCTAATCGCCCGCCTCTTCGGGGCGGACGCGGGCACGGACGCTTTCTTTGTTGCCTTCAAGATCCCCAATCTCTTTCGCCGCCTGTTTGGCGAGGGTGCCTTCGCCAGTGCCCTGGTGCCGGTGCTATACCAGGCCGAGCGGCAGGGTGGCACAGCGGAGCTGCGGCACCTGATCGCCAGCCTGAGCGGCCTGCTGGGCGCGGGTCTAATGGCCGTGACCCTGGTAGGTCTCCTCACCGCGCCCGCCCTGATTCTGGTCTTCGCCCCCGGCTTTGCCGGCCAGCCGGATCAGCAGGTTCTGGCGGTGGAGCTTCTGCGTCTGACCCTGCCCTACGTGGCCTTTATCGTCCTCGCGGCACTGGCGGGGGCGGTACTCAACCTCCACGAGCGCTTTGGGGTCCCCGCCTTTACGCCCGTGTTGCTTAATCTGGTGATCATCGCCTGCGCGCTCTGGCTGGCGCCGCGTCTGGCGGAGCCGATACATGCCTTGGGCTGGGGTGTCCTCCTGGGCGGATTGGTCCAACTGACCTGGCAACTCCCCTACATCGCCCGTCTAGGGTTGCTGACGCGCCCTCGGTGGGGGTGGCGCCATCCCGGCGCCCGCGCCGTGCTGCGCCGGCTGGGCCCGGTGCTCTTCGGGGTCTCGGTGACGCAAATCAACCTGCTCCTCGATACCTTCCTGGCGTCTCTTTTGGCGACTGGCAGTATCTCCTGGCTCTATTACTCCGATCGGCTGGTGGAATTCCCCCTGGGTATTCTGGGCGCGGCCCTGGGAACGGTGATCCTGCCACGGCTGTCGCGGCTGGGGAGGCTGGAGCGGGGTAGCCATCCTTCCGGCGTGGTAACCATTGAGCCCCCCTCTCCCCAACCCTCCCCCACCAGGGGGGAGGGAGGAATAGGAACCGCAGCTTGTCCTAGTATTGCCAGCCTAGGCATTGGAGGGAGTGAACGCTTAAGCAACGGGGAGGGTAGCCTGGCTGCCAGGCCGGGATGGGACTCCGCAGCCGCCTTTTCAGGCACCCTCGATTGGGCCCTGCGTTGGGTCCTCCTGCTGGGTCTGCCCGCCTCCCTGGGCCTGGCGCTGTTGGCGGAGCCCCTGGTCGCAACCCTGTTCCTATCGCCGGCGTTCGGCCCTGAGGATGTCCGGATGACGGCCCTGAGTCTCGCGGCCTATGCGTCGGGCCTGGCGGCCTTCATGGCGGTCAAGGTCCTGGCCCCCGCTTACTATGCCCGCCAGGACGTTCGCTCCCCCGCGCGCTTCGCCCTGATTACCCTGGGGGTCAACCTGGGATTGAGCCTGGCCCTGATGGCGCCCTGGGGACATGCCGGTCTGGCCCTGGCCACCAGCCTCGCCGGGCTAGTCAATGCCGGCCTGCTACTTGGCGGGCTGTGGCTAGGCGGTATTTATCGGCCGGGCTCTGACTGGCCCCGCCGGCTAGTCCAGGTGGCGCTGGCCTCAGGGCTGCTTGCGGCGCTACTAGCCTGGGGTCCCGGAGATATGGCGCTGTGGCTCGCCGCCCCCGTCAGTACCCAGCTGGCGTGGCTGTTGGCCTGGATTCTGGGAGGTGCTCTGGTCTATCTGGCCGTCCTCCTCGCCCTTGGGGTGCGGTGGCGGCATCTGGTGGCGCCAGAGAACCTTGTCTCTGAAAATTGTTTCACGCTAGGGATGGGGTCCAAGCCGTAACAGGAAACCGTCTTGGGCACCTTTGAGCAGGAAGTACAAATTTTGCCTTCGGGGTCCTACCAAGAGGATCAAGAGCAACGTTTTAACGACGGCGCGGGGGATGTCTTGCAGCTTCCATTTCCAGGGGATGTATCGGCGACCGTAGAGGACAATGCGGTTGCGCATTATGTAGTACTGGCGCAGGGGAGAATGGAAATAAAGGGTATGGGTATGGCGTAGGAAGGTGAAGCGCACCATGGCATCGCCCAAGGTATGAGAGAGGCAGGCGGTAGGGATACCAAAACACTGGAACCCTTGTGCGTGGGCACGAAAACTCCATTCCAGATCCACATTGTCGATGAACAGTGCCTCCTCCCAAGGGCCGATTTCCTGGAATCTGGCGATAGCGGTCAACATGCCAGAGGCTATGAGAAAATCGCAGGCGATGGCGGTGGGCTGTGGGGCAGGGTAATAACGGGAAACGCCCCAAGTGGTAAAACGGACAAAGGGCGTGGCGACGCCATCGCGATGATCAATCAGCAGGGGGCCGACGGCGGCAGGATTGGCCCCGGAAGACACCAATGCCTCGAAGGCCTGCCGCAGCTTCTGTACGAGCCCTGCGGCGGGCCAACTGTCCTGATCGATAAACCAGACATAGGTGTAGTCATGTTTTGCGGCCCAGGCCACGCCCAGATTCTGGGCGGCCGCCAACCCGACATTGCCAGTGGCCTGGATATGCGTGATCTGACCGTGCTCGAAGGGGGGGAGTGTCAGCGGGGCACCGTTGTTGATGAGTACCACGCCCCCACACTGTATCAGACATTCCCCCAGCAATTCGACGAAGTGGTCGTAATCCGGCTCATAAGCAACGATGATGGCGCACACGCCGGGTTGTATCTGGTCATGGGGTAGCTCCATGGGGGCTAATTCACTCCATTTTCCCACCGGCTAAACGCAGCGATTGCGCAGGGCTTGCTGCAAATGCCGTTCGATCAGACCGGTATCGTAACAACTAAGGCGGCGCACGACATGCTCCCATTGGTTCACCTCCGGCACGCCGGCAGGATTCATCGTCAGGAGTTCGCGTTTGAGGAAGGGACAGCCGTACCGGGTCATCATTTGATCCCAGAACAGATGCGAAGGGTTGACGGGTATCCCCGCCGTTAGCTGGTCTTGGACCTTGTGGAGATAATCACCATGGTGAAGCTTGGCTCTCTCCTCGGGTATTGCCAATGGCAACTGGCGCAAGGCATTGATGCTGGAGGTGACGAGTTCCCGATAAGGGCAGAGGGCTTTAAGGCGCAAGCCCGCCTGCAATGCGGCGCGGGAGAAACCTACCTCATAGAAGTGGACGACAAACTCCTTGGACCGGACGTAGAGTAGCTTGTCCCAAAAGTCCCGAAGTCTGGTGTTGGTCAAAGCGGAACGATACAGTACGAGAAAGTAGCTCTGCAAATGGTAGTAACGATCATAGCTGTCGTTGATACCCCAGATATCTGCTTGTTCAGGACTGGACCGTGACAGGAAGTCCGCTAAAGAATGAATGGGGCCGTAGACGCTGTCGTTAGCCAGAATCACACTTTCCAACTTCCCTAAATCGGGGATCTCCCGAAGCGCATCGCGGTAGGCGCCGAAATCGTAACCAAAGTTGCGACGGCGCAGGATCAAATCGCAGCGATCCTGGAGTTCGGTAAGGGCCGTCGTGGTCAGCTTGGGGCTGTTGGTAACAAAGAGGATGCCATAACCAGCGGTAGCTAACTGCTCCAAGTAATAACGAACATAGTCCGCTACCTGTCCATGGCGATCGTAATGCACGAAGATTGCGATACGGTTGGCGGTGGCCAAGTCGCCGTGCCCGGGTAAGCGCTGGACGACCCAGGTCTGGCGGCGAAGAAATTGGGCTTCCAGATAGCGCAAAGCGAAGGTGACGATGTTTATTAGGCCCCGATAACGCAACCGAAGCCAGCGCAGCAAGAAGCGCAGGGGGCTTTCCATTCAGGATACCGGTGGGCTTGAGTTAGGAGCGGACATGACATCGGGAGGGGGTAGATTGGCGGAGGTCCTGTGTGCGAGTTGGCTGGCCAGCAGCGCGAGGTCAGTCCCGATGGGGGAAAGCTGGGTTGCCCGCAGAAACCAGCCATGGGCAGCGGTATGATCCGCTTTCAGATTGAGCGCCAGGATACCCAGGGTAAAGGCCAGAGGGGCGGTGAGTTCCGTTGGCGAGGCGGCGAGTGGGTGCAGGACCAGGGGTTCCAGTTGCTCGGCTTCCCGGTAGGCACCGGCATGGACCAGACGCTGAAACACTTCGGCGTTGATGGCCCGTTGCTCCTGGGCTGAGCGCTGGGCTTCCGCTTGGCGGGCCAAGGTGTTAACGAGGGATTCGGCGGGCGCGGCTGAGGCTTGAGCGTAGAGTTGGGCAGTGAGCAAGGTCGGGAGGAGTTCCCTGGCCACCACATCGCCCCCGGCAACCCGTGCCTGGAGTTGCTCGCGGGCCGCGGCCAGCCAGGCCAAAGCGCCGGCGGCATCCCCCTGGCGATTCAAGGCATGGAGACCTCGGGCCAGGAGAAAACGGCCGGTATCCCGCTCTAAGTGCTCTGGCAAATCCGTAGGGGTGGTCGCCGGCAGGGCCGTGATCAGCAGGTCCGCCAGGGCGTGGTCGCCCGCCAAGACCCGGTCGGAGAAACAGCGGGCGATGTACGAGTGAGCTCGGACCTGCCAGGAAACAAGGGCGGGTTCGGCCGTTGCCTGGCTCAGCCAGGCGCTGACCGCCGGAACGTCCTGCGCCGCCACCGCTGCCTCCAAGGCGCCCAGCCGGCATAGTTCAACCAGGTGTTCGGTTTCCCCATCGTCAGCGCCAATGCCACGCAGTGCCTGACACAAGGCGGCGCCGGCAACCTCACCCAAGTTGAAATATCGCTGGGCGCGGTCCGCCTGCTGTTCATGGTGCAAGGCCAGAAAGCCCCGGCGGTAGGCCAGGCCGCAGAGATTCATCGGCACTTGGTTGGCGAAGCGATAAAAGTCCTGGGGCGTTGAAATGGTCGCCCGTACCTGGACGGGATCATCCAGATCCAGCCCATAGCGCTGACCAATGCTCGCGACCAGGTGGGAAAAGGTTTCAAGGGCCTGGCGATATTGCCCCGCGTTGACTTGTTCTTTAAAGAGGCGCCCTGCCAAGCCGTGCGCCAGTGGCAGGTCGGGATCCAAGATGGCCAGGCGCCGTTGCAGGTAGGAGCGATACAGGTCCCGATCCAGGACCGCCTCCGGATTGGCGGCAAAGGGTTGGCGGCTGGCGACGATGGTCAGGGTGGTCGCCGTCGCGCGGAGATAGTGCTGGGTGAAGCCGTGCTCATCCAGCAGGCGGGTCAAGCTCGCGGCGTTGAACAATACCAGGTGATACCCCGGGGTCAGCAGCGGCAGCAGGGTGCCCGGCGTGGCGGCGGGATGGACGCCGGCGGCATTGGGGGTGGTGAGGATCAGCCAACCGCTCGGCGTGATGGCCGGCGCCAGAGCGGTCAGGAAGGCATGTGGATCTGAGATGTGCTCGATCACCTCCGATGCCAGGATGAGATCGAAGGGTGAAACATCCTGAAGGGTGGCGGGACCCAGGTAGTCGGGAGTGATGGGCAGGTCCAGGAGTTCGCGGCCCGCCTCGGCGGCGGGGGAGGGATCATAGCCCTGCACGGACCAGCCCAGGGCCTCGCGGGCGAAATCCAGGCCAAAGCCAAAGCCACAGCCTACCTCGGCATAGCGGTGGATGGTCTGGCGGTCCAGCCAGAATAGGGGCTCGACCATGACATCGGGGGCAGCACCCTGTTCGAGGTAGAACTTGATGGCCGCCTGGCTGGCCGTGGCGGGACCTGGGGCTGAGGCGTAGGAGGGGACTGGTACGTCCGGGAAGCTCAGTGACCCGCAGGCGTCACAGGCATAGAGGCGCAGGGAGGGATGGGGCGGAAGTTGGGAGGGTACGGCGAGGACAAAGCGTTTCGGGCCGGCGGTACGGCAGACAGGACAGGCAAAGTCCACGCCGGGCTGGGGCGCCCAGTCGATCGCAAAACAGACAGGAGATTCCTGGGGCATGGGGTAAACCCGTTGCGGTTTTCCCGGGGTACACCCAACCGTACCCCGGAATTGGTTATGACATCAGGGCGCTGTTACGGCGATGTTCGTGGCTCCGTAAAGACCATTGGCGTTCCCCAACAGCAGGAAAAGGCGGTTAACGGCGGGATCTAGGGGAATAGTCTTACCAGTTCCCGTGACGAAGATGGTGTAATAAAGGGTCTCGTTGGCATTGACGGTGCGGGATAGATTGTTACCACATTTGATCGTTTCACCGGTGACCTTTGTTTCGCAAAGTTTGAGCGTAACAGGCAGACCACGCCCCAGATCGGTGGCGACAGCCTCGATGATACCACTGATGCCGATATTAATAGCCGCTGTTGAGAAGAAGCCGATACCTGTATTGCTGGGCAGCCTGACCACACCGTCGTTGGAAGGGGTAACCCCGATAGCGACCAGATCAGGCGTTGGGCTGGCATAACTGGACAACATAAAGGTATTCACCCCTTGAAAGATAGGTGCGGCGGCAGAGTTCGTGCAACTGATTAGGATGGGTAACTCGACAACCGGAAAGGTCTGCGCCGGCGTCAGAGCAATCAGGAAGTTTTGTGTGCTACCTGATGGAATGGAAGCAGGGGTATCGGGGGTTCCGATGAGTTGGTTGCTGACGTTTGTGGTCTGATAACTGAAGGATACTGGCGTGCCTACCGGCAGGGAGGGGGCGCAATTCTCCCCAGCAACCGCTCCGACGTTCATGGCGTTGGCAAAGGCAGTGACTGTTTTCCCCGCCTGAGTTGCGCGGGCATAAGGCAAGACCGCGGAATAGAGCTGAGGTGCCGGTGTGTCGCTAAGTGATTGAATCGCATAATCAATATTAATTCTTGGTTTACTGATTCCATTGAGAGGATCAAAGATGTAAGTGCCTGTGCGAGTCAAGGCGTTCAGCAATGTGGGGACATCGGCAGTGGGCTGCCTTTGTTTAAGTACTGCCCAAGTTCCGGCGACATGAGGCGATGCCATCGAGGTGCCCGACAAAAGTGCGTAGGTACCCCCAGGTACGGAAGAATTGATGTTAGAGCCGGGCGCGAGCAGGTTAAGGAAGCTAGCCGAGTTGGAAAAGCAAGAGATCTGGTCAAGCTTTGAATTGAAATCAAGACAGCTTCCAAACCAGCTTTCTCCGGCACGTGCCCATGTTGAACCGACGCTTACCGCTGAGGAAATACAGCCTGGGGAACTTAATGAATCGGGGTAACCATTATTACCAGAAGATATAACGACTGGAATTCCAGCAGATCTAAGATTGTCAATGGCTGTTTTGCCGGGAAGATTGTCGTTATCACAGGTAGGCTGATTATAATATCTGCCTCCGCCAATGCTCATGTTAACTGCCGCGATGCTGTGAGTGCTTTTTAGAGCAAATACTCTTTCAAGTCCTTTAATGTAATCACTATCCAGAACCTTGATGCAGGGCGCTGAACCTCCGCAGTCTTGACTTTTCGTGAATTTGCTGAAAACCTGCATGGCGATAAGTTTTGCATCCTTTGCTACCCCCGCTAAAGATGTATCCTGTCCTGCCACGATACCCGCGACATGGGTACCATGTTCGCAGCCATCAATGCCAGTACAGTTCATACCCGATCCCGCGGCAGTACTCGAGTCGACACCTCCTGGACAAAGCGACTCAATCCCTAAACTTGGGATTTTACTGGAATAGCAGGCTTCAGCAACAACTTTACTGGCCAAAAAAGGGTGACTCTTATCCACTCCGGTATCTAGGATGGCTACCGCTTGGCCTGCCCCTGAAAATCCCTGGCCCCATGAAACTTCGCCACCAATATAGGGCACGCTATAGTTCAGGGTTGGCTCGGAGGTTTTATCTTCGTGGATACTGGTCACCCCCGGCGCATCGTGGAGGATATCCAACTCTGCGGGTGTCACGGAAATGGCAAAGAAAGGAATCGTATCGAATCGGGTGACATTCCCATCTAAGCGGGCTGAAGCTGGCAGCAGATTTAGCACCTCGGTTTGCATGGCCTGGATTTCGGCACGCTGCTCTGCGATCGTCGCGGCACCAAGGTACCCTTCAGGTGCAAAGGGAATGCGCAGGCCAACGATAACACGCACGCGGCCCAATTCGATAGCCTGATCACGCAGGGTCTGGATGTGGCGTTGAACTGATGAGTCGGGTTGTTCAGCCTGGGTCTGACCAAAATACAGGGTCAGCAATAATTTCTCTTGAGCTTGAGCAGGCATGAGAGCAAACAAGCTTAACGCAACCAGATAACGATTAACTCTTGTCATGGTGCTATCTCCAGATATATATGTTATCGAGTTCTTTCCGTATACCAACCATGGGGCGCTGACTTCGCGCCTCAATTAAGATTATGCTTTCCAAGCTAATGATACAATTTTTCTGCAAATACGTAAAGCTATTATTTATGCAATAAAAGAGAAATTTAGAAAAAACCCTAAGAATTCCGTCATTTGCTCAGTTCAAGCTGAACCTAAGAGGAGCATGATAGGCGTCCTTTCTCAGGCACGATGAAGGTAACTGTTCCGTCCCGTGTGATTATGTACCCAAAAGGAGCTATCCTCTCTTCCGTGCT
>JADHED010002813.1_pt1 | contig 11343 bp, 10 predicted proteins | sample 8952041 | NCBI WGS metagenome assembly JADHED01 (sample SAMN16124423, study PRJNA663239) | bioreactor sludge metagenome | isolation source: sludge (control) | place: India:Bengaluru | collected 2018-09-08
AGCTACGCGCATCGGCTTCCGCAAACGACCTGGCATAACTTCGCACTTGCCAGGTCTCGACATCGGACGCTTCAGGGTCAGGACAGAACGGATCTCGCGGCACCCGGCGCAGGAACACCAGTTTGCGGCGCTTGGGATCCTTGAGGTTTTCGAGGCCCTGCGTCAATACCTGCAAATTGGGTGGGTAGCCCGACTTTTCGTCGGAGCGGAAAATGACACCCTCGTCGGAGGCTCGCTTGTAGGCATCGATGGCATCGCGGATCTGCCACAACGCACGCCGCAATTCCTGTTCTTTGGCACGTTTGGCCGTCAACTGCATCATGGGGGCCGCCGCGGTCGTCAGCATCGCCAGAATCACCAGCGTCGCCAGCAGCTCGATCAAGGTAAAACCTCGCATCCGCATCGCTACGGCTTCGCAGTATCGCCTTGCATGACGGTGTCCGCAAAGGCCTTGTCGTTCTGTGCACGCGCAGCTTGTGTTTCCTGGGGAGTAGGCGGCGCTTGCGTTGCCTGCACCGACGGCACGCTCTCGACCGGGCGCCCGCCCCTGCCGGCGGCATTTCGACTGGCGTCGATCCCGGCCGGGAAGACCGTGTAGGTGGCATCCGGAGGGGCAATGTTGCTGAGAATGCGGGGGGTAATCAGCAGCACGATCTCTTTCTTGGTGTGGTCAGCATTCTTGTCGGTAAACAGCTTGCCCAACAGCGGGATACTCGCCAGCCCCGGCACCTTGGACTGGATATCCTGCTTGTCGTCGCGGAACAGTCCGGCCAGTGCCTGGGTTTCACCGTTCTTCAGCCGCAAGACGGTATTGGCATTGCGCGAACCCAGCGTGTAGGTGAGCGTACCGGAGTTCGTCTTGACCTTGTCGGTCTGGCTGCTCACTTCCAGTTCGACCTTGATCGACACTTCGTCGTGGAGCAGGATGGTCGGCTCGACATTGAGCTTGATCCCCGTTTCCAGATACGTCACGGACTCCGAAACGAAACCGGTGGAATTGGTCGTACTGGTGATGACGGGAATTTTGTCGCCGATGTGAATCTTGGCCTTTTCCCGATTCCTCACCCGGATCTGCGGGTTGGCCAGCAGATCGGTATCGGTCGCCTGGTGCAACAGATTGAAGGTCAGGGCGGGATCGGTGATCCTGAACACGCCCAATCCGGAATTGAAATGCCGTAATTCCTGCACCGTCAGCTGCCCCGGCGTTGCGGTGCCGTTCGTGTTCCCCTGCACGCCCAATGAGACCTGCGTGGGATATTTGATGCCGATATCCTCAAGTGTCTTGCGGCTGATTTCCATGACCTCCACTTCCAGCATGACTTCCGGGTCCGGGAGATCCTGCGAGGCGATGAGTTTCTCCGCCATACGGATGGCGTCGGGTGTATCCCGCATCACCAGGGTATTCAGCTTTTCATCGATATAGACGTCGCGCGTTTTGACCACTGTTTTCAGCAGATTCATCATGCGTTTGGGGTCGGTATTGCCGAGGTAGAAACTGCGGACGAACTGTTCCTGATACTCTGCCGCCCGGCTCAGCGGGAAGATCAGCAAGGTATTGTCGTTCAGGATTTTCTTGTCCAGCTGGTTGGTCGAGAGGATGACGCCCAGGGCGTCTTCAATCGAGCTGTTCCGGACGAAGATGCTGATCTTCTGATCCTGCCTGAGTTCGCTGTCGTAGGTGAAATTGATGTTTGCGGCCCGGGCAATGAACTCGAATACCGACTTCAGCGGTACCTCCTTGAACTCGAGGGTAATCGGTTTCTTGAACACGGCGCGAAGCTGCGGCGACGCCATCGACTTCGCTACCCGTTTCTGTTCGATTTTTTCGTAAAGCGCCCTGGCCTCCGGCATTGAGGCGTCCTCCGCCAGCACCGATCGCACCAGCGCCTGCGCACCATCGACATCCTCCTTGTCCAGCAAGAGGGCGGACTGGTTCAGCGTGGATGCATGTTTACGCGCCATCTCGATCTGCCGCAGCCCCTCCAGTGCGCGCGGATCGTCGCGCCGCCACGCCAGCGCTTTGCGATACTGCTCTTCGGCATCGAGCCAATGTCGCTCCTGACGCTGCCTGTCGCCTTCGCGCAGCAACCCTGCAATCAGAAGTTCGCGCTGTTTGTACAGGGCATTGCGATATTCGAGTCGATCGGGATGTGCCGCCTGCACCTGCTCCATCAACGCTACGCCGTCCTCGGCCCGGCCCTCAGCGATGAGCCTGCCCGCCCGGGCAAACTCGGGATCATCTGCATCGATTCTGGCCTCCTGCATGGCACAACCGGCCAGGACCAGGCCTACCCACATCCATCGCAAACAATTCAATTCTTCTCTCCAATTGCCATTGAAACTTCGGTCTTCAGCGGAAGGTAGGTCAGCACCATGGTCGGGGGCTGGATCGATTGAATACGCCAGACACCATCAATCACCTCACCGGCATGAAGTGCCAGGTTGCGCTCACCCTGGGACAGGAAAATGGTGTACTGCCCTTCTTCGATCATCTTTCCCGCGTACACGAAAGGGAACGTGGGCGTGGTCGGCTTGACGGGCGTCTGGGGCGTCTCCGCTTCGGGCGCAACATCCTGTTCGGTCGCGAACAGCTCGGCCGGGGCCTCTTCAATTGGCGCACGCGTGAAACTGTCCAGATCAAGCGATGGGTTCGTCGCCTCGGGCGCAGCAGGAGTGGGCACCCGCAACGTTTTCCTGGCAGGCACGGCAAGCGCCTCTGCCGACTCATCGGTCGATGCCATCCAGGCAGTTGCCGCGAGCGTCAAGGCCAGCGCGACCCAGATCAGCCGCGATCTTTTCCCTGCGGCAGTGGTCATGGCAATCGCCCCAGAAAAATGGTGAGCCGCAGGCTGGCATCGACTTCCCGGCTTTGCGCGTCCTCACGCTTGAAGCTCAGCTCGTTGACGGCCAGGGCTGGCATGTCGTTGAGCAGTGCGATGACGAAATGGCGGATCTCGGCATAGGTGCCGTGCAAGGGCAACACGACCTGATAGCGGCTCAGGGCGGCGTCATGATCGTGCACCAGGGCATATTCCGCATGGGCAAGATCGATGCCGTGCGCATCCGCCGTTGCAAACAGGGCGGTCACCTGCGAGGATGCCTCGGATTCGGCCGGCAGAAACCGGTAGAACGCCTTGAGCGTCGCCTGAGGCGAACGGTCGACCCACTGCCCCCGGTGCCTGGGCATGTCCCGGTGCAACTCGGCCACGTCCTGCTCCAGTTGTTGCAGATGGAGCATCCCCGGCAGCAACATGGTCAGGGTCAGCAATACCGCCGCCACCCACAGTGCCCCGCCGGCCCAGCCCAGCGGCCCCATGACCTGAAGCCGGAAACGCAGATTGCGCAGCCAACGATTCATGATGACCATACCCACTCGGCCTCGATGGTGAAACGCAGTTTGCCTTCGGATGCGTCGCCACGCTCGTGCTGCAGCAGCAACACCTTGCGCAGCATCGGCTGCTGGTCAAGTTGCCTGATGTAGGCCAGCATCGCGTCCGCCTCGGTGGCTTCGGCGCTGAGGCGGACGCGATGTCGTTTGGCGTCGGGGTCCACCGACAGTAGCTGCACGTCCTCGCTGCGGGAACGCTCGAGCGCCCTGAACAGGGCCTCCCATGGCAACGCCAGTTCGGCCATCGCGTGTCTCGCCGCCATCATTTCCGCCTGTTGCACGGCTGTTTCCGGCCGCGCCGCCGATGCCTGACGGTAGGGGGAGCGCAATCGGCTGGCATCCGCCTCCAGCGCCTCGGAACGGGCATGTACCTGGTGCATGGCGAGCACGATCAGCAAGGCGGCCAGCCCGCCCGAACCGACCAGCCATCGTGCACGTGCGCCCGGATGCTTCTGCGGTGCCGCATGATCAAGCCAGACCCTGCGCATCAGATCAGCCCCTCGACGGCGACCTGCGTCACCCGGCGCCCCGTCAGTTGGACGGCGTTTCCGGCGCCCGGCCAGTACAGCACGACTGGCCAATCCTGCCGGATGTCGCCACACAGCGCAGACTCACGTGCCAGTTGCATCTCCAGCACGGCCAGCACCTGCTCAAGTTCGTCGTCGGCCAACGCACAACTGCGCACCATTTGCCAAACACCCCGCTGCAACCAGGCGAGACAGAGCCTTCCGCGCTCGATCGCCACCAACCAGACATCGCCGGCACGCAGCCATGGGCGGCTATGGTTCGCACAGACCATCAAATATGGATGGATGCCCTCCAACTTCAGCCCCGCGTCACCCACCACCGTCTTCAACGCCGTCAACAGGTCGGCATCCACTGCACTGGCCAACGCAGGCTCATCCGGGGCCGGGGGCTGCATGCGCAAGTCCCACTGTTTCGCGACCTCGCCATAGGCCTGGCTGTAACAGTGCCGCAGATAAGCCTGCCTTTCTTCCTCGCCCGACAAGCGAACATTCCACGGCACCAAGGCATACCGCACGAAATGATGGGAAAGCACGCACTGCACGCGGGCATGGCGCACGGCGTTGTCATGCAGCCATCGCTGCGCGCTGGCAAGCGGCACACGCCAGTCCGAGGATTCGTTCCGGCAGGTCATCTGTTGCTGTCGCGTCGAACGTTGCCATGGCCAGCGCGCCAGGGGCGACACCGTCACCTGATGCGGCTGCAGCAGAATACGGATACGCTCAGGCCAGAGAGGTAACACGGTTGATCTCCTGTAAGGTGGTTTCGCCGCGGCGCACCAGTTCCAGCGCCGCCTCGCGCATGCTGCGCGTGCCGTTGGCACGGGCGGCCTCCTTGACGCGGCGCACCGGCTCCCTGGCCACGATCAGTTCGCGGATTTCATCGTTGAAGCTGAGCAATTCGGCGATCGCCTTGCGTCCGCGATAGCCTGTGCCGTGACATTGTCCGCACCCCTGTCCTGTCCTGAAGGTGAATCCGCCGACCATGTCGGCAGTGATGCCGGACTTCCTCAGCAGTTCCGGGCTGGGGTGGTCGGCCACGGCACAATGCGGGCAGATCACCCGCACCAGCCGCTGGGCCATGATGCCGTTGATGGCGGAAACGAAGCTGTAGGGGTCGACCCCCATGTTGGTGAAACGGCCGATCACGTCGAACACGTTGTTGGCATGCACCGTGGTCAATACCAGATGTCCGGTCAATGCCGACTGCACCGCGATCTGCGCGGTTTCCCCGTCGCGAATCTCGCCCACCATGATCTTGTCCGGGTCATGACGCAGAATGGATCGCAAACCGCGAGCGAATGTCAGCCCCTTCTTCTCGTTAACAGGGATCTGCAGCACCCCCGGAAGCTGGTACTCAACCGGATCTTCAATGGTGATGATCTTGTCCTGGCCGGTATTGATTTCCGAGATGATGCCGTACAGCGTCGTGGTCTTGCCCGAGCCGGTGGGGCCTGTCACCAGCAACATGCCGTAAGGCTCTTCCGCCAGCAGGCGAAAGCGCGTCATGATCTCGGGATCGAACCCCAGTACATCCAGGCTGAGCCCGTGCGCCTCATCGCTCACCGCCTGACGATCCAGAATCCGCAGCACCGCATCTTCGCCGAATACGCTGGGCATGATGGAAACACGCAAATCCACCTCGCGCCCCTGCACCAACACCTTGAAGCGCCCATCCTGCGGCACCCGTCGTTCGGCAATGTCCAGTTCGGACATTACCTTGATGCGCGAAATCGCCTGTTCCGCCTGCTCCAGCCCGGCCATGCTGCCCACCGTGCTCAGCACGCCGTCGATGCGGTATTTGATCGTCAAGCCACGGGCATCGGTTTCGATATGGATATCGCTCGCCCCCGCCTTGAGGGCGTCGTAGAGCGTCGAACGCACCAGCTTCACCACCGGGCTGCTGTCCTCGCTGATGGTTTTCAGCGACAGGTCCTCAACCCCAGCATGCCGCGGATCGTCCACCGCATGCTCAGGCTGGAAGCCATCCATGGCGCGCAGGTTTTCCTCATGCCGTGACAGCAGGGCGGCCAGATCCTTGCGGTGCGCCAGCCGCCGCTGCGGCCAGGAGCCGGCCAACAACTCCATCCTGCCCTGGAGATGCGGATCGAAGGGATTGGCGAACGCCAGCAGCAGGGCACCATCGGCACCGCGCAGTGCAATGCATTCATGTCGCGCTGCTTCGGCAAAGGGCAGCAGGTCGAAATCGGGCGCCAGTCCGTGCAATGCCTGCATGTTCACTGTGTCGTAGTGCAGCATCCGCCCCAGGGACTGCACAAATCCGTCCGGGTCCAGACCGGAGAGCGTCTCCAGCACTTCCAGCACGTGCTGCCCCGTCCTGTCCGCGATCAGGCGCGCCTCCTGGACCATCCGCCCATCCAGCGCCACCGCCAACGGTTCTGCCACCTGATTCATTGCACACTCCCGGCCAGGTCGAAAATCGGCATGTACATCAGCGTGACCACAACACCGATCACCAGCCCGATCACCACCATCAGCATCGGCTCCAGCAGCCGGGAGAACCAATCCACGGCACGCGCGATTTCGTCATCGTAGAAGGTGCCGATACGCTCCATCATCTCGCCCATCCGGCCGGTACGCTCGCCCACGCGGAGCATGCGCAGCGCCACCGGGGTCGTCATGCCATGCAACTCCATCGACACCGACAGCGGCTTGCCCTCGCGTATTTCCTGCTCTACTTGCGCCAGGCCCGCGCGCAGCGCCGGCTGCAACAGCGGCGACACCATCTGCATCCCCGTCACCAGCGGGATTCCCCCACGCAGCAACATGCCCAGCGTGCGGTAAAACCGCGCCAACTGGTAGATGCGCAAGGTCTCCCCCAGCGCCGGCAAACGCCAGATCCGTACCATCAGCGCCTGCCGCACCGACGCAAGCGACAAGGCATACCCGATCAGTCCGATCACCGTGGCAAGCCCCAACCAGATCTGGCTGCCGTGCTTCTGCATATGCTTTCCCCAGGCCAGCAGCAACTGCGACATCCACGGCAAGTTGTCACCCGTGCTTTCGTAAATCGCACTGAATCTCGGGACGACATACCCCAACAGAAAGAGCATCACCAGGCCGCCGACAACGATCAGCAAGACCGGGTATATCGAGGCCGTCACGATCTTCTTGCGCACCGCATCGATCTGCGACTGGTAGGTCACGTGGCGTGCCAGCGCCTGCACCATGTCGCCGGTGCGCTCGCTGGCACGGATCATCGCGACGTACAACGGTGGAAAGAGCGCCGGAAAGCGCTCCAGCGCGCCGGACAAAGGCAACCCTTCGTAAAGCGCTGCCATCACCTGCTGCAGTACCGCACGCGATTCCGCGTGATGTTCCTTTTCGGCCAGGGCTTCCATGGATTCCACCAGGCTCAGGCCGGAGTCCAGCAAAGACAGCAACTCCTGGCTGAACAGCAACAGACTGAACGAGGTGCGACGAAATGGCGAAAACCCGCTGCCCGCCACCTCGGATGAACGCACCGCCAGCACCGAATAACCCTGCGCTTCCGCCTGCACCTGCGCCTGCAGCGCATCGGCCGCATCCAGCGTCAGCGCCGCGACGTCATCACCGCGAATGACTTTCAGATCGAATTTCATCGTCGCTTATTGCCAGTTGACGACATCGGCGGATTCTTCGCTCCCGCCGGGCTGGCCATCCTTGCCGAAAGACCACAGATCGTAATCGCCGTGCTCGCCCGGCGCCTTGTACTGATACGGCTTGCCCCACGGATCGTTGGGCAGGGCCTTCTGCAGGTCCGGCCCACCCCATCTGGCCTCCCCCGCCGGGGCTGCATTCAACGCCGCCAGCCCCTGCTCCGAGGTCGGGTAATGCCCGGTATCCAGACGGTACTGATCCAGCGCCTTGCCCAGCGCATCCATCTGTGCCCGCGCTGTTTTCACCTCGGATTTGCCGATCTGTGCGAAATACTTGGGACCGACGTAGCCTGCCAGAAGGCCGATGATGACCATCACCACCAGCAGTTCAAGCAAGGTAAACCCCGCGACACGACTTTTCACATGCATAAACCGATTCACGACTGGACTCTCCTGGCTATGGTGATTGATGCGAATTGGATGGATTGACGAACAGTTGGCTGACTTTCGTGAGCGCCTCTTCATTCAGCAGACCACTCAAGTGCTGCAGGCTGATCAGATGGCTCACCAGCTGATACCGGGCATGGCTGAGCTCAAGACGGCTGGCAAAAAACCGCTGCTGGGCATCCAGCACGTCGGCATTGGTTTTCATCCCGGCAAGAAAAGCTTTCTCCGTGCCGTCGCGCGCGATTTCGGCGGCACGCACCGCCTGCTGATAAGCGTTGACGGCCAGCGACTGGGAGCGGATGCCATTGAAGTGTTCTCGAACCTGCGACGCAATTTCGCGAGACTTGCTTTCCAGCGACTCCTGCGCCGCCGACAGGCGGGCGTGGGCCTGCCGCACGTTGGCGGAAACCAGCCCCCCGGCATAGAGCGGCATGTTGAGTTGAACCGCGACCGTCGTACTATCGAAACTGGACCCCAGCGTATTGTTGCTGTCGTTCTCGCTGTAGGAACGCACCCCGACCAGATCGACCGACGGGTAGTGTCCCGCCCGTTTCCGCTCCACCTCCTGGCGCGCCACCTCGACGGCATAGCGCGCCGCCGCCATCTCGGGGTTCGTGGCATCGGCACTTTGCAGCCAGAGCTCCGGACTGTCCTCCTTCACGATGGCACCGGACAGCCGCTCCGGTGCCAGCCACACGCCATCGTCCGTGCTGCGGCCAGTCATGTTCCGCAGCGTCATGGTGTAGCCTTCCAGCTCCGCACGCGCCCTGGCCAGTTCGGCGACCGACACTTCGAGATTCGTCTGCGCCTCGCTCACCTCGACGACCGTGCCCACCCCTCCGTCGTATCGCTTTTTCGCCTGAGCCAGTTGCCGGCCGGTCGCCTCGATTTTGGCCTCCAGCAACGCGATGCGCTCACGGGTATAGACTGTCTGCAGATAGGCCTCGGTCACCTTGAGCATCAGCTTCCCTCGCGCTTCCAGCAGCAGGGACTCCTGTTCGCTGACGTATGCCAGAGCACTCTGGTAGCCGGCCGCCACCTCTTTATTGAACAGCGGCTGCCGGATGCTCAGGGCGTAATTCCGCGTCGAATAATTCAAATGGGTGTCCAGAGGCCCCAACGCCGTCTGGGTGGTACGATCCGTCTCGCCCCGGCCACGCGAAGCGGAAAACTGCGCCTTGGGGAAAAACTGCGCCCGCGCCTTGTTGATTTCCTCGCGATCTGCCTCGGTATTGGCCGCCGTCGCCCTGTAATCGGCGTCATATTCCACCGCGTGCCGATACAGGCTGATCAGGTCGTCGGCGCCCGCCATGCCCGCGCATGGCAGCAGCATTCCTGCCAGCAGCGTCCGGAACATCATGTGACGCACGCGCATCACTCCTCCTTCATTGACGCGGCGATGCGCTTGGTAAATGGGTGCAGCCAGTAAGTCAGCAAGGAGCGCTCCCCCGTCTTGATCACGACCTGCACCGGCATGCCCGGTTGCAGCCGACGCCCGCCTAGGCTCTGCATCCCCGTGGCGGTGAGGGAAATGCGCGCAAGATAATAGGAGCTGGGCTGAATCTCGCCGCCCCCCTGCGACGTGACCAGATCCCGCGAAATCGACACCAGCTTGCCTTCGGCGAGCAACTGCGGGGCATCCGCAAACGTGGCAAAACGCACATCCGCAGTCTGCCCCGTGTGCACCTTGTCGATGAGATGTGGCTGGATGCGGGCATCGATAATCAGCGGCTCATCCATCGGGACGATATCCATCACGTTCTGTCCCGGCTGAATCACCGCCCCCACGGTATGCACCTGCAGGCCCACCACTTGCCCGGAGGCCGGGGCCCGCAACAGCGTCCGGCCCAGATCCTCCGTCAACGCCTTGAATTTCTCGGCATCTGCCTCGACCTGCAGCTTCACCTGCGTCATGTCGGTGTCGATTTCCTTCTGCTCGCTCTGCTGCCGGATCACGATTTGCTGGTTCAACTCCAGAATCATTTTCTGGCTGCGCAACAGATCGCCCTGCACCCCGGCAATCTGCCCCTGCAGCAGCGCAACTTTCTGTTCGAGCTCGTTCTGCTGGACCCTGGGCGCATAGCCATCGCGCACCAGATCGAGAATGCTGCTCAATTGCTCCTGCAGCAGGGCCAGTTGTGCCCGCTGGCTTTCCAGCATGCCGCGGTATCCGTCAATCAAGGCTTTCTGCCCGGCAATCGATTCGCGTTTGGCTGCGACATCCGCCGATAGCGCAGCCCGCCTCGCCTGCAGCAACTGCGTCTGGTTAAGCATGTGCTGACGAATCAGCGGATCGTCCTGATGCTGCAGCAAATCGTCATGGAAACGAATCGTGGCGAGGCCGGATTTTTCCGCCATCAGCCGGCTTTCCTGCGCGCGCAGCCCGAGATAGCGCTGCCGAACCTCTTCGAATCGCGCCCGCGTGTTCTGCTCATCCAGCGTCAGCAACACGTCGCCCTGTCGTACCTCCTGTCCTTCCCGTACCAGGATCTTGCTCACCATGCCGCCGGTCAGGTGCTGCACGAACCTGTGGTTGGTTTCGATGCTCACCGTCACGTCCGTAGGCACCCCCTCATCCAGCGGAGCGAACCCCGCCCACGCCAGGGAGCCGGACAAGCCCAGCAGCAGCAACCACACCCCCGCCCGGCTCACGGATCGGCCATTCGCGTAGTGCTCCAGCGCGTGCGCCTGATCCGGCACGGGCTGAGCTGGGTTCAAATCAGAAGCGGACTGCATCTTGTTCATGCGGCATTTCCCATGGACAACACCTGAAATTGATTGAGATAAGCGATACCGGCATCGCGGGGCCCCTGATGCTCCACCTTGCCCTGTTTCAGCACGAGCAAGTCATCCGTCAGTTTGAGCAAGCCGCTGCGGTGTGAAATCACCATGACGCTGGCGCCACGCTGCCGCAATTGCTGCAACAGCCGCATCAGACAGGCCTCGCCAAATTCATCCAGACTGGAATTCGGCTCATCCAGCACGACAATCGCCGGATCCCCGTAGACCGCACGCGCCAGGCCGACCAATTGGCGTTGCCCGCCGGAAAGCGGCGCACCCTGCTCATCGATACGGGTTTCGTACCCCTTGGGCAGACGCAGGATCGTTTCGTGCATTCCGACGGCCTGGCACGCGGCAATGATCCGCGCCGCATCCAATGGCCCGAACCGAGCCACGTTTTCAGCGATCGTGCCTTCGAGCAGCGCTACCTCTTGCGGTAGATAGCCCACGCCCGCAGCCAGGTGAGAGTGCACAATCTCGCTCGGCAAGATGCCGTCGATCAGTACCCGGCCGTGGTCGGGATCCACCAACCCGACCAGCGTTCTTGCCAGCGTGCTCTTGCCGGAACCAGACGCCCCCATCACGGTCAGAATGCGTCCCGGCC
>JADHED010002816.1_pt1 | contig 11334 bp, 9 predicted proteins | sample 8952041 | NCBI WGS metagenome assembly JADHED01 (sample SAMN16124423, study PRJNA663239) | bioreactor sludge metagenome | isolation source: sludge (control) | place: India:Bengaluru | collected 2018-09-08
GGCCTGCGGTCCGAGGCGTACGCCCGTACGCCGCAGGACCCGCCGGCCGCCGCGCAACGCAGAGCCTGGGCTTCCGGCGAAGCCGACCCCTTAGGCTCCGCGGAGCTGGCGCAGCACCTTGAGACTCCGCGGCTCCCGCCCGAGGTGATGCGGCACGAACCGCTCCAGGAAGCGCAGCGCCTCGGCAGTCGCCTCGGCGCTGAACTTCATGCGCGCCGTCCGGCCGAGGTCGCCGTTGGACACCCAAAGCAACTGCTTGGCCGTGCCCTTGGACAGGTGCCCGGCTTCGGGAAACCCCGGCAGGCAGGACGAACAGGCGATCCCGCCCTTGGCGACGTCCACGCCCAGACGGCCCGTCGGGATGCAGTCGACCTCCCGGCGGCAGTGGACGCAGCACCCCAGGTTCGGGTCGTGCCCCGAGATCCTGAGGAACCGCACCTGGAACACGATGCTCAGCGCCGCCTCCGGCGCCCCTCCGCGATCCAGCTCGCCCAGCACGTGGCGCAGGAGCTCGTAGAGATCGGGATGCTCGACCCCCTCCTCCATCCAGTCGTGCACCAGCTCCACCCAGTAGCTGGCGTAGGCCACCCGCAACGGCGAGGAGCGGATTCCCGCGAACGGCTGTTTCAGGGCGGCTTCCTGCAGCACGGCCAGGCCGCGCCCGCGGCCGCTCGACCCCACGAGGTCCATCTCCGAGAAGAGCTCGAGCACGCCCGGGAAACGGCGGCTGCTCTTCTTGGCCGACTTCGCTATGAGGGAGAGCTTGCCGCGGTCGAGCGAGAACAGCGAGAGGATGAGATCGTAGTCGCCGTAGTCGGTCCGCCGCAGGAGGATGGCCGTGGTGGAGAACTGGGACATGGGCGCTTGCGTCCGCGGCGCGGGAAGCCCCGGCGTCTCAGGGCAGCTGCAGGTTGACGGCTTCGCCGCGCCGGCCCGGGACCTGAACCGGCCGGTTGTCGAGGGTCATCTTGATCGCGGCGGCGTTGCCGACCAGCAGGTTGAAGCCGGCCGCGGCCTCCAGACGGATCCGGCCGCCGGGCTTCAGGCGGTGCTCGGACGGGGTCCCCTGATCGATGGCGACCTTGACCCAGGTCTCCTCCTGCGCCGAAATCTCCAGGACGTGCACGGGGGCCGCCGGCATGGGGGGCCGCTTGGCCGTCTCGGACGGCGGCCGGGCGACGGCGGCCGCGGGCACGGGCACGGCCGGCTGAGCCGCCGGCGGCGGGGTCTCGGCCGGGCGCCCTTGCGTCCAGTGATGATAGACCAGGGTCGACACCGCGATCAGCCCCGCGAGAGCGGCCAGCAGCACCGCCAGCTTCCATCCGCCCGGGCTGCGGGTGGTCGATGAGAAAGGACCCGCCGCGGCTGGGTGACCGGCCTCCTGGACGCCACGCCGAACGAGGTAGAGCGCCAGGACCTCGCGTTCATCGGCGCCGACCGCACGGGCGAACGCCCGCAGGAATCCCTTCAGGAACACCTCCGGCGGCAGGCGGTCGAGGTCTTCGGATTCGATGGCCTCGAGGGTGCTCAGCAGGATACGGGTCTCCCCCGCCACCGCTTCCAGCCGAATGCCGCGCTCGAGGCGCGCGGCCTGTAGGTAGCCTCCGAAGGTCGGCTCGCGCACGGGGGCTGTCCGGCCCGCATCCACGGTTTCCGGGCTCACGCGGCTGCGCTTCCGGTCCGGTGGTGGTGCATCGGCCGGGTGGCTCACGGCTCCACGACCTTGATGTGGGAACGCTTGCGCAACTCGGAAATCCAGGTGGTGAAGCGGCTGTCCACGGTTTCGCGGAAGAGGATGTCCTGAATTTCGGCCTCCACCTGGGAGAGCGGCCTGGCGGCGGTCGCCTCGATGCGCTGAACGTAGACGATCTGATAGCCGAAGTCCGACTCCACGACCGCCGAGTGCTGTCCCGCCTTCAGCTCCTGGACCGCCTGGCGCAACTGCGGGGTGAGCTCCTCGATGCGGAACCACCCGAGGTCGGCGCCCTCGATCCCCTTCTCGCCGCGGGAGTGGGCGCGGGCGAGGTCCTCGAACGCGCGGCCCGCGGCCAGCTCCGCGGAGGACTGGGCCAGCCGCTCCCTGGCCGCGTTGCGGTCCGACGCCCCGCTGCCCGGCGGCAGCTTCACGAAGAGGTTCCAGAGATAGTACTGTGTGCTGCCGCCGTACTTCTGCCGGTTCTTCTCGTAGTACTTCTTGATGTCGTCCTGGGTGACGACGACTTTCGAGCGGACTTCCCGGTTCACCAGCCGGGTGCGCTGCAGCTGAAGCCGGATCTCCTTGCGGTACTCCTCCGGGGTCATCCCTTCCTGCGCCAGCATGGCCTTGAGGCTCTCGTCGGTGAGCGAGCGCCGCTCCTTGAACTGGCGGATGTAGCCCTCGACCTCCTCGTCGGTCACCGCGATCTTGTAGCGCTTGACCTCCTGCTCGGTGATCTTGCTGTCGATCAGGTTGTTGATGACATCGCCGCGCATGCGGGCGATCGCCTGCCGCTCGCGGTCGGGCGACAGGCTCTGACCGCGCAGGTTCTGGATCATCGGCCGCATCACCTGCTCGACGTCGTACTGGGTGATGATGTCCTCGTTCACGACCGCGACGATGCGGTCGACCGTTTCGGTCTGTGCGGCCGATGCAGGCCGGGGGCAGAGGAGAACCATGGCCAGAATCGCCAGCAGAACACGGTGCGCCATTCTCATGGATCGTTGCGCCTCTTCGGGTTGACGCCGCGGGATCCCTTCCCCTCGGCCGGCAGGACGGCCGCAGACGCCGGTTCGGTCATCTGCGCCCAGAGGGCTTGATTCACCTCGACCGGATAGGTGTGCTTCAGCTTCTCGGTCCAGGCGGCGAAGGCCTCTTCGAGCTTGCGCCGCCCGAGGTCGGCCACGATAACCTCCTGCAGCTGCAGGAGGCGCTCCCCGGACCCCGCGGCCGCCGCCTTTCCACGGTAATGCTCCTCGTAATAGGCCGCCACCTCCTCGGAGGTGATGACGGTCTGGGGCCGGAGCTCCACGGCGACGAGCTTGTCCATCAGCAGGCGCGCCCGCAGCCGCCGCTTCCAAACCTCGAACGGGACGGCGGCTTCCGCCAGGGTTTGCTCGAACACGCCCGGGGGGTAATCGGAGCGGACCGCGTCGATCGCCGCTTCGAGCTCGGACTCGGTGACCATCACGCCCGAGGCCTCGGCGCGGGCGAGCATGACCAGCTCGGTTGCGAGCTCCTCGAGCAGACGGCGCCGCGCGTCCTGGATCACGACGGCGGAGGGATCGGTTCCACCGGGGAAGGCAGTCTGAGTCAACTCGAACGCCTGGAGAAACTCCTGCGCTGTGACCTTGTGCCGGCCGACCCGGACGAGGTAATCGTCCGTGCGATCCGGGGCGGATGGACCGCAGGCAAGCGTCCACAGCACCCCGGCCAAAAGGATCCACCGGCCCATCCTCGGGCCGTTTCGAACGCTCACCGAATGCTCCACGCCGGCCGGGTGGTTCGGGCATGCCCGGCCGGAACATCGCATAAGAATTTAATTTTCTTGACTATTAACACGTTGATGTATGGCTTGCAAGATGTTTTTGGCCTGCGCCAGCTGCCCGAGCGTGCCGGGGTGCATCAGCCGCGCCTTGACCACGCCGTCCGGGGAGATCTCGTAACGCTCCGGGTCGGCCAGCACCAGGCCGACCACCGACCGGGCGGCGTGCGGGTGGTGCTCCGAAAAATACATGACCATGCGCCGGTCCTTGATGTCGAGGCGCGCGATGCCGGAAGAGCGGGCCAACACCTTCAGCAGGATCTTGAACAGGAGGTTGGTCGCCTCCTCGGGCAGCGGGCCGAAGCGGTCGTTCAGCTCACCGCGCACATCCCCGATTTCGGAGAGCTCCGTGATCCGGGCCATGCGGCGGTAGAGGGTCATGCGCTGGTCGATGTCCGGCACGTAGGCCTCTGAGAGAAAGGCCGACAGCGGGATGTTGATCTCGGGGTCGAGCGGCTGGACCAGCGGCTCCCCTTTCAGCTCGGCAACCGCCTCCTCCATGAGCTGCAGAAACATGTCGTAGCCGACCGCGGCGATGTGGCCGGACTGGGAGGCCCCCAGGATGGTCCCGCCGCCCCGGATCTCGAGGTCGCTCATGGCGATCTGAAAGCCGGACCCGAGGTCGCTGTGCTCCATCAGGACCTTGAGCCGCTTGCGGGCCTCGGCCGTGAGCTGGCCCTCGTCGGGGATCAACAGGTAGGCGTAGGCCTGTTCCTCGGCGCGCCCCACGCGGCCGCGCAGCTGGTAGATCTGCGATAGGCCGAAGCAGTCCGCCCGGTTGATGATGATCGTGTTGGCCGAAGGGATGTCCAGACCGGATTCGATGATGGTGGTGCACACGAGCAGGTCGATCTCCCGGTTCAGGAACCGGACCATCACCCCCTCGAGATCCTCCTCGCTCATCTGGCCGTGGGCGACGTCCAGCCGCACCTCCGGGACGAGCTCCTGGAGGGTGCGCGCCATCTTGTGGATGCTCTGGACGTTGTTGTGCACGAAGTAAATCTGCCCCTGGCGTTTCAGCTCGCGGCGCAGAGCCTCGGCGATCACGGTCTTGTCGAACTCGGTGATGTAGGTGACGATCGACTTGCGGAACTCCGGCGGCGTCTGGATGAGGCTGATGTCGCGCACGCCCACCAGCGAGAGGTGCAGGGTGCGCGGGATCGGCGTGGCCGTGAGGGCGAGCACGTCCACGCTCGCGCGCATGGCCTTGAGCTTCTCCTTGTGGCGCACGCCGAAGCGCTGCTCCTCGTCCAGCACGAGCAGCCCCAGGTCCTTGAACGCGATGTCCTTCTGGATCAGCCGGTGCGTCCCGACCACGATGTCCACCGCGCCCGACTTCAGGCCCGCCACGATGGCCTGCTGCTCCTTGCGGGACCGGAAACGGCTGAGGCAGGCGACGTTCACCGGGTGGTGCTGAAAGCGGTTGCGGAAGGTGGCGTAGTGCTGCTCGGCCAGGATCGTGGTCGGCACCAGGACGGCCACCTGCTTGCCGTTGGTCACCGCCAGGAAGGCCGCCCGCAGCGCCACTTCGGTCTTCCCGTAGCCGACGTCACCGCACACCAGCCGGTCCATCGGGTTGCCCTGGTGCATGTCCTCGAGCACCTGGTCGATGGCCTTGAGCTGGTCCGTGGTCTCCTCGTAGGCGAACCCGGCTTCGAAGTCGCGGAAATAGGCGTCGGCGGGGCCGAAGGCGAATCCCTCGGCCACCTTGCGCTCCGCGTAGAGCTTCAGGAGTTCGCCGGCCATCTTCTCGGCCGAGCGCTTGATGCGCTCCTTGGCGCGCTCCCAGGACGTTCCGCCGAGCCGGTCGAGCGCCGGCGCGTGGCCTTCCACCCCGAGGTACCTCTGCACCATGCCCATGCGGTCCACCGGCAGGTAGAGCTTGTCCCCGCCCTGGTAGACCAGCGTCAGGAAATCGTTGCGCGCCCCCTCGACCGTCAGCTTCTGCAGGCCGTCGTACTGCCCGATGCCGTGATCGGCGTGCACGATGAGATCGCCCTGCTTGAGCTCCTGCAGGCTGAGCAGTTGGGCGCGCAGCTTACCCTCCGGCTTGGTGCGCTGCGTGCGCCGCGCCCCGAAGATCTCGTCCTCGGTCACGACCGCCAGGTGTTCATCCGGCCACACGAAGCCGTTGCGCAAGCGCCCCAGGCACAGCGCCGTCACGGGCCCGGTCCCCCCGGGCGCCCCGTCGGACCGCTCGAACCGAAGGCCGTAGGGGGAGAGCAGCGATGCCACGCGTTCCGCCTGGGACTTGGTCCGGCACGTGACGAGCACCCGTCGGCCCGCACGCCGGTGTTCCCAGGCCCAGTCCGCAAGCGGCTGCAGCGGCTGCTCCTTCCCGTGGGTGTGCTTCAACGCGGCGGACAGGTCGGCGTTGCCCTGGATGCGGACGTTCACGATCCGTCGACCGCCGATCGTGGCTGCTGCGGCCGGCCGCGTCACCTCCAGGAGCCTGAACTCGATCGGATTGAAGCGCTGCAGCCCCTCCCGCACCTCCTCCCAGCGGAAGTAGAGCTCATCCGGGGGGACGCAGAACTTGCCGTCGTCGCGGCATGCGGCGTCTGCGGTCCGCAGCTGTTCCCGGAGCTCCCCGGCGACCGCGTCCTGGCGGTCGGGGTCGATACGGATGCACAACGCCTCGCCGCTCAGGTAGTCCAGAAACCCGTCGAGCTCCGGGTAGACCAGCGGCAGCATGCCGTCGACACCCGGGAATGCCTCCTGGTTTGCCAGGCGCGTGGTGATGGTGCGCAGCTGCGTTGTGGAAAGATTCTGCTCCGCCGCGAGCAGCCGGACGCGCTGCAGGATTTCGGGCAGCGTCTCGGCGGCCAGGATCGATTCGCGGGCCGGTAGGATGACGGCCTCGGCCAGGGACCCGGTCCGCCGCTGGTCTGCGGCGCTGAAGAACCGCAGGCTCTCCACGCGATCCCCGTAGAATTCTATCCGCAACGGATCCGGGTAGAGCGGCGAGAAGACATCCAGGATGCCGCCGCGCACCGAAAAATCCCCGGGGTCTTCCACAATCGCCGTCCGCAGGTACCCGCCGGCGATGAGCTTGGCCATCAGCCGCTCGCGGTCGATCTCCTCTCCCTCAACGATCAGCTCCGCGAAGCGGCTGAGCTCCCGTCGCGGGATCAGGCGCTGCATGAGCGCCGGCACCGGCGCAATCACCACGCTCCGGGCGTCGTCCGACATCAGTCGATAGAGCACGCGCAGGCGCTCGGCAGCCGTTTCGCTGTGATGCGAAAGGAACTTCAACGGCTGGGCGTGGCAACCCGGAAAGACCGACAGCGGGACGTCCCGGCGGCGGGTGAAAAACCGGAGCTCATCCGCCAGTTGATGCGCGTCTTCGATCGACGCCACCACCACCAGGACGGAACCCTCCCAGCGTTCCAGAACGGCAGCGGTCAGATGCGCCCGCTCGCTGCCGGAAAGGCCGCACACGTCCAGCGGCCGGGAGCGGTCGAGGATGGCCTCGACGACCCGGGACGAATCAATTAAATCTTGATTTTGCGCCATAAACTCAGTAGAAAACCGACCCGGTGCCGACGTAGCTCAATCGGTAGAGCAGCTGATTCGTAATCAGCAGGTTATCGGTTCAAGTCCGATCGTCGGCTCCATCCGCCTCCGTCATTTACCTCGACCACGCCCTGTGGGCCCTGTCTCTCCGAAAGAGTTGCCCACGCTTCAAGCGTGTCATCGTAATCCAAACCCACTGCCATTGCAACTCAGCCATCCGCAGCCGCGACTGGATTTCAGCAGTAATCAATTGAAAAATTTATGGATTTTTGGCAGTCAGGCTTGACATGCGCATGGTTTGCGGTTAGTCTGAAAAAACACCGAGCGCAGACCTACCGCAACTCACAGGACGAAAATTCATGAAGGATTTGGAAGACGTCGATCTGAAGGCCGAAATTGACGAGATCATGCGTAGCGTTGAGAGCATCATGAAAAAAGTCGAGGCGGTTCTGCCGCCGAAACCCGAGCCTGCGGACCGCATGAGCGAGTAGTTGCATCGCGTGCGTGCCGTCCCACGACCGACTCGGACGGCCTTTCTCATCAGGCCGTTGCCGGGAGGGGGATTCACCCTATCTGCCGCGGCCGGGCCGAAAACGTGAGCCATCGTTCGAATAGAATGAACCTGGGGTGCAGGAGGCGCTTATGGCGGTGACGAAGGACGACATCGTCGCGCGGATTCACGAGATCGGCTTCACCAAGAAACAATCCGTCGATCTGGTGGAGATGCTGATCGAGATCATCAAGGGCAACCTCGAAAAGGGCGAGGACGTCCTCGTGTCGGGCTTCGGCAAGTTTTGCGTCAAGCAGAAAAATCAGCGGCGCGGCCGCAATCCTGCGACCGGAGAGGATCTCATGCTGCGCCAGCGGCGGGTGATCACGTTCAAGTGCTCCGGAAAACTCCGCAACAGAATCAACGGCATTCCGGAATAACATTCGAGGCCATCGTGCACCGGCGGCGCTGCGCTTTCAGCAGCGCCGCTCGCGTTTTAACCCTGCCGCATGCGGGCGCCCCCGGCTCTCCCCATCTCACAGCGGAATGCCGTAGGCCTTGATCTTGCTCAACAGCGAGGGGTGGCTGATCTCCAACAGCCGTGCGGCCTGCGTGCGATTGCCGCGGGTCTCCTCCAGGGCCTTGGTGATCAGCTTTTTCTCGATGACCCGCTGGGCCTCCTTCAGCGAAAGGCCGTCCGGAGAAAGGGCCGGAACGGACGATTCCGGTCGAGGGCTCAGAGTCGACGGCAGGTGCTCGGGCATCAGCACCGCTTCCTCTGTCAGGAGCACGGCGCGTTCGATGGCGTTTTCGAGCTCGCGCACGTTGCCGGGCCAGTCATATTCCAGCAAGCGCCCCATGGCAGCCGGGCTGATGGTTGCGACGTCTTTGCCCAATTTGCGGTTGAAGCGTTCCAGGAAATTCCGGCAGAGATAGGGAATGTCTTCCGGTCGCTGGCGCAAGGGCGGTAGAGCAATGGTGAGAACGTTCAGCCGGTAGTACAAATCCTCGCGAAAGCGGCCCTGCCGGACTTCCTCATCCAAATGTTTGGCGGTGGCCGCAATCACGCGCACGTCCACCCGCGTGGCCCTGGCCTCTCCGACCGGCCGCACTTCGTTCTCCTGAAGCACGCGCAGGAGCTTCACCTGCAACGCCAGCGGCAGCTCGCCGATTTCGTCCAGAAATATCGTGCCGCCCTCGGCCTCCTGAAAGAGGCCCTTCTTGTTGCGGTCGGCACCGGTGAACGCCCCCTTTTTGTATCCGAACAGCTCGCTTTCGAGCAGGGTCTCGGGGATGCCGCCGCAGTTGACGGGCACCAGCGGCTTGCCGGCGCGCTCGCCTTCATGGTGGATGCCGCGCGCGACCAGCTCTTTGCCGGTGCCGCTCTCGCCCAGGATGAGCACGGTGGTCGAGTAGCGCGCCGCCTTGCGCGCGAGCTCGAAAACGGCCGACATGCCGGGACTGCGGCCCACCATGTCCCCGAACGTGAAGTGCTTCTCGATCTCTTCGATCCTGGCTTTCAGGCGCCGGTTCTCGCGCTTCAGGCTCTCGCGCTCCTCGGCTTTCTTGAGCGTCAACAGAACCTCGTCCGGTTTGAACGGCTTGGAGATGTAATCGTAGGCCCCGTGCTTCATGGCGTCGATCGCCGTGTCGACTGAGCCGTAGGCCGACATCATGATGACGCATCCCCGGGCGGGTCGCTCGATGACGGCTTTCAGAAACTCCATCCCGTTCATCACCGGCATGTTGACGTCGCAGAGGATGTAGTCGTAGCTCTGTTGAATCGTCTTCTGCAGTCCCGTCTGCCCGTCTGCAGCCGTATCCACGGCATACCCGGCCTTGCGCAGCACCGTGGCGAGCATGTGACACATGTTCACTTCGTCGTCGATGACCAGGATGTTCTGCAACGCGGCACTCATGGGGCGGCCTCCAGAAGCTGTTGCGGGGGATCGAGCCGGCAAACGGAATTTGACGCAGTCGCGGGCGGAAGAGGGTCGGAGGCGGACAGCGGCGGACGGATGGGCAACCGTACGGTCATGGTCGTCCCTTCTCCGACAGTGCTCTCTGCCACTATCTTTCCGCCAAACCCCTGGATGATCATGAAGCTGACCGAAAGGCCCAGTCCCGTCCCTTTGCCCGGCTCCTTGGTCGTGTAGAACGGGTCGAAAATGAACGGAAGGATCTCTTGGGGTATTCCGGCGCCGTTGTCGCGGAACGACACCTGCAGCCATCGTGCGCCTTGGCCGTTCGAATCCGGGTCGCCAACGGCTTCACCGGTGGAAATGCGCAACCGGCCGCCCGAGACCGGATGGCGGAGGGCGATGGCGTCGGCGGCATTGATCGCGAGATTCAAGAAAACCTGCCGCAACCGGTCCGGATCGGCCCTGACGCTGTCGTCCGCCGAAGCCAGTCGGACGTCGACCTGCACCCGCGACATGAACGGCTGCAGCTCGAGCATCTGCTGCAAGTCGGCAAGCACCTGATGAACCGACACCGGGCGCGTGCCGCCGGGTGAAGGCCGCGAGATCTCGAGCAGCTGGCGGATGATGACATTGATGCGCTCCACTTCGCTTTCGGTGCGCACGAGATACTCCAGGCGCTCTTCCTCGGAAAGAGAGGGTTGTTTCAGCAGAGCGATGTACCCCGTTACAATGCCAAGCGGGTTCCCGATTTCGTGCGCAATTCCGGCCGACAACCGCCCGACGGAGGCCAGTTTCTCGGTGCGGATCATCTCCTCTTGAGTTCGTTTAATCTCGTGATTGGCGGTTTCCAGAGAACAAACGGTCGCCCGCAGTTTGGTCCGCTCCTCGGCCAATCGACGCATGAGCGCGTTCAGCGCAGACGAGAGCCGGAGCAGCTCGTTGTCCTCCTTGCGCACGCTGAACAGCAGCTCGTCGTCTTCCTTGTAGTCCGCCGCTCGCTGGGCCAGCCGCCCGAGAGGGGCAAGGTACATTTTGATCACTCGGTAGATGCCGAGAAACGACAGCACCGCCGTGTTCATCACGACGTAAAAAAGCAGAAAATGATGATTCTGGCGCAGCGAGCGATATGCGGCTTCGAGCGGAATCGCGATGCTGAACGCCGCGACCTCACCGTCACCGGATTCAACCGGCGAGCTGATCACGATCCGTTCCGGCTGATTCCAGAACAGACCGAACGTGCTTCCGGAGAAGCTCACCGTTTCGTCACCGGTCGACAGCGCCTTCTGAGTCTGCACGAAGATCTCATCGTCCTGGGAACACGCCTGACGTCCAAGCCCGACATGTCTGACGTCACGAGACAGGATGAAAAAACAGTCGACGCCCGCCTCGATCAAACCCGCGTGCAGTCCATCCCAGGTGCGGCGTAGAGCACCCTGGTCTTCCACTGGGCTGCGAGAAGCGACGTGCTCGCGCAGGACCATCGCAAGGGCCTTGCCCTTGGCCAGTTCGTTGCGGATCAGGTTGCGCTGGGCCGTCAGCATCGTGACGACGTCAATCGACAACATCCCGAGAAGCAGAAACACCGTGATGTTGACCGTGATTTTGGTTTTCAGTCCGCGTGCGCCCATATACAACCCAACCAACTGGATTTATGAATAATACAATAATCTACCGGCCTGGAGAACCGTCTTGGCCATCAACGGCCCGTGGCCTGAGTTTTGAGGCATGGATTAAAAAAGCAATTAAAATGCCAGATTATGCAATAGATGTCGGGGCGAGAAGATAATGGGAAGGATAAAAAAAAGCCCGGGCCTATTCGGCCCGGGCTTTAAAAGATTTCGGCGGCGACCTACTCTCCCACACAGGACCCCGTGCAGTACCATCG
>JADHED010002817.1_pt1 | contig 11332 bp, 7 predicted proteins | sample 8952041 | NCBI WGS metagenome assembly JADHED01 (sample SAMN16124423, study PRJNA663239) | bioreactor sludge metagenome | isolation source: sludge (control) | place: India:Bengaluru | collected 2018-09-08
CGGCGGTGCGGCGGGCACGGCGCTGTCCCCGCTGCCGTGGAAACTCACCGATGATATTTCCATCTGGACCCAGAACTGGCCCTGGACTCCGGTCCCCCCCAAGGGCGAAACGACCTACACGACCTCGACCTGCACGCTGTGCCCCGGCGGGTGCGGGATCAGCGTGCGCAAAGTGGACGAACGCGTCGTGAAGGTGGAGGGGCTGAAGGGGCATCCGGTCAACGACGGCGGCGCCTGCATCCTGGCGCTGTCCGGGCCGCAGCTGCTCTACGGGCCCGCGCGCGTGCAGGGGCCCATGAAGAAGGTGGACGGCGCCTGGCGCGAAATTTCCTGGTCGCGGGCCATCGGCGAGATCGCGCACGAGCTGAAGGCGCTGCGCAAGGCGGGCGATCCCCAGCCGGTGGCGTGGGTGTCGGACACCGACCGAGGCACCACGGCGGAGCTGGCCCGGCGCCTCCTCACGGTCTACGGCTCGCCCAACTTCATCCGCAGCCCCTCGATGCAGGACGGCTACGAGACCGCGCTCTACCTGACGCAGGGCAACCGCGCCATGGCCGGGCTCGACCTCGCCAACGCCACCTACGTCCTGAGCTTCGGCAGCGGCCTGGTCGAAGGCTGGGGCGCGGCGCCCTACATCTACCGGGCGCGCGGCGCCATGCAGGCCGGCGGCGGCAAGCTGAGCCAGGCGGAGCCGCGCCTGTCCAAGACCGCGGCCAAGGCCGACCAGTGGGTCGCCCTCAAGCCGGGCACCGAAGGCACGCTCGCGCTCGGCCTCATCCACGTGATCCTCAAAGAAGGGCTCTACAAGAAGGACGTCGAGACCCGATGCGCCGGCCTGGACGCACTCAAGGCGCTCGCGGGCGAGGCTTACGCCCCGGAGGCGGTCGCCAAGCTGACCGGAGTCGATGCCAAGACGATCGGCGAGCTCGCGCGGGCCTTCGCCGGCGCGCGCCGGCCGGTCGCCATCTGCGGCCGCGGCGCCGGGCGGGTGCCCGGGCAGCTCCAGGAGTACCTCGCGGTCCACTACCTCAACGCGCTGGTCAACAGCATCAACACCCCTGGCGGGGTCGTCGCGGTGCCTGAGCCGGATTACATCAGCTGGCCGGAGCCCGAGATGGACGCCGTCGCGAGCAAGGGCGTCCAGCAGCCGCGCGTGGACGGGGCCGGCAGCCCCGCCTTCCCGCAGTCGCGCTACCTGCTCAACCGCCTGCCCAAGGCGCTCGCCTCCGGGACGCCGGTGAAGGCCCTCTTCGTCGCCAGCGCCAACCCGGCCTTCAGCCTGGTGGACTCGCAGGCGGCCGCGGCCGCGCTCAAGAAGATCCCGCTCATCGTGAGCTGCTCGCCCTACCTGGACGAAACCGCCGCGCTGGCGCACTACATCCTGCCCAACCACAGCTTCCTCGAACGCTACGAGGACGTGCCCGGTGCGGCCGGGTTCCCCAAGCCGATCCTCGGCCTGGCCCGCCCGGTGGTGAAGCCGGTCTTCAACACGCGACACACGGGCGACGTCGTGATCCAGCTCGCCAAAGCGTTGGGCGGCACGGTGGCCGGCGCCTTCAAGTGGGAGAGCTACGACGCCTGCCTCCAGGCGACACTCGGCCGCAAGTGGCGCACGCTGAGCAACGAGGGCTACATCCTCAACGCCCGGTTTACGCCCGGCCCCTTCGAGACCAAGAGCAAGAAGTTCGAGTTCACCAACGCGGCCATCAAAGCGTTGCCGGCCTACGCCGCCGCCAAGGCGCCCGGCGAGGAGGCCGCCTTCCCGCTGACGCTGGTGCCGTACGACTCCACCCGCCTGACGGCGGGGTCGGTCGGACCGGCGCCGTTCATGATGAAGTCGCTCGAGGACACCATCCTCACCGCCAACTTCGTCCGCGTGGAAATCAACCCCGCCACTGCCCGGAGTCTGGGCCTGGCGGACGGCGACGCGGCGGTCATCACCACCCCCAAGGGGGCCGCGACGGTCAAGGTCTACCTGTTCGACGGCATCATGCCGGGGCTGGTCGCCATGGTGCGCGGCCTCGGCCACAGCGCCTTCGACGCCTTCGTGTCGGGCAAGGGCGTCAACGTCAACGCGTTGATGAGCCCGGTCGAGGACCCCGGCACCGGCCTGGAAGCGGCCTGGGGCGTGAGGGCGAAGCTGATCAAGGCATAACGGATCGATGTGAACACACTGCCGACCGAGGATCGTGGGATGGATCAACAGAAGAACAAGAAATACGGGATGGTCATCGACCTGGACAAGTGCACGGGCTGCGGCGCCTGCATGGTGGCGTGCATGGCCGAGAACAACGTCGCCGTGCGCGAGGACGAAACCGACAAGCTGCTGAGCGTGCACTGGATGCGGGTCTACCGGCTGACCAACGGCAACCCCTTCCCGCAGACGGAGGAGTGCTTTCTGCCGCGGCCCTGCCAGCAGTGCGAGGGCAGCCACGGCCACTCGCCCTGCGTCTCGGTCTGCCCGGCCACCGCGACGGACTACGACATGCACACCGGGATCGTGAGCCAGATCTACACCCGCTGCTTCGGCTGCCGCTACTGCATGGCCGCCTGTCCCTACCACGTGCGCCAGTTCAACTGGTGGGACCCGGTGTGGCCGGAGGGGATGGAGCGTACGCTCAGCCCCAACGTCTCCGTGCGCATGCGCGGCGTCGTCGAGAAGTGCTCCTTCTGCTTCCACCGCTACCAGGTCGCCATGGAAAAGGCCTACGCGGAGGGGCGCACCGAGCTTGCCGAGGGCGAGTACCAGACGGCCTGCACCCAGGCCTGCCCGGCGGGCGCGATCCTCTTCGGGGACCTCAACAACCCCAAGCACGCCGTTACCCGGATCGCCCAGCCGGATGCGGCGCACGACGGCCGCCCGCTCAACCCGAAGGCCTTCCGGCTGCTCGAGCGCCTGGGCACCAACACCAAAATCTACTACCTGACCGGCCGGGACTGGGTCCGGCGGGCGGGGGACAACGAGGTCAAAAAGGCCTGAGGGGCGCAGCCGCCGTAAGGCCGTCCGGATCGGCAACTCATCTGAAACCGGAGACGAGGTAGGACACTATGGATTCGGCTTTGATACCCAAGGGGGTGAAGCGCTGCCCGATCGGCCAGTTCGCCCTGTTCATCGCCGTGGTCGGCGCCGTGCTGCTCTGGGGCGTGTTCGCCATGGTCCTGATCTACATCAAGGGGCTGAACCAGACCAACATGAACAACGCCTACGGCTTCGCCCTCTGGATCTGGGCGGACCTGGCGGTGATCGCGCTCGGCGGCGGCGCCTTCTTCACGGGGCTGCTGCGCTACATCATCGGCAAGGACGAGCTCAAAAACATCATCAACTTCGCCGTGCTGATCGGGTTCGTGTGCTACAGCTCGGCCTTGCTGATCCTGGCGATCGACGTGGGGCAGCCGCTGCGGGCCTGGTTCATCTTCTGGCACGCCAACGTGCACTCGATGCTGACCGAGGTGGCCTTCTGCCTGACCTGCTACTTCGGGGTGCTGACGATCGAGTACGTGCCGCTGGTCCTGGAGAACCGCCAGCTCGACAAGGTCCCCTTCTTCCACCACCTGAGCCACAACTTCCACGGCATCATGGCGATCTTCGCCGCGACCGGCGCCTTCCTCTCCTTCTTCCACCAGGGGTCGCTCGGGGGGGTGACGGGCGTGCTGTACGGCCGCCCCTTCGGCTTCCGCACCGGGATCGGCATCTGGCCCTGGACGTTCTTCCTCTACACCTGGTCGGCGGCCGCCTATGGCCCCTGCTTCACGCTCTTCGTCACGCGCATCACCGAGTTGGCGACGAACAAAAAGCTCGTGAAGGACAACGTCGTCGATCTGCTCGCCAAGATCGCCGGCTGGATGCTCTTGACCTACATCGTCGCCAAGATCGTCGACACCGTCTACTGGGCCGCGGTGACCGCACCGGCCATGGGCTTCACGCTCATGGACTTCTACTCCAACAACCCCGGATCGGCCTACGGGTTGTGGATCCTGATCGCCGAGATCGTCATCTGCGGTGTCCTGCCCGCCATCCTGCTGGTGAACCCGGGAACGCGGCGCAACCCGACGCTGCGCTTCGCGGCCGTGACGCTCGCCAGCATCGGGGCCTGCCTGAACCGTTGGGTCATGGTGCTGCAGGCCCAGGCGGCGCCGGTGCTGCCCTTCGAGGGCTGGTTCACCTACATGCCGAGCTGGCAGGAGGTGGCGACCACCATCCTTCCGGTCGCCTACGGCGTCATCCTGATCTCGCTCTCCTACCGCTACCTGCCGGTCTTCCCGCAGGAGGCGGAGCTCAACCCGATCGAGGGGAGCGGGGCGGCCCCGGCCGCGGCTCACGGGCACTGATGACCGGCGGGTGGCCGGCACGCGGCGGCCGCGGGAGCGATGCGCGGCACCACTGATCCGAGCGTTCGACACGACACGGGAGGCAAACGATGTTTCCGTTCAGCTTCGAGTGGATCTGGGACATGAGCCACATGGTATTTCACGGCGGCCTCTGGTACGCCCTGTCCATCATCGGCATGGGCGTGACCTACTGCGTCATCAAGGCCGTCTGCGACACGATGAAACCCGGCGACGGCCACGGGGGCCACGGGCACCACTGACCGGGGTCCGGCCGGACCTGCTATCCTGCGCTCTCCCTGCAACACCGCGGGGAGGGCGCTTTTTTATGAGGGGGTTCAAGGGGTCCAGGGGTCAAGGGGTCGAGGGGAAAACACTCGATGCTCGATACTGGATGCTCGATGCTGGATAAATACTCGATTCCCGATGCTTGTTTGTCCTTCATCGAGTATCCAGTATCCAGGATCGAGTATCTGCACTTTCTCGTCCCCTCGTCCCCTTGGCCCCTTGAACCCTCGAACCCTTTTTTCGTATAAACCACCATGGACAAGATCGTCATCAAGGGCGGCCGGCGGCTCCAGGGCGCCGTGGCCGTCAGCGGCTCGAAGAACGCGGCGCTGCCGATCCTCTTTTCCTCGCTGCTGACCGACGGGGTCAGCAGCTACACCAACGTGCCCGAGCTGCGGGACATCGACAGCACCCGCCAGCTCCTGACTCACCTCGGGGCGCGGGTCGAAACGGAGGGGCATGCCATGCGCGTGGACGCGCGCGGCCTGTGCACCCACGAGGCGCCCTACGACCTCGTGCGCAAGATGCGCGCCTCCGTGCTTGCGCTGGGCCCGCTGGTGGCAAGGCTGAAGCGCGCGCGGGTCTCCCTGCCCGGCGGGTGCGCGATCGGCGCGCGCCCCATCAACCTGCACCTGAAGGCGCTCGCCGCGCTGGGGGCTGAGATCCGGCTGGAGCACGGCTACGTGACGGCGACGGCCGGGCGGCTGCGGGGGGCGGAGATCACCTTCGACACCGTCACGGTCACCGGGACCGAAAACATCCTGATGGCCGCCGTCCTCGCGGAGGGCACGACCGTGCTGCGCAACGCCGCGCGCGAGCCCGAGGTGGTCGCGCTGGCGGACGTGCTCAGCCGGATGGGGGCCGACATCAGCGGGGCCGGCACCTCGGAGATCACCGTCCGAGGGGTCGCCGCGCTGCGGCCGGTCGCGGCCGAGATCATTCCGGACCGGATCGAGACCGGCACCTTCATGGTGGCCGCGGCCCTCACGGGCGGACCGGTCGAGATCGTCGGCTGCGAGCCGCGGCACGTCGCCGCGGTGGTCGACAAGCTGCGCGAGGCCGGGGCCGACATCCGCGTGGGGGAGCGCTCGATCACGGTCACGGGGCCGCCGCGCATCGCCGGAATCGACATCCAGACCCAGCCCTACCCAGGCTTTCCCACCGACATGCAGGCGCAGTTCATGGTGCTCATGAGCGTCGCCGACGGCGTCGGTGTCGTGGCGGAGACCATCTTCGAAAACCGCTTCATCCACGTGAGCGAGCTGCGGCGCATGGGGGCGGACATCCGCGTGTCGGGCAACACGGCCACGGTGCGCGGGGTACGCCGCCTCTCCGGCGCGCCGGTGATGGCGACCGACCTGCGCGCGAGCGCCTGTCTGGTGCTGGCCGGCCTCGTGGCCGAGAACACCACCGAGGTTCAGCGGGTCTACCACCTCGACCGGGGGTACGAGGCGCTGGAGAAGAAGTTCGCGGCGCTGGGAGCCGACATCGTGAGGCGGCGATAGCCCTCCGGGATTTCAGGGATCCCGCGCGGGCGCGGCCCGGTCCCTGCCGCCGGGCCGAAATTCCAAATTCGAATTTCGAAATCCGAAACGAGGCATGTCCCCGCAGCTCAGGCAGTCCGCGGGGTCGTTTCGAATTTCGGATTTGGAGCTTCGGATTTGACGACGCCTACGTCCGATGAAGTCGGCCATGATGCCGAGCCGGCGCAGAATAACGGCCAGCTGCCCCTCGTTCGCCCGGCCTATCACCGTCCACTCATCCCGCTCACCCTGGCGCTGATGGGCGGCATCGCCCTGGGGGCCGAGGTCCCCGGCTACGGCGGCTGGTCCATTGCCGCCGTCGCGGTTAGCGCCCTCGTCGTGGGCCACGGCCTTCTGCGGCGCGTCCCGACAGCGACCTCCCCGCTCTTGCTGCTCGCGCTCCTCGGCTACCTATCCATTCAACCCTGGATCGAGCCCCGCTTTTCCGATTCGCACATCAGCCGATTCGTCGACCGCGGCGCCTGGCGCATCACCGGCACGGTCGACGCCCGCCCGCTCGGCTTCGAGAGCCGCACCCGATTCGTGCTGAGAACCGAGCGCGTGGAAAACGACATCGAGCGCCATCGCGCCTCCGGCCTGCTGCGCGTGACCCTGAGCGGTGAAACGGCCGAGCCGGTCGAGCAGGGGGACCGAGTCGAGATCCGCAGCCGCATCCGCCCCGTGCGGAACTTCAACAACCCGGGCGGGTTCGACGCCCGCCGCCACATGGGGTACCAGGAGATCTGGTGCGGGGCCTCCGTCGATGCCGCCGGTCTCGTCATGCGGGAGAAGCGCGCCGAGCGCGGGCTGCTCGCGTCGGTCGACCGGGTGCGCAGCGAGATCGCCCGCGTGATCGACCAGGCCGGGCTCGGCCCCGAGGGGGAGGTGCTGAAAGCGCTGGTGATGGGCGACGCCTCCGGGATCCCCGCCGACATCCGCCGGGCCTTCACCCGCACCGGGACGACCCACATCCTGGCCATCTCGGGCCTGCACATCTCGCTCGTGGCGACGGCCGCATTCGCGCTCTTCCGCTGGGGGCTCGGCCGGATGCCCGGGTGCCTGCGGCGCGCCTGGGTGCGCAAGGGCGCCGCGCTGCTGACGCTCGCGCCGGCGGTCGGCTACGCGCTCGTGGCGGGGTTCTCCCCCTCGACCCAGCGCGCTCTGATCATGGTCGTCGTATTTCTGGCGGCCTTTCTCGTCGAGCGCGAGACCGACCTCAGGAACAGCCTGGCCGCGGCCGCCCTGGCCATTCTCACGGTCCACCCGCCCGCGCTCTTCTCGGTTTCGTTCCAACTCTCCTTCGCCGCGGTCTTCGCGATCGTCTGCGGGATGGAGTGGCTCGAGGCGCTTTTCCCGGCGCCGCCGCAGCCGGTCGAGCGGTCGGTGCGCCTCCGGCGGCAGGTGGGGATGTTTTTCGCCGTGTCGCTCTGCGCGACCTGGGGGACGCTGCCGATCTGTCTCTATTATTTCAACCTGGCCTCGTTTTCCGGGGTGCTCGCCAACTGCGTCGCCATCCCGCTGATGGGCTATATCTCGGTCGGCCTCGGCCTCGTGGGGGCGCTGGCGGGTGCGGTCAGCGTCCCGGCCGCCGTGGCGTGCCACACGGTCAACGGCGTCATCCTGGAGTGGACGATCGCGTTCATCGGGTGGATGGCCGCGCTGCCCTATTCCGCCGTGCGGGCGGTGACCCCGTCGCTCGTCGAGATCGGGCTGTTCTACGCGCTGACCTGGGCGGGGATGGCCCTGCTGCTGCGCCGTGGCGGGACGCTGCCCGGCGCCGGCCGGCCGCGGCTTGCGGCAGCGGTCCTGGCGGCCGGCCTCGTCGTGGCGGCGGCGGACGTCGGGTACTGGACCACCCAGCGCTTCTGGCGGGGCGACCTGCGGGTGACCGCGCTCGACGTCGGCCAGGGCAGTGCGGTGCTCGTCGAGCTTCCCGGGGGCCGCACCCTTCTGGTCGACGGCGGCGGGACCGCAGACCGCACCGCCTTCGACGTGGGGGCGGCCGTCGTCGCCCCCTTCCTGTGGCGCCACAAGATCCGCACGATCGACACCCTGGTCCTCACCCACGCCAACAGCGACCACGTCAACGGCCTGATCTTCATCGCCGAGAATTTCCGGGTCGGCTCCCTGTGGGCGGCCAGTGATCACTTCGGCCATCCGGGGTACGCGGAGCTGATCCGGGCCTGCGACGAGCGCGGGGTCGCCCGGCCCTCTTTCGCCGACCTGGAGCGGGAGCGGTCGGTGGGCCCGGCTCGGCTGGAGATCCTGCACCCTCCGGCGGACGCCGTCGGCCGGGGCCTCCGCGACGAGAACAATCGCAGCATCGTGACGCGGATCAGTCTCGGCGACCACTCCATCCTGCTCCCCGGGGACGTGATGCACGCGGCGGAGAAGGCCGTCGTGCGTGCGGCGGGAGGCCGGCTGAACAGCACGGTCCTGCTGGCGCCGCACCACGGCAGCCGGAGCTCCTCCTCGGAGGAGTTCGTGAAGGCCGTCGCGCCGCAGGCGGTGCTGATCTCGTGCGGCGGCCGCCCCGGCAGCGGGATGCCTCATCCGGGGGTGCTGGAGCGCTACGGGGCGACAGGGGCTCGCGTCTGGCGCACCGACCGGGACGGGGCCCTGCGCGTCGTGACCGACGGGCGGCGCCTTTCCGTGGAGCCCGCTCTCAAGGCCGGCCGTCTCTCCGCCCTCGCGCCCGAGGATGCCCCCGAGAGCTGAAGGCGGGCCGGATGCCCGTCGGAATCACGGTGACGCGAGGATGCAGCGGCCGGGAAGCGGCGGCGCCTGAATCGCGTGAGGAAGGCCGATCGTGGCGGTCGAGGGGTGCGGCGGGTGTGAGGCGGAATGCCGGCGGGGCGCTCAGTCGATCGCGGCGAGCACCTCGAAGCCGGCCGCCGACAGCGCCTTCTTGATCAGGGAGGTTTTGCAGGCGGCCAGGCGGAAGTGGTAGACCCGCCGGCGCGCCTTTTCCAGCGTCATGATGACGTTGATCACGTCTCCGCCGTGGTCGCTGATGATCTGCAGCATTTTCTTGAGGGACTCGGGCTTGTCGTTGGCAGCCACGTCCAGGCGCGAGGTGGAGGAGAGCAGGCCCATCATGTCGATGAACGCCCGCAGGAGGTCCGTCTCGGTGATGATGCCGACCAGTCGTCCGTTCTTCACGACCGGCAGCCCCCCGACCTTGTGTTTGTAGATGATCTGCGCCGCCGTCTCGATGTCGTCGTCGGGCGTGACGGTGAACGGGTCGTGGATCATGATGTCCTTCAGCGACACGTCGCCCACCATCGAGGGCATCAGCCCCTGCTTCAGGTCCGCGAGCGTGACCAGCCCCTCCAGATGTCGGCCCTTGGACACCACCGGCAGGTGGCGGATGTGGTTGGTCTTCATCAGTTCGATCGCATCGGCGATCGAGGCGTTGACGGTGATCGAGATGGGGTCGGCGATCATGAGGTCGCGAATGTTCATACCGTCTCCTTGGGCAGGGACTGTGCGGCGGCCGACCGCTGAACCATCACGGCGCTGCGGGTCGACGAGTCGCCACCGCTTGGGATTGAAGCGATTTTACATCGATCCGGCGCAATTTGACAATAGCGGTCAGCAGGCCCGGTGGGGGACGTGGCTGCAGAGAGGCTCTTCGGCCAGGTAGTCCCCGGTGGCCTCGAAGGCGCGCGCCCGGCACCCGCCGCAGACCCGCTTGAACTCGCAGCCGCCGCACTTGCCTTCCAGGCGGTCGAAATCGCGCAGCGCGGTGAAGACCTCCGAGTGGCGCCAGATCTCGGCGAACGAGCGCTCGCGCACGTTGCCGCAGGGGGTGGCGAGGAAGCCGCAGGGCTGCACGTCGCCGACGTGGGAGACGAAGCAGAATCCGATCCCGCCGAGGCAGCCGCGGGTGACGGCGTCCAGCCCGTGCGTCTGAAAGGAGACGCTGCGGCCCTCGCGGGCCGAGCGCTGGCGCAGGATCCGGTAGTAATGCGGGGCGCAGGTCGCCTTGAGCTCCAGCGGGGTCCGGCCGCGCTGGTCGTAGAACCAGTTCAGGGTGCGCTCGTACTCCTCGGCGGTGATCGCCTGGTCGACGATGTACTTGCCGCGGCCGGTCGGGACCAGCAGGAAGATGTGGTGCGCGACCGCCCCGAGCCGGACCGCGAGCTCCTGGATGCGGGGGATCTCGCCTAAATTGGCCTGGGTGATGGTCGTGTTGATCTGGAAGGGGATCCCGGCCGCCTTGAAGTGCTCGATGCCCTGCATCGCTCCGGCGAAGGCGCCGGGCACCTGGCGGAAAAGGTCGTGGGTCTCCGGGCCAGCGCCGTCGAGGCTGATGCTCACCCGCTGGATGCCGACCCCCGCGAGGCGCCGGGCGACGTCGGCGGTGACGAGGGTGCCGTTCGGCGCCATGACCATGCGCAGGCCCAGGCCGTGGCCGTGAGCGGCGAGCTCGAAGATGTCGGGCCGCAGCAACGGTTCGCCGCCGGTGAGGATGACGATCGCCCGGCCCACCTCCGCGATCTGGTCGAGCAGGCGCAGGCCCTCGGAGGTGTCGAGCTCACCCGCGTAGGGCCCGAGCGTCGCCGAGGCGCGGCAGTGGACGCAGGCGAGGTTGCAGTTGCGCGTGGTTTCCCACGCCACCAGGCGCAGGGCGTTCGGATCGGACGACGGTTTGGTCTGAGCGTGAGGGTGGGGCATAAAGGGTTCAGGTCTTCAGGGTTCGGGGTTCAGGGTTCAGAGCCAACGAGCAGATACAGGATGCAGGATACAGGAAGCTGGATTCAGGATGCAGGATCCAGGACGCAATATTCAGGATGCCGGCAGAGTCATCGTATCTCATCCTGCATCTTGTATCCTGTATCAAGGCCCCTGCATCCTGCATCCCGTGGTCATCCGCGGATCAGCCGCGCGGCGTCCACCGCGAAGTAGGTGATGATCATGTCCGCGCCGGCGCGCTTGATCGCGGTGAGCGTCTCCATCATGGCGCGCGGGCCGTCGAGCCAGCCCATCTTCTCCGCCGCCTTGATCATGGAGTACTCGCCGCTCACGTTGTAGGCCGCCACCGGCAGGTCGACCTCCTGGCGCACGCGCTGGATGATGTCGAGGTAGGCGAGGGCGGGCTTGACCATGACGATGTCGGCCCCCTCCTCCACGTCCATCGACACCTCGCGGATCGCCTCGAGCGCGTTGGCCGGGTCCATCTGGTAGGTGCG
>JADHED010002818.1_pt1 | contig 11330 bp, 7 predicted proteins | sample 8952041 | NCBI WGS metagenome assembly JADHED01 (sample SAMN16124423, study PRJNA663239) | bioreactor sludge metagenome | isolation source: sludge (control) | place: India:Bengaluru | collected 2018-09-08
CACGTCGCCGGTGTTGATGCAGGAGGGCACGCTCACGACGAGCCCCGTCGCGAGCGTGGCCGGCGTCACCTGCGCGCTCGCGGTGGCGCCCTTGATGCCCGGCGCCGTGTCCTCGACGCGCAGGTCCACGGTCTGCGGCAGCTCGATGCCCACCGGGGCGCCCTCGTAGAACTCCACCTGGATGGTCGACTCCGGCAGCAGGTAGTACATCGAGTCCCCGAGCGCCTCCTCGGTGAGGTGGAACTGCTCGTAGGTGTTGGTGTCCATGAAGCAGAACCCGTCGCCGTCCTTGTAGAGGTACTGCATCTCGCGCTCGTCCAGCACCGCCCGCTCCACCATGTCCTCCGAGCGGAACCGGTGGTCCAGCAGGCTCCCGCTGCGCACGTTGCGCAGCTTCGCCCGCACGAAGCCGCGCAGGTTGCCCGGCGTCACGTGCTGCGTGTCGAGCACCCGGAAGAGCTCGCCGTTGTGCTTGATGAGGTTGCCCTTGCGGATGCGGGTTGCCTGAACACTTCCTGCGGCCATGCGTTCACCAGTCGTGCAGAGGGGCGAGGCCGGGCCTCGTCCGAAACGTGCGCGTGCAGTGGGCGGGGCCAGCCGGCTCGCGGGCGCGACCGGCGGCACTCGGCGCGGCCCCCGGCGGGCGCCGCAACCCACGGATGGTATCACAGGGCCTTACGGTATCCTGAGGGCCGGAGACCCGAGATGTTCAGAAAACTGCTGATCGCCCTGCTCCTGGTGGCCGCCGGTTTCGTCGGTGGCCTCGTCCTGCTCGGCCGGCTCCACGTGGCCGGCGAGTCGGTGGCCGGCCAGCGCGAGGACGCGGCCGCGCCGGCGCCGGCCGCCGCGGCGGGCCAGGCCGCAGGACGCGGCGCCTCCACCGCCACGCCGGAGTTCGCCGACGTCGCCGAGCGGACCGTCGGCGCCGTCGTCAACATCTCGGCGCTGCAGGTGGTCCGCACCCAGGACCCCTTCGGGTGGTTCTTCGGCGACGACATGTTCGGCTACCGGCGCGGGCAGAGCGCCGGCTCGGGCGTGGTGGTCACCCCCGACGGCTACATCCTCACCAACAACCACGTGGTGGACGCCCGGATGCAGGAGATCACCGTGATCCTCGGCGACCGCCGCGAGCGGCCGGCGAAGCTCGTGGCCGCCGACCCGGCCACCGATCTCGCCGTCCTGAAGATCGAGGGCCGCAACCTGCCGACGATCCCGTGGGGCGACTCGTCGCAGCTGCGCGTGGCCGACTGGGTGCTCGCCATCGGCAACCCCTACCAGCTCAGCTCGACGGTCACCCTCGGCATCGTGTCGGCGCTGGGCCGCACCAACATCAACGTCGCCTCCTACGAGGACTTCATCCAGACCGACGCGGCCATCAACCCCGGCAACTCCGGCGGCGCGCTGATCAACCGCCGCGGGGAACTGGTGGGCATCAACACCGCGATCTTCTCGGAGCGCGGCGGCTACCAGGGCATCGGCTTCGCCGTGCCGAGCAACCTCGCCCGTCGCGTGATGGACGACCTGGTCCGCCACGGCGAGGTGCGCCGGGGGTCGATCGGCGCCGTGCGCACCGTCACGATCACGGCGCAGCTCGCCGAGGAGCTCAACCTGCGCGACACCAGCGGCGCGCTCGTCTGGCAGATGTCGCGCGACTCGAGCGCCTACGACGCCGGCATCCGCCCCGGCGACGTGATCGACGAGATCGACGGCCAGCCGGTGAAGGACCCGAACAGCTTCTACCGCGTGGTGTCGGACCTGCGGATTGGCGGCACGGCCACCGTGGTGGTCCGCCGCGACGGGCGGCGGCAGGAGTTCAAGGTGCCGGTGGAGCGCGCGCAGACCCAGCCGCAACGGCGACGGATGTAGGGGCCGGCCACCTCCGGCCCGTCTCCCCGGGCCAGCCGAGCCGCCTACCGCGACACCGACGGGTGGCCCGCGATCCACGCGCGCCAGGGGTGCTCGACGCCCACGCTGATCCCGATGCGCGGCCCCCACGCCACGGGCGCGTGGCCGTCGAGGACGCCCGGGCCGTGGTCCTCGATGCGCAGGGCGGAGGCGACGAGGTCGAGCCGGTTGTGCCGGGCGTCGAGGCCCAAGGCGCACGCCAGGTTGCCCGGCCCACGGCAGAGGGCCGCGTCGGGGATCGGGCGCGGGACGGCGGCCGCCCTCGCCAGCCGGCGCCTCGCGTGCGCCCGGCGCTCCCGCATGATGCCGACGCCTTCGAGCGGCGCGAGCGCCCGGATCAGCACCGCGGCCGGATGCCCCTCCGGCTCGGTCACCGCGTTCACCAGGTAGTGCACGCCGTAGTTGAAGTAGACGTAGGCGAACCCGGGCGGGCCGTAGAGCGGCGCGTTGCGGGGCGTGGGCCCCGGCGCCGCGTGGCAGGCGGGGTCGTCCTCGCCGATGTAGGCCTCGACCTCGACGATGACGCCGCTGGTGCGGGCGCCGGGCTCGTCGTGCACCAGCACCTTGCCGATCAGGCCGGCGGCCACCTCGAGCGTGGGCCGCGCGTAGAAGGCCCGGGGCAGCGTGCGCCGGCGGGCCACGTCGATCAGCGCGCCATCCGCGCGCGCGCGATCGCGCGCTCCGCCGCGCGGGCCACCTCGGTGTCGGGGTCGAGCTTCGCCCGCTCGAGCGCCGCCAGGGCCTCGTCGCCGCCGATCACGCCGAGCACCATCGCGACGGCCTGGCGCGTGGCCGGATCGGGCGCCTGCAGGTAGCCGCCGAGCGGGCGGGCGACGGGCCTCCCGAGTTCGGTCAGGTAGAGCATGGCCTGGGACTGCCGCCTGGGGTCGCCCAGGGCCTCGACGAGGCGGTCGAGCGACGGGCGCCCCACGCTCTGCAGCGCGTACGCGACGGCGAGGGCGGCCGACTTGTCGCGGTCGGTGAGGCCCGACTCGAGCGTCGGCAGCGACAGCGACGCCTGGCCGGTGCGGGCCAGGCCCTCGGCCGACAGGCGGCGCAGCCGGGCGTCCTTGTTCGTCAACTGCTGCTGGAACAGCGGCACGCTCGTCGGGTGCGCGATGCGCGCGAGGCCGTCGAGGGCCGCCACGGCGAACTCCCCCGCCCCGTAGAACTGGAACTGCTCGGTGAGCGCCTGGATGGCCCGGGGCTCGCGCAGGTCGCCGAGGGCCCGCATGGCCGCCAGCCGCACGTCCTTGTGCGGGTCGTTCACGGCCCCGATCAGCGCGTCCCCCGCCCCGGTGGCGCGCAGGGCGCCCAGCACCCGGGCCGCGGCCACGCGCACCTTCGCGTCGTTGTCGCGCAGCGCGGCCACGAGGGCATCGGTGGCGGTGGCGTCGGCCGGCGGGCGCGCCAGCACCCCGAGCGCGTAGGTGGCGTCGAGCCGCACGCGGGCGTTGGCGTCGCGCATGGCCGAGGCCAGCCCGCTCACCACCTCCGGCACCACCGGCCGCGGCAGGATCACGAACGGGCCGAGGTCGAACACGCCTTCCGCGCGGGCCTTGTCGCGCACCTCGATCACCAGCGCCACGCGCCGCGCCGTCGCCACCTTGTCGGTGACGACGAAGGCGAGCAGCGTGTCGATGGCCTCGAGCTGGATGTCGTCCACCGGGTCGGTGAGCAGCGCCGCGATGGGCGCCATCGACTCGGGGTAGCTCGCCGTGGCCAACGCGCGCATGGCCGCCACGCGGGTGGCGGGGTCGCTCGACCGCAGGTCGCGGATCACGTCCTCGTACGGCCGCTGCGCGGTGAGGGTGGCCACCAGCGACGGCCACCCGCCGAGCGGGCCCGGGCCCGCAGGCCCGCCGCCGGGACCGCCCAGCGCGACGAGGCCCGCCACCACCAGCCAACCGTGTCGGCTCACGCGTCTCCTCCCGCGGCCACCCGCAGCCCCGACCGGGCCAGCACGGGGGCCAGGTGCCGCCCGGTGTGCGAGCCGGGATGGCGCGCCACGACCTCCGGCGGCCCGCAGACGACGAGGGCGCCGCCGCCCGCGCCCCCCTCGGGCCCGAGATCGATCACCCAGTCGGCGGTCTTGAGCACATCGCGATTATGCTCGATCACCAGCAGGCTGGGCCCGGCGGCGATCCGGCGCCGGAACGCCCCCAGCAGCTTCGCGATGTCGTCGAAGTGCAGGCCCGTGGTGGGCTCGTCGAGCACGTAGAGCGTGCGCTCGGCGCTCTGCTGCGCGAGGTACGCGGCGATCTTCACCCGCTGCGCCTCGCCCCCCGACAGCGTCGTCGCCGACTGCCCGAGCCGCAGGTACCCGAGGCCAATCTCGTCGAGCACGGTGAGCCGCCGCACCACCTTCGGCACGCCGGCGAAGAACGTCAGCGCCTCGCGCACCGTCAGGTCGAGCACCTGGTCGACGTTGCGGCCGCGAAAGTGGACGCCGAGCACCTGCGCCTTGAAGCGCTTGCCGGCACACTCCTCGCAAGGCACGAACACGTCGGCGAGGAACTGCATCTCGACGCGCACCTGGCCCTCGCCCTCGCACACCTCGCACCGCCCGCCCGGCACGTTGAAGGAGAAGTGCGATGCCGTCAGGCCGAGGGCCTTGGCCTCCTTGGTGGCCGCGAACAGCTCCCGGATCGGGTCGAACGCCTTGAGGTAGGTCACCGGGTTGGAGCGCGGCGAGCGGCCGATCGGCGTCTGGTCGACCAGCACCGCGTCGCTCACCAGCTCGGCGCCCTCGAGCCGGCGGAACTGCCCGAGCCGGCGGTCCCAGTCGCCCTTGGCCCGCTTCACGGCGGCATAGATCACGTCGTGGACCAGGGTGGACTTGCCCGAGCCGCTGACGCCGGTCACGCAGGTGAGCAGGCCGAGCGGGACCTCCACGTCCAGGTCGCGCAGGTTGCGCTCGCGCGCCCCGAAGACCTTCAGCCGCTGCGCGCCCGGGCGCCGCCGCGTCGCCGGCACCGGGATCGACAGCTCGTCGCGCAGGTACTTCCCGGTGAGCGACCGCGGCTCCCGGGCGAGCCCGTCGAAGCCGCCGGCGTACACGACCCGCCCCCCCTGCTCGCCCGCGCCCACGCCGAGATCGAGCACGTGGTCGGCCACGCGGATCATGTCGGCGTCGTGCTCGACGACGAGCACCGTGTTGCCCTGGTCGCGCAGCTGCTGGAGGATCGTGATCAGCCGCCCCGTGTCCCGCGGGTGGAGGCCGACCGACGGCTCGTCGAGCACGTAGAGCGTCCCGACGAGCGCCGAGCCCAGCGACGTGGCGAGGTTGATGCGCTGGCTCTCGCCGCCCGACAGGGTGGAGGACAGCCGGTCGAGCGTCAGGTAGTCGAGGCCGACGTCCACGAGGAACCCGAGCCGGCGCCGGATCTCCCCCAGGATCTTCGCGGCCACGGTCTCCTCGCGCGGGCCGAGCGCGAGCGTGGCGAAGAACGCCTGCGCCTCCTGCACCGTGAGCGCGCACACCTGGTCGATGGTGCGCCCGGCGATTTGCACGTCGCGCGCCTCGCGCCGGAGGCGGGCGCCGCGGCAGTCGCGGCACGTCTGGTAGCCGCGATAGCGGCTCAGGAACACGCGGACGTGCACCTTGTACTTCTTGCGCTCGAGCCAGGCGAAGAAGCCGCGGATGCCCTCGTAGTCGCCGTCGCCCTCCACCACGAACCGGCGCTCCTCGTCCGTCAGGTCGCCCCACGGCACGTCGAGCCGGACGCCCCGGCGCCTGGCCGCCCGCTTCAGGTCGGCGAGGCAGGAGCGGTAGTGCGGCTTGGTCCAGGGCTCGATGGCGTTCTGGGCGATGGAGCGCGCCGGGTCGGGCACCACCAGGTCGAGGTCGAGTTCGATGGTGTTGCCGAAGCCGTGGCAGGTGGGACACGCGCCGAACGGGTTGTTGAACGAGAACAGGCGCGGCTGCGGCAGCTCGTAGCCGATGCCGCAGGCGCGGCACTCGAAGCGTTCGCTGAAGCGGTGCACGACGGGCGTGGCCCCGTCCTCGCGCGGCAGTTCCACCGCGAACGCGGCGCCGCCGCCCTCCTGGTAGGCGGTCTCCACCGAGTCGGTGAGCCGCGACAGCACGTCGGGCGCCACCTGCACGCGGTCCACCACCACGTCGAGCCCCTGCCGGCCGGCCAGCGCCGCCACGTCCACGTCGTCGAGGCCGACGGCGCGGCCGTCCACCAGGAGGCGGCCGAACCCCTTCTTCCGCAGGGCGTCGAGCGTCGCGCGGATCGGGCCGCGCCCGGCCCCCGCCCCCTCGCCGTTGCGGTCGCGCGGCCCCCCGGCGGCCATGGCCCGGTCGAACGCCAGCTGCTCGCCCTCGGCCCCGTCCTCCTCCTCGCCGCTCGCCTCGGTGTCCTCCATCAGCGCGAAGCCCGCCGAGCTCATCACCGGCATCTCGAAGCCGACGAGCAGGCGGGTGCCGGGCTCGAGCGCGGCCAGCTGCCGGGCCACCACCTCGGCCGTCTCGCGGACCACGTCGCGACCGCAGCCCCGGCACACCGTCCGGCCCACCCTGGCGAACAACAGGCGAAGGTAGTCGTGAATCTCGGTGGTGGTGCCCACCGTGGAGCGGGGGTTGCGGATGCTGTTCTTCTGGCGGATGGCGATGGCCGTGCAGATGCCCTCGATGGCGTCTACGTCGGGCTTCTCCATGCGGTCCAGGAACTGGCGGGCGTAGGCCGACAGCGACTCCACGTAGCGGCGCTGCCCCTCGGCGTAGATGGTGTCGAAGGCGAGCGAGGACTTCCCCGACCCGCTCACGCCGGTGACGACGATGAGCCGCCGCGCGGGCAGCGTGACGTCGACGTTGCGGAGGTTGTGCGTGCGCGCGCCGCGCACGACGATGTCGCCGAGGCGGGGCGTGGGAGCGTCGGGCATGAGGTGGTGCTGACGGGCGGGCCGCCACGGGCCCGGCCAAACGTCGATGGTAGCCCACGCGACGGGCCGAGATAAAGCTCCCTGCCGCCACGCCGATACCTCGGGGAGCAGGTCATGATCTCCCCAGCCGCCAGCCTCGGCGCCGATCCCGTCCCCTCCCCGCTGAGCGTCGAGCCCACGCCGGTGCTCGCCGCCGACGACGACCTCGTCTCGCGCCAGGTGCTGAAGCAGGCGCTCAAGAAGTGGGGCTACCGCCCCGTGCTGTGCGCGGACGGGACCGAAGCCCTCTCGCGGCTGCTCGCCCCCGACGGCCCGCGCGTCGCGGTGCTCGACTGGGAGATGCCGGGGCTCGACGGCATCGAGGTGATCCGCCAGGTGCGCGAGCGGACGCCGGCCATGTCGCGCTACCTGCTGCTGCTGACCGGCCGCGCCGAGAACGCCGACATCGTCCGCGGCCTGGACGCGGGCGCCGACGACCACCTGGCCAAGCCGTTCGACCTCGAGGTGCTGCGGGCGCGCGTGAGCGTCGGGGGCCGGATGATGGCGCTGCAGCGCGCGCTGGACCGCCGGCTCCAGGACCTGGCCCTGGCCGAGGCCCGCTACCGCGAGCTGGTGGAGGGCGTCGGGGTCGCCGTGTGGGTGGCCGACACCGCCAACTGGCAGCTGGCGTTCCTCAACCGCCACGGCGAGCACGTCTTCGGCCACCCGCACGCGCGGTGCGTCTCGGCCGGCGACCCGTGGTCGGCCTTCGTGCTGCCCGACGACTGGCCCCGCCTGCTGGAGTTCCGGGAGCACCTGCTCGCCACCGGGGAGGCGCCGCCGATCGAGTACCAGTTCCGGCGGGCCGACTGCCGGGTGGTGTGGCTGCGCGACACCGTGCGCCTGGTGCAGGGCAGCGACGGCGCGCGGCTGGCCCGCGGGGTGACCCAGGACGTGACCGCGCAGAAGCTCGCCGAGGCCGAGCGCGAGGCGACGCTGCGCATGCAGACCAGCTTCGTCTCCTTCGCGAGCCACCAGCTCCGGACGCCGCTCACCGGCATCTCGTGGATGCTCGAGATGGCCGAGCACGAGGAGGGCGTGCCGGAGGCCGCCGCCGAGGGCATCGCGATGGCGAGGGCGGCCGCCTCGCGCCTCATCGTCCTGGTGAACGACCTGCTCGACTCGGCCCGCCTCGAGAGCGGGCGCATCCAGCTCGACCTCGCCCCGCTCGCGCTCGACGAGGTGACCAGCGGCGCCATCACCTCGGTGCAGCCGATGGTCCAGCGTTTCGGGCACACCCTCGAGGTCGAGCCGCCGCCGGCGCCGCTGCTGGTGTCGGCCGACGCGCGCTACCTGCACGAGTGCCTGGTCAACCTGCTGTCGAACGCGACGAAGTACACGCCGGAGGGCGGGCGCATCACGGTGCGCTCGGAGGCCCGCGACCGCGTGGCGCGCTGGAGCGTGCAGGACACGGGCATCGGCATCCCGCCCGAGGCGATCGACCAGCTCTTCACGAAGTTCTTCCGCGCGCCCAACGCCGAGTCGATGGAGACCGAGGGCACGGGCCTCGGCCTCTACATGGTCCGGCTCATCCTCTCGCGGATGAACGGGCGCGTCTGGTGCGAGTCCACGCCCGGCCAGGGCAGCACGTTCTTCGTGGAGCTGCCGCTCGCGCCGCGGGCGTGAGGGCGCGGGCACGGGGTTCCGGCCGACCCCGTGTTCGTGAATAATGCTGTCCGATCGCCCCCGCCACCCCGACACCGAGTCACCGACGCCATGTCAGACGCCGCCGCCCCGCCCCGCACGCGCCTGCTGCTCGTGGAAGACGACCGGTTCCTCCGCAAGGCGGCCGAGGTCATGCTCCGCAAGCACGGGTTCGAGGTCCTCACCGCCCAGGACGGCGAGGCCGGCCTCGCCGTGGCCCGCGCCGAGCGCCCCGCGCTCATCCTGCTCGACCTGATCATGCCCAAGATGCAGGGGTTCCAGGTGATCGAGCACCTGAAGCAGGACCCGGCCACCGCCGCGATCCCCGTGATCGTGATGAGCAACCTCGGCCAGGAGACCGACGTCCAGCGCGCGATGGACGCCGGCGCCGTGGCCTACGTCGTGAAGTCGAACGTGGCGCTCAACGACCTCGCCGACCGCGTCCGCGGCGTGCTCGACGGCACGCGAACCTGACATGGCCGGCCTGCCGGTCTCCGAGGCGGAGCTGCGGAGCATCCTCGTCACCGACCTCGAGATCATCAGCGACGACGACTTCCACCAGGCGCGCGTCATGGCGCGGCGCCTCCGCATCCCCATCGAGCGCGCGATCGTCGAGCGGGCGCGCGTCCCCTACCGGTTCCTGCTCGAGCAGCTCGCCGCCGCGTGGGGCGTGGAGTTCATCGACCTGAAGGTCTCCGACGTCCGCCGCGAGACCCTGCGGCTGCTCCCCGAGGACTTCTGCAAGCAGCGGACGCTCGTCGCCTTCGACCGCCGCGGCGACACGCTGCGCGTCGCGCTGGAGAACCCGCGCGACGCCCGGGTGATCGCCGAGGTCGAACGGCGCAGCGGCCTGAAGGTGCAGCCGCTGCTGTCGCCGGCCATCGCCATCCAGCGCGCCCTGCTGCTCTACCGCTCCGACCTCTTCGAGCTGATCCAGCACCAGCGCGACGACGTCCCCTCGTCCTCGCTGCTGTCGGCCGACATGCCGGCGCCGGAGCTCGTGATGCGGCTGCTCGAGTTCGCGGTGGTGTCGCGGGCCTCGGACATCCACATCGAGCCCTACGAGCTGGAACTGCTCGTGCGCTACCGCATCGACGGCGCGCTGCAGGAGGTGGTGAGCCTGCCGCCGGCCGCGCAGAGCCCGGTGGCCAGCCGCCTCAAGGTGATGGCCGGCATGCGGCTCGACGAGAAGCGCCTGCCGCAGGACGGCCGCTTCGAGGCCCAGTTCGCGGGCCTCACCGTGGACTTCCGCGTGTCCTCGCTGCCCACGCTCTTCGGCGAGAAGCTGGTCGTCCGCGTGCTGTCGCGCGACGGCGTCGTGCTCGACCTGCAGAACCTCGGGCTCTCGGCACCCGACCACGACACGCTGCTGCGCCACGTGCTGAAGCCCTTCGGCATGGTGCTCATCACCGGCCCCACCGGCTCGGGCAAGACCACCAGCCTCTACGCCCTGCTCATGCGCGTCGGCGCCGAGCGCCGCAGCGTCGTCAACATCAGCACCATCGAGGACCCGATCGAGTACACCATCCCGCGCGTCACGCAGACGATGGTGAACGTCGCGGCCGGGATGGACTTCGCCAGCGGGCTGCGGGCCCTGCTGCGGCAGGACCCCGACGTCATCATGGTGGGCGAGATCCGCGACCGCGAGACGGCCGAGATGGGCGTGCGCGCGGCGCTCGTCGGCCGCATGCTGCTCTCCACGCTGCACACCAACGACTCGACGTCGGCCGTGGCCCGGCTGGTGGACATGGGCATCGAGCCGTTCCTGCTGGCGTCCACGCTGTCGGTGGTCGTCGCGCAGCGGCTGGCGCGCCGCCTGTGCACCGCCTGCCGCGTCAGCGAGCCGATGGACGCCGAGCTGCGGCAGGTGCTCGAGAACCGCGACGACTACGAGCAGCTGGTCGACGCCTTGCGCCGGCGGGGCGTCATCGGCGGCAGCGGCGACCCGTGGCACGGCATCCGCCTGTTCCGCGGCCGCGGCTGCCCGCAGTGCAACGGCACCGGCTTCCGCGGGCGCGTCGGCATCTTCGAGGTCTTCGAGGTCTCCGACGAGCAGCGCCGCCTGATCCTCGACCGCCGCCCGGCCCAGCAACTGCGGGCGCAGGCCGTCACCGAGGGCATGATCACGCTCTTCCAGGACGCCTTCGGCAAGGCGGTGCTGGGCGAGACGACCGTGGACGAGGTGTTCCGCGCCGCCATGTGACCCGGGGCCGCCCGTCCGGGACGCCGCCTCCCCTGTTACCCTGTCGGCGATGCGCACGCGCCTGCTCCCGCTGGCGCCGGGTGAGCCGGCCGGCGGGCACGCGGCGATCGAGGAGGCCGCGGCCCTGCTGCGCGCCGGCCGCCTCGTCGCCTTCCCCACCGAGACCGTCTATGGCCTGGGCGCCAACGCCCTCGACGCGGACGCCGTCCGCGGGATCTTCGCGGCCAAGGCCCGGCCCGCCTGGGACCCGCTCATCGTCCACGTCACCTCGCGGCCGATGCTGGAGCGGGTCGCGCGCCAGCTCCCGTCCGGCTTCGACCGCCTCGCCGCCCGCTTCATGCCTGGTCCGCTCACGGTGCTCGTCGACCGCGCCGCCGAGGTGCCGGACGTGGTGACCGCCGGCCGGCCCACCGTGGCGGTCCGGATGCCCGCGCACCCCGTGGCCCACGCGCTGATCGAGGCCGCCGGCCTGCCCGTCGCCGCGCCGAGCGCCAATCGCTTCGGCCACACGAGCCCGACCACCGCCGCCCACGTGCTGGCCGACCTCGACGGCCGGATCGACGCGGTGCTGGACGGCGGGCCCACCGACGTGGGCATCGAGTCCACGGTGATCGACATCACCGTGAGCCCGCCCGAGATCCTGCGCGCC
>JADHED010002819.1_pt1 | contig 11330 bp, 7 predicted proteins | sample 8952041 | NCBI WGS metagenome assembly JADHED01 (sample SAMN16124423, study PRJNA663239) | bioreactor sludge metagenome | isolation source: sludge (control) | place: India:Bengaluru | collected 2018-09-08
AGGCCTGATCGACTTCTCCCGCAATATGAAGATAGACCTCGTTGTCGTCGGGCCCGAAAACCCGCTGGCCGCCGGCATCGTCGATGCCTTCCAGGTCAAAGGGGTCCCGATCTTCGGGCCCGTAGCGCGCGGTGCCGCAATCGAGGCAAGCAAGATATTTTCAAAAGAGCTTATGAAAGAGAGCTCCGTCCCGACAGCGCCGTTCCAGGTCTTCGACGATTATGGGAAGGCCCTGGGCCATCTGGAGGCCAGACAGGTCCCGTTTGTCATCAAGGCCGACGGCCTGTGCGCGGGGAAGGGCGCCTACGTCATCAAGGATATGGCGGAGGCCAGGTCGGTCCTCAAAGAGCTCATGGTCAGCAAGATATACGGCGACGCAGGGCGTAAGGTCGTGATCGAGGACTTCCTGCCGGGTATCGAGGCGTCGTACCTGGCCTTTGCGGACGGTGAGACGATCCTGCCCATGCCCGCCTCACAGGACCACAAGCCGCTGCTCGACGATGACCTCGGGCCGAACACGGGCGGGATGGGCGCATACACGCCGATTCCGTTCATCAACGACGATCTTGACCGCGAGATCCGGGACACCATTATGCTGCGGACAATAGCGGCAATGCGTCAGAGGGGCATCCCGTACAAGGGTGTACTGTACGGGGGCCTCATGTTCTCCGGGGGGAAACCGTATGTGATCGAATTCAATGCACGTTTCGGGGATCCCGAGACGCAGCCGATAATCTTTAAAATGAAGGGCGACCTCCTGCCTGTGCTCGTTGCCTGTGTCGAAGGAAAGCTCAATAATATCAAAGAGCTAGAATGGAAAGACGGGGTCAGCGTTTGTGTGGTGCTGGCATCGGGAGGCTACCCGGAGAACCCGGACAAGGGCAAGGCTATCCGCGGACTCCACAGGCTTGCAGGCAGGGATGACGTCATGGTGTTCCATGCAGGCACGAAAAAGGTCAATAATCAATATATCACATCGGGCGGGAGGGTCCTCGGGGTCACCGCAATAGGCCCCACGTATGAAAACGCGATAAAGAAGGCGTATGATGCCGTTGCGATGATCGAATTTGAGGGGATGTTCTACAGGAAAGATATAGGTAAAAAGGCCTTGATGATGCGGTAAGGCACATAAATACTATTGATCAGGAGGTATCGAATGTCGAAAGAATTTAATATCGGTGTGATACCGGGCGACGGCACGGGGCCTGAGGTCATAGCCGAAGGCGTGAAAGTTCTTACGGCGGCATCGAAAAAATATGGTTTTTCCATGAACCTGACGTATTTCGATATCGGGGGAGAACGCTATAAGAAGACAGGGGAGACATTACCTGACAGTGTCCTCAGTGAGTTGAGGCAGTTCGACGCACTCTACCTGGGCGCTATCGGTCACCCCGACGTTAAACCGGGGATCCTCGAAAAGGAAATATTGCTGCGGACACGGTTCGAACTCGACCAGTACATTAACTTGAGGCCTGTAAAGCTCTATGAAGGCGTAGAGACCCCGCTTAAGGACAAGGGGCCGAAGGACATCGACTTTGTCGTTGTCCGTGAGAATACCGAGGGGCTCTACACCGGGTCCGGCGGGACCTTGAAGAAGGGCACGAAAGATGAGGTCGCGATCCAGGAATCGATCAATACCCGCAAGGGCGTCGAGCGCTGCCTGAGGTTCGCTTTCCAGTATGCCCGGAAGAGGAACCGGGAAAAGAAACTGACACTGTGCGGAAAGACGAACGTCCTGACGTTTGCGTTTAACCTGTGGGAACGTGCCTTTTATGAGATCGCACCGGAGTATCCGGATGTGAAGACCGATTATGCGCACGTAGACGCCACCTGTATGTGGATGGTGAAGAACCCGGAATGGTTTGACGTGATCGTTACCGACAACATGTTCGGCGATATTATCACCGATCTCGGCGCGATGATCCAGGGAGGGATGGGTGTCGCATGCGGAGGGAATATCAACCCCGAGGGGGTGTCCATGTACGAGCCGATCGGGGGATCGGCGCCGAAATATACGGGAAAGAACGTCATCAACCCTATAGCTGCGATCCTGGCAGGCGGTATGATGCTCGAGTTCCTGGACCAGAACGAGGCCGCGGCCGCTATAGAAAACTCCGTCCAGACGGCTATCAGGAAAGACCTGAAGTCAATGGAGGCCGGTAAGATGGGTATGGGAACAAAAGAGGTCGGGGACCTTATCGCCCGTTACGTCGCTGAATAGGCCCGCCATTCGAGCCCTGGGCTTTTTCGGATACCCTGAGCTTCTTGCTCAGGGTATTCCTGTTTATACCGAGGAGGCGGGCAGCTTTCGATATATTGTTGTCCGATATCCTCAGTGCAGCCTGTATAAACACGTCCTCAACATGTGAGAGCATTTTAAGGTAAACGTTGTCGTCGTCATTTACCTTTGATAACAATATCTTTTCGGCAATGAGCTCAAGTCGGATATCAAGAACCGAATAGAAGTCCCTGATAGAATAGTCGATACGTGTTTCCATAGGCGTTATGTGTTTGTCAGGAAACTACTGAGGTATATTAGAGAGCTTTTGCAGATGGGTGTCAATGATTATTGTAGAAAATTTTTGGTAAGGGGATGCCGCGAGTTAAAGCCGTGTGATATCGCTTTCTTAGGGGATCGTAGTCTCGGGGCTGCTTTATGTAACTACTGATAATGGATATTATGTTAACTCTTATCTGCCTCGCAATCCGGATACCTCACCGCACCTGCGCCTGGCCATCCTTTCGTCTCCCCCCTCCCTGAATCCACGGTTGACAAAAATAGTCACTCAGCTATCATAATAGACTGGGAGGAAACAACATCGACCCCGATCTCCAAAAGGCCTTCGAGCTCCTCGGGATCCCGGCGGATTCCACATACGGCGATGCCGACGCTGCTTATCGCGCCTTGAGCCGGAAAGCGACATGGAGCCAGATCAAAGAGCTCAACCTCGCCTTCGACCTTATAAAGGAGCACTTTGGGCCGCAGGAGGGACCGGCCTCCAGCGACAATGCCATCAGCGGGCCGCCCGACGGCCCGTCACTTCCCGGCGCTCCCGGTCGGCCCGGGGTACGGCGCGCCATAATGGCCGGCTGTGCTTGCCTCCTCATTGTGCTGGCCCTCATTTTTGTACTCAGAGCGGGCAGGCTCTTCCGTCCATCCGATACAACCGACATATCCTTACTTGTGAAAACTGTCAAACCGGCCATTGTCACCATTATCGCTGACGATACACCTCGCGGGTCCGGCTTTCTGGTAAGCCAGGACGGTTATATCGTTACGAACGCCCATGTCATGCGCCAGAGGACCGCAAAGGCCTCTTTTTCCGACGGCTCCTCTACAGAGGTAACACTCGTTTCCCTCGACCCGGACATGGACTTCGCCCTGCTCAAGGCGGCCGATGTGAGAACGTACCCTTATCTCAAGCTCGGCGACAGCGCATCCTGCGCGGAGGGCGATACCGTTATTGCCGCCGGGACCCCTCTTTCATTCCAGACCACCTTCACGCGCGGGATCATAAGCGCGGTCAGGCGTTTATTCCCTGCGTACAGGTCCACGTTCATTCAGACCGATGCCGCCCTGAGTCCCGGCAACAGCGGCGGTCCGCTCATAAATATGAAAGGCGATGTGATCGGCATCAATTCTCTCAAGATCTCGGGTGCAGCCGTCGAGGGCATGGGTTTCGCCGTCTCCATCAACGATGTGAAGGGCCATATCCTCACGAAGCAGCAGATGAACGACGCCGATCTGACACGGCAACTGGCCCGCATGGAAAAGAAAATGGAGGAAATGAACCAGTGGCGCGACCCCGCGTCCCAAAAGATCAAAGACAGGGTCGTCGAAGACCAGTGGGAGCAGGAACGCCGCAGAAGAGAGTTCTATTCGCGCGTCGAAGAGGCCAACAGGGACCTGAAGGAACAGAAGGAAAAAGAGGAAAGAAGGATTCGCGAGGAAAGCGAGCGTTACAGGGCCCAGATGCGGGAAAATATCGAGGCGAGGCGCAGGGCCCTTTCCGATTGTCTCCAAAATGCACAATACGCTTACCAGGGCGCCTGGAACGATTCATGCAAGTCGCTGAACCTCGATAACCAGTGCAGACTGCCCTATCCCACGGCCCAGATCCTGGAACAGCGCCACATACAGTCCCGTAACGAATGCTACAAACTTTACCCTCAATGACCCCGACACACCCGTCATGATACCGGCACACGAATCGGCCCGGATCAAAGATCGATAATCTCCATGCAATGGTTTGTCTCCGGATGCCGGGGTGAAGGCCCATACGTGACAACGGCCAGGTCCCCTTTCAGGCCATGCGCATCCACCCAGGCTTTCGTATAGACCTTCCAGTCATCGGGTGTCTGCGCCTCACACACCGGGAACACGCCAGCCGAGAACTGCAGGTGCCTGCACGTTTCCTCACGCGTGCTTATTCCGACGATCCAGACCGGGAGGCGGAACCGTGCCAGGCTCCGCGCAGCGGCTCCGCTCCTGGTGGGGACAAATACGGCCGCCGGAACTGCGTACTCCAGGCACGACTCGATGCTTATGGCAATAAGCTGCTCCGGGCGCACCTTGCCTTTCAGGTCAATACCCCCTGATAACCCCTGTACCGTGTTCTGGGGGCGCTGGGCCTCAGATGCGAGCGAGATCTTCGCAAGCATGGCGACGGCGTCCACCGGGTACCCGCCCATGGCCGATTCGGCAGAAAGCATCACGCAATCGGTCCCGTCGAGCACCGCATTCGCCACATCGGTGGCCTCTGCGCGCGTCGGACGACGGTTGTCCACCATCGACTCGAGCATCTGCGTTGCTGTGATAACCGGTTTTCCCAGCATATTCGCGAGCTTGATGATCCTCTTCTGTACGATGGCGATATCTTCGATCGGGATCTCCACCCCAAGGTCACCGCGCGCGACCATGATGCCATCGGCAGCACCGAGTATCTCCTCGATGTGCTCAAGGGCCCCGGACCGCTCTATCTTGGCAATAATGAAAGGGTGATAGCCAAGGTCCTCCGCCGCCTTGCGGACTGCCTCGATGTCGGCGGAGCGTTCGACGAAAGACTGACTGACAGCGTCGACCCCGTTCTCCAGGGCGAACTTCAGGCACTCGCGGTCACGTTCGGTGAACGCGCTGATCCCGAGATCGATCCCCGGCAGGTTCAGGCCCTTGCGCGAGCGGATCTCTCCGCCGACAAGCACCGTACAGGCTACGTCGTTCCCTTGTACCCCGGTCACCTTGAGCTGGATGTACCCGTCATTGAGAAAGAGCGTGTTCCCGGGCTTCACGGCCTGCGTAAGGCCCGGGAAGGAGACCGATACACGTTCCGCCCCGTCGGCCGCCTGATCGGTGGTAAGTACGAAATTGTCGCCGGCCTTAAGCTCCTTAGGCTCGGGCGTGACGGTCCCTATCCTCATCTTCGGCCCCGAAAGGTCAGCCATGATCGCAATCCGCGCATCCATCGACCGGGAGGCCGCCCGCAGGTTTTCGATGACATTCCTGTGGGCTGTGAAATCACCGTGCGAAAAATTGAGCCGTGCGATGCTCATTCCCGCCCCTATCATCTGCTTCATTATTTCCGGCGAACCGGAGGCGGGCCCGATGGTGCAAATGATTTTTGTCTTTGGCGAAACAGTGTTCATCCACCCTCTCTTTGCCTGACTCCGGCAAGGGAATCACCCTTTTTGAATATTAATCGCCTGAAAACAATTACACAAGCGCAAAATCGCCGGCAAACCGGTTTCTTGCGGATTTCCGTGCGCTGGTCGTCTTAACAATTGACAGCGGCAGGTGCTGCCAGACCGGGGCTCATGTGAAAAGGGAAGGTTTTCGTGGTCCCTGCAACAATAAAAAATGGGCTGCATCTGATTGCAGCCCATTCGCCTTCTTGGTTGCGGGGACCGGATTCGAACCAGTGACCTTCGGGTTATGAGCCCGACGAGCTACCAAACTGCTCCACCCCGCTATCGATGGAATAAAATATAGGATAAAGGGTTCAAAGTCAAGGGCTATCACAGGTCAAGGGGCAGCGAACAAGGCTTGAGCCGCCAAAGCGCGGGTATTTACGGAAGAAATATTTTTATCAGGGTGATGATGACGGATTGAAAAAAGCGGATCACGGGGTTCAGGAGACCGATGTAGAGGAGCCCCAGGATAATGAACATACCGTAAGGCTCGATGCGCTCCATCGAATACCTCAGGTCGTTGGGCAAAAAGGACATAAGGACTTTCGAGCCGTCAAGAGGCGGTATGGGGATAATATTGAATGCTGCCAGCAGTATGTTGATGTAGGCGATGATCCCGAGCGCCTGGTGCAGGAGCCCCGCGTCGTATGATATCGTCAGTCTGCTCACGAAAAGCGCGAGGAATGCGAACAGGAAATTTGCAGCGACGCCCGCAATGGACACGAAGAAGATGCCCTTCCTCAGGTCCCGGAAATTAAGGTAGTTGACAGGAACGGGCCGCGCCCAGCCGAACCCGAAAAAGAGAAGTGCGATGGTGCCGAAGAGGTCAAGATGCTTGAGGGGGTTCAAGGTCAGCCTGCCCAGCCATTTCGCCGTAATGTCGCCCATCATGTAGGCCACCCACCCGTGGGCCACCTCATGGATAACCAGGGAGAATATGAGGATGGGGAAGACCAGGATAAAGATAACGGGATTTTTGAAAAGAATTCCGATGAGTCCGGGAAGATTGCTTAAGAGGTCCATGGTCGAACGATCTACACTATTCCATAGCTGGGAGCGAATTGCAACGAAATTTGATGAAGGTTCATATAATATGGCTCTTATTCTCATAACATAATTGACAAAGACAGGGTGCCGTGATAATAAAGGGAAATCGCGTGGTGGCGATAATCATATTAAACAGCAACGGTGACGGACGCTAGCTCATGAGTAATGATACGAACCGGGACAGCGGTTCACAAAAGATCTTTCCCGACATCCCTGATCTCAACGGTCCCACGGGCACAGGCCTGACGTTTGCGCTGCGGGTACGCGCGTTTGTCATTCGCAACCTGGAACTCACATTCGTCCTTCTTATCGCCGTCCTCGTATGCGCTATCTTCTTTCTCCTGCCTTTCCGGTTTGCCTTTCTCAACCTGTTTTACCTGCCGGTGCTTCTGGCGGCCTATATTCTGGGGAAGCGTAAAGCTCTGTACGCCTGCCTCAACGTAATTGTCGTTGTTATCGTCACCGCTGTTATGAGGCCCGAATGGTTTACCCTGGGAGGGACAACGGTCAGCACGCTCGTCATGATAATCATATGGGGTGCTTCCCTTGTCATAACGAGCGTCGGTATCGGTTCGATGCAGGAAAAGCTGGCAAAGGGTTTTGAAGAAACGCGCCGTCTCTACGAGGAATTAAAACGCAGCCGTGTTACGGAGGAAATGAAGGAAAAGGTCGAAAAGACCCTCTACACGACCATGGACCCGGTCGTTGCCAAGCTTGCCACCGAAGGGAAGCTCAGGATAGAGAAACGCGAGATCAGCATCATGTTCTGCGACCTTACGGACTTTACGTCGTATTCCGACCAGAACCCTCCCGATATAGTCCTCGATGAGCTCAACAGGTTCATCGGGCATCTTGAGCCCGTCGTTGAGCTTTACCGCGGCCACATAGATAAGTACATGGGCGATGGCGTCATGGTCGAGTTCGGGGCGCCCATCGATTATGCGCAGCATGCCCTCATGGCCGTTATCGCGGCCATAAAGATGCAGCAAAAAATGAAAGAGATCGGCCTGCCCTGGAAACTCCGCATCGGAATCGCAACGGGACATACGATCGTCGGTATGATGGGTGTCCACCGTCAGGCATACAGCGCTATCGGTGACAGGGTAAACGTCGCCAAGCGCCTCGAGGAGATATGCGAGCCGGAGAAGGTCTATATCGACGAGTTCACCTGCAAACTTGTCGATCCTTTCGCTCACGTGGTCAAGCTGCGTAATATGGGGTACAGCCGGCAATCCGACAAGATGCTGCTGGAAGAACTCGCTGAGCTCGAATCAGCGGCCGCAGAAAATGGCGAAAGTGCTGACCTTCTTTACGAGATGGGGAAGAAACATTTCGGGCTTCATGATGCTACCGCCGCAATAGCATGCTTTGAGCGTGCGCTCACCCTCGATCCCGATTCCACGGAGATACGTCTCGCCTATGCGGACGCAAACCTGAAAAGGGACGAATTCGAAAAATTTCAGCTCAAAGGGAAGCTTCACAAGATCGCGGTCTTTGAGGTAAGGGGGTTAAAGAACCGCTGGGACGACCCTGCGGTCATTCCCCCGGCCATATCCGCAAAATACCGTTCCATAGAAGCGTCCATAAAGCTGCCGTCCGACCTTGTCCTCGCCGTTGAATCCCTCGACGGTTCCATCGGCCGCGGGCATCTCGTCGGTATGCTTTCCTATGTCATCGCCGACAGGCTCAACCTCAGCGAAGACCAGAAACTGCTCATACTGCAGGCCGGCTATTTGCAGGATATCGGGAAAGAGGCCGTGCCGCATCACATCCTTAACCGCCAGGCGAGCCTGACCGACAACGAGATAAAATTTGTCGAGAAGTATGTGATCGAAAGCGTTGCGTCATTGAAGAGGCTCGGGTACACCGACGAGAGGCTCCTGGAAATAGTCAAGCACCACCACGAGCTCTGGAACGGCGCCGGGTACCCCGACGGGCTGAAAGGTGAAGAGATCCCGATAGGTGCACGCATAACCGGCCTTGCGGAGGACTTCAGCGCCATGACCTCCTGGAGGCCCTACCGCGCGGCATGGGACTCCCGCCTGGCATTAAACGAGATCAAGAAAAACACCGAAAAGGGTTACTACGATCCTAAGATGGTGGATGTCCTCTTCGAGATCCTCCGCTCCGGCACTGCGACTCCCTGAACCCCTCGTTCCGCCCTTACCCGGACCGCCTTTGACAGCTTGCGTGTTTGAACGTTCTACGTTCCGCGTTCTACGTTAAAGCAATGAATGTATTGGTTCCGATCATGCAGGACAGTCAGCCCCCCTCCCCGCCGTCATTCCCGCGAAAGCGGGGATCCAGTGTCTTTGATCTTTTTAACGCAGAACGCAGAACGCAGAACGTCTTTTTATTCCACCGTTACGCTCTTCGCCAGGTTCCTCGGCTGGTCCACATCCGTCCCGAGGTGATTTGCCATGTAGTACGCCATGAGCTGAAGGGGCACTATCGAAAGGATAGGCTGGAGCTCGTAGATCGTTTCGGGGATCACGAACACGGCGTCTGACTTCGATGCCATATCGTGGTCGAACGTGTCCGTAAAAAGAAAGACCCTTCCCCGGCGCGTGACGACCTCCTCGATGTTGGAGCATGTCTTCTTGTAGGTCTGGTCCTTCGGTGACACGACGACGACCGGCATGTTCTCGTCGATAAGGGCTATCGGCCCGTGCTTCATTTCACCCGCAGCGTATGCCTCGGCATGTATATACGATATCTCTTTCAGTTTGAGCGCCCCTTCGAGAACGGTCGGAAAATTAATGCCGCGGCCCAGGAAGAGAAAATGCCTGTAGTGCATGTTCGCCCGGGCGATCTCTTCGATGACCGCGCTTGAATCAAGGATTGCGGTGATGTTGCGGGGAAGTTTCTTGAGCTCCGCCAGGTGCCGCCTGATGTCGTTGCTGTCGAGAAGGCCTTTGAGTCTCCCGAGATAGAGCATCAGCATGAAAAAAACCGTGATCTGCGTTGTGAAGGCCTTTGTCGATGCGACACCGATCTCCGGACCGGCGTGCGTGTAAACAACACCCTGTGATTCGCGTGACAGTGTGCTCCCGAGGACATTGCAGATCGCAAGCGTGTAAAGGCCCTTCTTCCTGGCCTCTTTCATTGCGGCTATGGTGTCTGCGGTCTCCCCGGATTGCGAAACCAGGATGACAAGATCGTCCCTGTCGAGTATCGGGTCACGGTAACGGAACTCCGACGCGATATCGGTCTCGACCGGGACCCTGAGGTTCGCCTCGAACATGTGCCTGGCGATAAGGCAGGCATGATAGGACGTGCCGCATGCGACCATCCATATCTTCCTGATCTTCGAAACGTCCGGCAGGTCAAGATCGTCAAAAACAACCTCTCCCTCCTCTTCCCGTATCCGCCCGATCAGCGTTTCCGAAAGGGCGCGCGGCTGCTCGAAGATCTCCTTGAGCATGAAGTGCCTGTACCCGCCCTTCTCCGCCATCGCACCGGTCCACTGGACCGTTTTGACCTCGCGGTCCACTTCGGTCCCGTCAAAATCGGTGATCTTCAATTCCCCGTTCGTCATCGTGACAACATCGTTGTCCTCGAGGAAAATAAAGCGGTTCGTCCTGTTGATAATGGCCGGGGCGTCGCTGGCAATCATGAGCTCGCCATCGCCGACACCGACCAGCAGCGGGCTTTCCTTCTTTGCCGCGATCATGGTCTCCGAGCCGTCTTTCATGACGCCTATTGCATAAGACCCCTTCAGCCTTTTCAGGGCCTGACGGACAGCTTCCTCAAAACCGCTGCCCTTGTCGAGGTAATCGACAATGAGGTGCGGGATGACCTCGGTGTCCGTGTCCGAGACAAAGGTCCTGCCGTCCTGCTTCAGAGATTCCTTGAGCTCGAGGTAATTCTCGATGATGCCGTTATGGACAACCGTAACGTCTCCCACCTTGTGGGGATGGGCGTTTCGCTCGGAAGGAACGCCGTGCGTGGCCCACCGCGTATGAGCAAGCCCCATGGACCCTGCAAAATTCTCACTGCTGATCATGTTCCACAGGTCGCTCACCTTTCCCTGCTTCCGGGCTATCTTGACGGACCCGCCCTGCAATACGGCGATCCCCGCCGAGTCGTATCCCCTGTATTCGAGACGCCTCAATGCATCGATGAGAATATCGCACGCCCCTTCCCTACCCTGATATCCTACAATTCCACACACTCGTGTTTCCTCCTGCAAGTTTCAACATCGCAACGCCCTACCGGATTGGGCGATATTCAAAAGGGCCTATCGTGGTCCCCTGCTGTGCCTCTTCCCCCTTCATCGAGACGAAACCCTGAATATTTACATCTTTTTCGATGATGCAGTCAACGATCATCGAATGGGGGCCGATCGTAACATCCTCCCCGATCACCGACCTGCCCATGATATGGCTTGCGGGATATATCACCGTGCCCTTTCCGATCGTAACATCCGGGCCCACATAAATATCGTCTCCCAGGAAGGTCACACCGTTTCGCATATGGCCCTCATTGACCTTTTTCCGCATTATCATCGTTGCCTCGAGAAGCCCTTGAAGCGTGTTAATACCGAGCACTTCATCGCACCGCGGGTGAAAATATCCCTTTGCCGGCCTTCCCTTGCT
>JADHED010002820.1_pt1 | contig 11318 bp, 8 predicted proteins | sample 8952041 | NCBI WGS metagenome assembly JADHED01 (sample SAMN16124423, study PRJNA663239) | bioreactor sludge metagenome | isolation source: sludge (control) | place: India:Bengaluru | collected 2018-09-08
CCCTACCAATGCTATTAATGCAAAGCTCACAAAGAGCAATAAAGGTACTAAAAAAAACACCTTAACCAGAATAAAAACGATGGGCTTGTTCATGACGGTAATTTTTAGATGCAGATTGCCCTATAAAGGTAATGAACCTGGGTTCATAATGCAAATTTCGGGACACTTATTTTTGAAAAATATTGAACGCAGGTTCAATTAAATTATATTAAATGGAAGATAATCAATGCAAAACCTTGGGATTGATTGGCTGGTATGCCGGTAGGGTTGGGATGGTTATGGCAAATGGGGTTTGAAAAACATTCCTCCTGTTTTCCTGTTTACCATTTGATATCAAATTCAAAACCCTATGTCCAACGTCATCTTCCTTTTTGCCCATCCGCGGGATGAGAATTCCAACGTGCAGCAGCGGCTGGCGAAAGCCGCGCAGCAAACGCCCGGAGTTACCTTCCGGGACTTGTATGAATTGTATCCCGATTTCGATATTGACATCCGGCAGGAACAACAGTTGCTCCTGGCCCATGATGTGCTGGTGCTGCAACACCCGTTTTACTGGTACAGCAGTCCACCCCTCATGAAACAGTGGATCGACCTGGTATTGGAGCATGGCTGGGCCTATGGCAGAACGGGCAAGGCGCTATCCGGCAAGAAGATGTTCAATGCGGTCAGCACGGGCGGAACCCGGGAAGCCTACCAGCCGGGCGGTTTCAACCGGTTCACGGTGTCGCAGTTCCTCACGCCCTTCGAACAAACGGCCCGGCTATGCAACATGGAATACCTGCCGCCTTTTGTGGTGCACGGAACGCACCGCGCCGCGGCGGAAGACATTGAAGCGGCAGGACGCCAATATGCCAGCCTGCTGGAGGGATTGGCAGCAGGGCGTTTTACGGGCCCTTTCGAAGAAGTCTACTACTTAAACGAAATCCTCGCCTGATCCATGGACCAGTCATTTTTTCTTCAGGCCCTGGTGTACCTGGGCGCCGCCATCCTGATCGTTCCCTTTATCAAGCGGCTGGGCATGGGTTCGGTGATGGGCTACCTGGTTGCAGGTATTGTGATTGGCCCCTATTTGCTGGGACTTGTGGGGCATGAGGGACAGGACATCATGCACGTGGCCGAATTCGGGGTGGTGATGATGCTCTTCCTGGTGGGTCTCGAACTGGAACCCTCCCGGTTGTGGCGCATGCGGTCGTCGATTTTGGGACTGGGCGGACTCCAGGTACTGGTTTCCGCCATCGTGCTTGCAATTCCGGGCATCCTGCTGGGATTGTCATGGAACATCGCGCTTGCTGCGGGACTGATCCTTTCCATGTCTTCCACAGCCATTGTGTTGCAAACCATGACCGAGAAGGGCCTGCTGCAGTCCTCCGCGGGCCAGAACTCTTTTTCGGTGCTGCTGTTCCAGGACCTCGCCGTCATCCCCATCCTCGCCCTGTTGCCGCTGCTGTCGCTGAACGGACACCCTGAAGCCGCAGCCGGCCATGAACAGACGGTTTGGATGGATACCCTGCCCGGCTGGGCGCAGACGCTGGCGGTATTGCTGGCTGTAGCGGTGGTGATCTTTGCGGGACGCACCCTCGTACGGCCCCTGTTGCGCTATGTGGCGTCAACCCGCCTCCGGGAGTTGTTTACAGCGACGGCCCTGTTGCTTGTGGTAGGCGTGACGGCGTTGATGGGTACAGTGGGACTCAGTCCCGCCCTCGGCACCTTCCTCGGCGGGGTGGTGCTGGCCAACAGCGAATACCGGCATGAACTCGAAAGTGACATTGAGCCTTTCAAAGGATTGCTGCTGGGATTGTTTTTCATCGCCGTGGGGGCCTCTATTAACTTCGGCCTGTTTCTTGAATCGCCAGGGCTCATCATCAGCCTGGTGGTGGCGGTGATGTTGCTGAAAACGCTCATCCTGACCGTACTGTCCCGGATATTCAAACTCGGCACCGACCAGGGGCTGGTTTTTGCCGTATCGCTCTCCCAGGTCGGCGAGTTCGCCTTTGTGCTGTTGTCGTTTGCCAGCCGCCAGGGTATCTTTGACGAGAGAATGACCGGCATCCTGATGGCCGTCACCGCCCTGACCATGGCCCTTACCCCGCTGATGATCATGGCCAATGAACGGCTGATCCTTCCCCGGGTGGGGACAAAGGAAGAACCTGAGAAACGCGAAGCGGATGCCATTGAAGAGAAAAATCCCGTGATCATCGCCGGATTTGGACGTTATGGCAATATTGTGGGACGTTTTCTGAAGGCCAACGGGATCAGGACCACCGTGCTTGAAATCGACAGTGACCGGGTGGAACTGTTGCGGAAACTTGGACTCAAGGTGTATTACGGCGATGCCACGCGGGAGGAATTGCTCAAGTCGGCCGGTGCAGATGATGCGAAGCTGATCATCATTGCCCTGGACAGTCCCGAAAAATGCCTTGAACTGGTCGAGACCGTGAAGAAGCATTTCCCACACCTGCATGTATTGGTCCGCGCCTATGACCGCTTCGATGCTTACGAACTCATGGATGCGGGTGTGCTTCACATTTACCGCGAAACCTTTGACAGCTCACTTCGCATGGGCGTGGAAGCCCTGCGGCTGTTAGGCCGCAGGTCGTTCCAGGCACACCGGGCTATGAACCTGTTCCGCAGGCATGATGACAAAGCCCTGAAACACTTGGCCGCTGTGCGCGATGACCGGAAACAGTATATCAACCAGGCGCGGGAAAAGATTGAGGAACTCGAAAAATTCATTGAAGCCGACATTCTCGACAAAAGCCTCGATCATGATGCAGGATGGGATGTGGAAAGCCTGCGTGAGGAGATCAGATCAATGGGGAAGCTGTCCTGACGGCAGTGTCTTTTTTCCCATACCAAATAAAAACCGCATGCCATTGAAGGGCCGGATGGCAAAAACATAGAGGATGAGGATGGTGAATAGTGCGGTAGCGGCGATAAAGCCAAATTTGGCCCAGGGATTCCAGCTCCATTGGACTACCCAAAATCCGATACCCAGCAACACAGTCTGGTGCAGGATGTAGAACGGGAGCACGGCTTCATTCAAAGCTGGCCTCCATCTATTTTCAACATTCAGCCACTTCATGCCTGCAGCCAGGATGACGATGATCCATGACCAGGTAGTGAGGGCTCCGGCGCTTTCCTGAAATACATAGTACATGGTCACCTGGTTGTTCTGAAACAAGGCATGCATGAAAGACCCTTCCAGCCTGAATGAAACCATGTACAGTATAAAAAGGGAGGAACCTGCCAGCAGGGCCGACATCGCAGATCTCACAATTGTATTTCTGAGACCTTCGTGATGGATATACAGATAGCCATAAAGAAAATAGAGGGAATATGCACTGATATCGCACCATCCGGTATATTCCGGGAAATGCCGACGGAGCAGTACACGAAACAGGGCCACGGGGATAAACATAAGCAGGGCTCCGCCCCGAAATGAGGTGATCCTGCAAATCAGGTTGCCAATGGTTTCCATTTTCAGGCTGATCCATTTCAGCAATGGAAACAGGGCTACCGACAGGACAAAAAGATGCCCCAGGAACCACAGGTGATAAGAAATCGCCCCGATCCAGGCGAAATTAAAGCCCATATCGTAACCAAAAATGCCGCCACCGAAATACTGTCCCAGAAATGCCCCGTAGCCACCTGAAAACTTATGGTTGGATAAGGCTTCCAGGTATTTCTGGGGAGGAATCAGCAACAAGGTTCCCATCACAAAAGGAACCAGGAGCCTGCTCGTCTTTCCCTTCAAATATTGCAGAAAAGGTTTCCGGATACCGAAAAAAGCGGCCGTACCCGACAGAAAGAAGAATAACGGCATGATCCATATATTTACGAAACCCAGGAAAAGCAATACGCGTTGTGATTGTTCCGGATTTTTAACATGCCAGTAAATGGGATCGAAGAAATGGGAAGTGTGAAAGAAAAATACAAGTGCGATCGCCAGGATGCGCAGCCAGTCTATAAACAAGATTCGTTTCATGATTCTGATATAAATGGGTTAAATATGCAGAACCAAAACTAAGGGCGTTGATGCAGCAAGCAGGGATGCGCTTGCCAAACAGGCGTATGCGTTGCGGAAAAAGGAGTTCGCAATTGCAAATGCGAACCTGCATCGATCAGTTAATCAGGTGTTTTTGTATTCAGCAGGGGTCTTTCCCGTGAACTTCCTGAATGCTTTGTAAAAGGCCGATTTTGAATTATAGCCCACCTCTTCGGCGATCTGTTCAATGGTGTAATTACCCGTTTTCGGATCTGACAGCATGATCTTCGCTTCTTCCACACGATGACGGGCGATCCAGTCAAAAAATGTCAGGCCGCTTTTGTCGTTAATCACCTTGGAGACAAGGTAGGGAGGTTCAGCAACCAGGCGCGATATCTTTTGTAGCGAAATCAGGTTGTCACGGTACAAATGCTGCGATTCTGTCAATTCCACGATTTTCTGGTACAGGGCATCCATTTTTTCCGCACCGGGTCCGGCCGCATCCACCCGTTGGAGTGTTTCCCGAGCCGTTGCTGCTTTCCGGTTGTTCCCGGTACGTGACGATTTTATCATCTCTGCCACTGCGCTGACATAGAGGGAAAATGTTAGTGAGAACGCGATGATGTGATCCCCGAGGTCCCTTACAAAAAGTATTTTGACCGTAATCACGACAGCCATCAGTACCGCCATAAAAATTCCGAAAAGGAACCACCAGTTGACCGCATACTGCACAGAGGGGTCTGAATGGCCGGCCCCCTTTTTAAGCAGGGCCAGTTTTTGGAAGACGAAGATCAGGTATATGGTGGTCTGCAGGTAAAAGACCTGTAACTGAAAATTTCGGAAGAAACCCCAAATGCGATAGAAATGGAAAGATGAAGCGGGAATACCGCCGTTGAGATGATGGGTAAAATAATAACTGTACAACTTAAACTTCGCCGGTGCTGCATAAAAGGGAAGAAAGTAGAGAAAATAAAGGATGCAGGGGATAAAGTGCAGGTACCATTTTTTGGGCAGGCTGGACTCACTGATTCCTAGAACGCCCAGGTAGATCAAGGGCGCGAGGGCGAATTGAAAAGGCTCCGAAAAATCTACGAGCCCTATCACCCGGTACATATAGCCGGTTCTGTTTAAAAAGAATTCGGCCATGATTAAAGTGATGGTCAGAAACAACAGGCCCTTGATGATTCCCGGCCATTTGCGGCTGGTCAGTCCAGTAATAGTGAGAAGTACACCCTGAACCAGGCCTAACAAGATGATGAAGTTGGCGAAACTGAGGTTAATCTGTCCGGGTTCAGGAACCATAGGCTGACACTGTTGGAGCTACCATTTCAGACCCAAATATAACCAAAGTGAAGTTCCGGCGTACTGCAAACCAGTTAAAACCTAACGAACCGCACCGGTTCATCGGGGTGATTGGTCCGTTCAACGAATAAACTTTGGGATCAGGAGGGCTGTGGGGATATTTACCCATCAAAAACCTACAGTCATGAAAACCATTGTATCTTACCTTGTAATCCTGTTTGCCACAGGAATGGGCATACAGGCGCAATCGGGTCTAAAAGCGGAAGCCGAAAAGGCATTTGCCCAAAAGAACCTGTCAGCATGCCTGGCGCTATACCGGCAAATCGCTGCGGATCCTGATCAAAACAGCAATGACAGGGTAGTTGCTCTTGAGAAAATCGGGAACCTGTATGCCCAGTTTTACCAGGATTTTGATTCAGCCATTTTTTATGCCCGACAAAACCTGGTAAACACCCACCAATGCTGTCTCGCCTCGGGCTATTGCCTTGCATCCGGCAAATATCAGGATGCAATCGGGTTATCGCGCCAGGCCCTGCGGCTGTCACATGCTAACAGTGATTCAATGGAAGCCTGCAGCGCTTTTGCAGGGGCAGTGCTGAAATATGCCGAAGCGCAACTGCGGCAACAGCAAGCAACCGATCCGGCATTGCTCACGGAAGCATGGGACCAGCTTACTTTCTGCTTCCGGAACGAACCCGAATCCCCCTATCTGAATGAAAAGAGGCTGGCCATCGCCCTACTGCGCAAAAAGGGGGATGATGCCCTTCAATGCTGGAAGGATTATTTCCTGATTCAGGGGGATCAGTTTCCCGCTCAAAACCTTTCAGCGGCGTACCTTGGACTGCAGTCCGTCCTTGCCGGATGGAACGGAGAGCCACTTGGGAACGAAGAAAATACAAAGATCATTCTGGCCCTGTCCAAATCCCGGTTCTATCCGCTGATTGAAAGCCTTTCCGCCGAATTTCCAACGGCCAACAACCGTGAGGCAGATGAAATCATGGCGTTTTGCCGGTACCGGAAGGCAATGGAAGACCACATCTATTCCTTCTACCGCGACATTGCCTTCCATCGTGAAAGCCTTTCGAAATTCGAAGCCGGCATCAAGGCGATCAACCTGAATGTGTGGCAGGTGTTGTGTCCGGGGCGGGATTGCAACAATTCCGTGGAAGTGTTCCGGAAAACCTTGCTCGACCGGTTTGGAACGCTGCTCTATTTCCATACCAAGGGCAGCATTCATGTGTATTTCGGCGGGTCGGCAGTGGTTCGGGAAGTCAGGCCCTTTGAAACCTATGGCTATAAAACAGATTTCGATTTCGCGTTGGTTGACTTTGTGTTCGGGAATGTATTTGACTATTGGTATAACAATCAGGGCTTTCTGATCGGAGGATGGAATGAAGGGGGCATCAACTCGCACTTCAGGCGCAACACGACCTATGGCCCCATCTGGGTGTGGAATGAAAGGATAAAGACGCAGGAAGCCCGGGATAAGTGGAAAAATCAGGTGGACCGGGAAACCATGCACAATGATTCGGTGGCGGCCATCAGTCCTCTGGCCGATCTCCCAGGCTTGCGCGACCGGCTGGAGTACCGTTTCAATATGAAGGTACTGGATTCGCTGCAGGCCCTGAATCTGAGCCAGACCGCCCTGCGGACGGCGTTTATCCGGACCCTGTGGGAGTATGAAAATGACCACAACTACTGGCATGAAGGCCGTCATAACCTTGATACCCAATTGCGGGTAAAGGGATATCGCAACATGGATTCCACGGAATACTGGGCCAAGCTTTCCCAGATCGCATTTGCCCGCATGCCTTCGCTGGAGCTGAAAATGGTGATGAACTACCATCCAACGACCGGACCCGATAACGGGCACACCGCTGCAGATGCCAAGCTGGTGCGGCAATTCTACGAATGGATGCAGGCACACCGGAATGAGATTCAGGGGCTGGACGAACACCGTCCGTTGCTGTGCCAGGTTGATCTGCTGACGGAGGAACAGATCCGCAACATCGCCCGGTCATACGATCCGCTATACCGGAAGTATGCTGCCCGGAAGAATTAGCGGCAGTTATCCGAAGTTGTCGAATGAAGCAATCAGGTCTGGCGGAACGACCGGTAACACAGGTAGCTGCCCGATATGATGAGCAGGGTGGCGATCCAGAAAAGGGGACTCACGGCTATCTTCATCCGCATATGGGTGATGGACAGCGACATCAGCGGAATGAAGAACGACAGCGACGTGACCAGGTTGCGGTTGCCGTACTTAACGGCAAAGAACCAGCCCAGGTAGCCCAGGGCGGTGGGACCTGCAAACATGTATACCAATTCGGGATTGCGCAAAGCAACACCGAAATGAAGGGTATCCAATTGTCCCTTTCCCACAAGCATGCCCAGGAAGACCAAACTGCTGAGAAACAACACCACCGGTATGGCGGCCAGGTCATCGCCAGTGTCATGCTTTACGGTGAGGTTTGAATAGATGGCCCATGACAGGGCGCAGAGAAATGCCAGGGAGTAAGCCAGTAGTCCGTTTTTGCCGGCAGACATGAGGTGATTGACGTTTTCCAGGCTGTACCCTTGGAAAAGTGCGAGTGTGAGACCTGTGAGCGAAAGGAATAAGCCCGGAAGTAATATTCTGGAAGGGATCCGCAACCGATGCATCGGAATGCCGACAAGGTACACCAGCATGGGCCAGGTGTAGTTCAGCAGGGTAACAATGACAAGTTCCTCATTGCTGTCAGCCACCCCCACCGCCATGAAAAGCAGGATGTTGTTCAGGACAAAAAACAAGCCTGCCTTCAGGTGGTAGCTGAGCGGAAGTTTCTTCAACCGCCTGAAGAAGGTGGACTTTTGGTCAAATCCCAGCAGGAGTCCCGTTACAAAAAGGCTGCTGAAAAAATAGATGTAAAAGGCCGTCTGGGTGTCACCCAGTTTTTCCATCACAGCCTTCGAAAAGGCAATGTTGCTGGCCCAGAGAAGGATGGCCAGAATACCTGCAAGGGTGGCGATGATGAACCGGCGTCCCGGGGCTTTCTGCATCTATCAGACAATTTTCCGGTTTTCCGCATCCCATTCCACACGCCGTTTTTCCACATAGGAACGATGCGCCATAATGGAGGTGATTCCCTCCTCGAATGCCATTTCAATATTGGCGCTAGGGGTGCCTCCATAGCGGATGCAGTTCAGCCATTCGCGCAGGTGCAGGTGGAGGATGTCCACTTCCCGGCCATTGACATAGGTCCGGTCGAGCCCCCGGTCGGCATAATATTGGGCGGTAGCAGAGGTCACTGCATCTACACCGGAACTGCCAGGCTTATAATACAACATGGGACCATCTTCGGGAAGGATGCCTTCCTGCTTCAGCTTCTGATAGCGTTTTGATTCTCCATCGGCTGTCAGTCTCAAGGATGCCCCCAGTTCCATGGATCCGTCGTTGCCCATGAAATAGCGGCCGCGGTTGCGGCTGTTTGCCAGGTTGCCGCTATAGGTGAGGGTGAGGTCATGCTGGGGGTATTCGAACACCACATGCAGGGTGTCAGCCATTTCACGGTTGTCTTTCCAGTAATAGATGCCTCCGGAAGCCATGGCTGATTTGGGAATGCCGATGTGCAGGAGCTGGTTTACGGCATCGTATTCGTGCGAAAACAACTGGCCGATCAGACCGGTATCATAGTCAAAGAACTTGGTCCAGTTGTAATACCGGTCAATACTGAACGGCACGTAGGGCTTGGATCCCAGCCATTGCGCCCAGTCGATGCTTTTCTCATCTCCCGGCTTGGGATTGCCGTTCGCGTCCAGGTGCCGTATCCAGGCTCCGTCGGCCGAATTCCGGTTGGTGGTGGTTTCTACATGGGTGATCTTGCCGAGCAGTTTCCTGTCAATGATCTGGCGGGCCTGTTGGAAGACGACATTCTGCGGTATCTGATGTCCAAGCTGGTAGATGCAGTTTGTCTCTTTGATGGTGCGGTATAATTCGTTCAGCTCCTCTTCATTCAGCGCAACACTTTTTTCGCAGTACACGTGCTTTCCGGCCCTTGCAGCAGCGATGGATATCGGCGCATGGTGGTGGTCGGGCGTGGCGATGATTACGGCGTCAATATCCTTGTCGTCCAGCATTTCCTGGTAGGTACGGTATCTTTTTACCGGGAGGTCGGACTGGGTGGAGGCAGCGGGACCGGTTTTTGCCTTTGCGATGGCCAGGCCGTTTTCGGCACGCTGGTCAAACACCTCACAGATACCGGCAATCACCACATTGAGGTTCTCCTGAAGCATATAGTTTTCCCATGTGCCGTCCTTTTTCATGGCCTCCGCCCGGTCAGGATGCACAAATCCCAGGGCTTTGGCCTGGTCGTTGGCACGGCTGCCGAAGCCGATCATGCCAAGACGAAGGACGGAGCGGTTTGAGTTTGAGTTTGGGTTTGAGGAAGGGAAAATCGGGGGAACAGTACCCGAGCCTGGGGACAATCCCAGTGCCTGCAGGAGACGGGTGTTCTTCCGGGTGTCGAGAGATGTTTTATTGGCCCAGGCAAGGGCAAAGGCGCCAAGAAAGGGCAGGCCGGCCATGGCCTTGAGAAGCGTTCGGCGTTCCATCACAGGATGTTTGGGAGTGGGAGTTTCCATTACACAGGGATATTAAATCTTTTGTTCCATAGGTACCAGATCGGTGAGGGAAGCGATCTGCACCGGCAGGCCGGTATAGATGCTTTTCCGCGCGGCGGTGCCGATCAGCAGCGACATGGCTCCGTCGCGGGTGCCGGCACTTTGCCGGTAGGGATCGCTTATTTTGGGCAGGAAGATCTTGTCTTTCAGCCGGTCATCCCCGCCGCCGTGGCCCGTCTCCTGGTTGCTGATCTTAAATATTTCGCGTTTTCCGAAGTTGGTTGTCAGGTGAATTTCATCGAAAGGCTCTTCTTCCCAGGGCTGGCGTTCCTTGATCCAGGCCTCCAGCCGGCCCTTCATGCCATTGAAGGCAATACGGTAGCCCTCGTAGGGCGAATAGGTGGTGAGGGAATAACTGACCTGAACATCATTGGCATACTTGATGGAAGCGCCCATTTTATCGAAAATATTGATGTCCTCACGGAAGACGCATCCATCGCGGTGGTAATTGTCATATTTCTCATTGTCGACATACAGGCTGACCAGATCCGGGTCCTGTGTAATATCCCAGTAGAACTTACACTGGTTCTTAAACGTGCAGGCACGGCAGGTTTCCCCCCTGAAGGAACCGTTTCGGCCGTAATGTTCGAGTTTACCGTATGCAAACACTTCCACCGGATCGGAGTCAATCCACCAGTTGAGGAGGTCGAAATGGTGCGATGCCTTATGCAACAACAGGGTGCCGCTGTTTTCACGCAGGCGGTGCCAGCGGCGGAAATAGTCAGCGCCGTGATAGACATCGAGGTACCAGTGGAAATCCACCGATGTGATTTTTCCGATGGCATCGTTCCGCAGCAATTCCCAGAGTTTCTGGCGGTGCGGAGAATACCGGTAGTTGAAGGTTACGGTGACTTTTTTCCCGGTGCGGCGTTCGGCATCGAGGATCTGCTGGCATTTACCCTCATCGGTTGTCATGGGCTTTTCGGTGATGATGTCTGCGCCCATTTCCATACCCTTCACAATGAACTGATTGTGGGTAGCATCCACCGTGGTAACGATCAGCGTATCGGGCCGGGTTTCGGTCATCATCTTCTCGAAATCGGTGTAGGTGGGACAATTTACCCCGATATACTTACGGGCGGTTTCCACGCGGCCGGGATTGATGTCGCACAGGCCGACAAATTCAACATGGGCGGCGTATTTCTCCAGTACCGGTTTGGTCCACATGCCCAGTGCCCGGATGCCCGTGCCGACCACAGCCAATCGTTTTTTGCCGGAACTTTTGTTCGGTGCAGGGGCGTTCATGTTGCCGGCCAGCAGGGTTCCGGTGGTGGCGGCGGCGGTGGTGGTGAGGAAAGTTCGACGATCCATGGACATTTGTTGATTTGTTGAGTTGTTGATTTGTTGATTTACCAGTTGAGACAGGCGGAGG